>QMCE01000473.1_pt1 | contig 20539 bp, 24 predicted proteins | sample 1821851 | NCBI WGS metagenome assembly QMCE01 (sample SAMN09453174, study PRJNA476694) | Termite gut metagenome, whole genome shotgun sequencing project. | isolation source: worker | host: Odontotermes sp. | place: South Africa:Pretoria | collected 2016-01-28 | reverse complement strand
AACCCGCCAAGCCCCTCCAAAGCCGTCTTCAGGGCTTCCGCTATTTTCTGCGTGTTGGGCTGCGAGGTAGACCCGGCTGTCGTGTGTTCGGCTGTCTGTCCGTCCACGGTCACTTTGTAGGTGGTGCTGGTGTAGCCGTGCTTGACATACACCAGCGCTTCCGGCTTCGGATCGGGCGTCGTCTCATCCAGCAGGGCGACCGTGGTGTTTTTATTGACGATGAAGGTATAGTCCGCGATGGTGACAGAGGAGAATCCCTCGCGGGGCAATGCGGACTTGAGATAGTCTTTTCCATCGGGAAAATCGACAGGAAGCTCTTTCCCGCCGTTCAGAAGGTCAATGACTTTGAGATCGCCGCCGGAGATGAACACCATGTACTGCTCGTGCTCGTCGCGGTTGACGGCATGGGTGTAGGCATCGTCCATGCGGCCGTCCCACAGCTTCGCCATGTGCTTCAGCGGCGGTCGCTTTCGGAGACCGTCAGATACCGTGGGAAGCGCGTTTTCGAGAAGTTCACACTGCGTCGCCAGACGGACGGTGGGCGGTTGCTGGCTCACCCCGTTGATGAATGAGGGGATTGCCTGGTTGACTCGGTTGCCGGACATGCGCTACCAGCGCCCCACCCTGTCCCTGCCGACAGCGCCCCGCGTGGGCTGATTGTCGGTCAGGATGTTGTATCCGGCGATAACGGCGTCGTCGGTGACAAGCGCGGCTCGCGCAGCCGCCTCTTCGCGAAGCAGAAACTCCTCCGTAACCTGCGACCCGGTGATGCGCTCCTGAAAGCGGCGACTCGCCCGCAGGGCAATGTAATGCGCGGCGGCGGGGATGAGGTCGTCGAAACCGAGAAAGAAGCGCATGGAGACAGTGACGGGCTTGTCGAAAATGAAAGTGTGATCAGTCAGATTGTAGAGGCGCAGCCCTCTTTGGACGGCAACAGGGCGCGAACGGGGCGATTGCCAGACCTTCGTGCAGTTCTGGGGAAGCACGATGTTGCCCCCGTCTTCAGGAAGCAGGCGAACGCCGTGTTCGACATTGAATACCCAGTCCTCCCCCTGTACCGTGCGCGATATTTCGTGCAGGGTTGTTTTGGCGATCTCCACCTCAAGAACGCCGGTGGAGTCGAGCGAGTTCACCTTCTGTTCCCCGATTGTGAGGAGCATCTGGTTCACCGCGCCAAGCTCATTGAGAATCGCTTCAGCCAAGAAGAATCTCCATAAAAAGGCAAAATGGGGAGACCATGAACGATCTCCCCAAGGGTGAAGTGGATGTTGGACTACGCCGACAATTCGACCGCGCATTCGGGCCGAAAATAGTCGTGGCCGACCAGATACTCGGCGACCAGGAGGGTCGAACGGTATTCAGGCAGCCAGTCGGCGGCGGTGATCATGCTGACGCGCTTGACCGTGCCAACGGCTTCGTTGGTCATCACAAGCGCGACGGTTTTGGTGAAGTCGCCGTTGTATTTGGGCAGATCGGTGCTGATGACGCTGTTCGGGAGCGTGTTGGTTTTCACCAGCGTGATCCCCGCGACCTTGACGATCTCGCCCTCCTTCACGGAGCCGGAACCGCCGTAATAGCTGTTGATGAGATCGAGGTTCTGGGCGAGACGATAGTAGGCGTTGGGGCGCACAAAGCACCAGCGGCCTTCCTCGGGCACGTCCTTGTCGTCAAGGGTTTCAGCAGCATCGTAGATGCCCCCGGCCAATTCCTTGGCGTCAGTGGCGAAGAGGGGATCGCTGATGACGGAACCTCCCTGCCCGCCGGGGATGCGGGCGGTGGAACGGGCCGCCTTGATGCCGCACGTGGCGACGTTCCGGTCATAACGCTGCGCCAGAGAGAACCCGAGCTTGTGAGCGAACCGGCCGCGAACATCGTAGTGGTTCAGGAATTCATCCCATTCGTCAACCATGACGTTGGCGATGAGTGGGCCGTCGAGCTTGATCTCGAAGGCGTCGGCGTCAATCTTCTGCCCCGATTCGGCCAGGTTTTCACCGGCAGTCCGATACCGGGCCTCAGCCTCGCCCAGGACGTCAAAGCGGGCGGACTTGCCTTCCGTGATGGTGCGAACATACCCAATGTCCTTGAACTTGCAGGAAGTCTCATAGGCGGACATGACTTCGCCGGTGAACTTGGTGAGGAAGAGTTCATCGACGTCAGTGCCGCCCTGGCGCAGGCCAAGGCGGTTCAGATCAGCATTCGGCATAACAGTGTTTCACTATTCTCCTTCTGGAAATGAAAAGACCCCGACCACACGGCCGGGGCAAAGCGATGAAATGCTGCGATACAGGGTCAGCGGGACTGGACGCGATAGCCGCCGGCCTTCAGGGTGCGCTCAATCTTGCGCTCCACCTCGGCGCGATAGGCCGGGTCTTTGGCGTAACGGGCGTCTTTCTGGGCCGCAATCTGCTGTTCCCACGAATGATAGATGTCGCCGCCGCCGGTGCCTGTGCTGCCCTTCATGCGGCTGCCGGGAATGGCGGCGTCTCCTTTGTATCGGGCGTAGAGATTGCCCACGGTGAGCTTCGCGGTGTTGATGTCGGCGGTGAGCATGATATTGGAGAACGCGGCCAATTCGGCGTCGGACAGATTCTCCCGCGCCCAGCCGGCCATCTCCTGAAAGCCTTTCTCGCCGCCCGCGACAGACATAACATCCTTGACCGCCGCGTCCTTCAAGGCATTCTGGCCGGAGATGTACTCATCGACCATGCTGGCGGGAAGTCCGGCCTTCTCCAGTTTCTTGGAGAGGGCGGCCTTTGTGTCTGCATTGATGCCGCCGGTTGCAGCGATTTCACGGGAGAGCGCAACCGGGTCGAAACCGGAATCCTCCACGAATTTGGCGACGGACGCATCGGTGGCCGGGGCGGGCTGCTCGCCGGGATGCGCCTCGGGCTGGCCGGGCTGCGGATTCTTCAACTGCGCATAGGCGACAGCCAGCGCTTCGGGGGTGTCAAAGCCCTCCGGGAGCCATGAAGGCCGCTCATTGCCGGCAGCGGGATTCTGTGATGGATCGTTCTGTGCCGCCGGGGTTTCAGCGCCGGTCGGGATGGGGGTTACGGATGCCTGGGGCATTAGTTATGCCTTATCTTGCGACGACCGTCCGCCCGAGTCTCCACTCTCGGGCCTGTGTTTTCAGAGGTGGATTTGGCGATCTGTTTGCGCTTCGCCTTCTCCTCCTCCACGCGCTTCATGATCAACGCCGGAGTGACTTTGGTGTCAGCGTCAAACATAAGCGCGGGCGGGATGGCCTTGGGGCTTTCCGGCTTTTCCTTGATGGAGAAGTCAGCCTTCCTGACAGCCTCCTCGATCTGTTCCTGGGTCATCTTCGGGGCTTCAGGCTGCTCCGCCGGTTCGGGATCATCCGCGACTGTCGCGTCGGCTGTCTGGCCTGCGATCTGCTCGACAGCTTCAGCTGTGGAATCCGAAGCAGACTGCTCGGCCTTCGCTGTCTCGGCGTTTTCCTCGTCTTTGTTGCTGTTGGTTTTCTTCGGTGCCATTCATATTTCCTTCGAATAGGGTTTATTGCGCCGCAGTTTGCGCGCCGGCGTTGATAGCCGGGCCGATGGCCTGCTGCGCCAAAGCCAATTGCATTTCCTGCTGCCGCTCCTGTTCGACCTCCTCTTCGGACTTGAGCACGGAATCGACATCGATCCCAAGAGCTACCGCGCCCTGCTTGAACATGTCGGAGAAGCGATGATACTGACGCACCACATCCGGCGGAAACATCTTGAGGAACTGCCCGTATTGAGCCAGCTTCTCCAAGTCGGCATTGCGGCCGAGCATGTCCATGCCGGTGATGATGGTGGGTTTGACTTCGGGCGGAAGCGTGGGGAGGCTCCCCGACTTCTTCATCTTCGCCATGAGGTTTTGCAGGATGGGAAGCTGATACTCTTTCCCGAGAGTGGAATAGACCCCGCCCAATGCGATTTCCAACTCCTGCGCGAGCAGGGAGATTTCGCGGGCTGTGACCCGTTCGGCATCCCGCTGGACAGAGGAATTCAGGAGGAACGCCTGTCCAATCTCCTGATAGAGCATCTGCATTTGCCGCAGAGGGACTTGGAGATCGTTGTATTTGTTGACCTGGAGGAAGGTCACATCGGCGGCGTTGCCGGGGAGGATCGCCCCGTTCTCAGCCCCGGATATGTCCTTCAGGCGGGTGCCGTACTGGCTGTTCGGATTGACGAACCCCAGCGTTCGCGCGGCGGCGAGAGCGTTGTCCACAAGAGCGTGGACGATGCCTTCGAGAGACCGGAGCGACCCTCTGTAGTCGGAGACGTGGCTGCGTCCGTAATCTTCACCGTCGATCTTTGTCCAGCGGAGCGGCATCCACGGGCAGGCATCAAGAGGATAGGAACCTTCACTGTCCGGCACCGTCACGCTGTTCAACTCCTGGACGACAATCCAGCGTTTATCCTTGCGACGAATGTGGGTGAAGAGATCGTATTCATGCTCCGCGCCCCGATCGTCTTCGGACTCCAACCCGCAGGTTTCCCGGATTTCCGGATCAACCGAAGCGGCGGTGACTCCTTCTCGGGTAATCATCTCCAACACGGTGCCGTCCGGGTCGCGCTTGACCACGTGGTGATCGAGGTCGTAGATGCGCGGCTGTTCACTGTCATTCTGCGGACAGTACCGCATGACGCTGCCGTCGTTGATGAGATGCTTCATCGCCTCGGAATCCGTAGACCAATTGTCTTCAACCTCGAAATCCCGGACGATTGACCGCTCGACGGCGGCAAGATTCTTCTCTACTTCGGAGACAACCATCCGCCGCAGCTTCCCAACGAAGTGCTGGCCCGCTTCCGGATCAACGCCCTGTCGCCCAGCCACCTCGGCAGCCATCAAGGCCACCTGCCTGTCCATATCGAACTGATTCATGGAGAGGCGGAAGAAGGGACGCCCCGGCGGAAACAGGGACATCAGAATCTTTTCAGCCAGATTCTTGACGCCGTGCGCCCCGAGAGATTGATACGGTTCAGGCAGCTTGGCTCCGTTTGACAGGCTGGCGGGAGGACAGAGTGAGGGAATGGTCAGCTTTGCGCACTCCCTCGCCTCGTCGAGGAACGGCTGGCGGCTTGTCGCAAGACGCTGATACCGTTGCTGGACAGGCCCCGGTTGACGATCCGGGGGCATTCGCTACCGTCCCGTCACGTTGACGCCGGAGCCGTTGCTGCCGCCGCCCGCGACAGACACGCCGGGATTCCGCTTGATGACCAGGGCGGATTTGCCCTTGCCGGCCTGCGCCGCGCCGCTGTTTGAATTGTCCACGCCGAAGGTGGGCTCCTCGGCCGCTGGGTCGGGCAACTGCGGCGTCATTTCAATGTCCTGCGGTTTGTGGGACTGGACGCCCCGGCTCCCGCCGCTGCCGCCCGCGAAGAGCGACGTGGCGAGTCCGGCCAGCGGTGCCACTACAGCAGCGCCGCACATATACCGATGCTTCCTTTCATTGTTCTCCTTTCAAAAACTACCATTCGCTTGTATCCGGGCCGAATGCCCGGTGCATCATTGCATCAATCAGCCCCCGCGCCCCGGCGTACCGGTGGATTTCCTCCAGCGAGTCCCCCGGCCGAGGACACTGATGAGGCCAGCGCCGATGGAGCCAGCGGAGAAAGTCCTCGGTTGCGGCCGGAAGCTCTTCCTCATGCTCCATTCTGGGCGCACTCACGGTTTCACCTCCTTTCCGGACGGCAACACACAGGCTCCGTCCACGATGGGCACGAAGTAGAGCGTGTGGGTTTTCGAGCCGAGAAAACCTTGCACGAAGCCGTTCACCCACGTCACAGGACTGCCAACGTTATAGGTCGGGATGAGTTTGCACAGGCATCCGGCGGACATCGCCTCCACCGTGCCTTTGCCCCAGACTTTCTGGGACATCACATGATCGGCGCGGTGGGTGTGTCCATGGATGATGGAGCGCCCCTGCGCCATGCGGAGGTGCAGCCGAGTGGCATCCTGTGCGAATGACCACCCGTGGACTGCCATGAGACTCGGACTGACGGCATAGTGGGCGTACATGCCTTCCCCGCCGTCGTAAGGGACATACTCGAAATTCCTGCGTCCCTTGCCGAGATTCCTGCGGGGAGACAGCATCGGCAACGCCGCCTGTCCCGCCCGCTCCCGCGCCGCATAACGAATGACGCGGTATTCGTGATTGCCCTCCAGCATGACCAGCTTTTTCGTGTGTTTCTGGATGAAGTCGAAGAGAGCGTTGGCTTGATCGAGTTCCGCGTGGTAGGGGCTGTCGCCTTCAATGTCCGGGGCGTGGGTGCTGAATGCCTTGCAGTCCAGCATGTCCCCGAGGCAGACCGTGATGTCGGGCTTGGTGTCCTGGACGACCTTCTTGAACGCCTCCAGCGCCTTGTCATCCTGTTGGGGAAAATGAACATCCCCGAAGGCAAGGAGCTTCGTGCTTGTCCTGCTCAATCCGCGAGCTTCCGGTCGAGGAGCAGAATCAGGTTCGCCTCCTTCAGAGCCTCCGGGATGCGCTGAGACATCGCCGAATACATCGCGGTGAAGAAGAGGGCGCTGGCGTCGTCGTTGACGGCCTCGGCCTCGGAGCGGAGCCGGGCGCAACGATCCTTAAGGGACTCGACGGTGACGTACTCGGTCGTCTGTTCGGGAGCGGGGGCATGCTTGGCCTGCTTCCGGGCCAATCTGTTTTTCTTCATGGTTAATTTCCTTTCCAGTAGGGTTTGTTGTGGAGAAAGTAGGCAGCCGAAACCGCCCAGGATGCGAGGTTGTCAAGATCGCTGTTGTTGTTCACCGCGTAATCCCAAGCGTCGAAGCGATCCAGAGCAACCTCAGCCGGGTCGAGACCAAGAGGCGCTGAATCGCGGAAGATTTTAATCAGCGTCCCACCCCAGCGTTTGACCGCTGCGGCTTCGTTGGGGAAGCGTACGTCGGTGATGATGAATGCGAGAGGCAGATTACCGTGGTATCGCGTGGTGTACTCCCGGTACTCCTTCATAAAGTCATGGAGTCGATCCACCCACATCTCAGGGTAGATTCCCCGCATGGCGTTGCCAAACTCAATCCAGAGTTGGCGAGGAGTTTTGTTGATGCGCCCCAGAGGCTGTTCACGCTCTTCAGGCTTGCTCTCGTAATGGCATCCACCACGAAGCCCGTACAGCCCGAACGCCGTCTCCGCCATGTCTTTCATGTCATGAGAGAAGGCAACTTCCAGAACCTCGTATCCAAGCGCCTCAAGTTCTTTCGCGAGAAAGCCGGCGAAGGCATTCTTGCCGACGCGCTTCTTGTGTCCGAGACCGATGATCAGGTCGGAGGTTGCCACAGCTTTAGCTTTGCCGTCTGCTGGTTGTACTCTCCCGGTCTCCGCAGGATGTATGCCAGTCGGGCGTTCAGGAGCGCATCCGCATCGGTCAGGCTTTTCTCCGCATACTGCCGCTTCACAGCTTTCCATAACTCCGATCTCCATGTTGAGTAGTTTTGAACGGGGTTCACCTCGTCGAACACCTCGCGGATGATCCTCTCCGCCTTCTTCGGGCCGATGCCGGGACAGCCCTTGTAGCCGTCCACGGCGTCCCCGGTGAGGGTCTGCGTCATGTGCCATTCATGAGCCATCACGTCGTCCACGATGACGACGCCCTCTTCCGGCCTGCCGGGGTTGTAGAGGCGGCACGGAATGGTTTTCATGTCTTTGTCCACCGAGACGATGACGCTGCCCCGGATGCTCTGCGAGAGGATGCCCATGACATCATCGGCTTCCAGACGCGGCCAACACTCGACATCGTAGTTCGCCGAGAGGAACTCCCGGCAGTGTTCAATGAGGACGGGACGTTCCTTGTCCTTCCGGTTTGCCTTGTATTCCGACCAGAGTTCCTTGCGCCAGTTTTCAGGGGACGAAAGACAGACAATGAGGCGATCCGCTTCGAGGACTTCCGCATAATGATCGAGGGCGGAGACCAGATAGTCTTCCGCCCCTTTCGCATTGGTATCCAGAGAGACATCACCATCGCCCCAGTCGATTTTCTCTTGGCTGACAGAGGACGCCTTGAAGGCTTCCACGTCGCCGTCGATGAGGAGCGTCACGAACATAGCGGAATGTACCTCCCACCCAGCCCGCAGGTCATCAAGGGCCGACAGTTCCGCTCCCCATAGGCCACGAGAACAGAGGAAGCCGCCGGGCTGCCGCCGGGCGTACCATCCGGACGACAGAATCGAACGCGCTGCTTGAGGAACAAGACTCCGGATGCTCTCCGGAACACATATTCCTGAAACCACTTGGCATCCGTGCGGGCGAACACAAGGGCGATGCCGTCCCTGTGTTCCGCCATCTTCCGCATCCAGTTTTCCATGCCCCGGCCATACGGCGGGTTTAGCCAGACGCGCCCGCGCCACTCGGCGGCGAGGCCGTCCTCAGGCTGCTGGATCATCCGCTTCGCAGTCTGCCACGGCATCACCGGAGGGCAGCACGGATCAAGATCAAACTCGCCCAGGGGGTCGAGGATATGTCGAGGCGTGAGCCACGTGGTTGTCGCTGAAGGGAGACACCGGGCGTCTACTTTGTTTTCGCCCATTGCGCCTCCAGCGGTTTGAGGGCCTTGTCAACGACGCCCGAGACCCCGGATTCAGCGATGCGATCCTTCATGAGTTGTCCGAGTGATTTCGGGCCTGTGTCGGCTTTCTCAATGATGACGGAGGCCGCTTCGAATCCCTTTGCCTCCATGCGCCACGTGGCGATGCGCCTATACGCGGCTACCCCGAGAATCACCAGACCGCAGAGGGGAACGAGGAGCACCACCCTGGAATATTCAGTGAGCAATACTGCCAGAACGCTCGGAACGACTCCGAGTCCGGTGGCGATGTAGGCGTCCTTCCATCTTCCGAAGAGGAACCGCGCGGCGACAGCGACGAACAGGAGGGCGAGTCCGGAGATGTGGAGCCTGCTGAGGCTGTCGGCGCTGAGGATGGAGGGCTGTTCCCTGGCAACGTTAGAGACGGCTGTGACGGTTTTTCTTGCGGCATCCTGAAAAGGGCTGCTGTCGTTGACAGCCGCCTCCTTCGTCGTGACGACATCCTTCCGGGCAGCCGGCGCGGTCGCAGCCTTGCGACAGCCGGAGATGGAGATGAGTCCCGCCAGCATGATAGACATGAAGATCAGGACGGCGATATACGGATTATGCCGCATTGCGTTTGTTCCTTTCGTGGATAAGGGCTTCGACGGCCTGTCTGCGGGCGTCTTTGCGATTCTTGCATGGACGGACAATCAGGCGTTCGAGGGTTTGACCGAGGCGGCCCTGCTCTATGACGGCGAACCACCAGCGGCGTTTGTGGAAATAGATTTCAGATGCGATTCGGTTCAAACACATCTCCTTGAAGAGTGAGAAAAGGTGTGAGAGCGGAGTGGAGAGCTTTGTTTTGAAGCTCCTAGAAAATGAGGCTGCCCTTGTCGTCCCAGCGGGAGTACAGCCTGGCGTCCTCACGGAGTACAAGGGTTCGGGGAATATCCGGGCGGGACATGGACATGCAATCGCTGTCGATTACCACAGACATGCCATCGATAGAGTAGTGCTTGATGCCGATGCCCAACTCGGGGAGTGGCTTGCCGTTGTTGTGGATGTACTCTTTGACTTTTTCGACTTCTTTCGGGCAAGCCGCATGGCGGGCAATCCAGTCGTTCTGCTCACAAGCCGTCTCCGAGCGAAAAAGTTCCCGGAATGTGACCTGCGAGGCTCCCCAGCGTTTCGCTGTGAAAAGCACCGATTCGGCGCAAGTCGTACGGCAGAAGAAATCCGTCATATTGATGCAGAGACGCAGAGAGAACCCGGCCTGCACAATGGCGGCACACGTCGCCTTCACATCGACGAAATACTGCGGGAGCTTGGGCTGTGTGTAACGGGCGTTGAAATCGCTGTTGAGATGGCACAGGGAAAGGCCGATTCCGGTGATTCCGACGCTGTTGGATAGATGCGCCAAGGTGTCCTGTTCCAGCAATGCCATCCCGCTGGTCTGAAGCTGGATATGATAAAACGGCTTCAAGAGTCTTTTATTTAACTCCCCAATCATCAACAGGTGCGCGAGGTTCATCAAAGGTTCCCCCTCTCCGGTAAGAGTCATCGAGGTACAACCGGCTTCCTTCGCATATGCCATGCGACGTGCAAAGGCTGTAATGTTGGGCAGAACAGCAGGGCGATAGGCATCTCGCTGCATTTTCGCGATGCAGAACTTACAGCGGTTCCCACATCCGGCGGGGACAGCAACGCTCAGGTGCATAATGATTCCTTTCCGGCCTCTCGATGGAGTGCCTAGTGAGTCTCAGCCCAGTTCGCGCCGATCTTGTATTCACCGGCGAGCGGGCATCTGAATTTGAAGAATTGACCTGCGGCATGGATGGAGGAGGCAATTGCTTCTCCGATAAATTCGGCCTTTTCCGGAAGGACTTCAAACTGATATTCATCATGAATCGACAGCACCACCTCGTAATCAATACCCGGTGTCAGCCCCTCGACCTGTAAGTACCAGTCCGCGATCACGAGCGCCATCTTCATGACCAACGCGCCTGCCGACTGAAGAAGTGTATTGAGAGCCGCATGAAGACTTCTGACGTGAAGCCGCCTGCCATCGAGTCCCCGCAGATACCCACGCTCTTTCGCCATCGCTTTCACCGTGATGATGAGCGAGTTCAGAGCAGGCAATCCTCGGAGGAACTTGGCGCGGAGCTTCTTGCCCTCTTTACCGGAACCACCAACAATGGAACCGAGCTTCTCATCCCCGGCACCATACAAGAATCCGTAGAAAAATGGCTTCGCACTATCGCGGGTTGGCAAACCGGCCGCCTTTTGGTTGACCGTGTGAATGTCCCCTTCGAGGATCACCTTCACATATTCGCCTTTATCCCATCGAGCCATGTAGTGTGCGAGGCATCGAGCCTCCAGCGCCGCCGCGTCGCATCCCACCAGCACCATCCCCGGCGTCGGGATGAACAACGACCGGCACTCAGCCCCGTACCTCGACTTGACCGCAGGCACCTGTGCCAGATTCGGGAACGAGTGGGTACACCTTCCCGTCACCGCGCCACCGGTATTGACGGAGCCGTGGATGCGTCCATCCCTGTCCATCTTCAACCATGCATTGTCGCCTTCGGACAACTGCCCGAGGCGCTTGTCGAGGAGAAGATAGTCGAGGATCATGGGGACTTCCGGGTACTTCAGCTTGGAGATGATTTTTTCGTCCACCTTGGGTTTGCCCCCGTCGGTGAACTCTACCGGCTTCCAGCCATGGCGCTTGATGAGACAGGTGGCGATGTGGTCGCGACTGGCAGGGTTGAACTCGACTGTCTTGAACTTCCGCACCGGGACGCCGACCTTGTAGCCGAGCTTCTTGTTGTCCCGCTTGGGAATAAGGGGCTTCAACTCGACCTGCCAGGAGCCGAAGATTTCCTTCAGTTTCCTTCCGGCCTGCTCACGCTGATCCAGCAGTTCGACCAGCAGTTCCTCAGCGGCAGCCCTGTTGAAGCCGACGCCGCGCCGTTCCTGCCGGGCGATGATCTTGCAGAACTCGTGTTCCAGCCAGACGGACAGCGGGGCGAGGTTCTTTTTCTGGAGCGTCTGCCAGAGCTTGTGCGTGACCTGCACGTCCTGCTTGCAGTAGTCCTCCATTTCCTGAGACCATTCGGCCCAGCAGTCCGGAGTGTCCTCCGCGTATGTTCCCTTCAGTTCGCCCAGCCGGTAGCCCCAAGCCTTGAGGCCGTGAGAACCGATGAGCTTGCCGGGGAGGGCGGCCTTCTTGAACTTCTTGAGGTCGTCGTCCTTGATGTCCGCGAAGCCCAGGCGGGAGACCACGAGGGTGTCGTAGATGTCACCGTCGTACTTCCAGCCGTACACCTTTGTGAGTGCCGGGAGGTCGAACTTGATGACGTTGTGACCGCCGATGGACGGCGAGGAGGCGAGATAGGGGAGACCTTCGGTTCGGATGGAGTCACCACGAAAGCGGCGGGTTGTACCGGTTGATGTGTCGAGGGTGACGAGGCAGTGAACTTTGGTGAGGGTGTCGAGGAGGCCGTCTGTTTCGATGTCGAAGAGGATCAAGTGATCACTCTACTTTGCAAGTCAGAGAGCCTGCTATGCAACATACCGACAATTTGCCGGATGTCCTGAATTTCCTTCTCGACAGCCCAGTGATCCATGAAGATCATGTCTGCCGGACGGCCGGTGATCGCCCCATCTTTTCCTTGAAAACGCATTCGCTCTGCGGTTTCATCATCAACCATGCACAGGACTTTGCGGTGAAGCTCTCTCGCATGGGCGGAAGTTGCACAGCAGACGAGAACGCGCTCTCCCCGTAGCGCCGCTTTGATGGCGGCATTGAGCATCCGGGTTGTGCGTCCTGTGCGGCGAAGTCCGCCGTCATTCATTTTTCCACCAGCGGCTTGATTGCCACGGTTCCCCGCTCGATCATCACAGGCCCGCTGTAGAGTTCCTCGCCCTGCGCGGGAATCCGTGCGAGAACCGAGACGTTCTCCAAGATGACAGCCGACTGGCCGGGGCGGAGAATGAGGACTTCAGGCTTCGCGGGGGCGGACTTGCCGCAGCCACCGATAAGAAAGCCGAGGGCGAACATCGCTACGGCCAAATAGACAGCCCCGTAGAACTTCATAAGCAGCTTCCAGACGGAGGGAGATTCATCCCAGAATTTCTTGAGTTTCTCTTTCATTTTCAGTTTTCCTTTACATGGTTTGATCCATAGACAGCCTGTGCAAAACCCTTTGGGGTAACGCTTCGAAGATTCCCACGATCTTTTGAGGGTTGCATCTTGTGCATCAGTGAACCCAAGATAGGCACGACAGGTTTAGGCTCGGGCATTCTGAAACCACCCCCTGTCCATAAACAAGTTTTCTTGGTGTATGCTTCTCTGATTGAATCGGCGAGATACCCAGCATATTCACAGGGATTGAAGCTGTAATCCGGTTTGCGCCAGTAGGTGGAGAGGGTGGAGACGGGGTTTTCCAGCAGCCACGGCGCTCCAGACCATTCACAGATTCGGCGGCACCACTCGACTATCGAGAGGGAGTCCCCAAGTGCCTCCAGACCCTTTTCCTGAAACCATCGAGCACCGGACACAGCCAGATTTGTACAGGGTGGAAACGCGAACACGGCCGCATACTCGGAGCGCGGCGGGAGAAACTTGCGGACATCGCCACCCCAGCTTCGGACTGTCAGTCCGCTCTTGGTTGTGACGCTGTTGAAACCTGTCGGATGTTGAAGGTCGACAACGAGCGCCTCGTGACCAGCTTCAATCCAAGGCTCTACCATGACACCCGTGTAGTCGCAGAGGGATAGAACCATCTTCTTCTCAGAAGTCATGGTGGGCACCCTCCGGCTCCTCCTTCTCGAACACCCCGGCCGCCTCGTCAACCTCCTCGACGCGCCCGGTGTCCCTGTTGTATTCCAGCAGGCCGGACTTCCCGGTCTCGCCGGTGTACCTGTCTTTCAACCTGCGGACGACGATCTGGTTGCTCTTCTCCTCGTCCTGCTGGTTCCGCTCGTAGCCGAGCACGATGTCTGAAAGTTGGACGATGGAGTGGGAGCCGCGCAGGTCGCGCAGGGAAATCTGCGCTCCCTCCTCGTGGCTCTTTCCGTCGTGCCTGCGGGACAGATGCGAGATGACGTGCAGGCCCGCGCCGGTCTCCTCGCAGAGCGACCGGAGGTCGGTCATCAATTTGTCCAGCGTCTTCCGCTCGTTGTCCCCGTCGTCCATGCCGGAGACGACAATGGATAGGTGATCGAGGATGATCCACCGACACCCACAGCCTTTAACCATGTAGCGGATGCGGGACATGAGGTTGTCGGCGGCGAGACTGCCCCAGTGGTCGTAGAGGAAGAAGTTGCCGTTGCCGACAGACTCCCGGTAGAACCTTTCCCGATCCTCCTGGGTCAAGCCCGCGTCGCTGAGATGAAGCCGCTGATTCGCCGCGATGGACGTGAGCAGGAGGCCGTAGCGCCCCACCGATTCCTCAAGGCTGACAATGCCGACCTTCTGCCTCAGCGTGACGCCGAGGTGATAGGCAATCTCCCGGCAGATCGTGGACTTCCCGATGCCGGTGCCTGCCGTGTGCGTGACGAGTTCGCCCAAACGCATCCCGTGGATGTTCTCATTGAGGTGCGACCACGGGTATGCGGCGTCGGAATGAGGCTTGAAGTTGATAACGTGCTCACGGACTTTCGCGTCGGTGCCGCAGATGATCCCGTCCGGGCGGAACACCTGCGCCTGGAACATGACCGCCGTGGTCAACTCCTTGCCCCGTCCGGCGACCCACATGTCGGAGGCGTCCTTCAGGGGCAGCGTGGCAATCTTGCACTTCCCCGGCGTGAACAACTCGGCGCATTCATTGGCTGCTTTGATTCCCGGCTTGTCGTTGTCGAAGCAGAGAACGATTTCACCGAACGACTCCAGCCATTCCAGTTCCCTGATCAGCGCATTCTTCGCACCTTGGGCACCGTTGGGAACCGACACGACAGGCCACGAGTTTCCCATCGCTTCCGACAGAGACATCGCGTCGAGTTCGCCTTCGGTGATGACGATGCGCTTCTGGCCGGACGCCCAGGCGTGTTGTCCGAACAGCCCGGCCTTCTCCGCATCGCCTCTCCAGCGGAACTGCTTGCCTTCCCCGCGAATGTGCTGGGCGACAAGCTCGCCCTTCTTGGCGTAGTAATTGGCGACCTGCACCGGCCCCATCTTGGGCGACGAGGCGGTGAAGTATCCGAATTTGCGGCAGGTGTTTTCGCTGATACGACGCTTGAGAAGGGAGGCTGACTCGCCGGTGAGCGGGGTGAAGCCCTTGCTCATTGCTGGTCGGACTGCGGCCGATCCCCCCTCTCCAGACGAATGGTATCCGCAGGAGAAGCAGTGGCCGTGGCCGTCCCGGAAGAGCGCATACGCATCCGACGAATGACAATTCGGGCAAGGGAGATGAGTAGCTTGATACATGTTTTCATCATTCATTGAACTCCTTTCCGTTTTCAGAGTTTGAAGCCAGGACAGCCCCTGCCGGTGATCGGCTGAAGCTCCTCGTGGGTGACGGCGCGGGCATCCGGGAAGCGCTCCCGGAGGATGGACAGAAGGATTTGGAGGGATTCCCTCTGAGCCTCCGTGGCCGAGCCGGGCATGCCGACAAGGCAGACGCCGAGGGAGCGATCATTGAACCCGAGGGTATGATTGCCAGCTACATTCGGCGCGCGCCCGATGTGAAACTTCCCGCTCCGGTCGATGACATAGTGGTAGCCGCAGGACAGAGCGCCCCGCAGGCGACACTTCCGTTCTACCGCAGCGAGACCATCGCCCTGCCGCCTGGTCGTCTTCGAGCAGTGGACGATGATGAACTTGATGTCTTCGGGTTTCATTTCCTGGCCTCCCGCAGCCATTCCTCCGGGATCACCTTGTCGGCGAACTGGAAGCCGTTCTTCCGGCACCAGTCGGCATAGGTTGTCTTGGACGCCTTGGAGATTCGGGCGCGGGAGTTCTGGAAGAGGAACCGAACGTCAAGCTCAGGATGCTGCTCTTTGATAAGGACGTGCTTCTGCCTGTCGGCGGTGATGAAGCGGCCTTTGGTCTCGATGATGATTCCACTGGGGAGGACGAAGTCGGGCGTGTAGGTGGCGGGTTTGCTGGGCTTGGTGTACTTGATCTTGACCTTCTCGTACTCGGCGTCGATGCCGCGTTCCTTGAGGTTCTCGGCGACCTTCTCTTCCAAGCCCGAGCGGTAGCCGGCGGCAATGCCGTGGCAACGTCGGTTAGAAGTCGGCCGCGTCACCGCCGCCCTCGTTGTCGTCCGCGTCGGAACCCTCTTCGCCGCCTTCGTCGCTCTCGCCTTTGTCGCTCTCGTTGTCGTCGCTCTTGGCGAATTCGCAGGCTTCGTTGATGTCGTCGTCACATTCCTCGGCCTCGAAGCCGTAGCTGTACGAGGGTTCGACAATCTTGAACATCTGTACTGCCTTGAGGCGAAGTGTGATTCCTGCACCGACCAACTTCGTGTAGAAAGGCGCGACCGAGTAGGCAATCTTGCCTATCGACCCGCCGCCGATGATTTTGTCTCCGGGGATGTCCACGACCTCGGGTTTGCCGTTGATGCGCTTGGTGCATTTAAGCCCCGGCTTCTGGGTGAAGACGGTGCCGTCCGCACGGGTGCCGCTGGCCTTCATTTTGAAGTGGAAGGTGACGGTGTTGGATTCCTCATCCTCCGCATAGGGCGGGTCGGCGCGTTTGATCTTCTTGCCCTTCTCCTTCCCCTTGGTTTCCTCGACGGACTGGTTGATGGCGTTGTTGATCATCTCCATCAACGGCTGCGCCTCATCGACGCCCAACTTCAGTTTGACGGAATAGACGCCAGCCTCATCAAACTTCGTGTCGGGCCTGTTGAGACAGGGATACACGAAGATTCCCTTCGGGGAAATCTTGGTTTCAATCTTGGGTTTACTCATTGTTTCCTTTCTCATTGAAAATATAGATCATGAATACTGATCTTTCCTATGGGTTTAACCTATTTGTTCCCTTTAGGTTAAGCCCCCAAACCCCCTTAAAGGTAGCTGCATCCGCCACCCAGTGAGAACGAACGGAGAATTCTGGAAGCCGACAGATCGATGGAAATCGGGAAATACTCCGGCTCAACGCCTGCGGCAACCGCCTCATCCTGCTGGGCCGCATTGACGCCCATGACCAGCCTTTCGATAAGCCGTGCCATTTCCATCTGGGTGATCGAGTAGCCGCGACTTACGTACCTGATGGCCCGCCAGAGGCTACCGCCGGGCGCTTCCACCCTGTTCGGGGCGGTGTAGACGAGCCGCTTGTCAGCGACATCCCGGAGGAACTCGTCGGTGCAGAGGGAACTCCAGCCGTCCCCGTTGTACCACAAGGCGGCCTGACAGACGGTGAAATCAAATTGATTGACGCACCGCTCGGGCGACTCGTAGGCGACGTTGTTGATGAACTGGACGGGCGGGACATCGGAGTTCGCGACGGTGATGGTTCGGGTGCAGGGCGTCTGTCGTTCCTTACAGTCGCCATACGGCTCGAACTCCATGACATACCGGAGCACAGCCAAAGGCACGGCGTCGAGGCTGGTGCTGAAGATGTCGATGTCTTTCACAGGTTCACCCGCGAGGATTGCCCGGATGGCACCGCCCGCGACGAACAACTGCGGGAACGCGAACAATACTTCGCAGACTTCTTGGGGCAGCGCCTCCACGACTTTCGCAAGGGCGTCGTCGGGCAGGCTGCGCATGCTGATCTGGTTCACATATGGCTCCTTTCGGAAATGAGGGAAAACACTACGATTAAGAATGGAGGATTGAGGCGGGATACCACACTTCAGACAGATTGGAGGATTATGACGAAAACAATTTCGAACACAGCAGGAGCCTGCACTGGCTGATACAGGCTCCCTTGAACCAATTGCTTGGCTACTCACAGCAGCAGCTTCAGCGTTGGTAAGCTGGATTGTCAGCCACCTGTGCGACCGGCTATCACAGCGGGCGCATGTAGAAACACCACAGACAACGAGCGAAACATTCTCGGAGTCTTCAAGCTCCACAGAAACACGGGCGGACGGCTCGGTTGTAACCGTCCAAACAACCAAGACGTACTCGCACTGGGTGAGTACGAACTAATTTCATCCCGTCCTCAATCCTCCTTTGCCAAAAAGAAAACCCGGCGACCCCCACAAGGAGCCGCCGGGCGAAGACGAAATGGCGTCTTTCTCCTACTCTCCAGCCAATTGTGCCACGGCAGTTTTTGCCGCTCACGCAAAGAAATACTTCGAGTTCATGACTTGGTACAAATCGAACGTTTCGGGAGTGGGGGAATCGGGAATTGCCCGCGCGATTTCTGATCCAACATCGTGGGCAAGTTGCGCCTGAAACTCGGCAAGAACATCCTGCGTACCATACATGGAGATGAACTGCTCGCGTAGGATACGCGCCAGCTTCGCTGCATCATGCGGATGAGCGCCATAGGAATCATGAATCATCTGAAACTCCGTCACGCCCTCATCCATGCAAGCATTGACAGTGAACATCAAATGCGAAGCATCACAGGAATGCACGAAATTCGGGGCGATTCCAGCTGCTTGCTTTCGAGAATCCAATTCTGCCGTCTGAATGATAATTCCCTGCTGGAGTCTCATATTGCCGAGTCGTGTGTTCAAGCATTTCGTCTCACTCTTCCGGTAATCCTGCAACACCAACATCCCGATGGGCGACACCCAGCTTACCGGCTTCTCATCCTTCACGACCACTTTCGCCGCAGCCTTCAGCCAGTCCATCGCGCGGGCGGCCGCAGTGACGGTTTCACAGATTGCGTTGTAGACCTTGACCTTCAGCATCCCTGCAACCTTGCCGACATGCTCAATGGGGTAGCCTGTCTTCTCCCGCATGTCCAGCAGATTTTCGATAAGCTGATCCCGCATCCCGTACATGGTGACGGAGTAGGGGTATGTCATAACAGGACGCTTTACGAGCTTGCGGGTGATATGATCCTTGATCCAGCGGGCAGAGACTACATCCCAGAGGCAGGCAGTCTCCCGGCGGGCTTCATCTGCCATGCCCTCGTCTGCAAACTCCGCTTCGGTGCGGCGGCGGATAAGATCAAGAAGCTCCCCGGTAGTGCGCCGGTCAGACACAGCCAGCGCGTCCACCTGCGCCTTCACCTTGTCGGCGACGTTCTGGTAGATGTCGTTGGGCGTTTCCGACGGGGCGAGGTTGACCGCCCGCGCTGTCTCCTCGTGCCGCAGCATGGCCGCGAAGTTCTGCAATCCGTTGCAACTGCCATCCATGGCAATCGCAAGACGGGAAACATGCTCTTTTCCGTTCTCCAGACAGCCCACCCACTCGTGGCACCACGCCAGAAACATCCACGGCTTGTCCGCTTCGGCCCACCAGCGGTAATCCATCGGGTTCTCCACGGTCTGCCTGATTTGTTGTTCATGTTCCTTCACCCACCGAACTCGGTCGCTGAAAGAAACCTTGTCGTAACCGAAGCACCCAGCCCCGTGAATCGCCAGCCATTCGACAGCCTCATCCGTACCGAGGGAGTAGCCGTTGGCGAATTGCAGGAGAGCGCGGGAGAGGTCGTCGCCCTGTGGGGAGAGACAGGTCGCCAATGGATAAACCCGGCCGCGCCAGTCGAGATTGTGGGCGAACCAGATCGCCGACTCGTCACGATACTTCTCCCCCATGCTGCGGATGAGCATGACGGCGAAGCGCTTGGAAACGTTCTTGTTGTTCTCCCGTTGGATCGGCTTGACGGCGTTGGCGTAGAGTTTTCTGGCGGCTTTGTTTGTCTTGATGTCGGCGGGAACCTCGGGCAAGGGGATGTCATCCATGGGGGGCAGGCTGAACGCAGCCCCGCCGCGCGAGGCAATTGCTTCGCCGAGGATGTCGAGGACGAACTTGTTGATGCGAAAGGGCGTGGCCTGGATGGCATTCAGGGCTGAGATGACCCTGGGCATTTTGTGCACGTAGTTGTTGATATCCTCAAGATACGAGCGGTTGTGTGTCCGCACCAGCTTGGTTCGACGGCCCAGTTCGCCGACAAAACCACAGGCGAAAGCCCCGTCCCACGGCTTCGGAGGGCAGAGCATCGGTTCGTACCTGGGCCACATGCTTTCTGCCCTTGAGTGCAGTTTTTCGACGCTTGCGCGGTAGGCGTCGGTGAGTTGGAGACATTCCGTGGGTTTCAGCCTGGGGTTTTTGTTTGGTTCCACATACGAGGACACCATCCCGGTCTCCTCAATGATGAACTGCACGAGGTTGTTTCCCAGCGCCCGGAGGGTGGCTTCATCAATGTCGGGGAGGTTGGAGTAGTTCTCCTTGAGCCTCTTCTTGATACGCTGTTTGGTCTTTCGATCCGGTGCGCGATCCAGTTCCGTCACCCAGTATTTGTACGTGCGGGAATCCTCTGCCTGCATGTGATTGAACTGCAATTCCTCGCGGAGCGCGGAGCCAATCTGATAGGCAACGGCCATGCGGGTCTTTTTCATTGCGTTGAAAACCATGTTCTGGATGACCTTGACCCCCACAAAGGCGCATACATCAGGGTCGAGGCGGTCGAATATCCTGGCGGTTGCGGCCTTCACCCCCGGCTTTCCCTGAAGCGAGTCGTCGGTGAACTGCTTCACCCTTTTGGAAACCGGATCGATGAATCTTTTCAACATCCACATGCCGGCCACTGTTTCGGAAGCATGTCCCTTTTCCTCGGCCTTTGCGACGTTCGCGCGATACCGGGCGATTCCTCCTGTGATAATGCTGATTTCGTTTTCCAATTGCCTCTGTGTAAGCGCTTCAATATCATGGATGGCGTCCATCTTCCAGACCTTCCGAGACCCGGAAGGGAGATGGACTTCGCTTCGTCAGTGACACAGACTGACACAAGAAACGAACAAAGTTGGTTTTGAAGAACGAGAAAAAGGGCAGCGTTTTGTGCTGCCCGTGTGTCACCAATTTATTCTCGGTTTGTCGTGAGGATGTCTCGGGCTGTCTGAATTCCCCTGAGAGCAGCCGTTGGCAGATAAGGGGCTTGTCGTTAAAACGCT
>QMCE01001514.1_pt1 | contig 20556 bp, 12 predicted proteins | sample 1821851 | NCBI WGS metagenome assembly QMCE01 (sample SAMN09453174, study PRJNA476694) | Termite gut metagenome, whole genome shotgun sequencing project. | isolation source: worker | host: Odontotermes sp. | place: South Africa:Pretoria | collected 2016-01-28 | reverse complement strand
AAAAAATCGCAACGTTTCGACGGGGTGTCGGCCGACCTCGAACCACACATCTTCAAGGCGGGATTCATCGACCGTCCCAAAGAGTTGAAACTCGCCTGGAGCAACAACTATTTTCCCGGAGGGGACAACGACCTGTTGCTCGAACGGACGGTCGAAGTGATGAAAATAGCGAAAAAAGAACTCGAACCTCTGAAACTGAGCCAGGCGATGGGCTTTTTCTTCCAGCCGCGTGTCGATTCGGGTCTGCTCACCCACGGCGGAGCGTCGGAATTTCTGCAATATTGCGACTATCTGGTGGTCATGGCCTACAATTATCGCAAAGAGCGGATATGGGAGATGGCCAAACCCCTTATAGTCGATGCCGGGGAAAACCCCGCCTCGATAAGTATCTGCGTCAAAACGAGCCTGGGTACCCACGGCGACGAGGGGCCTGTCACCTCGCTCCAGCCGCACGGATGGGGCAATCTGCTGACCACGATGCGCTATCTGGTGGAACAGGGTTCCGCCCACAAGTCGTTCCGTGGGGTGGATGTATTCGAATTCCAGGGCTTTGAAATGATATGGGAGGAGAGGGTTCCTCAATCTAAAACCAAAAAAAAAACAAAATTATGAACAATTACAGATTTATTCGGACACTGCTTGCAGCCGTGTTGCTTTTCTCCGCCTGCGGGCGCAGCGAAGGCCCCATACCCCCCACACACATCGAAGTCGAAGTACCCGTCACGGTCGTAGATTCCGCACTGGCGGCCACGGGAGACGTAACCGAACTGATGGTGAACAAAGCCATCGACTTCCGCAACAAAACAGGCGTGGGTGACGACATAGCGGAGGCGGTCGCGGCAGGTAAATATGCGGGCGTCTACGTCTACTCACGTTCGGTGAACGCTTACGCATCCGATCCCGGCAAACTTGCCGCACGTCTTGCCCTGCTGGGTTTCACCGATGTATATTTGAGTACCACCAACGCGGCTCTCAACGGTTCGGACGCGAGTAAACGCGCCTGGCTGAGAAGTTTCAACGCCGCCATGACCGGCTACGGTGCGAGGGTTCATGCCCTGCGCTTCAGCAACACGAAAGCATATGTCTCCGATGCCACCGTTTACGCAGACGCGGAGGCCATATCGGCGTTCAACGCCTCGACGACGGATCCCGCACAGAAATTTTACGGTGCTTCAGCCGACTATGAACCGCACATACTCAAGGCCGGTGGCGCCGACACTCCCGCCGGACTGACGACCTTCTGGAACAGTACGTCCGGCTACGGTATCGGCAACGCGAACGATATATTGCTCGAAAAAACGGAGGAAATACTCGCGCTGGCCGCCACCGAAGTCGGCACTCTGCCTTTGAGCGAGGCCATTTCGTACCTCTACCAACCGAGGTTCGCCGCGGGCGAACTGAGCCACGGCGGAGTGGTCGATTTTCTCGCGCACTGCGACCATGTTATGGTAATGGCGTACAACTATCGGATGAACACAATATGGAACCGCGTGAATCCGGTACTCGTCGGAGCGGCGGGCTATCCCAAAAGTGTCGCTCTTTGCGTAAAGGTCAGTCTTAATACCTACGGTGACAGCGGAGAAGCGACGACCTCGCTCCAACCGCAGGGGTGGACGTATCTGTTATCGGCGCTCGAATATTTTGCCGGTCAGGGAGCGAATTCGGAGCCGTACAAGGGAGTCTGTTTCTTCGAATTCGACGGGTTGGAACAGATGTGGTCGTGGAGTAGCGACAAGGGGCCGAATTGACGGCTTTTGTTTTAGTCATATTCGACTTTCCCAAATCGGCTCAGGGTACGTTCAAAAATTCCCAAAGAATTGTTTTTCAATCCTTTGGGAGTTTTTTGATTTTGAGACCGCGACACCACCGCGACACCACCGCGACACCAAGTCCCCGTTTCTCGTTTTCGTCAAATTTAGTACATAACATAACATGAGGCGTCTAAACAACATGAGCCCGGTGCAGTACCGAACTCATGTAATCTAATCAATAATCCGTCCAAACTTTTGGGGGCACATCAACACATATCTGATGTGTTATTTTTGTAACAGTCTGATTTACTTGCGGGAAGGTCTGATATTTCTTTTGTTGGCCTCTGCAAGATACACTTTCCTCATCTCGTCGGCGATCGCCTGTTCGACCAGTGCCGATGCCTTTCAGTGTAGTCGTAAATACCACTCAAAGAGGCCAATTTATATTGGTCTTTTATGTATTCCGGAAGCCGAGAGGCTATTAGAGTTTGTTTTTACAGGCGGCTCGAAAAGCTATAATTACCCGACCCCACTTCGAATACCACATACTCGCCGTCCGTTCCCAGTACTTTCACGCCATCTGCCGATGCGGCCGGCACTCCTCCTTCGTCGACGCTTTCGGGTTCGGCGGCGGGCACATAGACCTTCGCCGTGGTGTTGCCGGGAAGCGAGATATTCCACTTGAAAGTGCCATCCAATCTCTTCCAGGCACTTTCAATGGGGCCATGTACCGAATGGAAGGAGGCTGTCACGAAATCGAGTCCTTCCACTGGATGCGGGCGCATCGTTATCTTTTCGAAACCTTCTCCGTCGGGATCATTCCTGATGCCCGCCAGATCTTCGTAGAACCACACGAGCAGATCGCCGAGCAGCATCACATGATTGTGCGAGTTCATGGCGGGATCGGCCGTATTGCCGTTCCAAAGCTCCCATACGGTGGTGGCTCCATTTTCGATCATAAATCCCCAACTTGGGTAATCGCGGTTGGTGGCGATGGTGTACGCAAGGTCGGCACGGCCATTGTGAGTCAAACCGCGCATCAGCCACTGAATACCCACCAGACCGGTGCTGACGTGGCTGTCGAACTCTTTTTCGGTCTTGTCCGTGATGTTTTTAAAGACCCTGTCTTCGTAACCTTTAGGAACCATCCCGTAACACAACGACAACAGATTTGCCGTCACCGTATTGTTGCTGTAACGGGCGGTCGCTTTGTCGAAGAACCTATCGTTGTAAGCCTCTTTCACCACAGCAACCTCTCGTGAAAACGCTTCGGCATCCTCCGTTTTGCCTTGCAGTGTCGCGAAACGTTCCAACAGGGAGAGCATCCTGTAGTAGAACGTCGTGCCGAGTACCGCCCCGTCGGTCTTGCGTGCGGGATCCATCGAGTGGATCAATTCGGGCGATTCGGGAGGCATACACCAGTCTCCGTAGATGTCTCGCGGCATGATATTGTCTATTAGGTAGTTGTCGCGCATATAGGTCATCCATTTTTTCATAGATGCGTAATGTTTGACTATGGGCGCATTGTCTCCGAACTGGTTATAGAGCATATCGGCGATAATGATGTACGCTCCCGGCCAGGTCATATTGTCGTTGTACAAAATCCAGTAATTAGGGGCAACATCGGGAATACTGCCGTCGGACCGTTGCGCCTGTTCTATGTCGTCCAGCCATTTGCAATAGAGGTGGTAATTGTCGAACACAAAACTCTCTCCGAGCGAACCTGTCGCACGGTCGCCCAGCCATCCCATACGTTCGTCGCGCTGGGGGCAATCGGTCGGCATACCCCGGTAATTGCCGCGAATACCCCAGTAGGCGTTCTTATATATTCGGTTTATGGTCGGATCCGAGGTTTCGAACCGTCCCGTCGTCCCCATTTCATCGTAAACCACCCTGCCTTCGAAATCGTCCGCTTCGGGAACGCCCGGATAGCCGGTTATCTCCACATAGCGGAAACCATGATAGGTAAACGACGGTTCCCACACCTCCGTACCCTTACCTTTCAAAGTGTAAACGTCGGTCACCAGAGCCTCGCGGATATTGTCCATATAGAGCGAGCCGTCGTCTTTAAGCGTTTCGGCGAACCGCAGCGTCACACGATCACCCTGTTCGCCCTTAACCTTCATACGCAACCATCCCACCATGTTCTGTCCCATGTCGAGGATGTATGAATCCCCTTCCCCTACGTTTAGCCGCGAAATGCCATGCGGGCGTATGGTTTCCATAACCCTGATATTGGGATTTAGCTGGGATTCGAGTTTGCCCTCCGGGGCCTCGACCGCTTCCGCCTGCAACCAGTTGCGGTCATCGAAACCTGCCGCGTTCCAGCCCGGCATCTCCTTGCGCGCATCGTATTCTTCTCCGTCGAACTCGTTGTTGGCAAGAATTGGGCCGTCGGCGGTCACCTTCCAGCTTTGGTCGCTGACGATGGTCGTTTTGCTCCCGTCGGCATATTCGAGTTCGAGTTGCAGTATCATTTTCGGAAATCCGAAATGCCGTATAGAGGGAGTAGCCCCGAGCCCCATGTCCGAAAGCCGCATCGAAAAGAAGCGTCCGTTGCCCAGCGCGACGCCGATAGCGTTTCCACCCTTTGTAAACTCGTCGGTCACATCGAAAGTATTGTATTTAACGGCCTCGGAGTAATCGGTGGGAGTGGGCGCAAGTTCCTGGTCTCCTATCGTCTTACCGTTGATATACAGTTTGTAAAGCCCCAGGCCCGACAGGTAGATGGTGGCCTTTGCGGGTTTTTTGTCCTGTGAAAATTCCTTGCGGAAATATCGCGCGGAGAGCCGGCTGTTCGATCTGTCCAATACATCGTTCTCGAAAGCCCTGTCCAATCCTATCCATTCCGCCTGCCATTCCGCCTGTTCCATGAGTCCCATAGTCCACGAAGCCGGTTCGCTCCATGTAGAGGTGTTTTGATCGGTGACGACCCTGACTTTCCAATAGCAGGCCACGCGGCTTTCGAGAGGCACCCCGCCGTACTCTATAAACACCGATCTGTCGGAAACGACCTCCCCCGAGTCCCACAGATCGCCCTGGCCGGCATCGAGCCTGTCCGGTGTGGATGCAACGAGGATATGATAGGACCGTTGTTTCAGTCCGCGGCTGTCGCTGTCGATCTCCCAACTCAATCGGGGAGTGGGAATGTCCAAACCGACGGGATCGGTCAACAATTCACAGCGCAGATTATCCACCGTAACGGTCGGAGTGTGATCGCAGGCCGCCAAAAGGCATATCAGGCCAAAAAGGGTAGTGTAGTTTTTCATAACGGGCAAAAATTAAGATAATTATTTATCGCTTGAATTCGACCCTCGGCGAGGAGAGTGAAAAATGGTTGACAGTGGATATAGATATCGAGAGCCCTTCGTCATCGGCAACGATGCCGGAAAGTTCCATCTTCAACGGCGGAAGGGTACTCACCGGAAAGGCGTCATCCCCGTTGGTGTCGAAACGTTGATAGTCGCCCGAGGCGGGGAACCGGGCTATGAGGCGATCGTCCTGGAAGATGTCGAACCGCATTATCCCCGATTCGATGTCGGCGTCGGCTTTCCAGACGAGTTCGATCATCCGGTTGTTCTTTACGGTCAGGCGCAGATCGTAAGGTGATGTCGGCGGCGTAATGTCGGCCACCGTGCCGGTCGTGACATACTCTTTCCATTTTTCGGCAACCGTCCGGTCGGGAAACCAACACATCGCGTCCGTTCGTCCCGTGAACTCCGACGCCCGGAAAGTGTCGAGCGAAACGGTATCGCCCAACCACGCTTCGGAGGCATCCATGTCGTGCAAACCCGATGAGTTCCCTTCCGGAAACCTTTGGGTCATAACAGCCTCGTAGAAGGGGATTGCCATGTATCTCACAAAACTGTAATTGTGGTTCTGCCCCGGTGTGTAAGCAATGCTTGCGTATCCGCCGTCCTGCCTGAGCTTACCGAACGTGTTTATGGAGGTCATCCAACAGCACTCGTCGCCATCTTTCCCGGCGTGACGCATCATGACGGGAACTTTCAACGCCGCAGCGGGATAATCCCACTGCGGATCGAAAGCGGGAGAATAACCGAACACCGCGATAGTTCGCTCGGGATAATCCCTGAGCATACCCAGCGCCCAGTATCCTCCGCCGGAATGTCCCCACAGCAGCCATGGGGCGGTACTCAGCTCGGGATGTCCGGAGGCATCCCCCACCTCGTCCAGAGCCCTGATCAACGCCGCCGCCGAGCCTGATTCGGGGTCGCGCCAGTTGAAACAGTTGCCCGATGCCGAATAGAGATCCGGACCCACGACGGCCAGCCCCCATTTCTTTGCAAAGGCCCGGTACTGTATGTCGTAAGCCGTGGATTCACCGCGTCCCTCCATCGTACAACCATGCTGATGCACGAACACGCCGCGAATTCTCTCCACCTCATGCGGTATGAATATCGAGTACCGTGCCGAATCGAAGTCCCAAGAGGGGTCGGTAAGGGTCAGCGCGTAGACCTTTCCATCGGCGTTCCCGTCGATACTATCTTCCTCCGGCTCCGAATCTTTCTCCGTGACCCGGCCTTTCTCCGCAACCAGAAACCGCTCCGGAGTCCGGCAATTCCCCGCGAGCATGGAGGCGATTATCACCGGTAGCGCTAACAATGTCTTAATGGGCCATCTCATACATATAGCTCAATCGTCCCATCGGCATTGCGCTTCCGGAAGTATAATAATTCATAATGTCGGAAGGCCCCGTCACGCCCATTGCCGCTTTAAAGTAGAATTTGTTGCCGTCGGCCATTCCGACCGCCGAACGGGGAACGGACAAAAGTATCACATCTCCGCTCTGCACCATTGCAGCTTTTCCGGCATTCGTGGCCGAGAACGTTTTGTCGAGTTTATCCACAGATGTCTGTCCGTCCGCCGTCGTTCGTCCTATCACATATTCATAACTTTCCCATCCTTTCGCACCCGGTTCGCCTGTACCGACAAACACGTTCAGCCAATTATTGCCACTGCCGGTAAATTCGGATTTCCCTTTCAGATAGAAGAAGATATTGTCGGCATCGTGCGCGACCCTGATCTCCAACAATTTGTTTTCCGGAGCGGACTGGATGTAACGCACCGTCTGCGAGCCGCCGAATGCGTCGCGCGCCATGAATTTCTCATCCGTGTTGCGAACTATGTACTCCACATCGCTCCACTGCGACAAAGCACCCGCAAGGTCTATTGTTACAGGTTCTATCGCTTCGACCGACTCGTCTATCCCCTTGTAACGTCGTATGTTGCGTACAAGTTGTAGATAGAAGGCATCCTGATAGCCGCCTTTCATGGGTTCTATATCGCGCGAATACTCCATATCGGCTGCATCGCACAACATATATTCCCCGTCATAGGGCTGTTTGTAGGCGATCCACTCGTTCCATCCACCTACCGAGACGATTGCCGGATCGACCTTTATCGCGTTATCCCACTGCGACTGGAAGAAAGTGCCTTTCTCCGCATCGGCGGCGATGTTCTGACGGGAGGTCACACTCCATCCCCGTCCCCAGTTCGTCCAATTCTCGCGGGTAAGTGAAAACGACATCGGCACCATCGGATGGCTGGCCACGCTTACGCTCATCGCCCCTGGGCCTGTGTGCAGAGGTTGCGGGAAACTCCATTCGACCCAGGGGAAGCCGTCGGCGTAGAATGGATCGGAGGGCCATTGTGGATAGAGGAAATGAAAAAAGTTGAGTATTTCGGAGGAGAGAGTACCCGGTTGGTAGGAGGTGTCGTTGCGCGAGGCAGCCTCCCGCAGATCGTCGGCAGGATCGGTGTAAGCCACGATCACCGGTTTCCCGTCGATACGGTACCATGTGTCGGGATAGCGGTTGGGCTGATAGAGAGCCGCGTAGAGGTCTTTGGTGGTCTGCAACGAATGCGAATGGGTGTAAAAGACCACCTTCGGCGGATTCCAGCCTTTTTTCAGCATATCGTCGATCACCGCACACACTTTCAGGAAGACGTTGGAATAGATCAGGGCGTTCGTGGTGTCGAAATAGATAAAATCGACGCCGGCCATAGTGATCATCTGCATCTGTTTGCGGATCACCCATTCGTCTTCCGAGTTATAGTAACCCCACAACGGCTCGCCCCAATAGTGCGCCTGTCCGTTGGGACTGACGGTGGGGTCGAGATGGTCGAAATGGGTAAGGATATTGAGGCCGTTGGGCATGGCTATGATCTTGGTGGCGTCGTAAATACCCGAAGCATAAGGTTGGCCTATCCAGGGCCAGAAAAACATACCGACCTGCCGGTCTTTCTTAAAGGCCGACACGGTACCGAAAGCGCGACCGAAATGGTCTACCCCGACGATATTGAAACTGTTGAATTTCGTGGACGGAGCGGGTTCGACCTTGTCGTCCCCATGTGGGTCTTTGGGCTTGTCAGGCTTCTCTTTTTGTCCCGGGTCGACGGGCGAGAGCGCCTTCGGAGGCGAACAGGCCGATAACAGTGTACCGCACCACAAGGTGCATGCTGTACATAACAGTAAAAACAATACCCTTTTCATCTGCACAAAGTTAATAAATTCCATTAATATCCATAACTAAAACTCAAACGTCCTATGGGCGCACTATCCCCCGTCACATAATAATCCATGATGTCGTCACAGTGCGTTACGTTGTCGGCAACCTTAAACCCAAACTGGCAATCGCCGGCTTTTAAACCGAGAGCGGACAACGGGACCTCTATTCGCATCCTGTTGCCGTAGACAGAGTATTCGGCCTGTCCCGATCTTTCCCACCGATAGCCGCCTTCGGAGCGCTCTACCGAGGTTTTCCCGTTCGCCGACGGGTTACGGTTGACGACGTGGCTGTATCCGGCGAACGAAGGGCTGTCGCCGTTCGCGTCTATCAGTATGTTCATCCAGTTAACGTCGGTGCCGTTGTGATCCGTGATATCGTCCTGTGTCTCGATGGTGAAACACACCCTCTTTCGGTCGTGAGTCACCTCTATCCGCGTGATGTCGTTCCGGTTGCTGTTGTCGGTATATATGCCGGTGCCGACCGCATTGGCAAAATTACGGCCGACCGCATCGCCTGCCGGATCGAGATATGTAACGGCGTCTTTTTCAGGATGTGGTCCGGGAATCTCATCCGTAAGTTTGTATCTCCTCACATTGCTGACAAGTTGCAGGTAAAAATTGTCGCCGTATCCCCCTTTCATCATCTCGATATCGCGTGAAAATTCATGATTGAAGACATCCACAAAAAATACATGGTCTCTTCCGTGAGCGTTGGCGTATTTGATCGCCATCCATTCGTTAAACGATGTAACGAGTACGTTATTGATCTTATCTTCGCTCTCGAAGACGGCATCCCACATGGTTTGGAAATTAGCTCCCGCCGTCCACTCTTTCTCCACCTGCCCCGTGGCATTGTTGTAGCCCCGGCTGCTCTCAGGATGCATAGCGCTCGCGTCGATGACCGAGTGGCTGTGCTGTGCCACCGGGACTGCGACCGAACCGTTGTGGTTCCACTGGGGGTATTGCCATGCCATCCAGGGGATGCCCGCGGGATTGTAATCGCCGTTAGGCCATTGAGACTCCCGGACATCGAACCTGGCCTGCATTTCCGGCTTTATAAAGTCGGAAAAATCATTGAATTTCGTCATGTCGGAAGCCTTGCCGTTATTTTCGGTGATGCCTATTATCATAGGCTTGCCGGCCGGCCGGAACCACAGGTCTGCATATCTTCCCGACTTGTAGAACTGTTCATACAGATCGTCGACCGTAGCCCCGGACAACGAGTTGGTATAAAACACTATTTTCGGTACGTCGAACCCCTGGTCCATAAACTTCTGCAAAACGCCGAACAGGTTCTCTATGGATTCGGTATAGACTATCCTGTTGGTCGCATCGATACACAGATAATCTATCCCCGCACAGGTCAGCAACTCCACATGACGTGTCACCACCCAGGGATCGCTCATGCTGTAATATCCATACAGCGGCTCGCCCCAGAAATGGAATTCGTTCAAAGGACTTTCGGGCGATCCCTCCACATTGTACAATGCGTCGGGATCGGTGTCCAGCAATTTCTGTATATCATAAACACCGTGCTGCATATATCCATGTTGCCCCAGCCACAACGAATAAAAAAGACCGACGGACCGCCCCTCCAGCCTGCCCGATGCAGGTCCGAAACTGCGGCCCAATGCATCGGTGGCGGAGAGTTTTAACATGGAGCTTTCGGCATCCTGTCCGTGGCACACGAACAGATGGAAAACAAAGATCAGGAAAACCGGCGTATGCACAAATTTTATATGCATCGTATGTTCGGTTTAATTCAATTGCGGGAAAACGATAGAGAACACGAGTATCGCAAGTCCGGCGACGAGTACCCAAATGGTCGTTCTGCCCGAACCTTTCCACTCTTTGAGTATGATGCCCCACACGTTGCTGAACAAAATATCCAGCGACATGAGTATGCACCACGAGAACGCCAGCAGAACCGGCGAAGATTGCAGGAAGCTCTTGCCCATTTCCAGTCCGAAGAACTGGCTGTACCACAACAGTCCCGCAAGAGCGCAGAACAACAGATTGTTCACCCATTTACCTGCGGACAGCGAGGTGTAATCACGGAAAGTCCTGTTCTTTGCATTTTGGTAAAGGCAATAGGCGGCATTTGTGACAAAACCACCGAGAGTTACAAGGAACACGACAGGCAGACCTGCGAACAGCGGAGCGACGCCCTTTGCCAGAGCCGCGCCCTTGATCGCCTCTCCCGAGTTCAATCCGAGTGCGAAACAGGCGCTCATCACTCCCGAAAGGAACGCTATGAGCAATCCCTTTTTCAAGGCGAAATCCTTGATGGCCCTCTTTCTGTCCTCTTCGCTCATGTTCTTCGAGCGCAGACTTCCAGCATAGCCTATCACGGCGATACCCGCCATCGAGATGGCAACCCCTATCAGCAGGATGAGGCCGTAGCCGCTGAACAGATCGTCGCCTTTCATCAGCGCGGGGATAAGAGTCCCGAACGCCGAGCAGGTGCCCAAAGCCAGCGATTGTCCCAAAGCCACGCCCAGATAGCGCATCGAGAGGCCGAAAGTCAGACCGCCTACGCCCCACAGCGCACCGAAGACGACGGACTTGTACGCCCCGCCCGCCCTCCACAACTCCACGAGGGATCCGTTCTCCGGGATAGCCAAAAGGGAGCCGAGCATCGGGAACAGCAACCATGCAAAAACACCCTGCACGAGCCAAAAACTCTCCCACGACCAATCCTTGACCTTTTTAATGGGCACGTAGGAGCTCGACTGACCGAAAGCTCCTATGGCTATGATTAATAAACCTAACAGTATCTCCATGGGGGTCTATTTTCCGAACAACACTTTCCGCATGAAACGCGAGGTGGCTACCGCATCGTTTCGTTTGACAAGTTCGTTTATTTCGTCCCAGTTCTCCTCCACTATCTGTTCATACCGCCTTACCCAGTGGATACTTTCGGCTATGGCGTCGGTAGCGTCTTCGCGATAGGGATACTGGTCCATCGAGAGCCATCCCGCGTAACCTGTCTTTTTCAGGTTGTAGAGCAGATCGACATAGACGGTGCTGTGGACAGTCCCGACGATCATGTCGTCATCCCACATACCGTGGTTGTCGTTGAAGTGCATATGGAAAAGCAGATCGCCTGCACGTTTTGCCAACACGACCGCCTCGGCCACGTTCTCCCCGGCCACAAAACCGTGTCCGGTGTCGATGCAAACTCCCACGTTGGAGCAACCGGTCTCTTTGGCGGCCAGAATGGTATCGGCCATGCGCGCGTGGTACGAGAAGTTGCGTGGCTCCTTGGGTTTGTATTCGAGGGCGAATTTCAGCGTCGGGAACTCCTTGGCAAGCGCAGCCGTTCCTTCGCACAGCCACTGGCGCTCCTGATCGTAATCGGCGGCCAACAGATAGTCGTACCCGTCCTGCGCCATCCACATATTGACCACGCCGCAATCCATTTCGAGCGCGATCTCGCTCATTTGGCGCAAATAGTCGAGCGCGTGGCGGCGAATCTTCGGATCGGTGTTTGTGATGCTGCCCTTGCCATACTCTTTCACGGTGAATACGTCGGGGATGATCGACACGCACGTCTTGCCGTAATCGGACATACGTTTTTTCATCTCCTTCACGTTGTCGGGACGGATGTCCCACGTTCCGACCAGTTCGATACCTTCGACGTGGGGAATTTTCACTGCCTGCGCCAACATCTCCTCGGTCGAGGGGTTGTCCTTGTAGCTTTTGCAGAAACGGTCGCAGGTGTTGCCAAGATTGCCTAAAATCACAGAATACTTATACATGACATTCAAAATTTTTAATTAAACATTTATTTTATCGGTTTCTTTTCATTCGTATATTTCCGGAATATCCACGAGGGTCTGCCCGAACATCTTCTCTCCGCCCTTTTCGTTGGGATGGTGGTAGATGTCGCCCCAGCCGTTGGTGTAGTTCTCCCAGTACATCGTAGATTTGTCCACCTCTTTGCCATCTCCGGCAAGCGAGGTGGCAAGGTCGAACCTCGCGCCGTTTATCCCGTACCTGCTGCGCACCGAACCTATCGTGGCGTTGATTTCCACCTGGGTGCCGCTCTCGTTGCTCGCCACATTGTTGAGGATAGGGATGGAGCCTTGCGAACGGATATATTCGACAAGTTCTCCGAGATTGCTCCCGGTATTTCCGCCGTTTGTACCGATGGTGACCATCACATATTTAGCCTTGATGAACGGCAACTCGTTCTTAATATATTCGAGTACCGTGGTTATCGTCCCTCCGCCGCGTCCGCTCGACATGGCGTCGCCTTCCAGACGGTCGATGATGCGCCGGGTCCAAGCCAGTGGAAAATCCACGGTGGGGAAATAACCCTCAGGCTGACTGACCGAATCACCGTAAATCAGAAGCTTCACCCTGTTCTTCATGGCGTAAACGGTCAGTCATTTGTTTGACCGTCATCGAAGAGCCTGCCGCCAGGCCGAAACAATAGTGATCCCACTGCATCCCGACGCTGAATCCCGGTTGCAAGGCACCCTGGCCAACGCCTCCCTGTCCGTCGTGGACGGCCGAAATTTCGGCCTCTTCCCCCGTGGCGGAATCCACGATGCGCACCTTGGCCTCCTGATAGATGTGGTATATCTCGACCAGATATTCCCGACCGGGCTGCAGGAAATCGACGGTCTTTTTTATGACGGGGGAGGTAGCTATCGAGATTTCCCGGTTCGGCACGTCTACATAAGCGTTGAAATCCCCTTGGCTGCTTCTGAAAACGGCGCGCGTGTCGGAAGTGAATACTACGCGATATTGTACCATGCGCTCCGCCAGGGCGTAAAATTTGTTCAGTTGAACGATATTGCCGGTCGACGTGATCTTCAATCCGTCGGCAGTCAATTGCCCCATGCCGTTCAGGGAGAGTTCGGAAACGGTAGTGGCACTGTCGAACGTCTTTTCATACATGGTTGCCCGAACGGGTGCGCCGGGAGCCTCCACCTTTACCTCTATCGAGGCGCTCACGCCCAAAGCGCTCACCTTGACGGTGGTTTTACCCGCAGAGACGGCTTCGACAAGGCCATTATCGACGGTGGCGACGGCCGTGTTGTCCGACACCCACAGGTAGTCGGGCTGATTGGCAACGGCGGGGAGTATAGACGCCTTGACCTGCACCCGGTCGCCGGTCTTCATGTCGAGAGAGACGGGATTTACACGAATCCCGGTGGGTTTATAAGCCTCCGGAATATTTCCGTTCGTACAATTCGCCAGCAACATTGCGGGCAAAAAGAGACAAATGATATTGATGATGATCTTTTTGCTCATGTCCGTTCGTTTTTTTTGACAATAACCCGGCGGGGCTTCATTCCCGCCGGGTCGAAGAATTAATATGAAAGGTTTACATATTTTGCAGCAAACTCACTTCATTCATGTAGAAGGCCGTCCAGTACCCATTGCTGAATGTGTTGTACACCCATCCTATCGAGACGGTCGCCGGGCTTGTCAGGGTGAAGGGCACCATATTCACTTTGTTGGGCGAATTTGCGGAATCGGTCAATTCTATGGATGCCACCGTCGCCGACGAAGAAGAAACAGCGGTGATGTCGGGCAGTGTTTCACCGGTAGCTATTACTCCGTAGGCCAACACACCCGAGCCCCAGTCGTAATTTCCGCAATCGTACATCATGATATAGTCGCCAGCCTCCAGATTTACCGTCTGATAAACTTTTGCGTTGGTCGTAAAATCCACTCCGCCGGCAATGGCGAACATGACGATGCTTCCACCACCGATGGCCGTATCGTAACTTGCGGTCGCGGCCGCGTTGTGCGTCCATCCCGATAATTGCAGTATACGCGCGGGATCCCACGAATGCGGGTTTTCGCTTGCAAAGGGTTTCTTGTTATTGACCAGCACGTCGACGGGAACGGAGCCGTTTATGCCGCTGGCTTCCACCTCGTTGTAGAGGTCTATCTCGCAGAACTGCGACCAGGCGACATCGTTGTAACCGCTTTCGATCGTGAGACGGAAGTATCGCGCCGATTGCCGCGCTGTGAAGGGGAACTGCTGGCGGATGCGCGAATATGCGAACTCACCGCTGAGCACGTCCGTCCAATCTTCGCCGTCGGAGCTGACCGAGAAGGTGAAATGTCGCGCCAATCCCGTCTCCGAGGGCTCGTGCGTCTGGACGAAATAGAATCCGTCCATCTTTTTCTCGCCGCCCATATCCACCGCTATCCAGTGAGGCATGGGTACGACGCCGTTCGATACGGCCGAATGCCAATAGGTGGTCGCATTGTCGTCGATCGCATTGCGTGCCAGGCCCCAATCGCCACTGCCGCCCGGCTCTTCGTCGGAAAATCCCGCTATCGTCCAATTTGCCTTTTCGAAAATGAACATACTTGCATTTTTCGCATCGAAAGGCGCACTTGCAACTCCGTCGAGGGCGTCGGCCGAGGGTTTATACACCGAATAGTAGTGGTAGGCCTTTTCGAGGTCGATGCCGTCTATTCGGATGGAAGTCGCGGTACTGCCCATCTGCAAACTGTCCTTAACTCCGGAAGTATTTATGTACACCACCCAGACGCCGGTTTCGCCCGCTGACGCGGCCTTGAACGTCATTTCCAGTGAGTTGTCCGAGGGAGAGTTCTGTTCGATCATCTCCCTGGGGTAGAGACCGTTTTTATAGCCGTCGCCATAGACGGTGACCTTGACGCCTTTGGGATCGGAAGCCGTCCCGGCATCGCCGAGCATCGCCACGCGAAGGATCTGCTCGCCTTCATCCAGCCCGTCGATAACGACCGATTGGGGATTTGCACCGACCGGCTGCTCGACGAACTGTCCGTTGCCGTGGAAAACCTTGAACGACTCGACACCCGAAGGCGCGGTAAATTCTATCTTCGCTCTGTTGAAACCGGGATATGATTTCAGTTCCGACGCAGTCGCGACAGAAGGAGCATCCGTCTCTTTGCATCCCGCCAATACCGTTGCAAAGAGTGCTGCTATTAATAATATATGGATGTTTTTCATTTTAATAGGTCTTTGAATTTCCAAACTGTGACTCTTGCTATCTCCACGCTTCGGGTTGCTCCATACCCACCATTTTCTTGGCATCTTCGAGCGGAATGGGCATCACCAGATACTTGTCGGTATACGACTGATAATCGCGTATCTTTTTGCGCTGGTAGCTGAACTTGCCGTCGGCGCCTTTGGTAATTCTCATGCCGGTAACAAAACGGTTAGTCTGGTCGAGTATCTTCCAGCGGCGCTGGTCGTGGAAACGCCACCCTTCGAGACAAAATTCGACCCGGCGCTCGTTGCGGATTCGCTCGCGCAGAAAACTCTGGTTGTTTTGGAACCCCGGTACATCTTGTATCTTGGGCTGATTTGCACGTTCCCTGATGACATTCAGCATCTCGATGGCGTCGCCGAGTTCACCCATTTCGCACAGGGCCTCGGCCCGGTTAAGATAAAATTCGGCCAGACGGAAGAATACCCAGTGGGTATTTTCGCTCCCGCGGCTGCCTCCGGGCCCCCAGAATGTAACCTGTTTGTCCTTGCGGCTGTAGTAGCCGGTACAGGAGCGGGTGGTCTCCTGCGAGATCACGTCGTTGAACCCGTCTTTACCGCCCACCCATGACTCCACTATGAAAGGCTCGGTGCAGTTGTAAGGCACACCGTAATCGGCCTGATTATAGAGGATGTCGACATAGAACCTTGCATCGCGGTTGGAGTACGGATCCCCGCCCGTCTCTTCGCTGTAACCAAGCTCGGCAGCTCCGGGAGTAACCGTAATGGTGGTACGGGTGGCGTCGTTATATGTTACGGGCAGTGCGCCGTTGGTCATTTCGAAACAGTCGACCAACTCCTGCGTGGGCGATTCGCCGCAGTTCCAGATACTGGTTATACTTGCATGCGGATATGTCCCCACATTCACCGCGTTGGCATTGTTTATGTGGCTGTTGTCGGTCCATGCGCGCCAGATGATCTCCGAAACCTCGTTGGTAAACGATCCTATGAACAGGCGTTTGTAATCGGACATGGACACCAGGCCATATTGGGAAAGATTTATGACATCCTGAGCCGCCTCTGCCGCACGTTCCCATTTTGCCCTGTCGTTCTGGGGATTGTTCAGCGGGCTGGCGTTGTTGAGCAACACCCTGGCACGGATGGCATACGCCACGCCGTTGCTCACAAGGCGGGCATCCTGTGCCGGTTGCCTCACCGGCAATATCCTCGATTCGATGACAGCCAGAAGTTCCTCTTCGATCTGCGTCGCGATCTCATCGTAGGTAGGCCGGGTCAACGATCCCCACCCGTCGTAAGTCGCCTCGAACGGGAAATCTATCCATGGCATGGGGCCGTAGAACTCCAGCAGATTCATATAGAACCAGCAGCGGAGCACACGGGCTTCGGCCACCCAGATATTGCATTGGTTCTCGGTGATCGCGGTGGATTGGGGCAGATATTTGATTGCGATATTCGCAAGCCTGATTCCTCTCCAGAAATCGGGCCACAACTGTTCGCTCGGAGAAACCCAGGGCCATTTGATAACAGGGTCGGAGAGCGAGAGGTTACCGTTGTGCCATTCGTAGGCGTCATAGGTGGCAGCCCAGAAAGCGTTGTCGGTCAGACATTCGATCGGGTTATGCACGAACGAGATCATATCCCGTGCCTGATAGACCTCATTATAGACCACATCGATCAATCCCTTGCTCCGGCCTGTATCGCTCAATACCTGATCTATGGTAACCTGACCGTCGGGGGTCTTTTCCAGAACATCGGCACAACCGTAAGAGAAAAGAGATCCCGATACGATGATGATATAAATAATTATCTTTTTCATTTTCTTCCTTTTTTACGATTAACTATTTTAGAAAGTAATATTTAACCCGACGTTATACGATTTGAAGACCGGATAGAGCAGATAGTTATTCTGTTCGGGATCCTGGTATTTGACCGGATATTTGTCGAAAGTCAAAAGGTTCAATCCATTGACATAGATTCGCAGGGTCGATGCACCTATTTTTTGGGATATGCGCCCGGGGAGCGTGTAGCCGAGTTCGGCATTTTTCAGACGGATGTAACTTCCGTCCGCCATCCAGAAATCGGACTGCTTTTTGTTCGCATCGCTTCCCGGCTCCAACCGCGGATAGGTTATGCTCTTTTTGTTATCGTAACGCTCCTGACTCCATGCCTCCTTATGCCACTCGTTGAAGTTGTATGTCTCCCAGATATTCTGACCTTGCAGTATATAGCCCCTTTTGCCTACGCCCTGCCACATCATGCTGAAATCGAACCCACGGAACTGGATGCTGAACGCTCCGCCGAAGTTCCATTCGGGTATTTCGGGGTCGCCTATGGGAACCATATCCTGTTCGGTGATCACACCGTCGCCGTTCTTGTCGCGGTATTTCAGATTACCAAGTTGGGGTGCCGCTCCTATGCCGCTCTGGTCGTACCAGTCCACGAGTTCCTGTTCGGTGTTGAAGAATCCGGCGGTTTCGTACCCGAACATCTGCCCCAAACGGAAACCGGTACTGCGCAGACGGTAGGCGTAGTCTTCCGGTAGTAGCACCTCGCTCAGGTAGATTACCTTGTTGCGGTTGAAAGCCGCGTTGAGCTGGGCGTCGATGCGGAAATGGGAATTGAACTGTTTCTGATAACCCAAAGTTACCTCGAAACCTTTATTCTCAATCTCCCCTGCGTTGATCTGCGGTATTATTCCGGATACATGAACACCTCCCGTGCCGAACATTCCCGTGGGCACCAGACCGGTCGCAGGGATGAGGATGTTGTCCCGTCTTTCATAGAACGCATCGAAGTTGAAGCTGATGCTGTTCAGGAAGACTGTTTCGAGTCCGACGTTATATTTGTGCGCCTTTTCCCATTGCAGCTCATTGTTACCGATCTGCGATTCGTAACTGCCGTTCCACAAGGTCTGGAAAGCCCAGCGGCGACCGCCCATTTTATCGTTACCCACCTGTCCGTAGGAAGCGCGCAGTTTGGCGAATGAGAGCCAGGGAGCCGCCCTGCGCATGAAATCCTCCTGCGCAAGGTTCCAGCCGAGAGAAATCGAAGGGAAAAATCCCATCTTGTGTCCCGGAGCGAATTGTTCCGAGCCGTTGTAACCGAAGTTGATCTCGGCAAGGTACTTATTGTCGTATCCATAAGTTACGCGGCCGACCAACCCCAGATAATTGTATGGGAGTTCGATATTCACCACTCTGTGATAGCGGTTGAAGAGTATCATTCCCGTCACGTCGTGCAGACCGAATTTACGTGCGTAGTTTATGGATGCGTCGATGTTGAAGAGGTTGGAAAAAGTCTGGTATTGACTGTCCGTCAAAGCACTGTTCACGTTAGTACCGACAGGTTGATATATCACGCCGCCCTCATTCTCGGGGTCGGCGAGGGCTTCGTATAATTGATACGTTCTTTGCCTCACCTGCTGGTTGCTGGAAAAGGCGTCGTAAGAGGCGACGGCTCTGATGGACAACCCTTTGGTGATGAAATCGAGTTTCTGTTCCAGACCCAGGGTCGTCGTAACCTGATTTGTCTGGGTGTTGCGGAAGCCGGTGCGGTTGAGCATACCGTAAGGCACGTTGTTGATATTTCCGCCTTTCAGGGAATTGGTCAGTACCTCGCCATCGGGGGTGACGTCGTTGTGGTAATTGTTGGGCGTCTGGAGCAGGGATCCGATCACGATGGAATAGCCGTTCACGTCGTCGAGATAGGACGGATTGTTCGGCACGATCACGGGGTCGTTCTTTTGCTGCATATATCCGCTGATGTTGAGGAACATATTGAGACTCTTGGTTATGTCGATATCGAAATTCGAACGGAAATTCACCCTGTTAGCCTTCGACGCCGGATCATAGTCGTACTCCGAGAATTTCTCGGTTTTGAAGATACCCTCCTGACGGAGCCATCCAACCGTCGTGAAATAGCGTACCCTCTCTGTACCGCCACTCACGTTGGCGTTGACCTTCTGCATTGGAGAGGCCGAGCGCATGAACTCTTTAACGAAGTTTCGCGTCGGGTAGAGGTCGGTCATATCGCCCAGACGATAGTGTTCCAGGGCGACATCGTCGTATATGTTCGGCCTGCCGTTCTGCTCCTCGACCCGGTTGCGTAGCAGCGCATAGTCGTAGGCCGAAACCATTTCCGGCATCCGGGTGGGCATTTGCCATGTTTGCTCAACGGTAACGTCGATGACGGGCTTGCCCGCCACTCCGCGACGGGTGGTCACCAGTATCACCCCGTTGGCGCCACGAACCCCGTAAACGGCGGTCGCCGAGGCATCTTTTAGGATGGAAATGGTCTCTATTTCGCGCGGATCGAGCGCATTGAAATCGCGTTCGACGCCGTCGACAAGCGTCAGGGGCTGCTGTCCGTTGACCGTACTGCGGCCGCGAATATAGAACTCCATGGATTCGCCGCCCGGTACGCCCGAACGTTGCAGGACGGTCAGACCCGGCAGTCGTCCAGCCAGTGCGATACCGAGATTCGAGGCGGGGGTTTGTTTCAATCCCTTCGCTGAAATGGTGGACAGCGCCGCCACCACGCTCTCTTTCTTTTGAGCGCCATATCCGACCACCACGATCTCGCCGATGTCCTGCGCGCCGGGGGCCATAATCACGTTCACGACGCTTCGTCCGCCGACAACGACGCTTTGGGTCTCGTATCCCAGAAATGAAAATACCAGAACCGACTGACCGTTCGGTACGGTAATGGCATACTGGCCGTTCGCATCGCTCGCCGTACCCGTCTGCGTTCCCTGAACAACGATATTTACTCCCGCAACGCTGTTCCCGTCATTGTCTGTTACCTTACCAGTAACCCGAATGCTTTGTTGCGCCGTTCCGCTTTGAGATTCCGAGACGCTTTCCGCCGCAGTGGCCGTGAAAGGGCCTGTCCAACCGAGAAGCAGGATCATGTTCACAATGACCGCCGTTCTCTTTATCGAGGCATTAATTTTATACATTTGCATAAATCCGTTTTAGGTTATTGAATTTGCTGATTTTAGTGTTTGATAAAAAGGTTTCTTGCAAGGTCATTTAAGTATTGGATGCTCCCATAGGCGTCGGTTTTTGATGTTGTTCGACATAATTTTTTTCTATTTCAATGAAGAACGGAAATTGTAACTTCCCGATCCTACCTCTATCAGGATGTAACAGTCGGTCTCTTGCAGGACTTTCAAGTCCTTTACCCGTTCGACGGCCTTTCCGCTTTCGGTCACTGTCCGGGCATCGGCGGCGGGAACATACACCATGGCCGTGGAATTGGCCGGGACGGTAATGTTCAGATTCAAAATCCTGCCGCTTTTTTCATGACTT
>QMCE01008788.1_pt1 | contig 20567 bp, 26 predicted proteins | sample 1821851 | NCBI WGS metagenome assembly QMCE01 (sample SAMN09453174, study PRJNA476694) | Termite gut metagenome, whole genome shotgun sequencing project. | isolation source: worker | host: Odontotermes sp. | place: South Africa:Pretoria | collected 2016-01-28 | reverse complement strand
AGATTTTTTGCGGACACTCTTGCAATCAGAGAACATGGCTGCCATTCAGCAGACAAAAACTACACAGAGGAAAATCTCATGAAAACAATCATGCTCACCTTGCTCACCGGAATCCTATTCGGCACAATTGATATTCTGCCCATGCTCAAGATGAAGCTCGATATATTCTCCATTGTATCAGCATTTGTTTTTTATCTTGTCGTGCCGTTCGTCGTATACAACACAAACCTGTTTGGAATACCCTGGCAGCTCAGAGGCGGGACGATCACACTGCTCATGGCGCTGCCTATCATCATCCTCACCGCGAAAGACGGAATACAAGCCGCTGTCCCCATTATGGTAATGTCGATTGTACTGGGTACGTTAATCAGCCTTTGGGGCAGGTTTGTGATAAAAGTCCTGTAGCGGCGGCCTTCATCCCGGGGGCCAGGCCATTCGCCGCCCGCCCAAAACATGCAGGTGAATGTGGTCCACCGTCTGGCCGCCGTCGGATTTGCAGTTGATTACAAAGCGGGCGCCTTTTTCGGCACAGCCTAATTCAGCGGCAAGTTCCTGGCCTTTGAACAGAAGCTTTCCCATCAAGGGCGCGTCTGCTTCATCAAGTTCCATGATATTGGGAATATGCTTTTTGGGAATCACCAAAAAATGAAGCGGCGCCGCCGGATTGACGTCATGAAAGGCGAGGAGTTCATCATCCTCATAAATCTTTTTGCTGGGAATTTCCCCGGCAATAATTTTACAGAAAATACAATCACTCATAAGGGCAGTATATCATGGTTTGCCTGTTTTCGCATAGAAAAAATGGTTTTTATTTAGAACAAGGCATGGTTTTGAAACAGCCGCGGTTAAAACAAAAATGCTTTAAGAAGCAATCCAATGATGACAAGCCAGATGATTATTACCGGAAGCGCGTATATTAATCGTTTAGGTTTTCCTTCCTTCGGTATTGACGCCGCCTCTTTTCGGCATTCCTCAAGAATCGGGCCGGGGATGAGTTTTATCGCCAGCGTAATCAAAAACGGCAGAAGCAGAACATCATCCAAAAAACCCAGGACCGGAATGAAATCCGGAATGAAATCGATGGGGGAAAAGGCGTAGCAGACGGCAATTCCCACAATAATTTTTGCCGGAAGCGGCGTGTCTTTCCGCTTGAACGCGAGGTAAAGGGCAGAGGTTTCATTTTTCAGCACTTTTGCCCGGTTTTTAAGCCAAGCGATAATTTTTTTCATTGTTCTATTCAATCGTTTTAATGGACCTGCGTCAAGGACGCCGCTTGTCATCTTCATCTATTGTGATTAATATTCTTCGTATGTACGATGATGGTTCTTTTTCTCCGCTTTTAAGGCAGCTTCCTCAGATCCGCAGAGCCAGGGATTATCGGCTTTATACGGGTGACGGGCGCCGTTTGATTGATCTTTGGCAGTACGGCGGGCGGGCTGTGTTGGGACATACAATTCCGCGTCAATTGCGGGAATTGAAAAACAGTGCATCACGCGGGCTTTTTGTGCCGTTTCCGAATCATTTTGAAGGAAGATTGGAAAAAGCATTTCGCCGGTTATTTCCCGAAAGAGTTATGCGGATATATAACGATACGGAATCGCTGCGGGAAGGTTTTAAAAAAGTTGAATTTACATATCCGCCCGAACATCTTCTTCCCGATCCCGCTTTTGGGCACAGTGCAGATCATCACACGACTGCGCTTTGGCGTCCTTTTTTGGACGATGCGAAAACTCTGTACGATTCGCTGGATATTCTGCTGCCGGTTCTGCCCTTTTCTTGGATGAGCAGCCTCATCATTGTTTTATTGAAAAAAACGGTATCGGACCGCTTTCCTCCTTCGGACTTGGTATCTTCGGTGATTTCTTCGGGACTGCTTGCGTCGGTTCTTGCGCTCATGCGTCAATCGGAAAAATCGGATTATTCCGGGCTGATGCAAAATCTTGCCCATACTTCCTGGCAGCACAGAGGAATCTATCTTGCGAATCAATATTGCAATGATGACGGCGCTTACGAAAAAATGTTTGTCCGCTTTTTAAATGATGGTTTTTTGATTCCGCCGAAAAAAACGCTGCCGCTGATTCTGCCCGTAAAACCGGATTCTTTGTCCCACGGAGAATTGATAAAATTAAGCGGTTTGTTGAATGAGTTTGGGAATTAAAAAAGCCGCGTTCAACCTACTTGTTATTTAGGGCGAAAAAAAAGATACTATCAACATGGATGCAGGAGAGATAATCTACATTTCGAGCCAGCTTACCGCGGGAGCTTTAACTTCATTTTTTGCTATTATGCTGTGGTCCAAAACAAGAGATGTTGCGTGGATGCTTATCGTTATCGGCGCTATTGCGGCTTATGTGAATACGGTATATTCCATTTTAGTTTTTTTCGGCATTGTGGGTGATACTATTTTTTCTGTCGGAACGGTTCCATTCGCGTCCATCATTTTGCCGGTTTTACCGCCGATTTTCTTTAGCGCCGCGTTTATTGTCATGATTATACGGAAAACGAGAAACCATTAAGAAAACACTGATTAGAGTCAATTTAATCAGCATTACCTTAGAGCTGACGGAGGGATGAATGAGTTCACTGATTATCGGAATACTTTTTTTGGCGGCGGCGGTTTTTGCGATACTGCCTGCCGGTCTTGGCTGGTGGCCGAATGTGGTCCAGTTTCTCCGGGGTTTTCTGCCGGTAGTTGCGGTGATCATCGGGCTGGTTGTCGTCTTTGTGGGATGTGCCGATATAAAAGACAGGATGGCCGCAAAAAAAGAAAAGCTGCATGATAAGCGGAAAAAGGCTGATCCGGAGAAAGAATGAAATCGTTTACTAAAGAACTATGGTTTAACACCGGAAAGAAAAGAGCGTTTATCAACATAACACCGGAAGTTGAAAAGCTGCTTGCCGAATCCGGCATACAGGAAGGGCTTTGTCTCGTAAATGCTATGCATATTACATCAAGTATTTTTATAAATGATGATGAACACGGACTGCATCACGATTTTGACGTTTGGCTTGAAAAACTTGCGCCGCACGAACCTGTCAATTTCTATCGTCATAACATTGGCGAAGATAACGCCGATGCCCACATGAAATTGGCGAAGATAACGCCGATGCCCACATGAAGCGTCAGATCATGGGGCGGGAAGTGACGGCGGCTGTTACCTGCGGGCGGCTGCATTTTGGTCCCTGGGAACAAATTTTTTACGGTGAATTCGACGGAATGCGCCGCAAGAGAGTACTCGTAAAAATCATCGGCGAATAATGCTTCGCTTTTGAATCCGGCTCAATTATCCCATCATACTTTCACAATCGGAAACAACCGCCGCGGATTATTTTTATTGACGGACCGATGTTTGTGATCTTATAATAAAATTCTTGATGTAAACAACCATGATGAAAACTGATATCAAATAATGAAGATGAACCGCTTTCGTGATGTAAGCGGTGCGGGAGGTTTTATGATTTCTTATAACGGCGTTGACGCGGACTTTTCCCTTGAGGGAAAAACGGCAATTATCACCGGCGGAGCCGCGGGCATTGGGTATGCGACCGCGGAATTTTTTGCGAAGAAGGGCGTCAATCTTGTCCTTGCAGATTTGAACCCAAACGCGGACGCGGCCGCAAAAAAGCTTGGTCCAAAAAACATCGGCGTTTGCGGAGACGTATGCGATGCCGCTTACAGAAAAAGTGTTATTGATGCCGGAATTGCGGCTTTCGGCAAAATTGACATACTGGTAAACAGCGCGGGAATCGCGGCTCTCGAAAAAGCCGAAGCCATAAGCGAAGATTTCTGGAACAGAACGATAAACATAAATCTAACCGCGAGCTTTATGATGGCGCAGGTTTTCGGCGCGTATCTTATTGAACATAACATGCCGGGTTCCATTGTGAACATCGCTTCCCAGGCCGGCGTAATCGCCCTCGACAAGCATGTTGCTTACTGCGCCAGCAAAGGCGGTGTTATTTCCATGACACAGGTGCTGGCTCTTGAATGGGGAAAGTACGGCATCAGGGTAAATTGCGTTTCTCCCACAGTGGTTCTGACAGAACTCGGCCATAAGGCTTGGGACGGTCCCGTAGGCGATGCGTTCAAAAAAGAAATCCCCGCGGAACGTTTTGCGGAACCGGATGAAATCGCGGCTATTATCGCGTTCCTTTGCAGTAAAAATGCCGCGATGATCACGGGACATAATTTGCTGATTGACGGCGGGTATACGATTAAATAGGAGACCGGTATGAGTAATTATCCCAAAACGATGAAGGCGCTTGTAGCTTACAGCCCAACTGATTACCGGTTCGAGGCGGCTTATCCAAGCCCGGAATGCGGCGACGACGATATTATCATCAAGACGGAAGGCTGCGGAATCTGTGCCGGAGATTTAAAGTGCCGGCACGGCGCGGCGATGTTCTGGGGCGATGATGTTCAGCCGGGTTGGGTTAAGCCGCCTTTTATCCCCGGGCATGAATTCCTTGGCATTATTGTTGAAACGGGAAAGAATGTTACGAATTTCGCGGCCGGCGACCGTGTTACGGCGGATCAGATTGTGCCGTGCGGCGAATGCCGTTTTTGTAAATCGGGGCGGTATTGGATGTGCGAGCCCCACCAGATGCACGGGTTCCAATCCGCGTATAACGGCGGCATGGCGGAATATGTCCGTTACTCCAAAAACGCGGTTGTACACAAGGTTCCCAAGGACATGCCTCTTGAAAGCGCGCTTCTTATCGAACCTTACGGCTGTTCAAAACACGCGGTTGACCGCGCGAATATTCAGTGCGAGGATGTTGTGGTTGTTTCCGGGGCGGGAACGCTCGGTCTCGGCATGATAACCTATGCCGCGCTTAAAAACGCTAAAGCCCTCATTTCCCTTGATATGGATGATAAGCGGCTTGCGTTTGCGAAAGAGTTCGGCGCGACCCATGTTTTTAATCCTTCCAAAACAGATATCGAAAAAGAGATTATGAATATGACGGACGGATACGGCTGCGATATTTATATTGAAGCGACCGGCAATCCCGCAAGCGTTATTCAGGGTCTCAAGGTCATCCGCAAACTCGGTACGTTTGTTGAGTTCAGCGTGTTCAGCGCGCCTACAAATGTTGACTGGTCAATCATCGGCGACCGCAAGGAACTTGATGTCCTCGGCGCCCACTTAAGCCCCTATTGTTTCCCTTTTGTCATCGACGGGATTGCTTCCGGCAAGCTCAAGACTAAAGGCGTGATCAATACTACGTTTAAACTTGAAGAATGGGAAAAAGCGTTTGACTATGCGGCCGGAAAACACGGCGATCTTAAAATAGCTCTTATACCATAAATAAGGAGAACATTATGCAGCGTATATTAAATAATCCTGATGTCATTGTTGACGAAATGTTAAAGGGATTTGTCAAAGTTCACAGTGATATTGTCAGTGTGACAAATAATCCAAGGGTAATTAAATCCAGGGATATTCCCGCCGGAAAGGTTGGAATAACTACAGGAGGCGGGAGCGGTCATGAACCCGCCTTCCTTGGGTATATCGGCGAAAATCTCTGTGACGCGGTTGCTGTCGGCGAGATTTGTACTTCTCCATCGGCGGCCGCCTTTCTCGACGCGTTCAGGGCCTGTAATCAGGGCAAGGGCGTTGCCTGTCTTTACGGGAATTTCTCCGGTGATAACATGAACGTCAAAATGGCGGCAAAGATGGCGGCAAAAGAAGGCATAGAAGTTAAAACCGTTATCGCCAATGATGACGCGGCTTCGGCGCCTAAAGATCAGCGGGAAAAACGCCGCGGTCACGCCGGTGAAATCCTTATGTGGAAGGCCGGCGGCGCGAAAGCGGCAGCAGGCGGAAGCCTCGACGAAGTGATTGCCGCTGCCCAAAAAGCTGTCGATAACACGAGGAGCGTGGGCATCGGACTTACTCCGTGTACGCTTCCTGCCGTGGGACACCCAAATTTTGAGATCAAGGACGGAACCATGGAGGTCGGAATCGGCCACCACGGCGAGCCTGGGATTGAAGTCTGCTCTCTTGAAACCGCGGCGAAAATGGCGGAACGCATGGTAAATGTCGTTTTGCCCGATTATCCGTTTGTTTCCGGCGACGAAGTAGTAATGCTTGTGTCGGGCCTCGGCGCAACGCCGATAATGGAAGTTTATGTTCTGTACGACGAAATCGAGAAAATCATCACCGCCAAAGGAATTAAAATACACCGCGGCTATGCCGGAAATTTTTTTACTTCTCTGGAAATGATGGGCGCGACTCTGACGGTTATGAAACTTGATGATGAACTTAAAGAACTCGTCGATATGCCGTGTTACAGTGTCGGCCTCAAACAAAAGTAAGGAGATATGATTTGGACAGCATGAAAAATATCGCCGGAAAACCGGTTCTCCTGAAAATGGTTGCCGCGATTCAGCAAAATATTATTTGAGCGAAGTTGACGGGCTTATAGGCGACGGTGATCACGGCGCAAACATGAACAAAGGTTTTACCATGTTCAGCGCGGAAATCCAGGAAAAGGACATCAGTTTTACGGACGGTCTTAACGATTTAGGAAACTTGCTTTTCACGCAAATCGGCGGATCTATGGGACCGATTTACGGAACAACATTTATGAGCATGGCGGAAGCCGGAGAGAGTTTTGAGGAAATCAATCTTGCCGATTTTGCGCTTATGCTGGACGCGGGACTAAGCGCTCTCAAGGATGTGGTCGAGGCCCGGATTGGGGATAAAACATTGATCGATACGCTTGAGCCCGCCAATAACGCTGTTCAGGAAGCGGCCAAGAGCGGAAAGAGTTTTTCAGACGCTTTGAAAGATATGAAAACGGCTGCCGAAGCCGGCCGCGATTCAACGAAAGATCTTGCCGCGAAGTTCGGCCGCTCAAGCCGGCTCGGCGAGCGTTCCCGCGGCGTCTTAGACGCGGGCGCGGTTTCATGCTGTTTGATTCTCTGCGCGATTGCCGACGGCATACTTGAACAAATAGAGGCGTGATATGCGGACAATAGTTATCGGCTGCGACAACGCGGCGGTCCCGATGAAAGTCATGCTGATAAAATTCCTTGAATCAAAAGGTATTAACGTTGAAAATGTCGGCTGTGACAGCGCGGATGATCCGGTGAACTATCCCTCCATCGCGAAGCGCGCGTGTGAAAGCATCATCGCAAGCGGATACACTAAGCGCGGAATTTTGGTCTGCGGAACCGGAATCGGCATGTGCATGAGCGCGAACAAATTCAAAGGCATACGCGCGGCGGTGTGCCACGATAATTTTTCCGCCGAACGTTCTGTTTTAAGCAACAACGCAAATGTTCTTTGCATGGGTGAAAGGGTAATCGGTCATGAGCTTGCGAAAAAAATTGCAGGTGAATGGATAACGCTTGAATTCAAAGACGGCCCTTCGACGCCAAAGGTGGAGGAGATTATTTCCATCGAAACTGAAAATATGAAGTAAGGCGCAGCTGCCGGCAGTCTAATTGGCTGCCGGTTTTTGTCTGCGCTTGCCGCTAAAACGGTCCAAATCTGATGAGCGCCGCGGCCGCCGCATCCACTTGGTGTATCCGACAACGGTAAACGACAACGCGATAAGCAGAAGCGCGTTCGTCGGGAAAATCATATTTGAAAAACCGTCGCCAAAATCAAAAGCAAGCACGGCAGTCTGTCTTGTAATGCCCACGAGGTCCGCGAGAGGCGTGAGGATAGGCATCATAAGAAACGCTTTCGCGCTTGCCGATCCGATAAAGAAATTCATGATGAGCGTTGTCGCGTAAATGAGGAAGGCGGCCGCAAGGGGCGGCTGCAGGCGGATAATTTCAGACGCCATGAACAGAATGGTATCCATAATTTTGCCTTCCGTGATAATATGTTTCACACTATAGGACATAAGAACGAGGACAACACCGGGAAGAATGTTAAGGCTTCCCCGCAAAAAGCTCAGAGCGGTTCCTTTGGCTCCCATCTTTGCGAAAAGTCCGCCGCCGATTCCGCCGACTAAAAAAAGAAGCGTCATCACCGGGAAGGCTAAATCGGAAAGGCCGGGGAGGCGGGCGGTGCTTATTACAATCAGCATCGCGATTCCAACGCAGGAAACAAACCAGATAAGCGCTTTTTTGTAAGAAGCGTTTTCGCTGTTATCAGCATCGTTCTCTATGTGCTGATCCGCTTTCATGCGGGCGCGGAGGATTTCATCTTCCTTAAAGCAAAGCGACGACGCGGGATTCGCTTCAACTTTTTTCGCGTGCCGTGTAACAAAAAATGTTACAAGAAAGTAAACCGTAACAAAAAACACAATCCGGAACAGCGCTCCTGAAAAAAGAGGCAGGTCCGCGATTTTTTGCGCAACCGCTATCGTAAAAGGATTCGTCACGGATGAAGCAAATCCAAAAGCCAGGGGAAGGAGGCTTATTCCCAATCCTGTCAGCGAATCCCAGCCGAGGGAAATCGCAATCGGAATAATGAAGATGATCATAGGAACCATGCCTTCGTAAATTCCGATAAAGCTCGTGCAGACCATGAAAAATAAAATCATCAAGGCGATGAGCATGTATTTCTTTTTTTCAAAACGGCGGACAAGAAGATGAACCAGATTTTTCATCACGCCGGCTTGTTCCAAAATCGAGATGGAACCGCCTACCGCCATGATGAAAACAACCAGCACGATGACCGTCACATTTCCCGGCGCGAAAAGAATTTCGATGGGAGCGGTAAACCAGCGCCACACGGGATAATCGGGCTTTGCCGTCTCGCGGTAGCTGCCGTCAATAACCATCGTTCTTCCATCTTCAACAATCCTGTCGTATTCTCCGGGAGTCATGACTAATGTAAGAACGCCGGAAACAATCATCAATAACAAAATGATGACGACTGATAAAAGGAAAGCCTTCTTCCCTATTTTTATTTTTGATCCGCCTGTCTGCGCCGGAGTTGAAGTTTCCATTATAAAGCTCCTATGAGAATTGAATAAAAGGTAAAAGCATGATTAAGATTTTCGACAGAGATTCTTTCATCATGTCCGTGGACCAGCGCCAATTCTTCCGGCGTAAGCACCTGCGGACAGAACCGGAAAATGCCATCGCTTATATCTTTGTAATGCCGCGAATCGGTTGTGGCAACCATGAGGAAAGGCAGCACCGGCACTCCGGGGAAGACTTTCTCGACAGCGTCTTTTACAACGGCATAGCCCGGACCTTTTTCTTTCGCATGTTCCGGATTCGCCGGCACAGGATTCGTGGACAAGTTGCTTAAGCGAAGTTTTACCCGCTTATCGTTTATCGTTTTACGGATGTATTCCATCGCGCTTTCAACGGTCCAGGGATCGAGCAGGCGAAGATTGAACACCGCCTTTACTTCCGAAGGCATAACGTTATCGGCCTTGCTTCCTTCAAGCTGCGTCATCGCAAGTGTTGTATGTAATAGCGACGCCATATTTGGATTCTTTTTCATCACCATGAAAAGCAAAGGGGAAAATAGTTTTGCGTGACGCAAAAAGAAACCGATGGGCCCGGAACTCAACGCTCCGATTTTTTTAAAGAAGGTTTCTACCGTCGGCGTTAACCTAAAAGGAAACGGCTTTTTTGATACGCGGATTAAAGCCTTTGCGAGAATTGCCGCGGCTTGTTCGGTCGGCGGCCGTGAAGCGTGTCCCGGAGCCTGGTCTACCGACAGCTCAACGCTCATGAAACCTTTTTCTTCAATGCTTAAGAGCGCGAGCGGTTTATCAATCCAGGAAATTTGGTTCAACATAACCATCGTTCCTTCATCAAAGACCCATGAAAAATGAATCGATCTTTCCTTGAACCATGCGGCCATTTCGACGGCGCCGTAAAGACCGGCCCGCTCTTCGTCTCCGCCGAAAGCAAAATACACATCGTGCTGCGGCACAAAACCCTTGGCCGCCGCGTCTTCCGCCGCTTCCATCAGACTGATGAGAATGCTTTTCATATCGATTGTTCCCCGGCCGTAAATATACGCGTCTTTTCTTTCCGCGTCATAAGGAGCGGCGGTCCACTTTTCTTCTTCCACAGGAACGACATCGTAATGAGCGGCAAACAAAACCGGCTTGCCGCCGTTAGAAGAACCCGGCCAGCGGAAAATCATTCCATAAGGGCTAAGAATCCAATGTTCGGCAATTCGGCTGAACACAGGATATTGTGAAAGAAGAAATTCCTGAAAACGATTCAAAGGCTCCTCGGCATTCTTGTCGCCGGGATGAGCATCTTTAGGCCAGCTTGTATCAATTTGTACGGCTTTGCAAAAACGGTCAATCTTTTTCATATAACATTGTATAATATAAAAATGTCTCCTGTCAAACCGTGTAAACGAAACAGTTCAATCAAATTGTTAATTCTTCCATGACTCTAACGCTTCTCTTAAGAGTCCTCGGTCAATACCCCAGTTCTGTCCGAACCTATTGAGGAGGAAATCCGATAGGCGCATAAAATGCCGGAAGACAGGTTTATCTTCGGGAAATATTTTTTCCGAAAGATCGTCGAAATGTCCGCGGTTAACAATGAGTTCCCAAAAGCGGGCAAAGTTTTTCATTCTGTCCATTTCTTCTTTGCTGATAACATTTGTTTCTATGACATCGTAAGGCGGTTCAGAAGAATAACGCATTCCGTAATCTTTGTCTCTTCCGCAAATCGGCGTCCCCGGAAGGCGTTTCAATATTCCCATTTGGATTTCCGTAGGACGGACCGACCAGAGCCGGTCGAAACCTTCGGCAAATGATGCATAATTTTCGCCGGGAAGTCCCGCGATAAGATCGGCATGAACGATTGCTTTTGTTTCATTTTTTAAAAAAGCGAGGCTTTCCAATTCTTTTTCCGGGTCGCTTGGTCTCGCGATAATTTTTGCGGTTTCGGGATTAAATGTTTGTATGCCGACTTCAAGGCGGAGACTTCCTTCGGGAAATTGTGTAAGGAGAGGACGAAGTTCGTCCGGAAAACGTGACGGCAGCATTTCAAAATGAACATACATGGAAGGTTTCAGGTTGTTAAGAAAAAAAATCAAAATCTCTTTTGCGCGCCGCATATCCAAATTAAAACTTCTGTCAAGAAATTTAAAACCTTTTGCTCCCCGGTCAATCAACTGTTTCATATTTTTTAAGAAATCATCCAAAGGAAAATAACGAACCTGTCTGTCTAAAGAACTCAAACAAAACTCGCAGCCGAAAGGACAGCCCCTGGATGATTCAACATAGACTAGTTTTCGGGAAACATCTTCCTCTGTGTAAAGCCGGTAAGCACTCTCAATCTTTTCCAGATTCACATGACTTGACGTTATCATTTTTCCATCAAGGGATTGTATACATCGATTTTTTTTCAATTGATCTTCAATTGATTCGGCACTGTGATGAGGATTATCCGCTAAAACAATTTCGCAAAGTCCGCGGAAAACATCTTCCCCTTCCCCGCGAATAATCCAATCGGCCGCTTTATAAAGCGGCGAATCTTCTTCAAGCTGTCCGGCTTCCGGTCCGCCTAAAATAATCACCGGCTTTTGTGTTTCTTCATTCCAAAGATGTTTCAGTCTGCCGAGGACTTCCAGGGTCTGCACGTGATTCCAAATCGACACGGATATTCCAAGAATTTTTGGTTTCGCGTTAAAAATATTTTGCAGCTTTTCTTCCAAAGGCTGACGAAGCGCGAATTCTAAAATCGTTGACCGGGATTCAAGACTGCCGAGATTCGCTTTCAGCAGACGCAGAGCAAGAGACGGATGAATCCATTTAGCGTTAATTGTTGTAAGTAAAATATCCGGCATAAAAATTTCTAATGATGATCAACAGCCCCGAATAAATTGAGCGTACCGGTTTTCCATTCTTCCAAAGCATCCATGACGATGCTTTCTACTTCCTGCCAGTTGTTCGCGCGCGGACCATCAATTTTTGTATTCGTAGAATTTGAAAAGACAATCGTTCTGCATCCTTGTTTACGGAGCTGAACAATATTTAAAGGTGAATCATCAATGTACAGATGAGCGCCGACCGCGCCTTTATCTTTCATAAAACAAAGATCCCAGTAGGGAATATCAAAATGATCGAGCCAATCAACCGTTTGTGTTATCGATGTATTGTGAAAATATTTTAAGAAAAGCCGGTGAGTGATTATCCGTATTCTGATTCCGCGCGTGGAAAGTTTTCGCAATACGGCCGGCGCGTCCTTTACCGGCGGCATGATTCTGAAAAGATCGCGCTGCGTTACGGCGAATCGATGGAGCTTATCATAGCCGCCGTAATCTTTGATGCCCCATTCATCCAAACCGAACGACACATTTTCGGGAAGATCGTCAAGCGGTTTATTAATCCATTCGGCGCAAATTTTTCTCATCGTTCCGTAAAAATCACCCACCACGCCGTCAAGATCGACGCCGAAAATGAAACTGCTTTCATCCATACTATTTCTCCAGACATATCATGTTATCATATTTCATTATTCCAGGATAGTTATTTCCACGCGGCGGTTGCGCCTTCTTCCTTCGTCGGTATTATTATCCCCGGCGGGTTTCGTTCCTCCCCAGCCTTTATAGATAAAACGGCCGGCGGAAATATTTCTGGCGCTCAGTTCATCCACAATTTTTTTTGCCCGCTCGATAGAAAGTTCCATTTCTCCGTCAGGATCAAAATAAACCGGTCCGGAATTGTCTGCAAAATCCGCGCGATTTTTTCCAGGCGGATGTTTTCTTCCGGAAGAAGCTGTGCCGAATCGGCGGCAAAGCGTAAATCATTCAGCGTAAGTTTGATTCCTTCGGGAACCCTTGTCACCTCGATGTTTTGACCGGATTCAGGCAGCGCCTCCTGATCCGGTTTTTGTGAATCATCTTCAATGCCGAAATCTTTATTGATAGACGCGATCATTTCTTCACGATTCAGCGGCAGGGAACTTTCACCAAAACTCAGCGTAAAACCCCGGAAGCGGACGGTATTTCCTTCGGCGAAAATGTAGGTTTCATCCATCGTGTCCCGCATCATAAGCGGAAGCCCATCGGAAACCCGGATAAGAATATCAACGGCATGGGTTCCATTGACGGCGGCAATTTCCCTGCCTCCCCGGAAACGGGTTGCATAGCGGGAAGAAATCCGGTACACGGGAATCTCTTTATATGTTTCAATCCCCCGGTATTCGTACTCCGCAAAAATCGGAACAGGTACCGGGTATCCCGTATTCAAAGGATCAACGGCTCTGACACCGGGAGCCGTCCACTTGCTTCCAGGCGAAACCGCTTCCGCGGGATATGCGGGAAATCCGCGCAAAGACGGAAAACCATAATCATCATCAATCTTGATATTTCCGTCTTTGTATATTTCAAAACTCACCGGAATAATCGCGTCCACCTCTTGCGCGCTCTGAACCATATCCCGAAGCGTTTCTTCCAAGACAAAAAAGTTCCCTTGATACAAAAGATGTTCCGTATCTTCGCCGGATTGCGGAATAATAGAAGCACGCACTTCCCGATACACATGCCCGATATATTTTCCGTTATCGTAGCGGGACCAATTCGATTTATCTATCACCGTGTAAGGACCGGTTTGTTCCAGCCCAAGACGCACAGATTCGGATTGAGCAAAGATCATACCCGCGAAAAAAGATAAGCATACAATCTTGCAAAATATTGTTTTCATGTTATTATATCTTCGGATATGTTGATGTGAGAGGCAAGTCCTAAATGTCAGAGCCTCATCATATTAATATTTCCGCTCACCTGTTTCAGATTTGTGTAGTCAATAGGAGGATATATGAAAGTGTTAATTGCCCCTGATTCATTTAAAGGGAATATGTCCGCTTTAGAAGTCTGCCGCGCCATTGCCGAGGGAATACACAGGGCTGATAAAACGATTTCCATACGCCAGGTTCCCTTAGCCGACGGCGGAGAAGGAACCGCGAAAGCAATCACCGAATCCAGAGATGGTGACTTTATTCCGGTGAAAGTCCGCGGGCCGCTTGGCGATCCCGTAGAATCATATTTCGGATTGATTAACAATGGAAGGACCGCCGTTGCGGATATGGCTTCCGCTTCGGGAATTGAACTTATCAGCAGGGACAGACTGAATCCTATGAAAGCCGGCAGTTACGGCACGGGAGAATTAATCCGCGCGGTCCTTGAAAAGGGCATTACAGAAATGATTATCGGCATCGGCGGAAGCGCGACAAATGACGGCGGAATCGGAATGCTGAAAGCGCTTGGATACCGTTTCCTGGACGATCAAGGCGGCGAAATTAATGAAGAAGGCGGCGAAGCTCTGGGGAAGATAACAGAAATCGATGTTAAGGGAGCCCATCCCAGATTGAAACATCTTTCCATAAGAATCGCCTGCGATGTGACGAATCCGCTTTTGGGACCGCGCGGAGCGTCGGCGGTGTTCGGGCCGCAGAAAGGCGCTAGTCCGGAAATGATAGAAATCCTTGACGCGGGATTGGCAAAACTTAAAACCGCCTGGATAAACGCCGGACTCTGCGATGAAGAAGATAAACCCGGCGACGGAGCGGCCGGAGGACTGGGAGCGGCCCTGCGCATCTGTCTTGGCGCAAAGATGGAATCCGGAGCAAAACTGGTGATGGACTCCGCCGGCTTTTTTGACGAGATTAAGGATTGTGATCTTGTGATTACCGGCGAAGGAATGACCGACGGACAAACCGCGGGCGGAAAATTATGCACAAAGCGAATGTTCCTATCGCTCTTTTGTCCGGCGCGCTTGGGGGTGACGCGTCAAAATTGATGGACAGTTTCGATTACGCGGTATCGATTGCCTGCGGCCAGATCGGCCTTGACGCCATGATCAAAGACAGCCGGAGAGATTTATCCCTGGCGGCGGAAAATTTAATCAAAGCGGTTATGATCGGCAAAAAGATGAGGTAACGCAAAAGTTGATCAATGTTTAATTTTCTCAAGCAGCTCTTGCCGTTCGGCTTCCACATGATTGTGCATGATTTCAAGTTCCGCCATGATCGCGTCAACTACTGCCTGCTTCTTATCATCGATGCCCGCCGCTTCAGCCTTAGCGCGGTGATGACTCCGGAATTCGGCGGTTGACGTAACCGGACCGGCGGTGTATTGCAAAATATCGGGAGTAATAAAATCATCCATCATGTTGCCTTCTTCGCGGACACGAAGCAGCTCGCCGTTGACCGCGATAAAACACATGTAATCGAAAGATTTAATGTAGGAATCGATCTCCCTGACGCCGCGTTTCGTGGACGGCTCCCAGGGCCGGTACCGGGTTCCGGCGGGAAATACCAGCACAAGTTTTCCCTGGGTTTTCAGCTCATTCAAAACTTTCATGGATGCCCGATTAATCGCGTTGCCCTGGATGCGTTCTTCCTTATCCTTCACCGGATCGAGATGAAAAAGAGAACGTGAAGGATAAATAACCAGGCGGCTGTAAGCCGCGGTAAAAGCGGAAACAATAGGATCGGCACTCAGCTTCATGCCCGCGATGGCGACTATAGCATCTTCGACTTCTTTTCCGCCGTCAGGTTCCCGGCGTAAAAGATAACTAAAAGCCGGTAAATCAAAATTACTGTAATGTTCCAAAAGCAAAAGACATGACGCGCCTTCGTTTGCCTTTTCCAACAGCGCGTTAAGGTTTTCGATGCCGTATATGCCGGAACCGGGCAAAGCTATATCCACAAACATATTATCGATAAGCGGCAATAATTCCTTATTTGCTTTTTGATACACATTATCTTCTGTTACAGACAGATTTTTGGTTTTAGCAATACGCACCACCTGTGCGATAATATCCTTGTAGGCTTCGCTTAACATTTCCATGAAAGCAGTATAACTGTCTCAAAAAGAAAAATCAATCTCAAAGATTACATAATTATTTTAATACGGGATGATACCCTTCGTCTTCGATGATTCTTTTGACCGCGGAATCCGGTTCGGCGCTCTCAACAATTACGGTTTTTGCGTCAAGATCAACCGAATACGAATCGGCTTTCCCCCAATTCTTTAAGGCTTCCTCGATATGCATTTTGCAGTGACCGCAGCTCATATCGGGAACGTTAAATGTATACTTCATAGCTAACCCCTTCTTACTCACAGTAATAATGCTTTCGTCTTTTCATGTAAAAGATAGCACAAAATTGATGATGTGTCGAACGTTTTTTTTGATTTTCTGTTGTTTCTGTTGACGTAATTGCAAAAACTGGTTTTTGCAATATCTACAATCCGTAAAACTTTATTTTATTGATGATTGTTTTCCGGCTGACTCCAAGTTCTTCGGCGGCTTTGGTCCTGTTTCCATCGCATCGTTCCAGCGCGCTCTGGATGGCTTTTTTCTCAATGGATTCAAGAGAACCTGACATTTTCGTGTCATGTTTTCCGTCACTTTGAACGGCAGAAGACCGGTGAAGATCAATATCTTCGGCTTTAATCTCGTTTCCTTCACAATAGATAAGCGCCCGTTCAAGAATATTTTCCAGTTCCCGAATATTGCCGGGATAAGAATAAGCAAGGAGTTTTTCTTCCGCGGCGGCGGAAAAAAAATGAGGAACTTTCGCCATGCGCGCGGCGGCTTTATCCAGAAGAAATTTTCCCATAAGCAGAATATCATCACGCCGCTCCCGAAGCGGCGGAAGATTTATCCTGAACACATTAAGCCGGTAGTACAAATCTTCACGGAAACTTCCCGCTTTCACAATGGATTCTATGTCTTTGTTTGTCGCGGAGATAATCCGGGCATTTATCGGAATGTCGCTTGTTCCGCCGAGGCGCCTGATTTTTCTTTCCTGAAGAACCCGGAGAAGTTTTACTTGAAGCGGCATGGGCATTTCACCGATTTCATCGAGGAAGAGCGTTCCCCTTCCAGCAAGTTCAAACAAACCTATTTTGCGCGCGTGAGCTCCGGTAAAAGCTCCTTTTTCATGACCGAACAATTCACTTTCCATAAGGCTGTCATGAATACCGCCGATGTTGACCGCCACAAAAGGTTCCGCGCTTCGTTGTCCGCGTTTGTGGATTTCCTGGGCGGCAACTTCTTTACCGGTCCCGCTTTCTCCGGTAATCAATACCGTAACATCGGTGTCCGCAATTTTATCGATCTGTGCGGAGATAATTTTCATTGCGGCGCTTTCCCCAATCATGCCGTTTTCTTTTGCCGATGTTCTCTTGCCTGCTTCAATAAGGTCCTCGCGGCGTTTATTTTCTACAAGCCCTTTTAATTTGATGATAAGTTCATCGGGGTTGAAAGGCTTTGTAAGATAATCTTTAGCGCCGGCTTTGAGCGCGTTCACCGCGTCAGGAATTTCTCCGTGAGCGGAAATCATAATTACCGGCGTCAGGATTCCCCGCGAATTCATCCATTCCAATATTTCCTGTCCGCTCATTCCCGGAAGTTTCAGATCGAGGATCACCGCGTCGAAACGGTTGTTTTCCAAAAGGGCAAACGCTTCGGATCCGTCACCGGCGCCGGAAGATTCGATGTTCTCAAGGCTAAGATACTTTCCAAGAGATTCACGAATATTTTTTTCATCATCTACTATTAACACGTGCATCGTTTAATCCTCATGTGTGTATTCAGGAAAATTGATTCTAACCAGCGTTCCGCCGTTATTTTTTGATTCCAAATTGATTGTTCCTTTCGCGGCCTCGATAAACCGTTTACTGATGCTAAGCCCAATTCCTGTTCCGGTACTTTTGCTCGTAAAGAAAGGATCAAAAACTCTTTCCATATCTGATTCCGGTATTCCTTTTCCCTGGTCGCCGATTTCAATAATAATCCGGTTTCCATTTTTACAAATAGAACATTCAATGGTATTTTTTTCTCCGCCGGATTCCAATGCATTGCGGATAACATTTTCAAAAACGGACCGGGCGCGGTCGGCATCAATGAAAACCAGGAAATCTTTTTGATTACCGTCGCAAGTAATATTCATTCCGCAAAGCCGAAAAAATGTTTCCTGTAACAATTCTTTCACATCCAGGCGGACAGGGAAACCAACCGCATCGCGAAGATAATCATTCACGCGGTATACCAAAGCAGAAATTCTGTCAACTTCCTCTTCGATAATATTGATTTCTGCTTCTCCGTTTTTATCCAAAGAACTGACCGGGGAAAAAAGTTTGCGGAGAATTCCTGTTTGAAGCCTAATAGAAAGAAGCGGGTTTTTTATTTCATGCGCCAGGGTGCTTGCGGCAGTTCCCAGAACAACAAGATTTTTCTGCGCGTCAATCCGTTCCCGGTATTCGATATTTCTCAGATACAGTTTCCGTATGTAAAAAATGAGAAACAACAGAGCTAATTCACAAAGGGGAAAAAAGATCCTTGCCAAATTAATGGTATGCCAATAATCAGGATGGTATATATCGATGTAGAAATACTTGGCGGTATCAAGTGAATTGAAAAAGAAATTTCTCGGCGCTTCTTCGGGTCTCATCATACCGCGATGATTTTCCTGACGAGGCTGCATCCTGGGAACGCGGCGGCCGATATTCAAAATAAATTGTATCGAACGGCTTTTCTGCTCACCGATAGTGTAACGGCCGTATCTTGATTCATGTACGTTTTGTAAAATCGTTTCGTCAAAAACTTCGGGGGCTTTTCCCCAGCGGTACAGCGAACTTAAATCGGTGCGGTAAATGGCAAGACCGATAATGCTTTCCTTCAAGGCAGGCGTTGCTTCTATCGCGGAACCGTAATCACTATAATCCTGAAGGCTGGTAAACAGACGGCTGAAAATTTGTTCATTGAAATTATCCCGGACAAGCCGGGCACGATCCCGCATAACGCCGAAAATAAAAACCGTTAACGCGGAAAACATAATAAAGCAAAATACCGCGGCGAGGCATGATGAAATTTTTACAGATATTTTCATAAAACGTCCTCTTTCGCCTACTGTAAAGTTCCTGACAACAGATCAATCACCTGCTGATCCGATTCAAAAGCTCCCAGACTCCGGATGTTTGAAAGACAAAGCAGAAAATTATACTGCGCGCTGATTAACTGATTCCGGTTTGTGTTAACCAGCATGGAAGCATTAGACAAATCAGATACCGAATTCTGGGGAAAGCCGGTAGAGTTCCAAAACATTCTCGTAATGTTTTTCCGCATACTCCAAAGCCTTTTGAGAAGACATAACAGAAGCGGCTTGAGCAACACAGTCAAGGATTCCGGTTTGTACAGAAATGCCGAAACGGTTTACCGCATCTTCAAAATCCAATGTGCTTTGCTGCTGCGCGATTCTGCTTCTCTGCACACTGTTTGCCGTCACCCAAAAATCCAGCGGAATAGACGCGGAAATGGAAAGCCTGCCGTCGGAAAGTTTAAAACCATTTCTATAACTGTAACCTACACCGGTTGAAAAGCCGGCGCTCAAGCTGGGAAAATAATCTTTAGAAGCAAGGCTTGTATTTTTTTCCGCTCTTTGAAACGTTAAAACCGCGCTTGCATAATCCGGATTATTCGTCGAGAGGATATTCCAAAGTTCTGCCTGCATATTGTTGATTGCTTCATCAGAAACAGTTGAAAGTTTTTCTATGATCGATTCGTAACTGGTAAAATCGACAGCCTGGAGATTTGAAATTTCATCAAGCCTTGTGATCGACTTAAGTTCCGCAAGAGCAAGCGCGAGATTCCGCTTCGCTTGATTTTGACCTGACTTCTTCGACTGGCTTGAAGCAAATCGGTAATACTAACCATCCCTCCCTCTCGGCGTATTTCCGCGATGGAAAGCGCCAGGGCGGAATTTTCCAAAGACAAGTTCGCGGATCCCAATGATGCCTGGGCTTCTAAAGCACCGTAATATGCGTTATCCGCGGAATCAAGCACGGAAAAATATTCGGCAAGAGCTTCTTTGCGTGTTATTTCAACGGCGATTTTATTTATCTCTCTAAGCATCGAATTTTTTCCGCCATTCCAGATTGGAACTGTCTCAGTAACATTGATAGTAACTTCGGCGTCAAAACTGTCTTGAATGCTTCTTTCTCCCCAAAGCAATGCCGAAGCAGAGGCCCCCAAAGAAAGCGACGGCAGATACTCAAACACTTGCTGCTTTTCATTTAAGACAGAACTTTGTACAGAGAGATTCATTCTTTGCAAAGTTCTGGAATTGGAAAGAGCGATGTTTCTTACATCATCAAGCGTGAGCGTTTCCTCTGAAAAACAAGCAACACTTGTTATCAATATCATCATTATAGTCAAAATCTTTTTCGGGAACTTATTCATTACTCATACCTCAACGCGTCGATAGGATAGAGCCCGGCTGCTTTCCGCGCGGGATAAAATCCAAAGAAAATACCGACAAGCCCCGCAAAGATTACCGCTATTAAAATAATAATAGGATTCATTGCAAACGGCATTCCCGTTAACGACAAAAGACTGCCGATTCCAAAGGCCAAAAGAATGCCGATGATTCCTCCCATCAAACTAAGAATCAAAGATTCCAAAAGGAATTGCATCAAGATGTCGCTTCTCCGCGCGCCCACCGACATGCGGATTCCTATTTCCCGCGTCCGTTCAGTTACAGACACCAGCATAATATTCATAATGCCGATGCCGCCGACAAGAAGCGAAACTCCCGCAATCGCCGCGAGAAGATTTGTCAGCGTTTGAGAAGTTGCCGACGCGGCCGCGATAATATCCGCCATGTTCAT
>QMCE01002473.1_pt1 | contig 20583 bp, 12 predicted proteins | sample 1821851 | NCBI WGS metagenome assembly QMCE01 (sample SAMN09453174, study PRJNA476694) | Termite gut metagenome, whole genome shotgun sequencing project. | isolation source: worker | host: Odontotermes sp. | place: South Africa:Pretoria | collected 2016-01-28 | reverse complement strand
ATTGTATGCCGATGCCATGTTGCGGGTGATGACGGCCGTGTCGCGCCCGCCGTAATTCTCCGCAGTTTCGAGCGCGGAGTAGTGGTATTTCATCGCCTGTTCGTAGGCTCCCGTGCGGCGAAAGTCGGTTCCCAATTCATTGAGCAGGTTTGTGATGGCGACCGTATCGACCACCTCATAAGCGAGCGCGAGTGCCTCGGTGTGGTGTTCGATCGCCCGGCTGAACAGCGAGTTGTTGCGCGCCTCGAAACCGAGAACCCGCAGCATGGTGCGCTGACCGACGAGGTTGCCGGTTTGGCGGAAGTGTTCGAGCCTTTGGCGCAGTTCGACCGTGTCGCGGGTGCTGTCGGGGAACGCCTCGTCCATCTGCGCCTCCCACTCGCGGCGCTGCCCGGCGATCTCGGCGTAAGAGTCTTCGGGAGACGGGCGGCACGAGGGAATCGCATAGGCCGCCGCCAGCAGAAGTGTTACAAATAGTTTGGGGGTAGTTGTTTTCATATAGCCGATCTCACTATTTTCCGCCTGTTTTTCAATTCTTTGGGGGTTTTGGTTTTGGGGCGAGGCGAGGGGAGGGGGGAAAAGAACGGGAGCCTCGATCATCGCGAGGCTCCCGGGGGTTTGGTTGGTGGAGAACTTTTTTATAAGCCGTCGGTGGTTAACGCCAGCCTTCGGTTTGGATCAGAGTGCTGGTCGTTCCGTCTTTAGGAATATTGCGGTCTATCTCACTCTGGGCAATGGGTATCAGGTTCATTTTGTCGAGATACTTGCCCTGTTTTTCGAACAGCTTCACCGGAGTGTACACCTTTGTGCCGTCGGCCTTTTTGATGATCTGCATTCCGTAGATGTCGCGGTTTTCGGTGATGACGGCGATCTTCCAGCGGCGAACGTCGAATATGCGGTGTTCTTCGAAAGCGAATTCCACGCGGCGTTCGTTGTAGATCCTTTCCCGGAGCGCATCGCCGGTGACGGTGGCGGGGATGGGGGGCATTTCGGCACGCGCCCTCACCTTGTTCATGTACTCGCGGCACACATCTTCGTTACCGAGTTCGAACATCGCTTCGGCGTAGTTGAGGTAGATCTCGGCCAGGCGGTAGAAAGGCCAGGGAATGGTGCTTTTGATCTGCCACGAGATGGGAATGTCGGCTTCCGGCATGTACTTCTTCAGGATGTAGCCCGCACGCGGATTGTCGCCGCTCTGGCGGTTGCTGTCGAATCCATAGGTATTCCCGTCTTCCGATTCCCACATTTCGTGCAGGTCGCCGCGATAGACTGTGCCGTCGTGGATCACCGTTCCGTCGAGGCGCGGGTCGCGGTCGTTGTAGGGATTCTGGGGATCGTAGCCCGACTCGGGGTTGATCTCCTTCACCCCGTTCACCCAACGGAACGGAGGCAGGCCGGTGGATTGCATGTCGTAGTCGTCGACCAGGTTTTGCGAGGGGCCGTTGGTGGCGTTCCATCCGCCATAGGCGCCGTAACGGCGGCCGAGGTTGTCCATCGGGGTGTCGGTACCGTTGTTGGGCGTGTACTGACGGGTGAAGATGAACTCCTTGTTCTCGTTGCCCGACGGCTGGATGAAGGCGTCGCGATAGCTGGGATAGAGCTCATACCTGTTGCCGGCGTTGTCCATGAAAGCCTTTGCGGCGTCGGCTGCCTTCTGCCATTTTGAGATGTCGCCCGAGTCGTTGAACAGCGGCGAGGCGGCGTAGAGGTAGAAACGCGAGAGCAGCGCCCGGCAGACATCCTTGGTGGGACGTCCGAAGTTGGCGTCCGTACTGCTCAAATAGTCGGGGAGTCCGGGCATGGCTTCGGTGATCAGCGTCTCGATGGCGGCCACACATTCGGCGTGGGTGTTGCTGGTGAACGTCGTTCCGGCGGCTTCGTCCAGACCCCAGGTGTCGTCGACAAGCGGGAAGGCTTTGAAGCGGGTGAGCAGAGTGAAATAGATCCACGCCTTGATGAATTTTGCTTCGGCGATCAGGCGATCCTTGTTGGGAAGGACCACCGTGGTTGTCTCCATGTTGGCCAAAAAGACGTTGATCTTGCGGATGTATTGATATCCCTTGTTCCAATAGTCGCCCAGTGGCCCGCGGTTGTCGGCGGTGAGGGCGCCGTTCTGGTAGAGGCCCGGCCCGCCGGTATTAGCGGGGAAGGTCTCGTCGCAACCCTTGGACAGCCAGGTGTTCCAGTTCCTGTTTCCGGCCTCGATGGCGGAGTAAAGCTCTGTGTGGTATGCCCCGATAAGGGCCGGATCGCTCCACACGGCGGTGTCGGTGACACTGTTGGTCGGAGCGATATCCAATATATCGCCGCAGGACGCAAATGTCAATACTGCTGCTATGGCTATGATATACTTTTTCATCGTTAATTTTGGTTTTAGAATTTAATGTTTGCTCCGAGACTGATCGTACGCGACTGCGGATAGTAGTAGGTGGTGCCGCTGATTTCGGGGTCACTCCACTTGATCTCCTTGGCCCAGGTCAGCAGGTTGAATCCGCTGATGTAGACGCGCATGTTGGTGAGACCGATCCGGGAAATAATGTTTTTCGGCAACGAGTAGCCCAATTCGGCCGTTTTCAGACGTATGAAGCTCGAATCGTACAGGAAGAACGTGGTGTCGCCCGGTTGGTAGAAATCGGCGCGGGGCATGGTCCCGTTGGGGTTGTCGACTGTCCAGCGATCTTTTGCGCGCGCTTTGAACGGGTTGGACTGGTCGGCAATTCCCAGGTCGTCGAATTGTGCGTCGTAGTTGTAGGCTCCGGCCTGGCCCTGGAACGAGATGCTCAGGTCGAAACTTTTGTACGTCAACGAGCCGTTCAACGCAAACACCGCGCGGGGGATGCCGGAGTAACCGAAGCGGAACCTGTCGTCGGAGTTGATTACGCCGTCGTTGTTCCAGTCGATGATCTTGATGTCACCCACCTCGGTACGGTTGTGGTGCGGATAGCTGTCGAGTTCCTCCTGGGTGTTGAAAATACCGTCGGCCTTGTAATAGAGTCCCGCACCGATGGGACGTCCGGTCTGGGTCCTCCACTCGTACGTTCCGGGTTCGCCGGGGGTCTCGTCCATGAATATGATCTTGTTGCGGGCATACGACATGTTAGCCGAGATGGAGTAGGAGAAGTCTGTGCTCACGCGGTTGCGGTGGCCCACCACCACTTCGAAGCCCTGGTTTGTGGCACGGCCGATGTTTTCGGGGGGCAGGTTGGCGAAACCGAGCGTTCCGGGGATCGACAGGTTGCGCGTGGCGAGAATATGGGAGCGATCCTCCTTGAACCATGTCAGTTCGAGGCTCAACAGGTCGTTCCACATCGACGTTTCGATACCCACGTCGTACTTTGTGCTCACCTCCCAGGTGATGTTGGGGTTGGGCATGGCCCCTGCCCTGACTCCCTGCGCGTTGGTCGAGCCGAACACGTAGTTGCCGTTGTAGGAATAGGTCTGGATGTACTGGAAGTCGTTGACGCGGTCGTTACCCACCTGTCCAACCGATGCCCTCAGCTTCATGTCGCTGATCCAGGGAGCGCCATCGCGCATGAACGCCTCCTCGGAGATGCGCCATCCGATCGACCCGCTGGGGAAGAAACCGTAGCGCTTGCCCTCGGGGAAGTTGGCCGAACCGTCGTAACGGAACACCAGTTCCGCCAGATACTTCGATTTGTAGTTGTAGTTGAAGCGTCCGAAATAGTTGTCGCGGGCCGATATGCCCGATCCGCCGCCGGTGCTCCAGTCTGCGGTCGATGTGCTGCCGAAATCAATGTCGGGCAACAGTGTGCTCAGGAAGTTGCGGCGCTCGGCAAAGGCGTTGGAGCTGCGGCCTCTCTGCTGCTCCATACCGACCATGGCACCCACCGTGTGGTCGCCGAACACGCGATCGTACACCAGGCGCACGTTGTACATCAAGTTGAACGAACGGCGATAGGTGTCCCTCAAACTTGCCGCCGACTGGCCCGTGCCCTGTTTGCGGTCGTACTCGCCGGTGTTGACGTTGTACTCGTGGTAGTAATAGGGCAGCCTCCAGTCCTTGTCGAACGAGTTGTTGATGTCGTAGTTGAACGACCCGTCGATGCGCATTCCCTGAACCCACGGGATCTTCACCGTCGCGGTGAACGTCGAGTACACGGGCGTGCTTTGGTTACGCTGGTATCCGCGCTGGTCGAGCAACAGGGGGTTTTCTCCGAGACGCCCCGGAGCTATCAATCCGTTGGGATAGACGGCCGCAAGGGTGGGATTGGAACCGATCAGGTTGTGGAAGTCGGTGTATCCGGCCGACGAAGTAAAGTAACGGTCGTTGATGATCGCACTGATGTTCGTGCCGATGTTGATGTATTCGTTGAGGTCGATCTGGAGATTAGCCCTGAAGTTGTGTTGGTTGTACTTCGTGGGGTTGTTGCGATAGGGCGTCCCCTGATGGCGGTACTGATAGGAGAGCATGTAGCGCACCGAGGTCGATCCGCCCGTCACCTGCAACGAGGTGCGGTTCTCGTAGCCCCATCGTCTCATCCCCTCCTTAACCCAGTCGGTGCTCGGGTAGAGGAGCGGGTCGGAGCCGTCGCGATACTTCTGGATAGCCTCGTCGGAATACCTGGGAATGAAACCCGACGTGGGACGTCCGGCGCGATACCACTCCCCTTCGTTGGCCACCACGGCGAAGTCGGCGGCGTTCAACATTTCCGGATAGACGGTGGGCTGCGACAGAGAGCTGTTGTGGGAGAAGCTGAACTGGGGTTTGCCCTCGCTGCCGCGTTTGGTGGTGATGAGAATGACGCCGTTTGCCGCCCTCGAACCGTAGATGGCTGCCGATGCGTCCTTCAGCACGGAGAAGCTCTCGATGTCCTCGGGATTGAGTCGGCCCATGTTGCCGCGTTCCACACCGTCGATTATCACCAGCGGTTGGTTTGCGCGGTTGTTGTCGGCGGTGTTGAACGACGCCGTACCGCGAATGAAGATTTGGGGATCGTCGGCGCCGGGCTGTCCGCTGCGCTGGTTGACGATCAGGCCCGGAAGTTTACCGGCCAGCGAGTTGGAGATGTTCGCGGCCGGGCTTTTGGCAACCTCTTCGCCGGAAACATTCACCACCGATCCGGTCAGAGTGGCCTTGCGCGTCACACCGTAACCGACGACTATGACGTCGTCGATCTGCTCGGCCGATTCCATCAGCACGATGTCGATGCGTGTGCGCCCCTCTATGGGGATCACCTGACTCTCGTAGCCGAGCAACGAGGTGGCGAGGCGTCCGTCGCGCGGGGTCCGGATCGAGTACTCGCCCTGAACGTCGCTGATCGTGGCGGTCGCAGTGCCTGTCAGCGAGATCACTGCCCCCACAATGGGCGTGCCGTTACCATCCTTGACGGTACCGGACACTGTCAGATCCTGTGCGTGAGCGCTCAATGTGGCCAAAGAGAGCAGCACGACAACAATGAATGACTTTAGATTAGTGCAATTTTTCATCATTAAATAGTAAATTTTAGGTTTTACAATCAGGTGACTCATTGTGTGTAAGTTACACGTTGCAATGTTATTAAGAAATCGAGCGCACGTCAAGGAGCAAAATTGACAATCGATATGACAATATTGATTTTCGCCCAAACGCCTCCACCATCGACCCGCCGATCGCGACCCAGGGCGTGTCAAGAGTCGACGTTGGCAATGTATTTGGAGGGCGAAAAACCGGTTACCCGTTTGAAAATCTTGATGAAGTAGGAGATGTCGGTGAACGACAGCCCCACGGCGATGTCCTTGACCGAGCCGTTGCCCATCATCATCTGCAACTGGGCCTTTTCGATCTTCTTGCGGTTGATGTACTGAAGGGGGGTGCAGTGCATCTCTTTTTTGAACAGCCTGATGAAATGTTCGATCGTGATGCCGCAATGGTCGGCCAGCTCTTTGATGCAGATCGCCGAATCTATGTGCGCCCTGATGTATTTGACGGCTTTCTCGATGCGGCTGTCGGAGATCATCTGCTTTTTGGAAGCCTTGTCCATAAACCGCGAGAACAGTTGCAGGAGGATGCCGCGTGTCTCCATCGCATTTTGGATCCTCAGCTTGTTCGTCGTCGAGATGGTATTAATAAGGTATTCCTGGTTGTCGTATCGGCGCGGGTTGGAGGTGGGCAGCTCGCGGCCGGGATTGATCGAAAGCACCCGGGCGATCAATTCGCGATCGAAATCACAGGCGTCCACCTCGAAAGGATAATCCATCAGGTCGAGCGTGTTGCTCCGGTCGTAGACGTGAAGATAGTAGAGTACGAACAGATCGGTGTTCTCATAGCTGTGTGTCATGAACGAGGGCACCATGTAGAGATATCCCGGCCGGATGGTGCGGACCCCGTCGGGCATGATGATCCGCGCCGAACCGCTTTCGACCATAAATATCCTGCAAAACGGGCTGTTGACGTTTTGCCAGTTCCAGTCAGCGTCGTGCACCTTGCGCGCGACGTTGAGCAACAACAGATCTATTTTACCTTCATCCATCCGTAAAATCCGTACCAGCAGATGACGCAGTAGGAAACGATGGGCACTATCATGCCCGGAGCAATGGCCCCTGCCCACGACGCTTCGGCGATCAGGCCGATGAGCGGCGTCAGTATGGCGCCACCGATGAGGCTCATTATCAGCACCGACGCCCCCAGTTTGGCGTGAGGCCCCAGCCCTTTCATGCCGGAAGCGAAAATCGTGGGGTACATCAGCGACATGAAGAATGTGGTGGCCATCATGGCCGAGATGCCGATCCAGTGGGACAGGGAGTGTATGCCCGTCGCCGAGGCCCACTCGGAACCCAGGATCACCAACGCCGCGAGTCCGACGTTTATCAGCGCGTAGAAGCCCATAAGCCGTGTCGCCTGAACCCATTTCATGAGCCAGGTGGAGAAGAAACGCCCGGCAAGAAATATCACCATGTTGACGATCAGCAACCCTCCCGCCTGCTTTTCGGTCATGGGGCTGTTCTCCTGAACGTATGTTATCAGGTAGCTCCATGTGCCGAGTTGCGCCCCGAGGTAGAAGAACTGCGCGATGACCGCTCCCCACCAGTTGGGGTAGCGCAGCAACGCCCTGAAACTGCCTTTGGGGGCGTCCTTGCCTTCGCTTTCACTCTCTATTTTCGGGAATTTTGTCTTGTGTATCATCAGGGCCACCACCAGCACGATGATCCCGATGATGATGTAGGTGGGCCACACGCGGCTGTTCTCGGCCTGAAGGAAGTCGGTGTAGGCGTTTCCGGTGGCGGTGATCTGCGCTTTCATTTCGGCTATGCGCTCACCCGTCGGCTCGTTGCCCGAAAATATGAACAGCGTGCCGAGCGTCACACCGGTAATGCCTCCGATGGGGTTGAACGCCTGGGCCAGATTGAGGCGGCGCGCCGAGGTGGAGGGGTCTCCCAGGAGCGTGATGAAGCTGTTGGCCCCGAGTTCGAGGAAAGACAGGCCGCTGCCGATGATGAATATCCCGCCCAGAAACACCAGATATACTCCGGAGTTGGCGGCGGGGTAAAACAGGAAACACCCGACGGCAAACGACAACAGTCCCACCATAATGCCCGATTTGTAGCCGAATCGCTGCATGAAAAGTCCCGCGGGTATGGCAAGGCAAAAATAGCCCAGCTTGATGGCGGTCTGGATCAAACCCGCCTCGAAACGGGTCAGCTCCAGCGATTTCTGGAACTGTTTTATCAACACGTCGTTCAACACGTTGGGCAGTGCCCACAGGAAAAACAGGAAAGTGACAAGGGCAAACGTGAAACCGAATCCGGCCGAGATCAGTTTCGCCCTGTTGGCTGTCTGGTTTAAGTCTTTGTTGTTCATGGCGCTTTCTTTTTTTTAACGCGGGTTGAGTTGGCCGACGATCCGGGCGCAGGCTTCGGTGAATATGCCCACGTCCACCGAATATGAGAGGTACTGGATCCCCGCTTCGCGCCACAGCGAGGCCGCCTCGGGAGTGTCGCAGAACACGCCCGTCACCACTCCCGCTTTTCGGGCGCGGTCGACGATCCCCCGGATGGCGTTCACCACGATGGGATGCGACACCTGTCCGGGCACACCCAGCGATTGCGAAAGGTCGTACGGGCCGATGAAAAGAATGTCGAGACCCTCGACGCCCAGTATCTCGTCGATGCGGTTCAACCCCTCCCTTCCTTCGACCTGCAGGATGACCAGCGCGCGGTTGGCCTGTTCGAAGTATTCGCCGCGCGGGGTGGACGAATAGTTCGCCGCCCTCACAAAACGGCAGACACCCCGCTCGCCCTTGGGGAAAAAACGGGCGGCGGCGACCACGTCCCTCGCCTGTTTGGCCGATCCCACCTGTGGGACTTGCACCCCTCCCGCCCCCAGGTCGAGTGCCTTGCCGATGGCGGCCTCCGAGGAGTCGCCGGTGCGCACGATGGGCACTATGCCTGCCGCTTCCGCACCGCGGATCAGGTTTTGCAGGTTGGAAAAATCGGCCGGGCCATGCTCCATGTCGAGGATGACGAAATCGAAACCGGCATATCCGGCGCACTCCACGAATGCAGGGTCACCCGTCTTCATGAACGGCCCGTAGACCGAGGCCCCGCTCTTGAGCCTCTCTTTGAACAAATCCAATGTGTTTTCCATCTTATCTCGCATTTTGCCGACTTTCACACTATCGCCGTCACCATTCGGCCACCACGCCGGAAGGGGTGCGCCAAACGGGGTTTTTCCAATTGTGACCTATTTTGGCCATCTGGCGCACCTTCTCCTCGTCGATGTCGATGCCCAGACCGGGGCCGTCGAACAGCTCAACATATCCGTCTTTGAAATCGAACACTTCCTTGTTCTTCACGTAGTCCAGCACGTCGGCCCCCACGTTGTAGTGTATCCCCACACTCGTTTCCTGAATTACGGCGTTGACCGAATTGAAGTCGAGTTGCAGGCAGGAGGCAAAGGCTATCGGCCCAAGGGGGCAGTGGGGCGCAATGGACACGTCGTAGGCTTCGGCCATCGAGGCGATCTTGCGGCACTCCGATATCCCTCCGGCATGGCTCGGGTCGGGCTGGATGATGTCTACCGCCTTCTGTTCGAACAGACGTTTGAAGTCCCAGCGGGTGTAGTGCCTCTCGCCCGTGGCGATGGGCGTGGAGACCAGTTCCGACAGCATCTTGAAATACTCGCCGTTCTCGGCCAGCACCGGTTCTTCGATAAACAGCGGGCGATACTGCTCCAACTCCTTCATCATCACCTTGGCCATCGTCTTGTGTACCCGCCCGTGGAAGTCGATGCCTATGCCGAAATCCTTGCCGCACGCCTCGCGAATTCCGGCGACCCGTTCGACCACATCGTCGATCTTGCCGAACGAGTCGATCCACTCCAGGTCTTCCGTTCCGTTCATTTTGACGGCCTTCATGCCGGCGTTTTGCTTTTCGCGGGCCGCCCTCACCACATCAGAGGGGCGGTCGCCGCCGATCCACTGGTAGACCATCATCTTGTTGCGGACGGCCCCGCCCAGCAGGTCGTACACGGGCCTGCCGGTCACCTTTCCCTTGATGTCCCACAGCGCCTGGTCGATGCCCGAGATGGCGCTCGACAACACAGGCCCGCCACGGTAAAACCCGCCTCGATACAACACCTGCCACGTGTCCTCGATGTTGGAGGCGTCGCGGCCAATGAGGTAGTGCGACAACTCTTTCACGGCAGCCTCCACCGTGTCGGCGCGGCCTTCCACCACCGGTTCGCCCCATCCCGTGAAACCGTCGTCGGTGGTGATCTTCAAAAACAGCCATCGGGGCGGTATTTTGAACAACTCTAATTTATCTATCTTCATAATTATATGGTTCCTTTGCGTATTATCACGTTGGCGAATCCTTCACTCTCGCCGGTGGCCACGATGCAGTAGGCCTTCGACGCCCGCTCGTAGAACTCGGGCTTGGCAAGTATCGAGGCGGGTTTATCTCCGTGCGGCTGGCTTTCGATCAGCTCCCTGTACCGGCTCCACACGGCAGGCTCCTCCATGTCCGGCCGGTATTTCATCAGCACCATCGAGTAATCCACCGCGTAATCGAGCGGAAACAGGGGCAGGATGGCGCCCAACAGCGCGGTTATGCGCAGCCCGTCGGCCCGCACGAGTCGCCTGGCGTGGGTGGCGGCGGGGAAATTGCCGTCGCCGAAAACGATCTCGTCTCCGTGTCCCATCTCCGAAAGTATTTTCAGCAGCGAGGGAGAGATCATAGGGTCTATTCCTTTCAACATATCGAGCTGCGGGGGTTAGAATATTCGACTCCGCGAACGGTGTTCATAATAGTCGGGACTGCTGCCCATCAGATCGAGCACGGGTTGGCTCACGCGGTCTATCAGCCGTTCCGTCTCGTCGGAGATGTCGAGCGAACAGGCGCTCACGTTCATGTTCAGTTCGTCAATGTTGCGCGAACCGATCAGTGTGGAAGCGATGAAGGGTTTGCGCAGCACCCACGCTATGGCGAGTTGGGCCATCGTCACGTTCAGCGAGGCGGCCGTCTCCCGCAGTATGTCCACCACCTCGAACAGCTCCTTTTCGACGCCGGTCTCGTGGTGTCTCGATGTGCCTTTGCCCCGTTCCTGCCTGCTGCAATCCCATCGAGCCGATGATCCCTATGTCGTTTTTCGTGCAATAGGGAACTATTTCCGTCTCGATGGCGCGGGAGACGATGTTGTAGGGCATTTCGTTCACGTCGACCCGCACGCCGGTGGCCACCACCTGTTCCATCTGTGTGCGCCCGAAGTTGCTCATGCCTATGGAGCGGATCAGCCCCTCCTTCTTCAGCTCGTCGAGCCGGGCGTAGGCCTCTTCCACGGTGGGCGGTGCGGCGATAATGGTTTTGTCGGCGGTGAAGTGTTCGACGGCAAGTTTGTTGATGGGCCAGTGGAGCATGTAGACGTCCAGGTAGTCGGTGCCCAGACGCCGCAGGCTCTCTACGCAGTGTTTGCGAACCTCATGGCAGTTGGACGGACTTATCTTGGACATCACCACGGCTTCGTTGCGGCGGCCCTTCAACGCCTTGCCCAGAGATCGTTCGCTTTCGCCGTCGTTGTACATCTCGGCGGTGTCGAACGTGTTGACCCCCAGATCGAGGGCCGCGTGGACTACTCTGTCGACGTCGGCCTGGGATTGATCGCCCCAGTAATCGCCCCCGCCGAATGCCCAGCAACCCACAGTCATGGATGATACCGATATGCCGGAGTTTCCGAGTTCTTTCGTTTTTGACTTGTTATTCATTGTTATTTTTCACAGGTTTTGGTAGGTCAGTTTCCGGTTGTTTCTACACGATGCAATAGTATTCAAAATGCGGGAGTCTGTCAATATCTAAAATTGACAAACGATATGCCAAAATTGATATAGACGGCGTAAGGCCCAAAAAAAATGTGCCCCGTAGTGAAAAAACACTACGAGGCACAAGTTTGGGAAACTGTAACGCCGGCGGGGCGGGGGCTATCCGGCGATGCTCTCCACTGTGTAGGTTTGTCCGGCGGCGGTGTTGAATTTCAACGTGCCGTCCTCCGAGGGCAGGAGTTCCACCTGGGCGCCTGCCGAGGTGACCTTCACGGGTGTCGCCGTGCGCAGTGTGCAGGGGTTTCCGGCGGTGGAGCGTATCACGGCGCGGGTCAGTTTTCCGCCTTCCCACGTCATGTCCACCCCGAAGCCGCCCCGCGCCCTCAGCCCCGAGATCGCGCCGTCGCTCCATTGGCTGGGCAGCGCCGGGAGCAACGACAGCTCGCCGCCGTGGCTCTGCATCAACATCTCGGTCATGCCGGCCGTCACGCCCTGGATCGCCTGGTTGCCCTCGAACGAGGGGGTGATGGTGCTGTCCTCGCGCCGCGGGTGAAGGCTCACGTCGGTCATCATCAGGCGGAGAATGTCGTAGGCTTTGTCGGGCTCTTCGAGGCGGGCGTGGATGTTGACCTTCCACGCGCCCGACCATCCGCGGTTGATCTCGCCGCCGCGACGGTCGAGCGTCACCCTCACCGCGTCCACGAGTTCGGGGGTGCGGCGCAGCGATATGTCGTGGTCGGGATATACGGCGTACAGGTGCGACACGTGGCGGTGGGTGATCTCGACCTCGTCGAAGTCGTAGATCCACTCCTGCAACTGGCCGTGCGCGCCCGTTTGGTGGGGCGGGATGCGGGGGATTATCTCGCCCATGCGCCGCACCATGTCGCCGTCGGTGCCGAGAATGGTGAACGCCTCGACGCAATCCCTGAACAGACGCCGTACCAGCTGGTTGTCGCCCGACGAACCGAACGACACGGCGCAGCGGTTGCCCTGCTCGTCGAAGAAGTAATTCTCGGGCGAGGTGGCCGGAACGGTCACCATGTAGTTGTTGCCTGTGACGGGTTCTTCGACCATGAAATCGAGGCAGAACTGCGCCGCCCCCTTCATCAGCGGATAGATCCTGCGCAGGTACTCCGTGTCGGCGGGATCGTACAGATAGTGTTCGTAGAGCTGCTGCATGAGCCAGACCCCCGCCATCGGCCACGTGGCGTGGAGCGGGTTGCCGTCGGTCGGGGCGGTGTTGAACCACACGTCGGTGCCGTGGTGGGCGCACCATCCGCCGCAGCCGTACAGCTCGCGGGCCGTGCGCGCACCCGCCTCGGCCAGGTTCTCGACGAACAGCACGAGCGATTCGTTGACGTTCGGCAGGGCCGTGCTTTCGACGGGCCAGTAGCACTCCTGGATGTTGATGTTGTGTGTCCAGCGGCCCTGCCAGCGACCTTCGAGGTTGTCGAGCCACATGTTGTGGTTGTTGAAGGCCAGCGTGTTTTCGCGCGCACCGGCGAGCATCAGGTAGCGGCCGTACTGATAGTAGCGTGCGGCGTAGGCGGGATCGTCCGCTCCGCTCCTCTGGCGATCCATGCTGGCGGTGGTGGTCATCGCGGGGTCGGGATCGGGGCCGAGGTTGAGCTTGAGGGCGGCGAACAGCGGACGGTAGTCGTCGAGGTGTCTTTCGAGCAGTTGTTTGTATGAGCGGGCCGATGCTTTTTCGAGGTAGTCGGCGCATCTCTGTTTTTCGTCGGCCGAGACGTCGTTCCAATTCACCCAGTTGGTCGCTCCGGCCAGAATGAGCGTCACCGCGTCGGCGCCTTCCACCGCGATCCTGTCGCCGTCGGTGGTCAGGGTCCCGCCTTCGTTCACGACTTTCACCTGTGACTGCCATAGCATCTGCGGTGGCAACAGGCGCATATCGTAGTTGCGGCCCGAGTCGGAGATCGTCGTTCCCCGGATCGTTATCACGTCGCCCGCGGCGGAGCTTTCGGCGCTCGGCTGGAGGCTGGTGAACCAGCTCGACAGGTCGATACTGCCTTTACGGTCGGCGGTGAGGCGAACCACGATCACCTGGTCGGGATAGCTGGCGAAAACCTCGCGCGTGTACCTCACCCCGCCCGAGGTGTAGCCGATCGACACCAGAGCGTTGTCCATGTCGAGCGAGCGTCGGTAGTCGGTCGCCGCGGCGGGATCGTGGCCGAGCATCTCGAAATTGAGGCGCCCCATCGGCTGGTAGCGCTGCACGGCCTGCGGATCGCTGCCGAGTTTGTAGGCTTCGTCGTGGGCGGCGAGCCAATTCTTTTGGAAGGCGTACTGGCGCACTTTTTCGAGTATCTCCGGGCCTTCGGGGTTGTTGGGGTTGTAGGGCCCTCCCGTCCAGAGCGTTTCGTCGTTGAAGGCTATCACCTCGTGGTCGATCGCCCCGGGGATCATGGCCCCGAAGCGACCCGTGCCGATGGGCAGGCCCTCCCAATATTTGGTCGCGGGGGTGTCGTACCACCACTCCATTGTTAGTTGCCGGACGTCGATCAGCTCTTTGCCGGACGAACACGAGCCGAGGCACAACAGCGCCAGGGCGGAAAATACGATAGGGAATGAAGTTTTCATAAAAGGTTGAAATTTTGATTTGGTTTATAAAATATGGCTTGGTGGGCGCAAATGTATAAAAATAATTTGTTAACCTCACTAAACCTGAATTAATTCCTTAAAAAGGTCGATTTTCGACTCTCCCCGGCAGGTGCGCCTGCCCACTCTGTTCATTTCCATCGCGCACCCTCTGTGACTGATATAATGAATATTGAGCCATTCTTTCACTCCTCACAAAAGGGGTACTCTTTGTATGGAAAGTGAAACGGCTATATCGGCGAAATGATTATTGCTTTGCACTCCTGGCTATTGAGTACAAAATTGTACCGCCGACCGTTCACTTTTTTGATCTTTACTAAGGTACACCGATCTCAATTCAATGAAACCCGACATCATCGCCATCTGGGACAGGTTCAGACAAGAAGACGACGAGGCCTTCTCGACGCTCTTCGAGACCTGCGCCGAGCCCCTGTACAGGTATGGACGAAAATTTGTTTCCGATGAAGATTTCGTTAGGGACTGCGTGCAGGATTTGTTCATCAAGCTCTACAAAAACCGCACGTCGCTCTCATCGACCACCAACCCCAAGTTCTATCTGTTGCTGTCGATGAAGAACACGGTCATAGACGCCCTCTACAAAACGCGGCGCATGACCTATGTCTCCCCCGACGACCTTCCGTTCATTGCCGAGGGTTATTACCAGCCCGAGGACGACGCTCCCGAGGCGATCGTGACCGCGACGGGACGCAAATTGAAATCGGCCCTGCAAACCCTCAACGCGAGACAAAAGGAGGCGATCTATCTGAGGTTCCAACTCGGGCTGTCTTACGACGAGGTTTCCAAAATGCTCGGAATAAACTATCAGTCCGCGCGAAACCTGATCCATCGTTCGATAACCAAGATCCGTTCCACGGTCGACATGCCCGACAACAATGACAAAAAGTACGAGCCAGAGAATGATACAGAAATTGATCCCCGACGATCCACATGTCCGGTTCGAAGAGCCAACCCTGCCCGGATCCCTGAAGAGGGATATGTGGAACAATATTAAAAAGGCCACGGTCAAGGGCCCCCCCGCCGGTATTCGCCACTCCGTGCGGGCCTTTGCGTGGACTCTCCTCGGCGCGGCGGCGGCTGCCGTTGCCGCGGCTTTCGTGGTCGCGCCCCTGCTCGACAGGAAAACGGACGAAATGGAGCTGCTCAGCATTATCCGCGACGCGGCGGCAGGATTCGATCCGACCATAAGCGACGTGGTAGTCAAGTCGGGCGACCAAACCGTCAAAGTGGAGGCCGACCGCGCCGACGTGGTGTACTTCGGCCAAGGCAAGATGACGGTCAACTCGCAGGAGGTGGCTCCGGAAGAGGGGAAGACCGAAGACGTGAGAGGGAAAAGAGAAGAGCCGCGGATCGACCAGATAATCGTGCCCTACGGAAAAAAGGCGGAGCTGACGCTCGACGACGGCACCAAAATATGGGTCAACTCGGGCAGCAAACTGCTCTATCCCGCGTCGCTGACCGGCGACAAGAGGGAGGTGTACCTCATCGGCGAGGCATACTTCGACGTGGCCGAAGACCCCGCCCGCCCGTTCGTCATCAAAACCGGCGATTTGAACGTCGAGGTCAAGGGGACAACTTTCAACGTGTCGGCCTACGCGGGCGAGCCTCTGCAAACGGTGACCCTGGTGTCGGGAAGCGTCGAAGTGCGCGACGAGGGCGGAAGCATGACGCGGATGGTGCCCGATCAACAGTTCTCCTACGACCGGTCGCAGGGCGAGACGGAGATCCGCAACGTGGCCGTCGAAGAGTACACCTCGTGGATCTACGGCTACCTGTTGCTGCGCGACGTAAGCCTCGACAGGCTGCTGGCCCGCCTCGACCGCCATTACAATGTCACGATACACTACGATCCCCAACAGCTGGCGGGCGTCACGGTCTCCGGCAAGCTCGACATCGAACACGGGGTCGGAAAGGCGCTCGAAACCATCGGAACGACCGCACCCGTGACATGGACGGTCGAGCGTGGGGGAGAGGTGACGGTGGAGTTGTCGCAGCCCTGAAAAAAAACGCCCGTTGAGTACAATATTTTTTCGACGTCCGTATTCATGTCCGGATGCGGTTTGCCCGCAAGCCGTACGAACTATAATGAACTTTTAACCTTTTTAATTCAAAACTCCTATGATGTCATTTAGACTCAAACTCGATCCGGGACGCTTCGCAGCAAGATGTTCCCGGATGCTCCGGGTTGGTGCGCTGTGTGTGCTCACGAGCCTGGGCGGAGTCCTCTACGCGGCTGAATCGTACAGCCAGACGAGGCTCTCCATCAACATGAAGAACGCCACCGTCGGAGAAGTGTTCCGCCAGATCGAACGCGGAAGCGAATTCATCTTCTTCTACAACAACGACGCGGTGGACACCAACCGCAGGGTGGATGTGGCGGCCGAAGGAAGCACGGTGTCCGAGATCCTGGACAAGGTGCTCGATCCGGCAACCACGGGCTACACGGTCGACGACCGTCAGGTGACCGTTTTCCGCAAGGCCGCCGAACCGGCTCCCGCCCGTGCGCCGCAGCAGCAGGCCCGCACGGTGACCGGAAAAGTGATCGGCTCCGACGGCACTCCCCTTGTCGGGACGACCGTCGTGCTGGAAGGCACCTCCACCGTGGCGATCGCCTCCAACGACGGATCGTACTCCATCCGTGTTCCCGACGGCGGCTCGCTCCGCTTCTCGCTGTTGGGTTACGTCGACAAAACGGAGGCGGTGAACGGCCGCTCGGTGGTGGACGTGGTTATGGAAAGCTCCGTCACCACGATCGACGACGTGGTGGTGGTGGGCTTCAGTACCCAGACCAAAGGTAACCTCACCGGCTCGTTCGGCATCGCCACGGCCGAGGAGATCAAAGACCGTCCCGTGATGTTCGCCTCCCAGATGCTTCAGGGTCTGGTCCCGGGCCTCAACATCACCCAGACCAACGGCGCCATCGACCAGACTCCCTCGATCAACGTCCGCGGTCGCGGCGGGATATCGACCGGCAACAATTCCGCAAACGGCGTGACTAACCCCATCGTCCTCATCGACGGTATCGAGGGCGACATCAACAGGATCAACCCCAACGACATCGACAACGTAACCGTACTCAAGGACGCCGCGGCAGCCTCGATCTACGGTTCGAAGGCGGCGTTCGGTGTGATCCTGGTCACCACCAAGCGCGGGGCGCAGGGAAAAACCAAGGTGAATTACAGCAACAACTTCAGATGGAGCACACCCACCAAGCTCCCCGAAACGCCCGACTCGATCACCTTCGCAGCCTACTACAACGACAACCTGACCAACAACGGCGGGCGCGTCCACTTCAACGAACAATGGATGAACGCCATCGTGGATTTCCAGGCCGGCAAGTTCGCCAACACCATCTACAAGAACGGCGGCACAACCGAAGGGGCCCGCTGGGGTGAAGGCTTCGACCCGTGGGGTAAAGACCCGAACGGCAGCGACGTCGGGATCGGCGGTTTCAACAACATCGACTACTACGACGTGTTGTTCAAAGAGTACAGTTTCGCACAGGAACACAACCTGAGCCTCTCGGGTGCCCAGGGCCGCGTGAATTACTACACCTCGGTCAACTATGCCGACCAGGGTGGTCTGATGGGCTTCGGCAGCGACAACTACGACAGATACTCGGTGAACGCCCGTATCGGCTACCAGGTGTACGACTGGATCGACTTCACCTACAACGTCCGGTTCAACCGCGATGTCTACGACAGGCCCACCGACATGTACAACTACGGTGAGGTGGGTCGCCAGACCTGGCCCCTGCTTCCGCTCTACGACGGAAACGGAATGCTGAGGGCACGCCTTCCCCTGAGGGCCGAACTCGGCGGCAACACGGTCACTCGGACCGACAACCTCACCCAGCGCATCCAGATGGTGTTCGAGCCGATCAACAACTGGCGCACGACCCTCGAAGTGGCCTACGCCATACGCAACGTCGACAACCATCGCGTCGGTCACCCGACCTACGGCGGCGACGGCGGACATTGGGATGTAGACGGCAATGTCATTCCCCGAACCACAGGCGAAAGCTCGATCCAGGAAAACGCGACTTTCCGCGACCAGTTCACCCTGAACCTGTTCTCGGAATACTCGTTCAAGGTCGCCGAGAACAACAACTTCAAGGTGATGGCGGGTCTGCAGGAGGTTTCCGAACAGTCCAAAGGCTATGGCATCCGTAAACGCGGTATCATGTTCGACGACCTGCCCTACATCGGCCTCACCTCCGACACCAATAAGGCCGGAACGCAGGTTCCCCCGACCCTCGAAGGTGCCCATCTGTGGAAAACGGCCATGTTCGGCGTGTTCGGCCGCATCAACTACGACTACAAACGCCGCTATCTGTTCGAAGCCAACCTGCGTTACGACGAAACGTCGCGATTCCGCGCCGGCCACCGTGCTGTGTGGGCGCCTTCGGTGTCGGCGGGATGGAACATCGCCGAAGAGGGCTTCATGGCCTCCAGCCGCGGTTGGATCGACATGTTGAAGGTCCGCGGATCCTACGGTACGATAGCCAACCAGAACACCAGGGGCGAATATCCCACCTACACGCTGATGGGGATCGGTGCTGGCGGCAACGGCGGCAACTGGTGGTGGAACGGAGCTTCGAGGCCCAACCAGGCCTCGTCTTCCGGCACACTCGAAAATCCCTACATGATGTGGTCGAGGGTCATCACCACCGACCTCGGTCTCGACTTCGCCATGTTCCGGGACCGTCTGACCGGATCGTTCGACTGGTTCAGCCGCCGCAACACCGACCAGATGGGTAGCCCGCTCAGGCAGCCCGCCGTGATCGGCGTCAGCCCTCCCTACACCAACAGTCTCGAATCGAAAGACACCGGTTTCGAACTCAGCATCGGCTGGAACGACAGGCTGGCCAACGGTTTCCGTTACGGCGTGAGGTTCATGCTGTCGGACTACACCACCACAGTCCTCAAATTCCCCAACAACCCCACCGGAGCGATCGACGACAACAACACCACGACTTACCCGGGCTACAAAGTGGGTGACATCTGGGGCTACGTGACCAAAGGCATGGCCAAAACCGACGACGAGATGAAACAACACCTTGCCACCACCAACCAGGACGTCATCAACGGCGGCGGCAGATGGGGCGCGGGCGACATCATGTACCAGGACCTGAACGACAACGGCCGGATCGACCGCGGCGCCAACACGATATTCGAGCCGGGCGACCGCAAGATCATCGGTAACGACACACCCCGCTACACCTTCTCGCTCGACCTGACGGCCCAATGGAAAGGATTCGACTTCAGGGCCTTCTTCCAGGGCGTGGGCAAACGCGACTGGCACGCCTCGGGCGGCAACAACTCGTTCTTCTGGGGCGGCACCGGCGACGTGTGGTGGCAGAACTGTTTCACCTCCCACCTCGACTCGTGGCGCGACAGCGAAACATGGTCGGTTCAGAAAGGCTACATGACCGAGAACACCGACAATCCCTATTTCGCAAAGCCCAAAGGTGGTGGCTACAACACCCAGGTGCAGACCCGCTACCTGCAAAACGCCGCCTACATAAGGCTCAAAAACCTTCAGATCGGCTACACCCTGCCCAGCCAGTGGACGCAGAAAGCCCAGATCGAACAGGTGAGGGTATTCTTCTCGGCCGAAAACATCATGACGATAACCTCGCTCTTCGACATCTACGATCCCGAGACGCTGTTCGGCGGCAACAACGGCAGTATCTATCCTCTCTCCAAAGTGCTGTCTTTCGGTGTAAATATTAACTTCTAATCAAGATCACGACAATGAAACGTATAAAAATATTGGGGTTGATCGCCCTCGGGGCGGTAGTTTCGACTCAGACGGCATGTCTGAATCTCGATCTGAAGCCCGAAACGGGGGTCTCACCCGAGGTCTATTTCAACACCTCCGACCAGTTGGAGGCCTATGTCAACAACGCGATCCAGCCCGGAGGCGTGGGCACGTCGCCGTTCAGGGACTGGCTTCACGGCGGATGGAGCTACGGCGCCTACGGCAACGACAGCGATTCCGACAGCCAGATGAACAAGGACGCCGGCAGGCACTGGCAGAAAGAGGGCTGGAGAACGCCCTCCGACGACAATGCAAATCCCTATGATCAGGAAGACGGCCTGGGTGAGTGGAACTTCACCCACATCTACAAAGCCAACTACTTCTTCCACTTCGTGCTGCCCAAGTTCGAAGCGGGCCAGATCTCGGGCGACCAGGTTTCGGTTCGTCACAGCATCGGCGAGATGTATTTCCTCCGTGCGTGGACATATTTCCGCAAGCTGCACGCTTTCGGCGACTTCCCCATAGTCACCGAGATCCTGCCCAACGATTTCGAAGCCCTGGTCGAAGCGAGCAAGAGGTCTCCGCGCACCGACGTGGCCCACTTCATTCTCGAAGACCTCGACAAGGCCATCGAACTGCTCAGCCCCAACAAACCCACCACCCACATCACGCCCCGCGCGGCACACCTTCTCAAATCGAGGGTCGCGCTGCACGAAGGCACGTGGCTCAAGTACTTCAAGGGCACGCCGTTCGTTCCCAACGGGCCGGGCTGGCCCGGAGCGCAGAAGGAGTACAACGCCGGTTACCAGTTCCCGCTGGGCAGCATCGACGCCGAGATCGAGTTCTTCCTGACCACGGCTATGGCCTCGGCTAAAATAGTTGCCGACGCCACCACGCTCACCACCAACAACGGTCTGCTCCAGCAGTCCACCTC
>QMCE01000470.1_pt1 | contig 20605 bp, 17 predicted proteins | sample 1821851 | NCBI WGS metagenome assembly QMCE01 (sample SAMN09453174, study PRJNA476694) | Termite gut metagenome, whole genome shotgun sequencing project. | isolation source: worker | host: Odontotermes sp. | place: South Africa:Pretoria | collected 2016-01-28 | reverse complement strand
AACAACCCTGCCCGAAGGTCTTGAAAGAGAAAATTCCGCTTCGGGTAGGTTAATATTGTTTCGAAGAATATCCATATTATGGTCGCCGCTTGGCATCGCTCAACCGAGGCTCGGCTCCTAAATTCACAATATTATGAACCGGGGTAGATGTCAAGGAGTACCATGTGATCCTTACGATTCAATCAATCGTCCGACCAGAGATGGAAGCCCTGAAGCAGCCGGAATTTCCTGAAAGACTAAATGCCACTGCGACCCTCCGCTGTGGAATTTAACTTTTCATTCAACGTTGACGAAAATTTTACACTGTGAAATCGCTGGAGCAATGACTTTTTGGGCGCAATATAGTATACTGTATAATACTGTATAGAGACAGATAGATTTGCATCATGTTCTGGCGCAAGGAGGAACATCTATGATAAAATCATTTACTGCCGTTACGCGCGAAATTGACGACGCGGAAGCCGCCGTGCACGAGATTTTGTCCGTGCTGTCTCATCAGGGCAGTTTGCTGAAGCACTCCCTGGGGATCGTCTCCTGTTTCTCAGAGTTCGAGGATACGGGAGTGCTAAAAGCGGTTTGCGACGCGCTGCCCTTCGAGTGCGTCGGCTCGACGACCTGTTTATGCGCCGCGAACCAGGAGGCGGATCAGATTATCCTGGGCGTCACGGTTATGACGAGCGACGATTGCGCGTTTAAAACGATCCGCCTGCCGATCGCCGGCGAGTATAAGAGCTCCGTCGATCATCAGCTGAAGGCGTTCCTGGCGGAATCCGAAGAAAAGCCGGCGATTTTTCTGAGCTATTTCCCGCTACTTAACGCCATATCGGGCGACGTAATCCTCGCGGCGATAGACGGGGCGGCGGGAGGCATTCCGCTCTTTGGCACGGTAGTCGTCGATCATAATCCCGATTACTCCGCATCCAAGACGATCCACAACGGCGAGGCGTTCCGCGAGGCCGCCGTGCTTGCCGCTATCTACGGCAGCCCGGAGATCACCTTCGAGATCGCGTCGCTGAACGAGGCGAAGATACGCAGCCAGAGGGCGGTTATTACCGAATCCGACGGCAATATACTGAAGGGTGTAAACGGCAAGGCCGCCCTCGCATATCTTGAAGAGATCGGCCTGACGAAGGAAGAACTCGCCACAGGGCTGGGCGTGGTTCCGTTCGTCGTAGACCATAAGGACGGCACGAAGCCCGTCGCCCGCGCTGTTTTCGGGCTTACGCCCGAGGGCTACGCCGTGTGCGCCGGCTCGATGCCCGTCGGCGCGACGCTTGCCATCGGCCGCATCGACAGGGAAGACGTTTTACAGACGACCAGCAGCGTGATGACGCCGCTCGTAAAGGAGAACAGCCTCATACTGAGCTATTCGTGCATCGCCCGCTATCTTGTCCTGGGTGCGGACAATACCGCCGAGGCAGTAGCTGTAAACAAAATTTGCGGCGCTACGCCGTATCTCTTCACGTGCAGCGGAGGCGAGGTGTGCCCTCTTCCCGACGCCGAGGGCAGGCTAAGAAATCTATCCCACAATTTTACGCATGTAATGTGCCGGATAAGCTGATGCGCAAAGCGTCAAAAGGCTCCCCGGTGCGCCTATGCGGCTATTTTCCTCGGCGCGTTCCACGAATGTGGAACGATTTCAAAAAGGAATAGTATAGATGGCCGAATTTGAACTGCAACCCGAACAAGCGCCGACGATCGAGGCGCTCCAAAAAGAAATCCGCGGCTTAAAGCGAAAGCTTTCGCTCGCGGAGATAAATCTAGACAGAGCGCGGCAGGTTTCTGCCGCGCAATATCGCGTGGAAACGCTCTTGAACGAATCCTACAAGAAGGACATTCAATTCTTTAAGCTCGTATTGGAAAACGCGACGAATATCCTGCTGCTGCTCGATTTCGACGGGCGGTTCGCCTACGCGTCCAACGCGTTCCTGGAGGAAGTGGGCATCGAAAACTTCGGGCTAATCAACGGCTTGCATTTTAAGGACGTGCTCAGGCCGATACTGGCGGAAGAAAATTTGGCTAGGCTTACCGCCGCGGTCGATAGGGCGGTCGTTCAAAAGCGCACGGTCACGATGGAGGAGCAGATCGATTTCCACGCGAAGGGCTGGCCGCGCACGTATACCATCTTCATTACGCCCATGACGAGCGACGACGGCAAGGGCACGGGCATCCTGGCGTGGTTCAACGATATCACCGACATAAACGAGGCGCTGGAGGCCGCGAAGCGCGCGAGCCTGGCGAAGTCCGAATTTCTGGCGAATATGAGCCACGAGATCCGCACGCCCATGAACGCGATAATCGGCATGACCTCAATCGGGAAGAAGTCCGCCGACGCCGATCGGAAGGACTACTGCCTCTCGCGCATTGAAAGCGCGTCGAATCATCTGCTCGGCATCATCAACGATATTCTCGATATGTCCAAGATCGAGGCGAACCGGCTGGAGCTGTCGTCGGAGGAATTCGACTTTGAGGATATGCTGCGGCAGGTCGTGAACGTCAACAGCTTCCGCGTGGACGAAAAGAAGCAAAAGCTGAGCGTACGCATAGACCGCGCCATTCCGAAGGTGCTGGTCGGCGACGATCAGCGCCTTACGCAGATCATCACGAACCTGATCGGCAACGCGATCAAATTCACGCCCGACGGCGGCGCCATCAAACTCGACGCGGCCCTCGAAAGCGAGAAGAAGGGCGTCTATACCATCCGCTTCAAGGTTTCCGATACGGGCATCGGCATCAGCAAGGATCAGCAGGCCAGGATTTTCAGCGCGTTTCAACAAGCCGAAACGAATACGACGCGCAAGTTCGGCGGCACGGGGCTGGGTCTCGCCATCTCCAAAAATCTCGTGGAGATGATGGACGGGAAGATCTGGATCGAATCCGAGCTGGGCGTCGGCTCCACGTTCTGCTTTACGATTCAGGCCGAGCGCGGCGCTAACGGCGGCGCGCCGCCCGCGAATATCCCCTGGAAAGCCCTGCGCTTTATCGTCGTGGACGCCGAAGAGGAGGATCTTAGGTATCTCGCGGAGATATTGCGCGGCTTCGGCGCGCGTTGCGATACCGCCGCGAGCGCCCGCGAGGCGCTGCGGCTCGTCGAGCGGAACGCCTACGATTTCTGCTTCATAGACTGGAAGACGCCGGATATCGAAGAGATGACGACGGCGGCGGCGATGCTGAACCGCTTTGGCCGCGTGATTTTGATGAGCTCGCTCTCCGACTGGAACCGAATCGAAAAAACGGCCGGAGTATACGGCGTGGAGCAGTTCATATCCAAGCCGATATTCCCATCGTCCGTGGAGGACGTGATCGTAGACGCGCTTGGGAGCGCGCAGGCCGCAACCGCCTCCAAGGAAGCGCCCACGAGCTTCGAAGGCGGCCGTATCCTGCTGGCGGAGGATATGGACATCAACCGCGAGATCGTGCTGGCCCTTTTGGAGCCGACGCAGCTGAGGATCGACTGCGCGGAGAACGGCCTCGAAGCCGTCCGCGCCTTCCAGGAAGCGCCCGGGGAATACGCGCTGATCTTCATGGACGTACAGATGCCGGAGATGGACGGCTATGAGGCGACGCGGCGTATCCGCGAGATGGAGGCGCCAAACGCGAAGACAGTTCCCATCATCGCCATGACCGCGAACGTCTTCAAGGAGGATATTGACAGGTGCCTCGCGGCGGGCATGAACGGGCATATCGGCAAGCCGCTGGATTTCGACGAGGTGTTCAGCGTGCTGCAAAAATATTTATAACTAATCGATAGGATTGGGCGAGCGTTGCTCGCCCAATCCTATCGATAATACCAAGAACTCTTCTCGCGTTCGGCGCGATCGCCGTCGATGCCGGCCTCGTCGCGCCGCGCCTCGATATAGGCCGCGAGGTCGCCCGCCGTCTTAAATCCGTGTACGTCTTCGTCGAAGATCGTAACGCGGAATTTTTTTTCGCAGGCGATAACGAGCCGCGCGGTCTGGAGCGAATCCAGCGCGTCGCTCAGCGCGGTTTTCGGCGTAATTTCGTCCTCGTCCGTTTCGAGCAGCTCCGCGAGGATTCCGGATAGCTTTGTAAATGGCATGTTTCCTCCGTTTGTAGGGGCGGGGTTCCATCCCCGCCCGCGTATATCGCCGTCTGTAGGGAACGGTTCCAAACCGTTCCGCGGGCATATTTATCATTTGTAGGGCGGGGGCTCTGCTCCCGCCGCGGGACGTTATTTGGGGCCGGATTTTGGGGTCATCCCTTGGGGTCGCCCTCTGGGGTCAGACCACCCCGTCCCTTCGGGACACCCCTCCAGAGGAGGGGAATTTGACTGTGTCAATCGACGGCGCAATTCCCCTCCCGTGGAGGGGTGCCGTCCCCCTGGGGGGACGGCGGGGTGGTTGACCCAAAATCCCGGCCCAAAATGTCGCGGCGCGCCGGGGGCGTCGCGCCCTACAGTTTGGGCTGCCCTGTGGGGTCGCGGGCGGGCATGGCCTCGAAGAGGTTCTCGTGCCCCGAAGGGGTAAAACCCGCCCCTACACGATCAACCCGCTAACCCTTCCTGCCGCGAACACGCTCAGCCTGTGCAGCGCGCGCGTTGCGCAGATGTAGAGCAGCTTTTTATCGTCCTCCGTATGGTAATGCGCGTCGTCCGCGTCGAGAATGAGCACGGCGTCGAATTCCAGCCCCTTTGACAGGAATACGGGGATTACGAACGCGCCGGTCAATTCCTCGCCGCTGCTTTCGAGCGCTAGCTTTATGGGCGTTTGCGCTTTCAGGCGCTTAAAAACGTCCTCCGCCTCGCGCCGCGTCTTCGTGATCAGCGCGATAGAGCCGAGGCCCTTTGCTTTGCACGCTTCGATTTCGCGAAGGATTAGCTCGTCCAGCTCATGCCCGCTCTTAGCGGCGTGGATCGCAGGCGCGCCGCCGCCACGGTTGAAGCTTTCGGGCGCGGGGCGGTCGAGGAAGCGCGCGCCGAAGGCGAGTATCTCGTTCGTACAGCGAAAGCTCTTGTCCATCGTCACGAGCGCGGACTTCTCCTTGTTCAACATGCCGCGTACGCCGTCATAGAAAGACAGATCCTCCCGCTTTTCGAGCGTCTGGTCTATATCGCCCAGTACGGTAAAGCGCGCGTTCGGGAACAGCCGCGCCAACAGCGCGAAATGCAGCGGGCGGTAGTCCTGCGCCTCATCGACGACGGCCTGCCGGATATCCGGGAACGCCGCGCCGCTCGCGCGCTGATGCAGGAAGCTTAGCGCCAGCGCGTCCTCGTAGGGCGGCGCGCCGCCCGCCGATTTCGCCAGGTTTTCGCGCGTATACGCGAGGATTGCATTGATATTGCCGGGAAGCGCCAGCCCCTCCGCAAGGCGGAAGAACGCGGCCTCGTCCTCGAATAGCTTCGTGTAGAGCGCATAGACGTCCGGCTCGGTAAACGCGCGTATCCGCTCAACCAGCGCCGTGCTCTCGGCGATGGATATCGCTCTGGCGCGCTCCTTGATTTCGAAGCGGTATTCGGGATGCTCCGCGACGGCCTTTTCCAGCGCGGCGACGCGCGCGGGGCGCTTTTCGCGCACAGAATCCAGTATGATCGTTTCAAGCTTTTTCAGGCGCACGCAGAGCGGCTCGCCGCTCTTGGCGCGTATGATCCTTTCGCGCAAATCCGCGCCTTTGGCGATGAGTTCGCCGGCGTAAGATATATCTGCAAATTCGAGCCAGCCGTTTGGCAAATCCTCAACAAACCGTTCCATCAGCTCCTTGAATACGGCGGAGCCCTTAAACGCCGCGCTGTCCTTCATCAGCGCCTTCTTCGCCGCGTCCTCGCAGGCGATAAGCGCTTCGATAAACTCGCCGCGCGGAGAGACGCGCCGCGCAAGCAGCTTCTCGAACAGCTGCTCGAATACGAGCGAATTCACGCTCTCCTCGCCCAGCTCGGGCAGCACGTTTTCGATATAGCGCTCGAACAGCGTATTGGGCGATAATATGACGATATCGTTCTTCGAGAGCCGCTTCGCGAGCGCCTGATACATCAGGTACGCCACGCGGTGCAGCCCGACGGACGTCTTGCCGCTCCCGGCGACGCCCTGCACCATCAACAGGCCGTGCTCCATGTCGCGGATGACGACGTCCTGATCCTTCTGGATCGTCTCGACGATCGTCCTCATGCGCGCCGACGTATTCTGTGAGAGCAGCTTGCGCAGGAATTCGTCCACGATCTGCACGTCCGCGTCGAAGAAGAATTCGAGCCGCCCATTCTTTATCTCGAATTGCCGCTTCAGGCGCAGCTCGCCCTCGATCCGGCCCTGCGGCGCGTCGTAGTACGCCGCCCCCGCGCCGAAGCGGTAGAATACGCTCGCGACGGGCGTGCGCCAGTCGAAGACGCGGATGTCGCCCGTCGGCTCGTCCGTCAGCGCCGCGCGGCCTATATAGATGTGCTCGGGCTCGTTTTCACCGCCGAACAGGAAGTCGATCCGCGCGAAATAGGGCGCTTCCGCCGTGCGCTCAAGCGCGGCGGCAAAGCGCGCCTCCCTGCTGTACGCTGCCGATTGCACCATGATGGGACTCGCGTACTGCGAAAGCTCCACCAGCTCCTCGAAGCTCTGCGAGCCCCAAAAGCTGCCGCTCATGCGCGAGGCCTCGCCGAAGAGCTCGCGCTTGGCGTGCGCTATCTCGTCCTGCTTATCGCCGAGCTTCTGCCTGGCCGTAATAAGCTGGCGCCGCGCCTCGGCGACGGTATCTTCCAAATGTTTTTGCTCATATTCGCGTTCCGTCAGACTGATACCCTCCGTTAAAGCGTGTATATCAGGCGATGGTCGGGATGCTCGGCGGGGGCGGCTATATGCCCTCCGTGATAGCATACGACCGACGCGGGGCGCTTACTCATCATCTTGTTAAAGGACGCGCCCGCCGTCTCCATATCAGCGGTAAAGTACGGGTTCGCGCCGGTCAGCGCGCCGTCCGCGATATTCGCCGCGTCGCCCGCCACGAGTATATTGCTCTTTTTCAGCAGCAGCGCGATGTGCCCCGGCATATGCCCGGGCGTGTGGATGACCTCGATGCCGCCGCAGATATCGAGAATCTCGCCGTCCTTGAGCTTATGATCGACGTGTACGAAGAAATAGGGCGCGCCCTTTTTCGTCCGCTCGAAGAACGCCCTTTCGTCCTCGCCCATCTCGCTGAGGCGCGCTTCCATCTCCGTGAGGCGGACGCTCGGCAAGTCGCCCTGTATATACGGGGCCTCGGCCTCGTGCGCGAGAATCTCCGCGCCCATATCCGCGAGCGCCTTCGCGCTGCCGATATGATCCAGATCCTGGTGCGTGATGATCACCTTCGTAACCTTATCCAGCGGGAATCCGGCTTTCGCCACGGCCTCTCCGAGCAGCCCGGTCTGCATGGGCAGGCCGGTATCGATGAGCACCAGCTCGTTTTCATCCCAGGCCAGGACGGGATAATTGGCCCCGTTTTCCGCGAGAATCGTGAGCATTTCCACGTTTTCAGCGATCCGCATCTTCCACACCCCTTTCAGATAGAACCATTGTATACGCGCGTATGTTAAAATTCAATTGCTATCATTTTAATGAAAAATATGATATAATATATGCCCGTAAGGGATATAAAAAGCAACCGTTTGCGCCGGTTGCTTTTTTGTATCGCATAGCTTGTGAATAACGAACGCGCTTATTGCGCGCCTACCTCCTTCAGCACGACGACGTTGCGGTTCTCGCTCGTGCCGATTTCGCGGTTGAATTCGCCCGCGCAGGTGATGAGCGTCACGCGCGCGTCCTCGGAATCCTCCTTCATGACCCAGTCGGGATAGTTATCCTGCGGGAATATGTCGTTGCTGACGGCGCGGAACGTGCGCGTATAGCCCTTGTCGAACTCGATGATTACGTCGTCCTCCGCCGTAAGCTCGCCGATCTTGGAGAAATCGCCGACCTTGCCCTTCCAGCGCACATGCCCCGCGATGATCGCGTTGCCCTTTTCGCCGGGCGAGACGGGCCGATTGGGGTTGTAGTACCAGCCCGCGATGTGCGCGTCGTCGATCGTGGCCATCTCGCCGTCGATATTCACGCCGACGGGCAGCACCTCCGTCGAAATTTCAAAGCTGGGGAAGTAGATCTTGACCGGGCGCGGCGGTATGTAGATCGTCGGCTGCGGCGTGGGCGTGGGGACGGGCGTCGGCCCGGGCTGCGCGCTGGGCGCCGGCGTCGCGGGCACGGGCGCAGGCGTAGGCGTAACGGGCGGCGCGGTCACGGCCGGAGGCGTTTCATAGGGCTTTTCGGGGATATAGACGTTTTCCTGAATCATGAAGACGACGCCCACGGCGAAGAGCGTCGCGATAGCCGCGAAAACCGCGCCGTAAATGAGCTTTTCCTTCTTCGTAAGCGGCTTCTTGCCGCGCTTTCTGTTGTTTTCCACGGGGAAATCTCCTGCTTATTTTTGTAGGGGCGGCCTTTGGCCGTCCGCGACCCGAAATTGTAGGGGCGAACTGTGTTCGCCCGTTGTCTACCGAATGCGCTGCTTTGACGGCGGGCGAACACAGTTCGCCCCTACACGCATTTAATCAGCAAATATTATACCACACACGTCATAGCGCACAACCTCCGCCGCGAAAACGTCACAGCTTCGCCCGCAGCACGTCCAAAAGCCGCCGCATTTGCTCGGGCGTTCCGATCGTTATGCGCATATAATCCGCGATGCGCGGCCTGTCGAAGCGGCGCACGAGCACGCCGTTATCGCGCAAAAGCGCCTGCACATCCGCGCCGGAGCGGGTTTCGTGCCGCATAAACACGAAATTCGCGCTGGACGCGGGGCCGGAGAAGCCGAGCGACTGCATCTCCTGTGTGAACCATGCGCGCGTTTCGATGATTTTCGCGCGCGTTTGCTCGAAATATTCCGTATCCAGCACGGCGGCGGCGGCCGCCGCCTGCGCGAGCTGATCCAGCGGGTAGGAATTGAAGGAATTCTTCACGCGGAAGAGCGCTTCGAGCGTAGCTTCGTTCGCGACGGCGTAGCCCACGCGCAGCCCCGCCAGCGCGTGCGACTTGCTCAGCGTGCGCACGACGAGCAGGTTTTCGTATTCGCGTATCAGCGGGATGACGCTTTTTCCGCCGAAATCGGCGTACGCCTCGTCCACAACGACGACGCGGTCGTTCTTTTGCAATATTTCGCGCAGCGCGCCCTCTTCGAGCGCCAGCCCCGTCGGGGCGTTCGGATTCGCGATTATAACGCCGCCCGGCGCGTGAAAGAAGCGCTCCACGGGCATGGAAAAATCATCGTTCAGCGGAATTTCGTCGCATTTCATGCCGAACAGCGCGGCGTACACGGGGTAGAAGCTGTACGTGATATCCGCGAAGCGCACGGGCGCTTCCGGCCCGAAATACGCGGGGAAGACCAGCCCGAGCACCTCGTCGCTCCCGTTCCCGACGAAGACCTCATTAGCCGATACGCCCTGTACGCGCGCGATAGCCTCGCGCAGCGCCGTGGACTCCGGGTCGGGGTAGAGCGCGAGCCGCATCGGGGCGACCGCCGCGATAGCCTCTAAAGCCTTGGGCGACGGCGGATACGGGTTCTCGTTCGTATTGAGCTTTACGAGGTTCGCGGTTTTCGGCTGCTCGCCGGGGGTGTACGGCGTTATGCCCGCCGCGAGCGCGCTCCAAAGCCTGCTCATAGGATATAATACCTCCCTGTGTTGTCACGGACGGCCAAAGGCCGCCCCTACAGCGATATCAGATATTGATCGACATGGTTTCGGCCTCGGTGAGCGGCGCGAAGCCCATGCTCGCCCAGAAGCGTTTTCCCGATGCGTTTCCATTTAAGACGAAAAGCGCGCATTTGTCAATTCCGAGCTAGACTCTATTTCTCAAACACCCCGCACACCGTTTCGCCGCCGTCCGAAAACGGCGCGCCCGCGATGTCGCCGTAAATCCCGTGCAGCGCGAATCCGGCGTCCCGCCCTTCGCGCTCCAGCGCCTCCGGCGTGAAAAAATGATCCCATATGTGATAGCGCTGTACGCCCCCATCCGTCAGGACGATATACTGGTGCAGCTCCGTCTTATCGTTGTCGTCGTACTGATAGACGGATTCAAACAGGAAATGCGGCTGCGGACTGAAAAACCCGCCATGTTCGTTATGCACCCAAGCCGTGCCCTCGGCGGTTCTCTTTATGGGGGCGTACGCGTCCACGAAGAACCTGCCGCCCGGCCTTAGCGCGCGGTAGATTTTACGCATCAGCGCGCGCCTGTCCGCTTTCGGCAGCGCCGCGTAATCGCAGTAAATCAGCGTTATGGCGTCGAAGCGCTCCGTATATTCGAGGGTCAGATAGTCCTGATAGACGTATTCGATGGCGCTGCCGATTAGCGCGGCCTGCTCCTTCGCGTACGCTATGGAGCGCTTTGAGTAGTCCACGCCCGTAACGCGGTAGCCCAGCGCGTTGAACCGCTCCGCGTACAGGCCCGGGCCGCAGCCCAGGTCGAGCAATGCGGGATACCCAATAGGCGGCGCGACGCCCGCGATCCAGCGCGCCGAGCGGTCCAGAAAATCGTGACGGCGGCTCGCGGCGTCCATGCCCGGGTTCAAATGGGCCTCCAGCATACCCTTCGAAATGTGCTCGTCGTCCCAAAAGGCCCCGGTAGACGGCGCGTAGAGGGCGGGTTTACGGGCGTATTGGGCGAGGATGTTGAACATATCAGTCATTGTGCCACGGTTGATAGGCAGAACGGGTGCCCCGCCGGGTCGAACATGACCGTTGACGTATCGAAATACTGGACGGGCGATTTTTCAGCGCCGCAGGCTATAGCCTGCTCGACGGCGGCGTCCAGGTCGTCCACCTTATAGTCGATGTGCGCCATCTGCTGCTGCTGCCCGCTCTTCCAGGGCCAAACGGGCGGCACATAGCCCTCAACAGTTTGGAAGACCAAAAGCGGGCCGCCCGGCACGCGCAGGGCCGCGAATTCGCCGCCCGACAGCTCCCGCTCCCAGCCGAAGAGCATATGATAGAAATCCGCCAGATCGCCGGCGTTCGGGCAATCGAACGCGATGCCGATAATAGATGAAGTTACCATAATAGCCCCCAATAATAGTTATTTAGAAAATAGAAAATAGAAATTAGTAGTTTTGCGCTTCCGGCAAAAGTATCCTTTTGCTGTTATAAAACAGAATAGACTATCATGAATGCCGCGTCAAGCGCGCGGCACGCGGCGAAAGCGGGCAAAAGCCGCAGTTTTGCGCAGTTGAAGGGAATTTCCGATTGTGATATAGTGTCTAAAGACAGGCTCCGGCCAGTAATTGGAAGGTATTAGATGCCAAAGGCGCTAAAGCTAGTCATACGGACGATCCTCTATATAGTGCGGACGCTTTTAATCGTCGCGCTCGCGGCGGGCGCGCTTTGGTTCGCGTTCGAAACGGCGATGAACATAAGCAACATCTATATACTGACGACCGACGGGCTGCAAAAGCGCGCCAACGTCGTGCTGCTAAAGCGCGACGAGGAGCTGGAGAAGTATTTCTCCGAACACTTTTTGGAGAACGACCGCCTGCTCAATACCGACCGCTTCAGCGGCCTCGGCGTTACGAGCTTCGACTATAAGCTAAAGGTCGAATGGGCGTTCGCCTATCCGTGGGATGAAAAGGGCACGGCGACGGTCGTGGAGCGGATCGTGATTTTGAATCAGGAGGCGGAGGCGGACGCGAACGCGCCCGTCTGGGAGGACGGAAGGTACGAGCTGACGTTCCTTAAAAACGAGGAGGGCCGCTGGTATATAGACGCGATGCTGTTGACGGAGAAGCCGGAGCCGAGCTATACGCTCCCGCTCTTAACGTTGCCGCCGGGCTACGTAACGCCGTCGCCCAGCCCGACGCCGACGAGGACGCCCGCGCCAACGCCGTCGCCGTCCAGAACGCCAGCGCCGACGAGAACGCCAACGCCGACGGAGACGCCGTGAGGCTTATTATTCCAAGCAAACAATCCTGCGGGGTCATCGCCTGCGGGCGGGGAACCACCCCGGCACTTCGTGCCACCCCTCCACAGGAGGGGAATTTGGCAAACATGATAAATGAATTCGGTTTTTTTGCACAGCTTTTTTTCTCAAAAAAAGCGCGTACCCAATGCGCCCACCTTTTATTCTAGCCCCCATAGCGGGCGTTACGGACGCGGTGTTCCGGCGGATATGCATGGAGCGCGGCGCGGGCTTCGCGTACACGGAGATGGTGAGCGCGAAGGCGATGACGTACAACGACGCGCGCACGTATGAGCTTTTGCGCAGGTTCCCCGGCGAAGCGAAGCTGGGCGTACAGCTCTTTGGGAGCGAGCCGGATATTATCGCGCGGGCAATCGGGCTTTTGCCGGAGGGGTTCGCGTCAATCGATTTAAACATGGGCTGCCCCGCGAAGAAGATCACGTCCAACGGCGAGGGCGGCGCGCTGATGAAAAATTCAACGCTGGCGGCGGAGCTGGTGCGCGCGGCTGTAAAAGTTGCGGGCGTGCCGGTAACGGCGAAGCTGCGCCTCGGCTGGGATAAAAACGAGGCGCTTGAATTTGCGTGCGCGCTGGAAGCGGCGGGAGCGGCGGCGATTACGCTGCACGGCCGCACGGTTTCGCAGCAATACGGCGGCACGGCGGACTGGGACGCGATAGCCGAGGTAAAGCGGGCGGTAAGTATACCCGTAATCGCGAATGGGGACGCGCTCAGCCCCAAAAAGGCGAACGCGCTGCTCGCGCATACCGGCTGCGACGGCGTAATGATCGCGCGCGGGGCGCTGGGCAATCCGTGGATATTCGAGGGCGCGAACGCGCTGTACAACGGCGAAACGCAGAGAGAAATTCCGCAGGCAGAGCGGATAGAGACGGCGAAAAGGCATCTTTTGGACGCCTGCGCATACTACGGCGAAAAGCGCGCGCCGCTGATCATGCGCAAGCATCTGGCGTGGTATACGAAGGGGATGAAGAACTCCGCGGCCATGCGCGTTAGGTTTAACGAGTGCGTGACGGCGGGGGAGATGCTAAAGGTTATTGAGGATGTCGAGACGATTTGACGGGTAAAGTGATATAATAGAAAGAAACGGAAGGTGAGTGCCATGCCGGTTATATCCTCGTTCTTCGGAATCATAATACGGATGTATTTCAACGACGATGAACAGCATCATACGCCGCATTTTCATGCGAAATATGGCGGCGAAACGGCGTCTTTCGATTTTGACGGCAATATTATCGCGGGCGGTTTTCCGCCTAAGCAAACGAAGTATGTTGTTGCATGGACGGATATACACAGAGATGAGCTTGCGGCGCTATGGGATATCATGCAGACGGATGATGACTACTTTAAAATAAGAGGACTGGAATGATGAACGCATATCCCGTTTTAACTGCGGTAACCCCGCTCGACGATTATAAGCTCGCGCTCATGTATGGCGAGGGCGAAAAACGAATATATGATTTTAAACCTAATCTAAGCCATAAGTTTTTTAGCTCTTTGGCTGACATGCGGTTGTTTAAGAGCGTTTCTGTGGATAACGGTGAAATAGCGTGGCCGACGGGCCAGGATTTTTGTCCGCATACGCTTTACGATCAGAGCGTTCCTGCCGAAGAATACGACGCTTAGAGGAGCGGAAGGCAACTTACAAAGCGCAGGCAAACGTTGCGCAATTTCCCTTGACACTCGCCCAGCCAGCATCTATAATAAATTTGCTTTTAAGGGGAGCGCAATCCAACGCGGATTGCGGCTTCCTGATTGCTTATTTATTAGGCTAAACGTACGATAATTCGTATATAATAGGCAAGGCCCATTTTAGGCTAACATGGAGGTTGATTCGAATGGAAAACCGCGAACAGCGTTTGACCGCTTCGGGCGTGGCGAAGTATGAAGAGCGCCTTGAGTTTTTGAAAACCGTACGCCGCCTCGAAATCGCCGAGCAGATCAAGGTCGCGCGCGCGTTCGGCGATATCAGCGAGAACGCCGAATACGACGAGGCGAAGAACGAGCAGGCCCGTATCGAGCGCGAGATCATGCAGATCGAGAACATGCTGCGCGTCGCGGTTGTCATCGACGAGGATTCGATAGACACGCATACCGTCTCCATCGGGGGTACGATCCGCGTTTTGGACATCGAGTACAACGAGGAGCTTGAGTATACGATCGTCGGTCCGGCGGAGGCCGACGGCGAGAACAAGATATCCAACGAATCGCCCGTAGGCAAGGCGCTTTTGGGCCATAGCGTCGGCGATACCGTGGACGTTTCGACGCCGGGCGGCGTGCTGTCGTTCAGGATCATCGATATACATAAATAGGCGCTAGGAATTAGGAACTAGGAATTAGTATTGTAGGAGATTTCATGTCCGATCATATAGACATCGAACAAGATTTAGGCGAGCTCGCGCGGATTAAGCGCGACAAGCTCGCGCGGCTGAAGGAACAAAACCGCGACCCGTTTATGGAGGTCGCGTTCGATCAGTCGCACCACAGCACGGAGATCATCGGCGGCTTCGAGACGCTCGAAGGCCGGCGCGTCTCCATCGCGGGGCGGCTTATGGCCAAGCGCGTTATGGGCAAGGCCAGCTTCGCGCATATATTGGACGCGGACGGGCTTATTCAATTTTACGCGAAAAAGGACGAGCTGGGCGAAGAAGCGTACGAGGACTTCAAGCAGCTCGATATCGGCGATATCGTCGGCGTCGCGGGCAATGTATTCAAAACGCGCACGGGGGAGGTCTCCGTCCATGCCGAGAGCGTAAAGCTGCTCTCGAAATCGCTGCAAACGCTGCCGGAGAAGTTCCACGGCCTGAAGGACCCGGATCTGCGCTACCGCCAGCGGTACGTTGACCTGATTGTAAACCGCGAGGTGCGCGATACTTTCGTAAAGCGCACGCGCATCATCTCGTATATCCGCGGCTTTTTGGACGAGCGCGCCTACCTGGAGGTCGAAACGCCGGTGCTGAGCACGATCCCCGGCGGCGCGAACGCGCGCCCGTTCGTTACGCACCACAATACCCTGGATATCGACATGTATCTGCGCATTGCGACGGAATTGCACCTGAAGCGCCTGATTGTGGGCGGCTTCGAGCGCGTATACGAGATCGGGCGGCTCTTCCGCAACGAGGGCATGAGCATCAAACACAACCCCGAGTTTACGACGATCGAGCTGTATGAAGCGTATACGGACTATATGGGTATGCGCGTTATTGCCGAGGAAATGATTCGCGGCGCGGCGAAGAAGGTGCTCGGCACGGACAAGCTGACGTACCAGGGTACGGAGATCGACCTGGGCGCGCCGTTCGCGTGCCTGACGATGAACGACGCCGTCAAGCAATATGCGGGCGTTGACTTCTTGGCCTGCAAGGATGACGGCGAAGCACACGCTTTAGCGAAGTCCATCGGCCTTGAGCCTAAGAAGGGCTCCAAGCTCGGAGATATGCTCAACCTCGCGTTTGAGGAGAAGGTCGAGGAGCATCTGATACAGCCGACGTTCATACTCGACTATCCTATCGAGGTTTCGCCGCTGACGAAGCGCAAGCCAAGCGACCCGCGCCTGACGGAGCGGTTTGAGCTGTTCATCTACGGGCGCGAGATTGCCAACGCCTATTCCGAGCTGAACGACCCGATCGACCAGCGTGAGCGCTTCATGGCGCAGATGGATAAGCGCGACGCAGGCGACGACGAGGCGCAGCTGCTGGACGAGGACTTCGTGCTCGCGCTCGAATACGGTATGCCCCCGACGGGCGGCATGGGTATCGGCATCGACCGGCTCGTCATGCTGCTGACGGATTCGGCGTCTATCAGGGACGTGCTGCTCTTCCCGACGATGAAGCCGATTAAATAGGATGATGATGTAGGGGCAGACCTTGTGTCTGCCCCTACACGTTTCTATCTGCAAGCCCGCCATTTCGCATACAATTTCATATCGCTGTTGACCGGGCAGCTGAAGTTCCACGGGCGGCCATTGCGCGTAAACCAGCCCACAAAGGTATATCCGGCTTCCACAGGAGCCTCGGGCTTTGCGATGGGCTGGCCAGCCGCGACCTTGCGAACCACGCTTTGGCAGCCGCAATCGGCGAAGGTGACGGCGCAGCTCTTGGCGGCGACGGGCGTCTGCACCGCCGCGGCGTTATTCCCGTTGCTCTGGCTTCCGGCTTCGCTGGTCGCGGCGAAGACCATCTCGATCGTCTCCACGGCGGCCTCCGATACCGTGCCCCTTATGAGCAGCTTTGCCTCGCCGCCGCTCGGGATATCGGGGAGCGTCGCGCCGCCCGTCCACGGCAGGTACGTCCCGCCGTCGAAGCTGTATTCCACGTTCGTCAGATGCGCGGACGGGGAAAGGCTGAGCCTGGGCGTCTGTGCCGTTGACGGCCCGTTGTTGCGCACGCTGACCGTATAGACTATAGTATCGCCCGGCTTGGGATTCGCGTTGTCGGCGGTAACCGTCGTGTGCAGGTCGGCCGCGGGGGTGACCGTCGTCGTTATGGCGGCGGTGTTGTCGGCGGTATTCGGGTCGGAATTGATGCTGCGAGCCGTTATCGAGAGCGTGTGAGCCGCGTTGCCCGACACGACGACGGGTACCTCTCCGCGAATGAACAGCTGGACGGAACCGCCGTTCGGGATATCGGCAAGCGCGGCCTTTCCCTCCCACGGCTTCCACGCCGCGCCGTCCAGCGAGTATTCGATGCTGCCGAGCGCCGGAGGTTTTTCAAACTCTACCGTGGGCGAGGGCGCGTTCGCGGGGCCGTTGTTGCGGATAGTAACGGTATAGGTAACGATGTCGCCGGGCTTCGGCGCATCGTTGTTCGATGTGACGGACGTCACGAGATCGGACGTTTGATCGGCGGAGGAGATTACCGGCGTATTGACCGCCGCCGTGACGGGCGTATTCGCGCCGTCCGGCCCGGGCGTCGGGGTCGTTAACGTGGCTTCGTTAGCGATATTGCCCGTCGCGTTCAGCTTGACCTTGCTCTGAATCCACACGGTCGCGCGCTTGCCGGCGGGAATGTCGGGCAGAACGACGCTGCCGGGCCACGGGGCCCAAGCCGCGCCGTCGATGATGAATTGGGCATTCTCCAGCATAGCGGGCAGCGCGTCGCTGACGGTGGGCGTTTTGGCCGCTGCCGGGCCGTCGTTGATTACGGTGATGATATAGTTAAGCGTGCCTCCGGGCCGGGAGGCCGACATATCGGCGGTTTTCTCCAAAGAAATGCGGGCGGTGTCCGTTGCGTTTGCCATAGTTGCGTTCTCCCTATTCTCTATCCAATTTGACATAGACAAGCCCAAAGCGGCATTGTAGCTATGTAGGGAATAGGGGCTGCTATAAAACGGCGTTCAAGCGAAGCGATAGAAATGCAAGCTTATTTATTATATTCGCGGGCGGCGCGGGGTGATACAGCTTGGGGAGCCTCTGGCGAGGCTCCCCAAGCATTTGATACATTGTAGAGCCTTCCCCTACGCGATCTTCGTAATAGAAAGCTGGCCGTTCGGCGGGTTCGTTGGGATGGAAATCGAAGAGCCGTCCTGCCCGGATACCTTGATCGTCACCTTCGCGGACGTGTTTCCGTCCGTCGTGATGGGCAATACCAGCGAGCCGCTGGTCATACCCTGCGGCATGACGTTGATCAGCTCTATGGTTCTCGTGCCGTTGGCGTCCTCGACGACCGCCTGAAGGTTCGGCACGCCCTTCGTCCCGTTGGTGGTGACGCTGTAGTTGATCAGGTAGTTCCCGGAGTTTTTGATGCTCAGGGAGCGGTCCGCCATCTGTATGCTGCCGTCGGCGGGCTGGTTTATCATATCGAAGTAGGGGAGCGCGGTTCCCTTTGTGTACGGCGAGGTATCTGTGTTTTTCATGCCGTACTGGGCCGCGGACAGCGCGACGGGCGCTCCCGCGGCGGGCGGCGCGGCGTCGATATAGACGACCATACTCCCGTTCGATGCCTGGCCGACCTCAACCTTTATCTGCTTGGGTGTGCGCGTCGCGAAGTAGAGCGAGTTACCGTTGGTTACGGTGTTGCCGTTCCCCGAGCCGTTGTAGCCCGGATTCACGTTAAAATAGAAGCTGGAGGAGCCGGTTGCGCCGGTAGCGCCCGCCGTGCCGCCGCCGTAGAGCGGCATATATCCAGCGCCGCTGCTTCCCGGCGCGCCCGGCGACCCGGTTGGGCCCGTTGCGGTGACCATATACGGCTTGCCGTCCGGCCCCATCACTATCTGGCCGGGTACATAGCCCGTCGCGCCCGTCGCGCTGTACGGCGCGGCGATAGCGTTCGCTCCTGTCGGGCCGGTCGCGCCCGTTGCGCCCGTGGCGCCCGTCGCGCCGGCGGAGCCGGTCGCCCCTGTGGGTCCGGCGGGACCTGTCGCGCCTGCCGTGCCCGCGGTGCCTTGCGGCCCGGCGGGGCCTGTCGGGCCGATCGGTCCGGCGGGTCCTGCGGGTCCTGCGTCGCCGCGCGCTCCTGCGGGTCCTGCGGGTCCGGGAGGGCCGGCGGGTCCGGCGGGTCCGGCTTTACCGTCAGGTCCTGCGGGTCCTGCGGGTCCTGCGGGTCCGGCTGCGCCGGCGGGTCCTGCGGGTCCTGCGGGACCGGCGGGGCCTGTCGCTCCGGCGGTTCCGGGCGTTCCGGGCGCTCCTGCGGGTCCGGCGGGTCCTGCTGCTCCAGCGGGACCGGCGGGGCCTGTCGCTCCGGCGGGACCGGCGGGGCCGGGACTCCCCTGCGGTCCTGCGGGGCCTTGCGGGCCTTGTATCGCGCCCGCGCTGGTCCATTTCTTATTCGTGTCGTCCCAGAAGTACAGCTGGCCGTTAGCGACATAGAGATCGCCCGGCGAGCCGGTCGGATGGGCCTGCTGCAAGGCCGCCTCGGTCGGATAGGAGCCCTTTATGGTGCCGACGGTACCGGCGGGTCCGGTCGCGCCCTGAACGCCGGCAGTACCGGCGAGACCGGCGGGACCAGCGGGACCGGCGGGACCGGCGGGGCCGGCGGGGCCGGCGGGGCCAGGCACGCCCTGAGCCGCCGCCGTGCCGTCCTTTCCTGCGGGTCCTGCGGGACCTGCGGGACCTGCGGGACCGGCAGGGCCTTGCGGGCCGGCGGGGCCAGCCGCGCCATCGGGACCTGCGGGACCGGCGGGACCCGCGGGGCCTGTCGGCCCGGCGACGCCGGGATTACCCCGGGGGCCGTCGGAACCCACGGGCCCGGCGGGGCCTGTGGGGCCGGCGGGTCCTGCGGGACCGGCAGGGCCGGCGGGGCCTGTGGGGCCTTGCCCGCCCGTGAGCGGCTTGTAGCTGGGGGAGCTGCCGGGCGTGCCCGTCGGATTGGCGTTCTGCACGACATACGGCGCTCCGTCCGGCCCGATGACGATTTGACCGGGCTGGTAGCTGGACGTGTTGTTCGGGTTATATGTAGGGGCCGAGGCGAGGCCTGCGGGGCCCGTCGCTGCATTCTCATCTGTACAACGGAGATAACCCGCATAAACTCTAGGTTTTAAAATCAATAATACGACAAAATCTTCATTATCGCGGAGTTTATGCGGGCAACATCGAAGCGAGGCCGCTTGATCGCCTTTTCGTATGATCGTGATTACGCCAACAGTCCATGTCTAATTCATCCGACGCCGGGAGTAAGCGTTCCGAGCGCCTCACAGGTATCTAGCGCCGCTTCAATCACCTTGTCCATGTCGTAATATTTATACTCGCCAAGGCGGCCTCCGAATATTACTTTAGACTCCTTGTCAGCCAATTCTCTATATTTTGCGTACAGCGCGTTATTCCTGATATCGTTAACAGGATAATAAGGCTCGTCGCCGCGTTTCCATGCAACGCTGTACTCGCGGCTGATTACGGTCTTTGGTTGCGTGCCAAACTCAAAGTGCTTATGCTCTATAATGCGTGTGAAAGGCGTCTCTTTATCGGTATAGTTTACAATCGCGATTCCCTGATGATTATCAGTATTTAGCACTTCGGTTTTAAAATTAAGACTTCTGTATTCCAATTCTCCAAACCTGTAGTCGAAGTACGCGTCGATTTGGCCCGTATAAATGACTTGACGCGAAAGCGCGTTAAGCTCTTCCCGATTGGATAGATAATCAGTATTTAGCAGGACGGATGCACCTTTGAGCATTTTTTCTATTATGGCCGTGTAACCGCCGATAGGGATGCCCTGATAGCGGTTATCGAAATAGTTATTATCATATATGAAGCGTACCGGCAAGCGGCGAATAATAAAAGCAGGCAATTCGTTACATGGGCGTCCCCATTGCTTTTCGGTATAGCCCTTTATCAATTTTTCATAGATATCCCTCCCTACGAGCGAAATAGCTTGTTTTTCAAGATTATCCGGCTCACCGACGATTTCGTTGCGTTGTTCGCTGATAATTGCCTTGGCTTCATCAGGGGTTTTGATACTCCAAATCTTCGAAAACGTATTCATATTAAACGGCAAATTATATATGTCGCCTTTGTAATTGGCGACGGTACTGCATATAAAGTTATTGAAGTCCGCGTACTGATTTATATAGTCCCATATTCTCTTTATCGAGGTATGAAAAGTATGCGGACCGTATTGATGGACGTTTATCCCCTCAATCTCTTGTGTATAAACGTTCCCGCCGATGTGTCCGCGCCTCTCCGCAACAAGAACTGATTTGCCGCGTTTAATGGCTTCGGCGGCGATAACCGCGCCGTAAAGCCC
>QMCE01000467.1_pt1 | contig 20701 bp, 15 predicted proteins | sample 1821851 | NCBI WGS metagenome assembly QMCE01 (sample SAMN09453174, study PRJNA476694) | Termite gut metagenome, whole genome shotgun sequencing project. | isolation source: worker | host: Odontotermes sp. | place: South Africa:Pretoria | collected 2016-01-28 | reverse complement strand
TCGACGACTTTTCGGACAATTTCCGCACCCTGCGCATTAGGGGCAAGGGCGGCAAGGAGCGCGTCGTCCCCCTGATCGAATACGCCTCGGGAAAGGTTTCTGCATACGTCGAGCGAATTAAAAGCGAAAAAATTTGCGAATCACCGGATAATTTACTATTTTTAAACAGTCGGGGAAAACCCGCCTCGCGCACCGAAATTTACCGCATGGTGCGCGGAGAACTGACCCGGATGGGTGTACAGGGAAAGCGAAGCCCGCACGTACTGAGGCACACGTTCGCGACCCACATGCTCAACGACGGCGCCGACATACGCGAGATACAGGAGATGCTGGGCCACAGTTCGCTCGCCGCGACTCAGGTCTACACCCACAACAGCATCTCGCAACTGAAAGAGGCATACCGCGGCGCGCATCCCCGGGGGCGGAAGAAAGAGTAGAGGGCCAGCCCGTAACTATTATAAACGATAAGGAGGAATGCATTATGACCATTAAAATCCAATCCGTAAAATTCGACGCAGACAAGAAGCTGGTCGATTTCGTGAATGCAAAGATGACTAAACTCGAACGTTTCGCAGAGGATGCCGTGGGTGCGGAAGTGATTATGAAAGTGGACAAGGACAATGACAACGGCAACAAGGTCGCAACCATTATTCTCGGCATGCCCGGAGGCGAACTCGTTGCCGAAGAGCGTGCCAAATCTTTCGAAGAGGCTGTCGATGAAGCCATCGAAGCCCTCAAAAAGCAGGTCGCGAAACATAAAGACCGGTTCAATAAATAACGTCAGGATAATTTGACGGCGGCGGATCCCGGTCCGCCGTTTTTTGTGCCCTGTTGCGGAAAATGTTTATCTTTGCGCCCATGGAACGGGTTGTCATAGGGTTGTCGGGAGGCGTGGACTCTTCGGTCGCCGCGTATCTGCTGAAAGAGCAGGGATACGACGTGGTGGGGCTTTTCATGCGCAACTGGCACGACACGACGGGGACGCTCGCGGGCGACTGCCCGTGGTACGACGACCAGATGTTCGCGGAATTGGTGGCCAAGCGTCTCGACATTCCCTTCCATTACGTCGACCTTAGCGAGCAGTACCGCCAAAGAGTGGTCGACTACATGTTCGCGGAGTACGGAAAAGGACGCACGCCGAATCCTGATGTGCTGTGCAACCGCGAGATAAAGTTCGACGTATTCCTGAAGGAGGCGTTGAAGCTGGGTGCGGACTATGTCGCGACGGGGCACTATTGCCGCAAGGAGGAGAAGGACGGGTTATACCGTCTGCTGGCCGGGGCCGACCCGAATAAAGACCAAAGTTATTTCCTGTGCCAACTCTCGCAGGAACAGTTGCGCTATGCCATGTTCCCTATCGGCAATATGCTGAAGCCGGATGTGCGCCGGGTGGCCGGGGAGCAGAAACTCGCGACGGCCAAACGGAAGGATTCGCAGGGGATATGTTTTGTCGGCAAGGTCGACCTGCCCACGTTCCTTCAGCAGAAACTTGCCACCTGCACGGGCGACATTATAGAGATTCCCGCGTCGTGGCCGGGATACGGCATACAGTCGGACGAGGATTTAGGCAGACTTTCCGAACCGTTCCGCTATACCGCGGAGGACGGGCGCAAAGTGGGCGAACATAACGGAGCGCATTTCTACACCATTGGCCAGCGCAAAGGACTGAATGTCGGAGGAAGGCCCGAACCGCTCTTTATCATCGCCACCGACACTGTGCGCAACGTGATATACGTCGGACAAGGGCAGTCGCATCCGGGACTCTACCGCAAGTGTTTGCATATACGTCCGGACGAGATGCACTGGATCAGGCCCGACCTGGCCCCCGGCCTGTCCGGCTTGCCAGCCTCCCGCCGGTACAGCATACGTATCCGCTATCGTCAGCCGCTTCAGGCAGGGACACTCCACGTAACCCGGCAGGGAGGCTACATAATTTTCGACCAGCCTCAAAGGGGGGTTACCCCCGGCCAGTTCGCTGCATGGTACGACGGCGACGAACTTATCGGCTCGGGCGTTATCGACGATTAAAAAGAATCTGTCTCAAAACGAAATTTGCCGTTGTGTTTTGAATTCAAGTCTGTGAGTCGGGCCCCTGATAGCCTGTGTCCTCGCGCAGACTGTGCCCGTTTGCCGCGGCGACGGCGAGTTGGTCGCAGCGGTTATTCTCGACATTCGAGGCGTGGCCCTTCACCCACACCATCTTAACGCGGTGGCGGCGGTAGACCTGCAAAAAGCGCATCCACAGGTCGGGGTTCTTCTTATCCTTGAAGCGTTTCTTCTCCCAGCCGAACACCCATCCCTTATCCACTGCGTCGACCACATAGCGCGAGTCGGAATATACCGTCACGTCGCACGCCACTTTCAACGCTTCGAGCGCCACACACACGGCCATCAACTCCATACGGTTATTGGTCGTCAGGCGAAACCCCTCGCTCAACTCCTTGCGGTGGCACGGCTGTGCGAGCAGCACGATGCCATACCCTCCACGCCCGGGATTTCCGAGCGCCGACCCGTCGGTATATATGGCAACCTGTGGCATAGAGCACAAAAATAATAGAAATTGTGTATATTTGCGCTCGCATCAAGATAATAAGGCTATGTTTGAGAATTTGACAGATAAACTTGAGCGGTCGTTCAAGATACTCAGGGGACAGGGCAAGATCACGGAGATCAACATCGCGGAAACCCTCAAGGAGATCCGCCGCGCGCTTGTCGACGCCGACGTCAACTATAAGGTCGCCAAAACATTCACCGACGAGGTGAAACAGAAGGCGCTCGGCACGGAGGTGCTGAAAGCGGTGAACCCAGGCCAGATGATGACCAAGATCGTGCGAGACGAATTGGCGGCCCTAATGGGCGGCTCCGCTACAGACATAAACCTTCACGGGTCGCCCGCGGTGATCCTGATCGCAGGTCTTCAGGGTTCGGGTAAGACGACGTTCTCGGGCAAGCTGGCCTTGCAGATCAAGAGCAAGCGCGGGCGCGGCGTGCTGCTGGTGGCGGGCGACGTCTACCGTCCGGCGGCTATCGACCAGTTGAAGATACTCGGCGAGCAGGTGGGCGTGGAGGTCTACACAGAGGAGGGGAACAAGAATCCGGTGCAGATCGCCGAAAATGCTATAAAATATGCGAAAAGCAAGGGTCTGAACACGGTGATCGTCGATACGGCGGGCCGCCTTGCGGTCGACGAGCAGATGATGCAGGAGATCGCGGCGGTCAAACGGGCGATCAACCCGTCGGAGATACTTTTCGTGGTCGACTCGATGACCGGGCAGGATGCGGTGAACACGGCGAAGGAGTTCAACGACCGTTTGGACTTCGACGGCGTGGTGCTCACGAAACTCGACGGCGACACTCGCGGCGGTGCGGCGATCTCGATCCGCGCGGTGGTCAGCAAGCCGATCAAATTTATCAGTTCGGGCGAGAAGATGGATGCGATGCAGGTCTTCCACCCTGAGCGTATGGCCGACCGCATACTCGGCATGGGCGACGTCGTGTCGTTCGTGGAGCGCGCACAGGAGCAGTTCGACGAGGAGGAGGCGCGCAAGCTTAAGAAAAAACTCGCCCGCAACGAATTTAACTTCAACGACTTCCTCGCCCAGATAGCCCAGATCAAGAAGATGGGCAATTTGAAAGACCTCGCTTCGATGATCCCCGGTGTGGGCAAGGCTCTGCGCGATGTCGATATAAGCGACGATGCGTTCAAGCAGACCGAGGCGATTATTTATTCGATGACCCCAGCCGAGCGCGAAAATCCGGCGATTATCAACGGCGTGCGCCGTCAGCGCATCGCGAATGGTTCAGGTACGACAATGGCCGAGGTCAACCAACTCCTGAAGCAGTTCGAACAAACGCGCAAGATGATGAAAACCGTTGCCGGCGGCGGGAAACTTCCCAAACCGAAACGCAGATAATCGCAGTCATATTGCCACAAACGCCATCCCGAACCGACGCCGGAACGAATGGAGAACGAAAGCATTTTTTGCGGTAAGGTAATGGGTAATGATGCCAAAAAGGAATCTGCCTCAAACTTATCAGGGTACGTTGTGAAAACCCTTCACCTCACTCCCCTCCCATGAACATGTCTCTCAAATAGGTGTCGAGATAGAGTAATTCGTGATCGTCCTGAATGACATGTTCCAACATATCATCATAGTCGATGTGGTGGTGGGATTCTAATGGCATAATTGTGTCTATTTCTTCCATAGGCGGTTATAGTATAAGGCGGTTGTTATTCCTATAACGCCCTCGCATCCCCTATTATTGCGCAATATGGGATTATTATATCATATTCTTTCGAGCAGATCGCCGGCAAGCGATGACGCGCCTATGCGCAGCAGCGACGGGCCGAGCCACGCAGGACCGAGCACACTGTCGACGATGGCGTAATAGAGCACTGCGTCTTCGCCCGTGCGAATACCTCCGGCTACCTTGAAGCCCACTTTGCGCCCGGTTGCGGTGTGGTAATCGTTGATAGCGGCACAGATAATCGCCGCAGATTCAGGGGTCGCACCCACCGAAGCCTTCCCGGTCGACGTCTTCACGAAATCGGCGCCGGCCATCATAGCCAGCAGAGAGGCCGTACGTATATCGGCGGCAGAGGGCAGTTCGCCCGCCTCGACGATCACTTTCAGTATCACATCCGTTCCGATCTCCTGACGTATCATCTCTATCTCGCTGGCGGCCTCCTCGTAGTTTCCCTCCGTCATGAGGCCCGCGTTAAGTACAATATCTATCTCGTCAGCGCCGTTTTCCACCGCCATCGCCGCTTCCAGCATCTTGACCTCCAGATAAGTTTGCGACGAGGGGAACCCGCAGGCGACGCTCGTGATGCGCAGCCCCGAATCTCCCGCTTCGATCCCCGCGACATCGACGAAGTTGGGGTACACGCATATCGAAGCGACCGGCGGCACACCTTCGCGGCGGCTCATCTCCATTGCCCGCCGCGTGAACTCGCCGACCGAGTGTGCCGTGTCCCGCATCCCGAGCGTGGTCAGATCGAGGCACGAAAAACATGCGGCGTATACCTCCCGTGTCTTATAGGCGTGTACGGACTCTTTCGCGCGCCGTACGACTTCGGCTACCCATTCCGCTCCGGGGCCGGGCCCGAACTCCTTCAATCTTTCAGCGTATTCCATATCTGCTGGTATTTTTCACTCCGCAAGTTAAGCATTTTTGCGGGTTTATCCGAACGCTTGGATAGAATCTGTATTCTCGCTCTTATACCGGGACCATGGCGGCAAACAATACACCAACACTTTTTTGCATCATTACCAACAAAAGAGGGCCCCTCAAAGGGGCCCTCCTGAAATATATGCCGGTTTTCCGGTTAGATCCTGTCGAAGATCGAGTAGAACTCGATGTCCCTCTGAGCAGTTGCGCGGAGGCTCGAATCTTTCTGGAATGCGGTGTTCAGGCTGTTCAGGGCAGCGGTCGGGTTGCCTTCCCTCATCGAGATGATGGCGCGGACGTAGTCTGCCTTAGCGGTATCGAGGTTGCCCAGGGCGGTCTTGGCTGCCGTGATGTTGTTGTTCGCGATCTCTGCGACTGCGAGGTTGTAACCGTTCAGGTTGCGGGTTGCGGTTGCGTAGTCGCCTTCGACCAGCGCTACAAGGCCCTGTGCCGCACGTGCGCGGTCACCGCTCAGCGCGCCGACGAAGCGGCGTGCAGCTGCCGGGTCGTTGCTCTCCACAAGCGTCATGATAGCCTGGTTGTTGGTAACTTCCGGAGCGTTGCTCAATTTGGGCAGGTCGTTCAGGATGATGCGTGCACCTTCCTCCAACTGTCCGTCGCGTACCAGCGCGACTGCGTAGTTGTTGAGGCCGCGGACGTCTTTATACTTGTCGTAAGCGACTTTGTAAACGCGGATAGCGTCCTTGTTGTCGACCAGCGTGGCGGCGAACAGCATCTCTTCGACGTTGAGCGAGTTGAGGTTGTTGGCAACGGCTGCACGGAGCTCGGCGTCGGTCTTACCCTGAACGTCGGCGTTAGCCACAAGCTGTGCGCGGCGCAACTGCGGAAGAATATCCTTCTTCAGCACTTCGAACACCTGTGACATGTTCTTGATCTGTTCCTCGCGCTGTACGGGCGAGCTGTACATGTTGAGAACCGAAAGGATAAGGTTCTTGTCGGGGATGTTCGAAGCCTCTACGAGGGCCTTGAAGCCTTCCCAGTCCTCGCCGTAGGGTGCCGCGTCGATATTCACGTTGAGCCCCTGCTTTTTGATCTGGCTGCCTACCGCCTTTTTAGCGCTCTCGCTGCGCGCCTTCGAAAGATCGTCGTTGAACTTCTGCGCGCCGTCGGGCGATGCGTAACCTTTCGAGTGTACGCCCGTCAGGGTCGTCCTCTCTTCCGCTTCGGCATCCTTGACGAACTGTTCGAACATCTTGATCTGCTCTGCGCTGAGCGCCACGTTGCGCACCTGCGAGCTGTTGATCAGGTACATAAGGTCTGCGTCGTAGCTCTTGTGCGTTACCCTCTTGAAGTTGTCGGGCATAACGGCCAGGAACGAAGCCCAGTCTGCCTTGCGGGCGATGGTGTTGATACCGCGGGCCACTTCTTTCGTCGTAACGGGCAGGTACTCGTCCTTGTTGCAGCCGCAATGTGCGTCGAACACGAGTTTCAGTGTCGAAACGTCTGCGCGCGGGTCGTACGGGAAAGTAACGGTCTGGGTGTATGAGCCGCCGTTCCTCTTCGAGATTACAGTGTAGTTGTCCTGAACCTTTTCGCCCTGAACGTATTTCGGAGTGCCTGCGATCTCGCCGCCCTCGAATTCGAGTACCGGAGTGATGCGAAGGACCGTCTTCTTTGCCACATACTTGGGAGGGAAGGTTACGGTTACGTCGGCAGTTACGGTCGTGCCTTTGAGCACCAACACCTGCGGAGTTACCGTTACGTTTATGCCGTCGGCTTTTTTAGCCATTTTGTTGTGGCAGTTACATCCCGACAGGAGCACCACCATTGCCGTGAGCGCGAGGCCCAGAGTTGCGAATCTCTTCATAATCAGAAAATTGACAGTTAATATTTGTTAGTTGCTTTTCGTTTCGACACTTTATGTAAAGTACAAATATATGAATTTTCCAGAAAAATCACGCATATCTCCCGAATCATACGGCATTTAGACATTTTTTTCAGCGAAAGAGCCCCCTCTCCCGCAATCATTCCGCGAGGCCCATCAGCCGGAAGAGTATCGGCGAAATATCGGTGTTGTCCAATACGCGCGAGAATTCCTGCGCACCCGTACCGTATGCGAACAGGGGCACGAGCGATGCCGTGTGGCTGTCCGTGCTGAAACGGTAATCTATGCCGCTTTCCCGCGCCGTGAAGTCGCTACTGCCCGAGGGCGCCGTGAGGCCTCCCGTTTCGTGGTCGGCGGTGACGATAACGAGCGTTCCGGGCGTACGGTCGGCATAGTCGAACGCGGCCTGCACAGCACGGTCGAAGTCGCGCAATTCGCCCGTCAGTTCATCGGTCAGGTTATCGTGGCCGGCATAGTCGATCTCCGAGCCTTCGACCATCAGGAAGAACCCGCGGCTGCCGCGTGCCGCACGGTTCGCCGAAAGTATCTCCAACGCCTTGGAGGTGGCCCGGGGCAGGTAGTCGCCGCGGCCGTGGATGGAATAGGGCATCACGTCGGGGGCGAGTACCGTCAGTAGCTGCCCTTTGCCGACATCCGCTGTTTCGTCCATATCGAATGCGACGCGGTAGCCTTTTTCACGGAACTCATCGGTCAGCACACGCCCGTCGGCACGCTCGTCGAGGTATTCGCGGCCGCCGCCCATCGCCACGTCGATGCCCGATGAGAGCAGCTGGAGCGCTATCGTGTCGCGGGATTGGCGACGGTGTACATGGGCGTAGAACGCGCTCGGGGTGGCGTCGAACAGGTCGACGGTCACCACAAGCCCGGTCGGATAACCTGCCTCCCGTGCGTGATGAAGTATCGAGTAAATATCGTTGCCCTGCGCATCGCGGCCGATCCTGCCATTACTGGTCTTCGTGCCCGTTGCGATGGCCGTTCCCCCGGCCGCCGAGTCGGTCACGCGGTTGTTGGCCGAGAAAGTCCGCACCAGTCCCACCGCCTGGGCACGTTCCATGGCCACGGGCTTCAGTTCGTTCTCGATGATAAGCTGCGAAACCTGCGCCACACCCATCCCGTCGCCGATCATCAGTATCACGTTCTCGACGCGCTGCGCCTCCTGCCGCTTTTCGCAGCATGCCGACAGCACGAACAGCGCGGCCAGCAATAATCCGTATTTTTTCATGTTTTTTTAAAATTATGCGCGAAGTTAGCAAATATAGCGCCTCCGCCGACATGCGGCGTTAGTTTTTAACACGATCGAAACATCAGTTATCGTAGAAAACACCGGCCCTTATAACCACGGCCCCGCTGTCGGCCGGGAGAGCGGCGAAAGATATTTCTGCACCCGCATCCCCGTCGCCGCAGTGGACGGTCAGCACGCCGCCATCGCGGACCACGGCCGTTTCCCCGTTCGGAAGCGTTACTGCAACCCCACCCTCGTAAACGTAGAAAATTTCACTATGACGTGTATATGCCTGTGAGTGTAAAGCTATTGCGGCATTCCTGCCGACGGGTATATGCAACGCTTCGACAAATCCGTCCGCTCCCGTGCGGAACATCAGATTAAGATCGGTCGCACGTCCTCGGCTCAGCGTATGCACCCCGCCGTAGAAACGCGCCTGCCCGAAACGGCCGAGCGGCACGGGCTGTCCGTGTTCGTGGATAAGGGAGAGAGCACCGTCCAGCACCATAAGTATTCTCACGTAGCCGGGCAGGAGCGTGAAATCAGACTCCTCGTCCTCGATCGTCGCAGAGCTCACGCGCCACACGAAACTGCGGTCGGCGTACAAAGCGTTTTCGGGCCATATGGCCAATTGGGTGGTCGCGCCGCCGCTCCAACGGTTCGTGGAGAGTTCGGCACGGGGGACGGTCCTGTATTTCATCGCGGTCAAAGGAGTTTTTAAAAATTTTACAAATTTAGCACATTGAGGAAAATAATTATGTATATTAGCAGTCATTGCGTACAAAAGCCGTAACGGGTTGTTCGTTTTTCGACCCTTATCTAAAATCTAAATATTCGAGTATGAAAAAGTTGCTATTTGTCATATCGGTCCTGTCGATTGCATCCTGCGGGACGAAACAAACTTCGGAAATCCCGGTGCTGGACGTTACCAAATCGTATCCCGAAAAGAAGATCGTTTTACAGGATATTGCCGATGTGGAGTATATCGCTCTCGAAACCGCCGATAATTTCCTGATCGACTATGTCTTTGTGCGCTATATGGACGACGATATACTGATAATGAATAATCAAAGCGGGGATATAATGACCTTCGACCGCCGTACGGGCAAGGCGCTCCATTCGTTCAACCGCACGGGCCGCGGGCCGGGCGAATACAGCGGCGGCATACATTCCATTGCCGTGGACAGGAAGAACAATGAAATGTTCATGGCCTTGGGCACGCTTTCCGATTATACTCCGATATACGCATACGATTTACAGGGCAACCATATCCGGACACTCCGGTTCGAGGACAGCTGGTTCCCCAGGTTCTTCCACAATTACGACGACGGTCATGTGATGATGTATAACGACGACATTTCGCAACCGGAGCCATACAAGCTCATGTCCAAAACCGACACCGTTTTCACCCTGCTGCCCGTCCGTTTCGAGGGCAGGGACAAAATGGCCGTCACACAGACTTCCGAGAACGGCACGATGACATACTCCCGCGATAATCTCGCCCTTGCGAAGACCGGCGAAGGGTATGTTATATCCGAAACAGGGGTCGACACTATATACCGCTGGAACACTTCCAACGGTGAACTGCTCCCCCTTATGACGCGCACGCCCCGGTTCCATTCGATGGAATTACCCATCGGGCTGTACTATCTGGCCGAAAGCGGCGACTATATTTTCCTGCGCACATGCGAACGGAAATTCGATTTCGACACGAACAAGGGATTCGACTCGAAGAACCTGATCTACGACAAGACCGACGGCCGGTTCTATGAGGGAGGCATAGTTAACGGCGACATCGAAAATAATCTGATCATCTCACCGGAGGGTAATCCCGGTCTTCCTGCCGGTGTTATCGTCATACATTTCGAAGCCTATATGTTGACGGACCTATACGCGGAGGGCAAGCTTTGCGGGAAGTTGGCCGAAATAGCCGCCTCGGGCAGGTTGAAGGAGGACGACAACCCCGTACTTATGATCGCGACACTGAAAGCAACCCGATAAAATGATGAAGAACTTGTTCACAACCCTGTCAGTCCTGTTGCTCGCCTGCTGCGGGACGAAAGAAACCTCGGAGATACCGGTGTTGGACGTTACGCGATCGTATACCGAAAAGGATGTCGTTTTGCAGAATATCGCTGATGTGGAGTATATCGTCCTCGAGTCCGCCGACGATTTCCTTGTGGACAACACCCCCGTGCGCTATATGGACGACGATATACTGAGAATGAATAATCAAAGCGGGGATATAATGACCTTCGACCGCCGTACGGGAAAGGCGCTCCATTCGTTCAACCGCACCGGCCGCGGCCCCGGCGAATATAGCGACCAACCGGGCGAGATCGCTGTGGACAGGGAGAGCAACGAAATATTCGTTACCGAGAGTGTGTTTTCCGGGGGCGTCACCATATATGTCTATGACCTGCAGGGCAACCACCTCCGTACGCTCGAATATTCCGGGTTGAACTGGCCGAGATTCCTGCATAATTACGACGACGGCCACCTGATGATGTACGACCAGGGCCTGTCCATGCCCGAACAGGGCACGACAACAAGGAGCGTGACCGTTCCGGAGCCGTTCATACTCATATCCAAAACCGACACAGTCACCTCGCGGTTGCCCATACGGTTCGAGGGCCGAGACCACATGTCCGTCACTTATACGATCGAAGAAGGTAATGGCGTCATTACCAATGCACCTTTCGTCAATATCTTCACCAAAACCGGCGGAGGGTATATAATTTCCGAAACGGGGATCGATACGGTTTACCGATGGGATAAGGCCGCCGGGACACTGGCCCCGCTCATGGCGCGCACCCCGGCGTTCCATTCGATGAAAATCCCCGTCGGCCTCTACTGCGAGGGCGAAAGCCGCGACTATCTCTTTATGCGTACCATCGAGCGGGAATACGATTTCGGAGCGAGGAGGGGATTCGATGCAGTGCCGTTGATCTATGACAAGACCGACGGCGGGTTCTACGAGGGAGAGGTCGTCAACGGCGATTTCGCGGACAGGACCGCTATTGCCATGGCGGGAAGGAACAGCCTCGGTCTTCCGCCGGGAGTGATCGTCGCCAGTTTCGAGCCATATCGATTGATAGAGCTTGGCGAGGAGGGAAAGTTGCGGGGGAAACTGGCCGAAATAGTCGCGTCGGGCAAGTTGAAGGAAGATGACAATCCCGTGCTTATGATCGCAACACTGAAACAGTAGGCAAAAACCGATACGGATGAATAGTAACAAAGAACCCCGCCCGAAATTCAGCAAGGCCTTCTGGGTGGCCAATGCGGCCGAACTGCTCGAAAGGGCCGCATACTACGGCGTCTTCGTCGTCATCACGCTCTATCTGAGCAATATCCTCGGGTTTTCGGATATAGGGGCGGCGGTCGTTTCGGGCGTCTACTCGTCGTTGCTCTATTTCCTGCCCACGTTCTGCGGCGCGCTGGCCGACAAGATCGGGTTCCGTCGGTCGATGCTTCTGGCGTTCGGCCTGCTCACGGTGGGTTATCTCGGGCTTGGGATCGTGCCGTCGCTGCTCCAGAGCGCGGGATTGGTCGAGTATGGCGCGACGACGGTCTTCACGGGGCTGGTGGAGAGCGGTGCGAAATACGCGATCGTGCCCGTGATGCTGATCCTCGTGGTGGGCGGGTCGTTCATCAAGAGCGTCGTGTCGGGGACGGTGGCCCGGGAGACCGACGAGAAGAACCGCGCCAAAGGGTTTGCGATATTCTATGCGATGGTCAACATCGGCGCCTTCGCGGGAAAGACGATCGTCGACCCCCTGCGCCTGTCGCTGGGCGACCGCGGGATGATCGTGCTCAATTACACCTCGGCCATACTGACGCTCCTGGCGCTCCTGGCGATATTCTTTCTATACAGGAGTACCAACCGCGAGGGAGAGGGCAAGACTTTCCGGGATATATGGCGGGGACTGGCGAGGGTGTGCAGGCGCGGGCGACTGGTGGTGCTGATACTGATCGTCAGCGGGTTCTGGATCGTTTATTTCCAACTCTACGCCACAATGCCCAAGTATGTCATACGCCTTGCGGGCGAGGGGAGCACGATAGGGTGGTACACGCTCGTGAACCCGCTGGTGGTGGCCCTGTTGGTGAATTTTATAACCTCGCGGTTCAAGAAATATTCGGCCCTCACGTCTATAATGATCGGTATGATGATAGTGCCGTTCTCGGCGCTCATAATGTCGACCGGAAACCTTTTCCCGCATGGTACGAATATCCTCGGCCTGCATCCGGTGGTCTTCATGATGCTCGTGGGGATAGTTTTCCAGGCCATAGGCGAGATATTCATAAACCCGCGTTATCTTGAGTTCTTCTCACTCCAATCACCGAAGGGCGAGGAGGGCATGTACCTCGGGTTCGCCAACCTCGACTCGTTCGTTTCGACCCTCGCAGGGTTTATCATGTCGGGGTTCCTGCTCGACCGTTATCTGCCCGACCCCAAGCGCTTTGCAAACCCCGCGGAGTGGGAGGCGGCCGCAGCCAATGCCCATTACATATGGTTTTATTTCGCCGCCATAGCCGCGTTGTCCGCACTCGCATTGATGGTATACGTCATCGTAATCCGCCGGCTCGACCGGGGGAAAAAGGGTAAAGCGTAACTCTGGCCGAATTGATCAGAACGGGTATCCGACCGCGAGGTGGAATGTGCGTGCAGGTTTAATCCAGAAGGCGTTGAAATATCCCCTGCGCCCGGTATCGTAAGGGAGGTGTAACCCCACGCCGAAGTCGCCGCGGAGTACCAGAAAGCCGAGGTCGTAACGCACTCCCACCCCCGTCCCCGTAGCGACATCCGTCAGGAAAGTTTTCGCTTTGAGTTGCGAACCGGGACGGTCGGGATCTTTGCCCAGCATCCATATATTGCCCGCATCGAGAAAAACCGCACCCTGAAGGCCGGCGACGATCGGAACGCGCAGTTCGACATTCGCTTCCAGTTTGAAGTCGCCTGTCTGGTCGAAGTACCCGTATGCCTGGTCCGGATCGCTGCGGAATGACCCGGGGCCTATGGTACGTATCGTGTACGCGCGGATGCTGTTCGCTCCGCCTATCGCAAACTGCTCATTGAACGGTAGTTCGAGGTAGTCTGAGTTGCCGTATGCGTATGCCGCTCCGGCGAACAGGCGCATCGCGAGCGTGCTGCCGCCGCCCACCTGCTTGAAATATTTAACCTCGTTGGTGAGTTTGACGAATTGGGAGAACTGTAGCCCGAACAGCTTTTTCTCCCCCTTTGCGCCGAGCAGGCCGTATATCCCCGAGAATAGATTGCCTGCGCTCGACGGCGATATTTGCCATACGAAACGGTCGCGGCGGCGCTGCCCCACGCGGCGGTCGTAAGTGTAGGTGTACGACAACAGCGGAATGAACTGGTCTTCGAAGCTTTGCCGCAGGGCGCGGCGGTCTGCGAGCAGCTCGTCGAAAACGGCAGTCGTACTCAACAGGCGGTTATAAGTGAGCTTGAACAGCGTGAGGTCGTGGAAACTCCACCACGAGGTTTGGAACCGGTATGCGACAGAGCCGCTGGCCGACAGCATCTTGAAATAACTGGGACGGTTGAGCAGGTCGGCCCCCACCTGATAAGTCGTGTGCGTTTCGAATCGGTTGCGTCTTATGAACCCCGGTGCGACCAGCCGCGGGAAGGTCAGCGAGGAGCTGAGCCCTATCTCATAAGAGTTTATCCTTGACCCGCTGCCGCCGGTCTTATGTCCCGTCTGCCATTCGTACCCTCCGTTGACCTTCACCGAGAATATCTCGCCGCCGCCTATGAAGTTCTTGTGCCTCACACTGAACGCCGCCTTGGGCCCCACGAAGTTGCTCGATTTCTGCGACAGGTCGACCTCCAGTTCGGCGTTCATCGGCTTGTCCATCGCCATGGATATGGTCATGTCGAGTGTCTCGGCGTCGGGTTTTATGAGGTCGAGCGGCGTCACTGTCATATTGACGTAGCGGAAGATCCCCATCTTCGTAAGGTTGGTGAGCGTGGTGTTTATGTCGTACACGCGTGCCGGCCGGCCCGGGCGGATCGTGATCGTGCGCTGGAATATCTTGGGGCGGATTTTCAACGGTTCCTGATAATATATCGTCATTCCATTGGGCAGTGTCTCGAACATCATCGCGCTCATCCCGTCGTCGTCGGTGTTGTATATCTGTATAATAATATTACCGATCCGGTATGGCCGTAGCGCCGCGGGGGGGATTCCCTGCGCCATTTCCATCCGAAGGTCGACCCCCATATTCCGGCGCGTGGTATCGGCAAGGAATTCGATATATTCCGGCCGGAAATAGTAATAGGAGTTGTTGCGCAGCGCGTTGGTGATTCGCACCCGTTCGTTGGTGAGCGAGTCTATGTCGTACCTCTCCCCGGCACGGATCATCGACCATCGTTTCAGTGAGTCGATCGCATGGGTCACCGGGCCCTCCACGGCGGGGAATTCTACGCTGCTGTAGTGCCACGGCGCGGGAATACCCACCCGGTAGCTTACCCTCGCCGTCTTGCCCTTTCTTACAGGCACGATCTCGTAATCCGCCGTCGACCCGAAATAGCCGTGATTGTCCAGAATATCCTTAACCAGGCCCATGCGCAGGTCGGGCTGCACATCCGAAATGAGCACCGGAGGCTTCGCGAAGTTGCGGAACAGCCAGGCCCGCAAGCCCGTCTGGCGCTCGGTGTAGAACGCATTGTATGCCCATAAGCCCACAGGCAGCGGAGTGCGCACCCAGGGACTGAGCAACGGATTGTTGGGCTTCACGCTCAGCGGCGATTTCACGGCCGATTCGATCTCGCCCGGCACATCCCCATCCGTCATCGGCTCGATCTCCATCTTCTTCACGCCCGTATAGAGTATCTCGCCATCGGCAAGACGGCGTGTGGTAGAGCATCCGCCGGCGACCAGGATCACCGCTGCATATATCAATATCCGTTTCATATCCGGCAGTTACTTTCTAAGTGTCTGTCTAAGTGTCTGTCTAAGAGTCTGTCTAAATCGAATCGAGAACATTTCGTATTATTGCGGCGCTTTCGCGTATCTGGTCGTCCGTGATAATGAGCGGCGGCGAAATTCTGAACGCCGTGTCGCAGAAAAGGAACCAATCGCTCAGTATCCCGTTCCCGGTGAGGCCCGCGATCGCGGCGTACATGCGTTCGCTGTTGCCTAACTCCACCGCCATCAGGGCCCCGCTGCGGCGTATCTCGACCACGGCGGGGTGATCGGCTAACAACGCCTCATAAAGTGTGCCGATATTTTCCGCACGCGCGGCAAGGCCATTCTCAACGGTATATTCCAACGCCGCCAGACCTGCCGCGCAGCAGACCGGATGGCCTCCGAAAGTGGTGATGTGTCCCAACGCGGGGTTCACCGTCAGCGAGTCCATCACCTCTTTCGCCGCCACGAAACCGCCCAAAGGCATACCGCCCCCGAACGCCTTGGCAAGGCATATTATATCGGGCACGACCCCCGTTCTTTCGAGCCCGAATATCGCACCCGTACGTCCGAACGCGGTCTGTATCTCGTCGAAGACCAGCATCGCCCCCACCTGCGTACACCTTTCGCGCAGCGCCGCCATCCAACCTGCCGCCGGAAGCCTCACGCCCCCTTCGCTCTGTACGGGTTCGACGATAACGGCTGCCGTGCGCCGTGTGATATGTCGCAGATCGTCGAAGTCGTTGAACCCGATCAGCCGCGTATCTGGCAGCAGCGGCCTGAACGCATTTTTCAGCTCCTCACCCCCGATCACGCTCAGCGAACCCTGCGTCGATCCGTGATACGACCCCCGGAAAGAGACCAGTTCCGTACGTCCCGTATGGCGTTTGGCGAGTTTCAGCGCACCCTCCACCGCCTCGCTCCCCGAATTGAGAAAATAAACCGAATCCAGTCCCGCCGGCAGCAGCGACGCGATCCTTTCGGCATAACGCACCTGCGGCCGCTCGACCATCTCGCCGTAGACCATCACGTGCATATACTCCCCCGCCTGCCTCTGTACGGCCTCGACCACCGCTGGGTTTGCATGCCCCACATTGTTCACCGTCACGCCTGCGATCAGGTCATAATACCGCCTGCCGTCGGGTGCGTAGAAAAACACCCCCTCGGCCCTTGCCACCTCGATGAGCATCGGCGCGGGCGACGTCTGCCCCACGTGGCGTAAAAACTTACTGCGCAGTGTCTCCATTTTAATATCCTCAATAGGACTACGAAAATAGCGTATCTTTACCGGTTCTGCAAATCTATGCCGTAATACATTGAATCGCAGTATGTTTATTGCCGTCTTATTCGGGCGAATAAGAACTTTCCGGCAAGTTGCATATAATACCGCGTTATTTTTCTATTTTTGCATGTAAAACTATACCGAAATGGGATATTTCAAGAAATGGAACCGCGTGATCGGCTGGGTGGCGTTCGCCGTTTCCGCCGTTGTTTACCTGATGACGATAGAGCCCACGGCGAGCCTGTGGGACTGTGCGGAGTTTATCGCGACTTCATATAAGTTGGAGGTGGGGCACCCCCCCGGAGCGCCGCTGTTTATGATGATCGCGCGTTTCTTCACGATATTCGCCCCCTCTACCGCGCATGTGGGCCTGATGGTCAACGCGATGTCGGCGCTGTGCGGGGCGTTCACGGTACTTTTCCTCTGTTGGTCGATCACCCACCTCGCACGCAGGATGTACGAGCGCGGCGGGCAGCAGATGAGCAAATCGCAAACGTGGGCGGCGCTGGGCGCGGGCCTCGTGGGCGCAGTGGCGTACTGCTTCACCGATACGCAGTGGTTCTCTGCCGTCGAGGGCGAGGTATATTCGATGTCTTCGATGTTCACGGCGTTGGTTTTCTGGTGCATCCTGCAATGGGAGGAGGTCGCCGACCGGCCCCATTCCACGCGCTGGCTTATACTGATCGCCTACCTCATGGGCCTTTCGACGGGCGTGCATATCCTAAACCTGCTGTGTATCCCGGCGATAGTTTTCGTCTATTATTTCAAAAAGTACCCGAAAGTCACATGGAAGGGCGTCGTCGGGGCTATGCTGGTCTCGGGGGCGATACTGGTGGCGATAAACAATATTATCATCCCTTATACTTTTGCCGTCGGTGCCGGGTTCGACAAACTGTTCGTCAACTCTTTAGGGTTGCCGATCAACAGCGGATTGGTATTTTTCTCGCTTCTCGTTTTCGCGCTGTGCGCATTCGGGATATATATCACGCATAAAAAGGGCAAGGTGCTGGCTAACATCCTCGTACTTTGCACCACTTTCATACTTATAGGCTTCAGTTCCTACGCCTCGATGATAATACGCGCGCAGGCCGACCCGCCCATGAACAGTAACGACCCGAGCAACCCATATAACATGCGGTTGGTGCTTGCCCGCGTCCAGTACGGCAAAGCCCCGCTGTTTTACGGGCCGTACTATTCGTCACCGGCATTTGGAAACTCGACAGGCAAGGCGACTTGGTTTGCCGAGGACGGCAAGTACCACCTAAGCGAGGTTATCACGGGTCCCACCTATCCCGATGAATTCAAGTACCTCTTCCCGCGCGTATGGAATCCCGATCCCAACAAGATCCGTGGATACAAAGCCTGGGGCAATATCACCGGCCGCCCGGGATTTTTCTACGGTGAACAACTCAGGGAGAACGTACCCACGGCGGGCGAAAACCTGCGCTTCTTCTTCAGCTACCAGCTTAATTATATGTACTGGCGCTACTTTATGTGGAATTTCGTGGGGCGCCAGAACGATATGCAGGGCTACGGCGGTCTGGTTAACGGCAACTGGCTCTCTGGCATTAATTTCATCGACGAACTCTACCTCGGCCCGCAGGACGATCTCCCTTCCGAAATGGCCGGGAACAAGGCGCGAAACACATATTTCTTCCTGCCGTTCCTGTTGGGGCTGATCGGGCTGATCTACCAGCTTGGGCGCGACAAGAAGAACTTCACGATCGTGATGTGGCTGTTCGTGATGATGGGAGTCGCGCTCGTGGTGTATTTCAACACGCCCCCCGGCGAACCCCGCGAGAGGGACTACGTCTACACCGGATCGTTCTACGCTTTCTGTATCTGGATAGGTCTGGGCGTTCTGGGCGTGCGCGACTGGCTGTGCAATATGACCAAAAAGGACAATATCGCCATCACAGTTGCCGCGGTGGCGGTTTGCAGCTCGGTACCGGTCCTGCTGGGTGCGCAGAACTGGGACGATCACGACCGTTCGGGCCGTTATGTGACGCGCGACATAGGATGGAACTATCTTCAGTCGTGCCTGCCGGGTTCGATAATCGTGAATTTCGGAGACAACGACACTTTCCCTCTCTGGTACGAGCAGGAAGTGGAGGACGTGCGTACCGACGTACGAATAATGAATATGAGCTACCTCTCGGCCGATTGGTACATCGACCAGATGAAGCGCAAATACAATGACTCTGATCCGGTGCCTTTCAGTCTTCCGCAGGATAAATACATGAAAACCAACGAGTTTGTGCCGATAGACGAAATGACGGAAGATCGCGCCTCACTGCGTGAACTGATGGGCTTCATCAAGGGCACGGAAAAACGTACGATGAAAGAATATGCGGACGGCGTTTGGTTCGACTTCATCCCCACGCGCCGTCTCTACCTGCCTGTGAACAAGGAGAATGCCGTATCGAGCGGTATAGTTAAACCGGAGGACGCCCATCTGATGGTCGACAGCATCGCGATCGACCTCACGGGCAGCAGTCTCAGCAGGGGCGATATGATGATCCTCGACATGCTGGCCAATTTCGACTGGGCGCGCCCGATCTACTTCACGACGCCCCAGTCGATCGAAGTCTTCGGATTGCAGAACTATCTCCAGTTCGACGGGTTCGCCTACCGCCTGGTGCCGATCCACACACCGCGCACCGATGCCAATCCGTATTGGGGGCGTGTCGACGCGGAGTATCTCTACCCGCTGCTGATGGATAAGTTCCGCAATGGCAACGTCGACGACCCGAAAGTATACGCCGACTACTTCACCAACTATTATTTCGGCGCCATGCAAACCCGCAACGCATTCTCGCGTTTGGCTAACGCGCTTATGGTCGAGGGCGACACGATAAGGGCGGTGCAGGCGCTCGACAGGGCCATCGAACAGATGCCTTTCTCGCAGATCCGCCACAGTGACATCCAGACCATGCCTTTGATCGAAAGCTACTACAAAGCCGGAGAATTCGAGAAAGGGAATGCCGTTATGGAGGATTACGTACGCGTGCTGACCGAGGAATTCGACTATTTCTACCGTTTATGGCAAATATCCAAAGCCGACGGAGTGGTTCCCGAATTCAGGGGAAATATCGAATCCCTCGAACTCCTTCTGGGGCTTGCCGACTTTTATGGCCAGACCGAACAGGCCGATGCCATATACGACGTCATAGGCATCCTTTACGAGAAGCCCGAAGAACGATCCGTAACGGAATAGGTTTTTGTCCGTCCTGCCGGGTTGGACTATATACAAACAACGAGTGCCGCTTCTGTAAAAGCGGCACTCGTTGTTTCCAGGATGAACGTTATTTACGTATCGCTGCAACTCCGGGAAGTTCTTTACCCTCCATGTATTCGAGAAGCGCGCCGCCGCCCGTGGAGACGTAGCTCACACGGTCTGCGAGGCCGAACTTGTTTATGGCCGCCACAGAGTCGCCGCCGCCGATCAGGGAGTATGCCCCGGCGGCGGTAGCTTCGGCGATCGCCTCGGCGACGGCTTTCGTTCCGGCGGCGAACTTGTCCATTTCGAACACTCCCACGGGGCCGTTCCACAGGATGGTGCGGCAGGAGAGTATGTGTTTGCGGAACGCCTCCCGCGCGTCGGGCCCGATGTCGAGGCCCTGCCAGCCGGCGGGAATGTCGTTCGAGAGACATACGCGCGTGTCGGCGTCCTCGGCAAAGCGGTCGGCGCATAGCGAATCCTGCGCGAAGAGCAGGCGGATACCTTTAAATTCGGCCTTGCGGATTATATCGCGCGCCGTTTCGAGCATTTCGGGCTCGCAAATGCTGTCGCCAATGTTCCCGCACATCGCAGCCATGAATGTATAGGTCATTCCCCCGCCGATCACGAGGCTGTCGACCTTGTCCAGCAGGTTTTCGATGATCGTGATCTTCGACGACACTTTCGACCCGCCGACGATCGCCACATACGGCCGCTCGGGATACTGCATCACCTGATCGACGGCCTTCAACTCGCCCTCCATCACATAACCGAACATTTTATCCTTCGGAAAACTGTCGGCGATTAGCGCGGTGGACGCATGGGCGCGGTGGGCGGTGCCGAACGCATCGTTGATATATACGTCGGCCATAGACGCGAGCTTCGCCACGAAATCCTTCTGGCTTTCCTTGATCGCTTTCTTCGCGGCCGCCTTCTCGTTGTCGGAGGCATCGTCGGCCAGCCCGCGGGGTTTACCCTCCTCCTCGGCGTAATAGCGCAGGTTTTCCAG
>QMCE01000466.1_pt1 | contig 20707 bp, 29 predicted proteins | sample 1821851 | NCBI WGS metagenome assembly QMCE01 (sample SAMN09453174, study PRJNA476694) | Termite gut metagenome, whole genome shotgun sequencing project. | isolation source: worker | host: Odontotermes sp. | place: South Africa:Pretoria | collected 2016-01-28 | reverse complement strand
AACCCCGAACTCGTCGAAGGCGCACCGTGGTACCAGGGCGACCATAGCCTCTTCCTGCAACATGGCCGCCCCGCGATTGCCGTTTCGTCGCAGTGGTTCATCGAAAACATGGAAACCCAACAACTCACCCACACCCCGAAAGACAACCTCTCCGTGGTCAGCTACGACAGGGTTGCAGAATGCGCCACAGGGATTGCGGAATTAATAAAAAAAGTGTTATCTTTGCATTTGTAGACACGGTCTATTCTGTACCTTATGAAGTGGCAACTCTGCATATAACTATCAAGCTCCGGGCCTGTCGGGGAGGTTCTCTCCGGCATTAAGTTACTGTGCCCGGTTCTTAAAACAGAGTTTAATCAATCCATTTAATTATTAATCGTTTGCACGTTGGTTTCTCTCGTGAGTACCGCCATGCAAGCGAGTCGCTTCATAAAAAAAATGAAATATACATACAAACAAATCTGGCTCATCAATCTGCCCGTTATGGTGAGTCTTCTGATGGAACAACTCATCAACCTTACGGATTCTATCTTTCTCGGTCGTGTCGGCCACATCGAACTCGGCGCGTCGGCCATTGCCACTATGTATTACACGGCCATCTATATGCTCGGCTTCGGGTTCGGTCTCGGCGCACAGGTCGTCATCGCCCGGCGCAATGGCGAGGGGCGACAAGAAGAGGTCGGCAAGGTATTTTATCAGGGACTGTACTTCCTGTCCGCTTTTGCCGTTGTTATTTTCGTGCTGTCGCGGTTATTCTCACCCGCGTTGCTGCGATGGGCGGTTTCATCGGACGAGGTATGGCAAGCAACTGTCGAATATATCCGGTGGAGGGATTACAGCTACCTTTTCGCATTCCCGTTGCTGGCCATCCGGGCATTCTTCGTCGGGACGACCCGTACCAAAATCCTCACGACGAACGCCATTGTGATGGTGGTGTGCAACGTGGTTTTCAACTATTTGCTCATATTCGGTCGTGGTGGATTCCCACAGATGGGCATCGGTGGCGCAGCTATCGGATCGTCGCTTGCGGGACTGGTTGGGCTAATCTTTATGGTCATTTATATGCACCGGCGAGTGGAGCGAATGCACCCGGTGTTCGACCTCCGGCTATCTGTTCATCTGCTCGGCGTGTCGATATGGACGATGGTGCGGCAATTCTTTTGTTTGGCCCCGTGGTTTCTGTTTTTCGTCGCCATCGAGCATTTGGGAGAAGTCCAACTTGCCGCCGCCAACGTCGTGCGGAGTATCTCAATGGTCTTTTTCGTGATCGTCAACTCGTTCGCCACGACTATGATCTCGCTGACCGGCAATCTCATCGGCGCGGGACGAACAACGGAGGTGAGGCCGACCGGACGCAGGGTCATTGCGCTCAATTATGCGCTGGGGTTACCTCTAATCGCATTGGCTTTTGCTTTTTCAGGTAGCTTTCTGCGGCTGTTCACGGACGATGCGGCAGTAATCTCAACGGCTTTCGCACCTTTCTGTGTGATGCTCTCAACGTTCCTGATCTCCGGCCCGGCATACACCTGGTGCAATACTGTAATCGGCACAGGCGCGACACGAACGGCGTTCGTTATCCAAATGGTTAATATCTCCATTTACCTGACCTATCTGTTCACCCTATCGCGCTCGTCCGGTATCCCACTTTGGGTGTACTGGACTTCCGAGCAACTTTATGTTTTGCTGTTGCTTGTCCTATCGCTATGGTGGCTACGTGTTTTATACAACCAGGAAGCGATTCAACAAAAAAAGCGACCCTAAAGTCGCTTCGAACCGTGATCCCGCTGGGATAGATTTAAACATATTAAGATTGCAGTCTTACTTGGTTTTTAGAGCTATAGCCACCTTGAAATATTCCAAGAAATTACTCTTCATTTGTGTTTTTCCGTAACGGTTTCCGTAACGGCTATTTCAAATCTCCGCTGTTGAGCGGGGAAGTGATTATGAATTTGAGATGTGGCTATTTTCCACAGCAGTTTTTATACTTTTTTCCACTTCCGCATGGGCAAGGGTCATTGCGATGAGGTTTCTTCTCAGTTACGACAGGTGTATGCGCGTCAATAGATAAAAAATCAATTTTCTGAGTTGAGGGTATTCTAAAACTAAACAGCGTTTTTCCACCGGTATTAGTTACCGCAAAATCACCTTTTGATATAATATCCATTCCTATCAATACATCGGCGCCGCCTAAATCACACTCCAATACAACAAGGGAATGAAATCCTACATTATTAGGCAATCCAATATTAACCATATGGGTCGGTACCTCTGATGTTCCGTTGGCATGTCCCATATTTGCCATTCCTATTGGCTTTAAATTAAGGCGTTCTACAAGTCTTTTTGATATACAAGTACGCATTGCGCCAGTATCCCATAGTCCTGTAAATTGAACCATCTGCGGATGGTTTTGTATTCCATTTGCAGGATCGTAAGCTTCACTTACACCGCAAGGAGTGCGAAGCTCATTAGAGATTCCGGGATATTCTACCGTAAATGATTTAGGAGTGCTAACTGACATAATTTATGCAATAACTACACGTGAGTGGAATGTAGCTGTATAGGCTTCTTCTCCGGGAGTACACAACTGGATAAGAAATGTGCCTTGTTCATAGTTTTTGCGCGCTTCTGTTAGAGCGTCTAAAGGAGCATCGTAAGCACCAACAACTTTCTCATCCTTTATAACAAGGTGCTTTCCGTTATACTTTTTTACCAATTCATCTTGGTGGGCAATATACCACCGAAATTCCTTTTTGAGTAAATTTTTGTTTTCCATGTTGCAAAGATACACATTTTTTCAATATCCCACAAATTTACTGTTATTAAATGTTTATTTACAGAATATTAAATCCAATACAGACAGTAAAATGATATGAAAACACCCCGCTGACCTGCGGTTAAACTTTTAACATTCAGATGTTTAATGTTAAAAATTAGCTATTTTAGGCCGCTCATGTGCCTGTGCTGATTATCAATTATTTTGTATTTAACAAAATAACAAAAAATCTACCAAGGGTGCATTGGCCGGCGAATTGGTGTTGTCCGCACAAGGAGTGAACTTTTAATGTCGTCCGCCGAAGCTGTGAATGATGCGTTCCACACCTGGGCCTCATCTATCTGTCCGGCTATGGTGTACCACCGCCAAAGGACAAAGGAGTAAAGGTAGTTTTCTACCGCCTGTAAGCAGTTTAACGCTGCGTTTTGCGGGAGTTCAGTATCAATGAAATAGGCTACTTTACCTTTGGTATCGTAAAGTTCGGATACTTGTTCCCAATATTCCTCATTGGTTATTTCGGTGTTTACCGGCACACCGACATAAGTATTACGATGATTTATTTGCGGTCGTTGGGACTGGTGGTAAACGAGGCCGTGAGGAATGCTGATTTTAATTTTTAAAGTACTAATTAGAACAATTTCACCCACGAAAACTTGCGGTTAAGCCACCAAGCGCCGGCACTAATAGCCAATATAAGTAGAATGTAAAACAGGTATTTTAGTACAGGATATTTGGGCGTTTCTGAGTGCGTAACTTCAACTACTTCCTCCCTGTCCAATTTCGATCTATCACGCAAACTATCCTGCACGATAGATGTTGAGTTATTCACGGTTTCTTTCTGCGTTTGCTTCCCTTTACCTGTAGTCTTTCGAGTAATAGTTTCCGATTGCACAGGTGGCCGACCGGTGGCTGGGTCGGTGGGCTGGGAGGTGTCGTAGTTTACCGTGGTTGTCTCTTCGACTGTGGTTTCATCTTCCGCTACAACCACCGTAACGGTGCCAGCAGACTGCTCCTGTACTACATGCGACTGCTCAATATCCAGTCGGCTGTTATCCTGAATTTCTGTCGAGACGGTGTCTACTATTTTCTTTGGCGTTTTGCAAGCCGCGAAACATATGAGTAAAGCGGTGAATATAATAATCTTTCTCATATCCGTCTGTAAACCGTTTTCCCATTCACTTTTTCGGCGCGCAAAACTTCGCGTCTGTTTACGCCGGTTCGCTTCAACGAAACGTGTACCCACTGCGGTTGCATATCATCACCAAATTCCCAAATAAGTTGGTCAAAATCAGTCTTGCGGATATAGTCAAACAGGCGTTTGTTGTCTTTACACTTGCAATCCGCAGCTTCACCTTTGGTATGTTGAGAAGTGAGTACTCCGCCGGCCGCTACGTTGACCGCTGGGCTTCTGAAACCGCTTCCTATCATGATAGGAAAACCAAGTGCCACGCGTGCGGGGTCAAGAATCTTGTTGACAAGATTTTCGAGGTTCTTAATTTGCTCAGCATTGGGTGTATTAGGAAGACCCGATGATGTCGCCGTCAGTTCTTTAATAGTAAAATACTTCATGGTTATTTATTTTTAATACTCTTCATTCGGCGGGCGACGGTCTGCGCAACCGCGTTTCTCGCATTTCTGAATTTTTAGTAACGTGTTTTCAAGTTCTTTGGTGTTCAACTGCTCTATAAGCTGTAGTTTTTCGTTTTCCAACTTGCGCACTTCGCTATACAGACTATCAACCTTAACATCACGAACAGCCAAACGCTGCTCCAACCAGTCAATCTGTTTTCGCTGGTTGGTTCTTTCGGCATCTTCGGCGGCGGCATTCGCCTGCCGCGCATTGGCACGGCGGGTGCGGAACCATTTCAAGCCCTCTATGCCGCCGAACATGCCTACTATTATACCTATGTTCGTAAGTATAGTTGAGACGTCCATAATTACCTTCCTCTACATCGTAATTTCCCACATGCCGGTTATAGACACATAGCTTGTTTTTTCAATTACTTCACGGGTTTTGCGTGAGAACAACCGTCCATCCGCACAAATCAACCCAAACTCACGGATAGACATATCCACCGCATCATCATAGCCGATAGTAAAATTAAAACGCACAGTACCCGGCGCAGGATATTCCACACTTTCTATATCAAGCACAACAGCACTGGTTATCTCCGTGTCCGCTTCGGCAGGGGCGGCACCATTAGTACCAACGGCTATTTTGGCGATATGCCGATTCGGAAGGCCGGCCAATGCCTCAGCAATGGCAGTATATCCACCCGCTACAATAAGATTTTTTTCAGCTACCCGCCATACTTCTGCACCTTGTTTGTCTTTAGCTACAAGGTGCAGAGTGCCGGATAGTTGTTTTATAGTGTCTATGCATTTCATATTGTCATCATTATTCACTCGTCTCTGGTATCTGCGGGTCTTTAACCGTAGGGTCATCACCCCAAATAGCCAGCACAGCGGCAACAATATTTTCCGATTGCTCCTTTTGCAACTGCTCGCGGCTTTGAATCGAATTTACATACGACACTGAATGTTTCGGAGTGTCGAGCTTTACTTCTTCACCATTAATTTCGACATATTGCGCACTGTCAATTTCAACGAAATTAAGTGCTAATCTGTTAATTGTTGTTTTTGTAGTTGTTTTTGTAGTTGTTTTCATATTTATAATTGTTTAATTATTGCATCCTATAAAATCCATTAAACCGGACAGTCCCTCCAATAATGGGGCCAGTAGCGCCAACATGTGGTGTAAAATTGATACTGCTTGAAACTGCCATTGCACGCAAATTATAATCCTGCTGACCGATTGCATTAAGTTCCGAAGTCCCACTTGTCGGTCTTGGAAGACCAGCAATAGTGATGCTGGACACAGAACCGCCATAATAAAATGTGCCGGATATAAAAACCATTTTTCCAATTCTCGACCAAACGCCTGAAGCTGATGATATAACATAATTACCACTTGGACTTGGTGTCCATGAACCAGACTCCTCCACAACGCCTTCCGGTATATCTGTAGGTGCTACCATAGTATCTATCATGGCATCATTAAACGCCCTGTGTTTTTGCGGTGTAATCTCACCGCTGTTGTTATCATAAAACGTATTATTAGATAACGCTTTCAATTCATTTTTTGTCATATTTTTGTTATTTATAAGATTGATTAAAAGCCATCGTATAAGACCGTGAACGTGGTCCTTGAGAAATAATAAGCGTTCCCAGTGACACCCCGCCGGCACTTTTCAAACTAATCACCTTTGTTCGGCCAATAACAAACCTATTAGGGCTTGAGGCAACAGTCATCTGACTGCTGCCCACGTCGCCGGTGAATGTTACCGTAATCACGTCACTCGTACCGTCACCCCAATATATCTGCTTTGTTGCCATACTATTCTACTGTCCAATTGGTATTACTTGTCACCGTCACTGCCACTGCCGTCCCGGCAGCATCAATAGTAATAGAGGCCGGTGATACGCTCAATGTCGGGTCTCCGGCGGCTTGGGATATGGTTGACTGTGCCGACTGCCCACCGGCTGCCGTTACGGTTAACGTCTGCGTGCGTGAAGCAATGGTGGTGTTCGTTGCAGCCGTGAGTGTGACAGAAAAATTATACTCCGCGGTCGCACCAGGGTCGCCGGCAATATCTGCACCGTTAGTGGTACTCGCGCCACCGGCTGAATAACTGCCCGGTAACGATGTTACAATAGCACCCGTTCCAAGCGCGAAAGTTAATTTTGCCGAGTTCGATTTACCGGTAACAGTAATCGCTCCGCCGTCCTTTCCCGCACTGATGTTCTCAATGCTAACAAATTCCGGCTTCGCTTCCTGCGTCACCGCTTGCAACACGTCGGCAACACCTGTTGCCTTGTAAGTGATAGTACCACTTCTCTGTGTACGGCCGGTATGTACACTACCGTTCACATTCACCGTCCCGTTTCCGCTACCACTCGAAGGGCTGGTAGCTGCCCATGTAGGTTTTGCCATAATGCTATATTTTTAAATTATTTTCCAATCCGTATTACTTTCTATCTGCACATTCACACCTGCACTGTCATTCAGTGTCAACCAAATTTGCAGGTTTGACAGGCGCAACTGCTTACTGTTATATGCCCGGTTGTATGCCCCGCTATATGCTTTACTGTACTCTATTTTCAGTTTTAATGTATCCCTTTCCTCAACCGGCAGTCGAAAAACAGTGTCCGCCAGCGACTGGAAAAAGCCCAGCTCCACCAAGTGTGAACGCTCATTTTTGTAAAATTCCACAAACACCCTAAGTTTACGCGTCTCATCCGCCGTTATGTGTCGTGCCATGTTGGCCTCAACCAGCACACGGAAACAAGCCCAATCGTCGGGGCCGGGCTTCGCATCTTTCATACTGGAATAGGCACGTGAATAGGCAACACTGTAAGCCCCGCGGCGTGGCTTTAATGCCGTGGCGCCTTCTTCCAACACAATCACAGGAAAGCCTATTGACTTGCACGCTTCGCGGATAGCCCACGGTGTCCCAATAAATTTATGTAGCGCCATCGAACGTTTAATCAAATCCCGTTGCCGTTGCTCAGTAGTAGCCATTTCAAGTCCGCGCAATCCATCCACGTCAAACTGTTCAGCAAGGTAAGGCAAGGCCGATGGGACACACGTATCAACTAAGTAAGCCAGGAAAGGGGATAAATCCCAATTATCCCACCGCTCGGCCACCAACTCCGAAAAGGCTCGCGCCAATTCGTTATCAGCGACACTGCTTGCTATGACATGCTTGTTATCCACGACTAAAATCTATTATGTTTACATCCAAACCGGTGCAGTGAGCAAACTCCACATCTTCCACTACTATATTGTCTGCCGGCGCCACCACTACCACATCATACACCGCCTCAAGCCGGCAGGCTTGCGCCACATGCGAGCGGATAATATCCAACCCCAGTCGCTCCCGCTTTGCTTTTGCATAATCAGTAAGCGCAGCAGTCACTTCATTTTTCACTTTCACAGGATCCGCATTTTCGTACAATACAATATCTACCCGTATATCATAATCCCTATGCAAAGGTGCAGCCACAACTACATGATCCGTCAATGGCCGTACATTTTCAGGACTACACGCATTATACACATCATCTATTACCTGCCCGGCCACCTCCCCCGACCCGTTCGCTGAGCCTGCCGAAGCCGTCAATGGCACAATAAGCACTGTTCCAGGAACCGGTGAAGTAACTGATATATCGGTAATGGACGAATTAGCACTCTTCGCATGATATTCGTAGCTGGCTTTGCTGCCGGCCGTTGAAAATTGCGACGGCGCCAGTTTCATGCGGGCACGTAACTGCTCATCGGTTTCCGTATCCGATCCGCCGCCGGTTATATTAATATTGGCAACCGCCGACACAAACGCCAGCGGGTCAAGTATTTTATTGACTGCTCCGGGAGCGTAGCCGTTACCGCTTTGCCCCGCTGCCTCCGCTTGCACGTCAATTTCCACTACATTATTATCCGGCAGTATAGCCACATCGTCCAACGTGGAAAATATTGCCTTGCCATCACCGGTGGCCACACGGGTGCCTACCGGTATTACCACATAACCGTGGCCTTCAACCAGCCTAAAACGAACAGTACAGCCTGCCGGTGCCGCCGGCAAACGCTCTACAGCTACCAGTCCCGCCAAATAATCCAACACCGGGGCTTTGCTGAATTGATACAACATTTGCGACAAACCTGCATTAAAGCGCTCCAACAACAAGACTTCACGATATACTACAAATTGTAAAATCAGTTGCTCCACTTGTGCCGGCTGCAACTCACGCCCCAATAATTGTTCCAGCATAGCCTTACTTTCCGCCATGATAACGGCGGGGGAACGCTCTACAAACACAGGTATTTTATTACTTTCAGTCATTTTCTATACGTTTATTGTTATTGCTATTTGTGCAACGGACGCCACAACGCTGGCATCAATCAACAGCGCACATGCACCGATTGCATTTGAAGTAAGTCGGACTTTTTTTACGACTATACGCTTCTCCCATTTCCCCAATGCTTCACTCACCTCATACGTCAATATCGGCTGTACTTCATTCATCGGCTTGTCAATATATTTATGTGGATCACTGCCGAAATCAGCACGTAACGGGTCACTGCCTTTAACTGTAGTAAGGATTGTATAAACACATTGCGCAATATCCTCAATCCCCTCCACGGCTACTCCGGGAGTGATTATGCTTACCTGCCAATTCCGCGTATCTTTTATCCCATTCATACAGCACTTGCAGTTATAGTTATTTTTCCTGTTACAGGCCCGCCACCCAATGGCGCTACCAATACCGGTACGACTGTGGCCGTATTCACACCCTGCACAACAGCATCGGCCACTGCATTGGCAATAGATTCTGCAATACGGTCAATAGAACCATCCTGATCATCTGTTTGTGTCTTTTCAGCGTTAAATGCGGCTTTTATAGCCATTTTCAATGTCGATTTACTTACTGCCATTGCTCTATGGTGTTGGGACGCCCGAAACACCCGAAGGGGTCGAGTGTTTGTGTTGCGTCAATTTAATTTTCATTTGTCCCGCGGTGACCTCTTTGGTCGCCGTTATTTCGCCCTCAACGTTCAGTTTTTTACAAGTAATGCTAAGTTCCGCATCCGGCGCATTTACCGTCAACTTATGGGTTTTAGCATCGTAGTAAACTTCAGAACCATCAGCGTATTTTATACCCATGGTGTCGGCACTTGACCATTCCGGCGGGGTATCAATTGTGCTCCAAAGCACCAATACTATACAACCCTGTTCACAATCGTTGTCCATGAGGCAGACTACCTGCGAGTTCACCTCTACCGGCATCCACTGTTTGGCCGTTTTTGTAGCCATCGACGGTAAAGCCAGCCAGCCCGACACTACATCATTTTCATCAAACAATACACGGGCAAAACCGGCGTTTTTACCATCTCCCAATTCTGATATGATACCTAAACGTAACATACTGCAAATTTCAATCTTTTCAATCGTTTTTACTATATTAAAGCATTCGGAAAACCGTAACTATTCTACGATTTTCCGAATGCTTACATCAGTGGTATAACCTCCCGACGGCTCCACACTATGCGTACTTGACACAACATGCCATTTTCCTGAATACTTGCCAACGCCCGTCAGGTCAATATTAGTACCGGCCACTAACTTCGCATTACCAACAGTACTGAATGAGCCGGTTATTTTCTCCTTGTTGGCATCTTTCAAAGCGCCTTTTGCGCGGGCTTGCGCCTGTGCATCGTTTTCCGCCTTCTCATTAACGGAGATTACATCTTTTTTATCGGTTTCTTTCGACGCTTCAATAGACCACTTGCTAACACTGTTCTCTTTTGCGTTGCGCACCGTCACCGTAGCACCCTTGTACACCTCCGACGTTTTATCACGGAACCGCCCCTTATTCATTTGCGTCTTGTCTATGATTAAAATACTGGCCTGCTTTTCCAATTCTTCCAATTCCATAAACACCAGCTGATTCCCGCGTATAGAAAACAATATGCCGTACTCCCGCGCCAACTTTGCTAAAAAAGAAAGGTCGGTTTGCCTGTCTTGTGTTTTGCGCCCAATTTCTATTTCTTGCAAACTGCTGACTTTGCCTACGAGTTTCAGCCCGTGCTTATCCGCAAAATACTGGGCAATTTCTTGCAGAGATTGTTTTTCAAACGCCTTGCTGTTTTTAGTCCGGAGGCCTTTTGAGGCAGACGCTGCAATGGCTTTCACCGCCAACATATCCGGCGGAAACTCATACTCTATCTCGTCAATCTCAAACAACCCGCAATCCAGCATGTTTCCGGCATTTCCCATTTTTACCGTCAGCGTGTCGCCCTGTTCCGGATACCACGCCGATTGCCATTTACCGGCGGTGTCCTCAAACATCAACGAAATATCATCACTTTCCGCATCAACCTTGTCGGTGTAGGTTATCTTAGATAGAAAGGAACTCACGTCACCCGTTACATTCTTTCCTGCAATACTTATTTCAACCGTGTTTTTTTCTATCGTTTCCATGGCGGCAAATCTGTATTAGCAATGATCTCACTATCATCAATGACCGGAACAATGAGAATAGTACCCAACGGAAATACTGCCGTGATCGGCACATCAGGGTTAGCATCAGCTAAAATACTAATGCCATGATTACCGCCATAGAAGCGAGCTGCCAACGTATCTATCCGGTCACCTTCAACTGTTCTATAATTAAAACTTTCCATTTAGTCTCCTCCTTCCCGTGTAGCCGAAAATGCAGCAATAGGAGCAGCGTGTGCCGTTGCCCTATCGCTACTTTCGGACAGTTTATTTACGTTCATTTCCATTACCGACATGTCGGTAACATTATCCATCTTGGCTAAATTCTCGGCATAGCTTATACACTCGTCCAATGAAGTCGGCAATTGCGCTGCCCTTGTAGCAATCTTTTTTGTAACCTCCACCTTATTCTTTGCCGTTTGGTACGCCTGTTGGACATCGGTAGCTAACCGGCGGACATCCCTCACCGTTCGTTTCAACGAGACAGTGCCTTTTTTCCCCTTGGTCGCGGTAGCTTTAATAGCTGTCACCTTACTTTTACCCGCCGCAATATCGGTAACAATGCCGTTTGACGGAGTAATTACAGCGAGAGCCGGCAGTTGCACCGGCGGCCTGGCGCTGGCCACCGCCGCGCCCTTTGGTGTAGATGTTGTTTTCTCGCATTCCAACAGTGAAATACTTACGCTGGCCACTTCCAGCACACCGATATCCGAATAACGTTCGTTGGTGATATCGATGCCGGTGATCACAAATTTCCCAAAAATTTCACCTTCGCCCGATATAAACGGCAACTTTTCGCCACTGTTCATAGACTTTTTAAGCGCCCCTATTTCAACCGCCGGGTCGCAAAAATCAACGGAATAACGTACCGAAATATCCATTCCAACCAGTTCTGTACCGGTATGCTGAATAACATCTTTACCGTTTACTCGCGATATGCGGGCATAGCGTTCCCCATGGCTTTCACCCAGTGAAGTAGGGGCTTTTAAACCCTCAAACCTATGTTCTCCAAGTTGTGCAAACATTATGTTAAAATTTTAAAATTTAGACAAACGCCACCCGCGCCTTATACTCACTAAAGCGCTGCATAATTTCTATAATTTCGTCCTTGTGCCGGCGAAGCATTTTAGCAAAATCTTCTGTTGATGAGCCTGTTGAAGCGTCTCCCGAAATAGTAATACTTGGCGCGTAGTTCAATGATGCACCGCCCATATTATTCATTACACTCGATGTGTTCACAGCACCGGACTGTATAGACCGGTTAACACCCTGCACTGTTTGCATGGCCAGTCCTTCCGAAGCGCCACCCACAGCACCCTCGCCTTTGGCTATACCACTGGTTAGGCCCGCCGTAATGTTCATACCATACTCCATAAACAATCGTGAAGGCGAATTGATACCAAGTATCGAACAAAACGTATCACCAATGGATTTCCCAATATTCTTAATAGTTTCCCAAACGGCGGTAACTTTTTCTACAATACCGTCAATGAGCCCCTGTATGAGGTTGCTACCCCATTCGTAGAAACTGGCAGCCAGGCCGCTAAACCAATCCCCCAAGCTCATAAACCATGCCTTAATGGCATCCCAGTGTTTAATAATTAACAAGGGAATGCCAATGAATGGCGCTATCACTGCAAGTATAACAATCCCCCACTTAGCAAAAAACGACTTGATCCACTCCCATGTAGCGGCAAAAAAATTCTTGATGCCTTGCCATGCGGCTACAAAAATGCCTTTCACACGTTCCCAAAGCCCTTTGAAAAATGCCGCCACCTTGTCCCAATTCTTTACCAACAATACCACAATGGCTATGACCGCCATAATAGCAGCAATGATCCACACTATCGGACATCCATACAATGACGCATTAAACAACCATTGCGCCGCAGCAGCTATTTTTTGCCAAACAGCATGTAATTTCATTGCTACGGCATATTGCCTTTGTGAAAGTAATGCTTTTGCCCATGCGCTATTTGTTCCTGTAATCACCGCTTTCATAAATAGCATGGCCGACTGCACACCGGTAATAGCAGTTTTTATTCCTTTGAAAGCCGCACGCACTTTAAGAATACTATACGACATAGCCCCGAAAGCTATGGATGCCGAACCTACCGCCACAAGCAGTGCGCCAAGACTAAGCACCACCACCCCAATGACTTTTGACAATCCCGGATGTTGCGCTGCCCATGCAGTATATCCGGTAATAATAGATATTACTATTTCGGCTAATTTTGTCAATACAGGCACCAACGCTGTGGCCATAGTTACCTTCAACCCCAACAGGGCGGAGTCAACATCTTCAAGTGTGTCATTGAACTTCTCTGCACCTATACCCTCCGTTACCAGCCCAAGCTGTACAACGCGTTTGGCCATTTCATCCAATCCTTCCGCTCCACCATTAAGTAAAGGCAGGAAATTTGAGCCCGATTTACCAAACATAACCATAGAAGCTGCTGTTTTGGCGGCTCCATCTTCCAATGTAGAAAAACGTTGGGCTACATCCTTAAATATTTCCTCCGGCGCTCTTAAATTTCCTGCGGCATCTTTTAGGCTTATACCCATTTTCTGAAACAAACCTGCTGCCTCACCGGAACCACTGGCCGCTTCGGTTATCGTTTTATTAAACCGTGCCATACCACTGGCTAATTGTTCATTGCTCACACCTGCTCTATCAGCTGCATACGCTAACTTTTGCCATTCCTGCACACCCATGCCCACCTTTTGAGCCGTTTTAATGGATGCATCTATATATTCGGTAGCGGCTTTCACCGTGTTAAAGGCAAAACCAAACATACGCTCCCCGGTAGCTTCCAGGTGACCGCCTATCCGCATGGCATCTCGACCTACTTTTGCTAACTTCTTGTCAAAAGTAGGTAACGTTTTTTGAGATATATCATCAAGCACCTTGCTCATTTGGTCGGTTGCCGTGAGCAAAAAACCGAGCCGCATGGATTTATCAGGGGTCATATATTTGTATTTTAAATTATTTTCGTATCTTTGTCAAAACTAAAAACATTTAATTATGGCATTTGGTTGTGTATTTCGTAGTTCTGTTTATCATGATGATAACAAAGTTCCGCGGGAGGAAATAAAAATAACAGGGAAAGATTGGGCTAACATAATATTAGTTCACCTTGCGGTGGCAGCATTCATAGTACTCGCAATAGCGATTGTAGCTTTTATAGTAGACTAACATTCTCATCGCTCAACCCCCGCCAACACCACCCGCTTAGGCGCTCTCATTTCTGCCTCGTATAGTTTCATCGCCTCCTCCAAATAGGTAAAATACTCCTCGCTATCCAAATCCAAAACACCATTAATCCCACTGCCGGTGTAGTGCGCTAAAAACACCACATCAGCGTGGGACGCTATCCGTTTTTTTCAGTATCAGGGTTGGCAAATTGGATAATTTCGGTTAGCTCCTCATCCGTAAAACCATCCAACAAATCATCAGCTACTACCGGCTTGTCATTAATCAACAGCTTGGCCGCGGTCATGTGAATACCGCGCTCCATTTCGCTCAACTTCTTATTATTAGCTATTTCAACGGTTTTACGCGCGGTAATACCAATCACGTCAATCTTCACCCCGGCCAACTCCATAGTTCTTTTTATACCTAAATCGGGTTTTCTGTTTAATGCTTCCATAATTTCTCTTTAAAATAGAGGCGGGGGCGTTCCCCGCCTCTACAGTTAATAACTAAATTCCCAAATTTTGCCGGCGTTCGGCCAGTAAATCCTCACCGCCCACCTTGTACACGTTGTTCAACACGTCCAGTTCCACAATCGCTTCGCCGTCTACTTCCTCTTTATAGTAGAGCACCGAAAATACGCTTTCCACCTCCGTGTCCTCTTTAGGCTTATAGGCCCCACCTGCATGCTTTTTGGGGTAACCTTTCAGGTAAATCACTACAGGCACTTCTTCTTTCATGCCTTCGCCTTCATACTCGGCCTTGCTTGAGCGCACCATCAGGTCTACCGGTTTCAGGAAGTTGGCGCATGCCAGCTTTGCTTCATTATCCGGATATGTCCACTTGATTGTAGCTTCCATTTTGTCGAAGCCGTTAAAAAATTCGGCAGAGCCTACCATTCCCATGGCTTTGTAATCCGTCATCACGGCCGAAATATCCGGGCACGTAACTTCCGAAGCCTGCCCATGCTTACTGCCATTGTTTATATAAACATTGGCGTCAAATACCTTTGTAATTTTCATAATTATTCGGTAATAGTTGAAAGGGTTGATAAATTAATTTTATAGGTAAACGTCAAGCGCTGCATCGGCAGAGCCGGCGTAAACTCAATATCAAACGTCAAATAGCCTTGCGCCAGGTCATTGGTAGGATTGCTTTCAGGACGATAGTAGCATTGCCCTTCTACAATCGCCCCGCGCGACTTCAAGCTGTTAAGGTACTGGTTCACCGTATTACGGATAGCGTCCACATTCGCCTTGTTGAAAGGCTTATCGATAAACGGTATGCACGCCTGCTCAATAGCACGTTTCATAATGGCGCGCGTCCGGCACACGCTCCGGGAAAAGATCGGCCTCCATGCGCCGCAAAATCTTTTCCATATCATCCATTGAACGATAACTAACCGTTTTATCACCATAACTAACCGATTGCGTACCCGTAGCTATCGCCGCTTTCAATGCTTCATATTGTTCAATAGTATATGCCATGCATGTATATTTACTGCGAAGGTAAACAAAGCGCAACGCCCCCGAAAACGTTGGCGCAAAACATGGAAAGAACTTTCCAAACCAGAAAGTTTAAAACATATTTGCAGATAATAAATTTATTACCTACCTTTGTGCTATTAATAACAAAATAAAAAAGGATGCCAACTGTTTTTATCTTTCTCGGATTGCGATTTATGTTTTTTGCAAACGACCACGAGCCCGTGCATGTTCACGTAGTGAAAGATGCAACAGAGGCAAAATTTGCTGTGTTGCCGGAAATAAAAATGATATACAATCACGGCTTAAAGGCCGCGGAATTAAAAAAAGCCAAAGACTTAATAGTTGAAAATGCTGAAATTACTATTGACCGTTGGAACGAATTTTTTAACGACAAATAAAATACTAATTGATTATGAAAACAATAACAATAAACGATATAAAAAATGTATGGCTCACCGATGACGCCATACATATTGAAACCTTTGGCGGAAAGCAGGCAAAAGAATTTTTCTCCGATTTTCCGCGTCTCAAATTTGCTACGCCGGAACAGCGGAAACAATACACATTAGAGCATTTCGGAATACGTTGGAAGGCACTGGACGAGGATTTAAGTTACGAAGGGTTTTTTCGTAAAAAAGCTGCTGAAAATCCCATTGCCGAAACATTTAAAAATTTATATGGCATTAACGTAAGCGCCCTTGCACGACGGGCAGGTTTATCGCAGAGCGTTATGGCCTCCTATATATGTGGCATTAAAAAACCATCAGAAACACGAAAAAAGAAAATAGAAAAAACACTGCACGAAATAGGAAAAGAACTATTAGCTGTACGGTTATAACCACGAATCAACCGGCCCGAAGGCAGCAATGGGTTTTGTCAGAAATATGAGCTTGTTTCCCGTAACGCCAAAATAAAAAGCGCTTGTAGCCATTAACTTACAAGCGCTTCTGTGATCCCGCTGGGATTCGAACCCAGGACCCCAACATTAAAAGTGTTGTGCTCTACCAGCTGAGCTACGGAATCGGCCTTTTAAAACCCTCGTTTTTTTGAACGAGGGTGCAAAGCTAAGCATTTTTTATTAAACGTGCAAATATTATTTACGCGCTTTTTTAGCATTCAGGAAGATTTCCTGTCCCGCCACCGGCTCCTGCCCTGCCTTCATTCTGTTGTATCTGTATAAATACTTCAACTGCACGGCATAACGTTGCGCAATCCCGCGCATGGTCTCGCCTTCTTCGGCAATGTGCATGGGCAATTTGGCCACGGTTTTAGACTGCTTGAGCATAATGTATACCACGTCGCCTTCCTTTAGCTCGGCTTTCCCTTCCTTGTCGTCATTGTAGAGCCGGAGGCGTTTTTCTTTCACGTCAACATCCAGTGCAATGTTTTCATAGCTGTCGTTTTCGCGCGCCAGCACATACTGTACCCCGTTGCGGCTATAGCGGCGACGTCCCACCGTAAATGTGTAATGATCAATATCCACGGTTTGCTCTTTTTCGATCTGGGCAGGCGATTCCACTGCCACCATCTCTTCACGGTCAAGCTCGTATAATTTATTATCTTCTATTATTTTAATCACCAATTCCGCATATTGGGGGTTGGTAGCATAGCCGGCCTGTTTAAGTCCCACCGCCCAGGCTTTATAATCGCTGCGCGGCAACTCAAAGAGAAAAGCATAACGGTCGCGGTAGCGCAGGAAGTCGGAATGATCGGCAAAAGAACCTTCGGGATCATTGTATTTACGAAAACACTCCTGCAAGGCATCGTCGTCGTGAAGAATACTGGGGCCTGTCCATGAATTATTACACTTGATGCCGAAGTGGTTATTCGCTTCCACGGCTAAGCGGCTGTTCCCGTTGCCCGACTCCAAGCAGGCCTGCGCCATAATAATGCTGGCCGGAATACCGGATATTTTCATTTGCTTACGGGCCAACTCTTTATATTTCAGTATATAGTCTTCTCTTGTTGTTTTATTTGTTTGAGCAACAGACGTATAACTTATCAGCAGTAATAAAATGACCACCGGAATGTTATATAATTTTAAGCGCATAACATTTTATTGATTAATCCGGCACAAATATATATCTTTGTAGCGTATTATGCTACAAATTCAGTAAATAATTATACCAAATTTATGAAAAAAATAATTGTTCTGACCTTTGCCGTCCTGTTGATATGCGCGCTGTCATTGTCCGCCCAAAAGAAAGCGGAGACTCCTGCCAAGCCTGTGAATAAAGGTTATAAAATCGCGGTTTTATTACATGGCGCACAACCCTCGGATACGCTTTTCCTGAAAGCTTATGAAGGTAACAGGAGCAGCATAGTAAGTACTGTAGTGGTAACCTCCGGTGGCGAAGCCATATTCAGCGACACCACCTCCCTGCCCGTAGGCATGTACAGCTTGCAAATGAATAACGCCCAACAATCGCTTGATTTCTTTATCTCCGAAGGTGAACCGCAACATTTCCGCGTGGCTTACGCACAGGTGGAAGGATTATCGTCCGCACACTTTGACGGATCGACCGAAAATGAGGCGCTGGCCGATTATATGCGTTACATGAAGCAGCAACAATACCAGATGCAGGCTTTACAGAACCGTATGCAGCGGCTCATGCAAGTCCCCGATTCCGCCGCATCCATCAGCCGCCAAATGGGAGAATTATATAACGAAGTGAAAGCCAAATGGACTTCTATCGAACAAGAATATAAAGGTAAGTTGTTTGCCTTGTTTATCTCTTCTATCCGCGATCCGGAACCGGTACCTTTCAACCCGCCTGCCTATCCGGTGCCCAATATTGATTCGCTGGAACAGGCACACTACTATAATTTTTTCAAAGAGCATTTCTTTGATAGTTTCGATTTTTCATCGCCTGATGCTGCTAACATACTGAAAATGCCTTTCTACGGCAACCGGTTGTCCACCTATGTTACACAAGTGGTAAAGCCTACAAAAAATGAGATGCAACCGAGTGTAGACCAATTGATGAAAAAAGTGGAAAGCAATAGGGAAATTTACAAATACACCGTAAGTCAACTGTACAACCTACTCAACGAAGCGCCTTCTCCCGAATTGAATGAAGTGGCGACTTACGTGGGACAAACCTACGTGGTAGACCGCCCTGAAATGTGGGACGACACCGAATACGTAGAGTATATGTCCGACAGGTTAATTAAGGCAAAACTCAACCCCATAGGCGCCATTGCCACCGACCTGAAGTTGGAAGATCTGTCGGGCAACTGGATCTCCCTGCACGACGTGCAGGCGCCGTTCACCGTGTTGTATTTCTTCAATCCCCTGTGCCACTCCTGCGCTGTGATCACCCCACAGGTTTACCAGTTGTATGAACAGTATAAAAGCAAAGGCGTGAAAGTGTTCGCCGTTTATGTAGACCACCGTCGTTCCGATTGGACACCCTACCTTACCGAAAAGGGTTTCCTCGATTGGATCAACGTGTGGGATCCCGATGAAAAAGGCTCTGCCGGCGTATACGACAAATATGACGTACATGCCATTCCCAGTATTTATTTGTTGGATAACAGCAAAAAAGTAATTGCCAAAGACCTTTACTTCAACGAACTGGAAATGTGGATGCAACAACTATTCCAGGAAACTACAGTCCCGGCAACGCCTCAGCCGTAAACCGGGCCATTGCCCAGTTGTTACGGGATTTTTGGGTAATTAGCCGGAAGCCGCAACTTTCCGCCGCTGCGATCATATCGGGCAGGTCGGAGGTAAAAATACCGCTGATCATTAATGTGCCGCCGGGTTTCAGTCCCAACGCATAGGTACTCATATCTTCCAATAAAATATTGCGGTTGATATTGGCCAAGATAAGGTCGTATTTATCTCGCTGAATGAGCGAAGCATCGCCCTGGATGGCCCTTATTTTTCCGGACACACGGTTGCGGCGGGCATTTTCCAGCGTACTGTTTTTCGCCCACACGTCAATATCAATGGCATCGACAAACGATTTAGCGCCACGCTTGGCCGCAATTATCGCCAGGATACCCGTTCCGCAGCCCATATCCAGCACCTGCAATCCTTTCACCGGAAAATGCAGCAGCGCTTCAGCCATCAGGTAAGTGGTGTCGTGATGTCCCGTACCGAAAGCCATCTTCGGCTCCATCACAATATTGACGGCGGTTTTCGGCAGGTTTTTGTGGAAAGGCGCACGAATAGTGCAAAGGCCGTCAATCACCACAGGGTCGAAATTCGATTCCCACACGGCGTTCCAATTTTGTTCCGGAATAAATTGCGGGGTGTAATGAATTAAAACACTGTCTTTATAATTAAAAAACAATACTTTCAGGTCGTTTTCACGATACCGGTCTACCGGAATATAGGCATTGAGGCCGGTGTCCGTATCTACGAAACTTTCGTAGCCCAGTTCGCCCAACTCTGCCGTCAACAACTCACTCTGTTCAACGGAGTAAGGCGTAAGGGTTATTTGGAGTTCGATGTAATCCACTAGAACGCTTTCGCAATAGCTATGAAGTCTGCTGCTTTGAGGGAGGCGCCGCCGATGAGCCCGCCGTCGACGTCGGGTTGCCCGAAAATTTCGCCGGCATTCGAAGGCTTCACGCTACCGCCGTATAAAATAGCCGTATTTTCCGCCGCTGCGCCGAATTGCTCATGCAACACCTTGCGGATATGTGCGTGCATTTCCTGCGCCTGCGCCGCGGTGGCCGTTTTGCCGGTACCGATAGCCCACACCGGCTCGTAGGCAACGATTATTTTCTCAAAATCACCGACGGGCAGTTGACAGGCCACAGTCTGCACCTGCTCCTTCACCACATCAAAATGTTTGCCGGACTCACGTTCTTCGAGGCGTTCACCCACGCAAAAGATAGGAATAAGCTGATGTTTCAACGCTAACCGCACCTTTTCCAACAACATAGCATTGGTTTCACCGTAGTATTCCCGGCGTTCCGAGTGACCTATGATACAATACTGTACACCAAGCGAAGCCAGCATAGCGGCCGACACTTCGCCCGTGTAAGCGCCCGACTCATGGTCGGCACAGTTCTGCGCCGAAATGCCTATACCCGTGTCGCGTAAAGGAAGGCAACACAGGTGTGTGAACGGCGGAGCCAATATCAACGTAACATCCGCTTTCACTTCCTGTTTGTTAGCAATAATTTCTTTCGCCAGGGCCTCCCCCTCGGCATAAGTGGTGTTCATCTTCCAGTTTCCGGC
>QMCE01000464.1_pt1 | contig 20760 bp, 23 predicted proteins | sample 1821851 | NCBI WGS metagenome assembly QMCE01 (sample SAMN09453174, study PRJNA476694) | Termite gut metagenome, whole genome shotgun sequencing project. | isolation source: worker | host: Odontotermes sp. | place: South Africa:Pretoria | collected 2016-01-28 | reverse complement strand
CGGGCATTGGCAGAGCCAATGCCCGCCCCCGCCCAAGTGCTCAGTGTATCTTCCGGCGGATGCCGGAAAATATTCACCCCGCCGTAAGGCCACCGGGGGCGGAGCAGCATTAGCCCGCGTTATCCCTGAATTTTGCGTACATATAGATATCTCCGATGACGCCGTTTTTAATAAATTTGCGGCGCATTACACTCTCCAGAGAAAATCCTGCCTTTTCGAGGACGCGGCACGAGGCACGGTTCCATTCGTAGACGCCGGCCTCGAGGCGGGCGATATCGCTTTCGGCGAATATCAAAGCGCATATTTCCCGCACCGCAACCGCCATGATGCCTTTGCCCCAGTATTGCTCGCCGAGGAAGTAGCCCACCTCGGCGCCGCAACGGCCGACGTCTTTCAGCCGGAAGCCGCCGACGCTGCCCGCCAGCTCTCCGTCAACGCAAACGGCCCGCGCCCATGTTTGCCCCGGCTGCGCCGCCGCCATTTGTGCCAGAAACTCCTTTGCGTCGTCCAGTGTATAGGGAGAAGGAAACCCGTCGCGCAGATTGCGCGCGACGGCGGGGTTGTTTGAAAGCGCTTGCAAACGCACGGCGTCGCTCTCGCGCCAGTAGCGCAGGGTGATAGTCATAGAGATTTCCTCGTTTGGGGGGGCGGCCTGTGCGGGTGCTTCAAGTATTGAGAACAGGTTCTCAGCCGGAACCCGGCGGCAGCGCCGCGCTTTCACTTTGCGCGAATTTGACACCGGCTTCGTCAAAAGCTTTTTTGAGGGCCCGGCGCACCTCGCTGCACGCCACAAAGTTGATGGCCACCGTTTTTGTCCACATGCTGGCACGCAGCTCAACGCCAAAGACACTCAGCGCGCGCACGTAAACGGCCACGCGGGGCGATTTTGTATCTCCCGGCTCGCGTGGGTCGACATAATCGGGGTGCGCGCCAATTACGTCGGCCATTGTTTGGCAGGCCAGCTCCAAATCAGAATCGTGGGTGATGATGGCGTCGACAAATGCCGACGCACGTTCCTCGGTGAAATCGGAATTTTCGATCATCTCTTTATTGATCACCGAATTGGGGATGATGATGCGGCTGTTGATGAAGGTGCGCACCACAGTGTGGCGCAGCGTAATGTTCTCGACAAAGCCGGTGATGCTGCCGCTCATGAGATGGACACGGTCGCCGACATCGAAGGGCTTGGAGATTGTGAGAACAATACCGTTGATGGCGTTGGCCAGCGATTCCTGCGCCGCGAGACCGATGGCCAGCGCCGCGATGCCCGAGCCGGTAAGCAGCGTGGCGAAGGCGCCGCTGAAATCGGGGATCTGGCTGAGGGCGCCCAGCCCGCCTGTGAGCACGGTCATCACGCGCAGCATATTAAAGAGGAAATTGGCAGAGATACTCTCGTGCCGCCGCCGCTTAAAAAGGACGACCAAAAGCCGGTATGCCGCCACCGTAAGCAGCGCCACAGCCGCCATGCGCAGCAACACATAGCCCGCCGCCGCCGAGGAAAGCGCCGCGCGCAAATAATCAGACGCCGTCATAGCTTGCTCCTTTTCGTGTTGTTATCCCCCTTGCCGGAGTCGCGAAGATATCTACGGAACCGATTGTTATACACTCTTCGGTTAAAATTCGCCTGTCACTTATGTTTGCGCTTTTGGGCGGTGGCGGGCATTGGCAGGGCCAATGCCCGCCACCGCCCAAGTTTTATCGCGCCGACCCGGCGCAAAGGCGCTCGTCTTTATCATTGCAGAACAGTATCAGGCAGTTGTCTGCCGCCGATAGGCGGCAAGCCCGCGCTCGACGGCACGGTAGAATTCGTAGAGCATATGAGGCTGCTCACCGCCACGGGAATCACCGGCCTCCCCGATGAAGAGGGAAGCGCCCTTCGCGCTGAGCATAAAGCCGCGGCCTGTTCCGCTCTCTTTGTAAAACACGCGCCTGACACGGCTGAAAGGAACGGTGTAACGCGAAAAGCGCAGCCGTATGTCAAAGCCTTCGCCGCGCAAGGTTCCCGTACCGCGAAAAAGATGCAAAAAGCGCAGCGGCCCACGCAAGATATAATAGCCGGCCACCAGCCCCGTCAGAAAAGCGGCCGGCGCCAGCCAATGGGGCGGCGTGGCCACGGCGCGGTAAAGCAACGCCTCCCCCAGCGTCAAAAAACCCAGCCACGCCAGAAAGAAAACCAGCAGCAATACCATATAAAGCCCCCCGTTGGCGTAAAGAAAAGAAAACTCCTGTTCGGTTGGCGGGGCGGGATCGGCTTCGTTCATGATTCCTCCGCGAGATAAGAGAAAATTGTTAGCATACAGCGCGCGCATAAACAGTTTACCCGATTCTCGCGGCAAAGTCAATTTCACGCCCGCAAATTGCCGGCCAGCTTGCGCACGATCCATCCAGCTGCAATAAGGCCGGCTACCGGCGGCACGAAGGGAACGCTGCCGGGAGGGTTACGTTTACGAGCCGCCGGTTCTTCGCCGCCGGTAACGAGGCCATCTTCCACGCCGGAAGGAATCTCCGGCGGAACCGGCGGCTCGTCCGACCAGACAACATCGAGGGCGGCAACGCCGCGGCGGCGCAGCTCGCGGCGCATAACGCGGCACAGGGGGCAGACCCCGGTGTTATAAATATCGGAGACCCGAAAGCGCCCGGGGTCGAGCTTGTTGCCGGCGCCCATGCAGCTGATAAGCGGGAGCCCGCGGCGCGCGCACTCCACGGCCAGCGCAAGCTTGGCCGAGACAGTATCGACAGCGTCCAGCACATACTCGAGGGGGCCGCAGCTATCCAGCAGGGAAGCAACGCCGTCGGGCAGAAGAAAGCGCTCGATGACCTCCACGCCGGCCAATGGAGCCGACTGGCGCAGCCGCTGCGCCAGCGCCATCGCCTTGGGCTGCCCCAGTGTTTGTGTCGTAGCTTGCAGCTGCCGGTTGAGATTGGAGAGCTCGACACGGTCGCTGTCTACTAAAACCAGCCGCCCCACGCCGGAGCGCGCCAACGCCTCGGCGGCGTGCGACCCCACGCCGCCCACCCCCACCACCAGTACGGCGGCCGCGCGCAGCCGCCTGACCGTTTTTTCGCCCAACAACAGACAGTTGCGCGACAGGATCTCTTCCATTGGGCTTGCCTTCTTTCATGCTTCTCTTCAATTAAAATTCGCCTATCACTCATGTATGCGCTTTTCGCCGGGCCTGCGCGATAAAACCTGGGCAGGGGCGGCATTGGCGGGGCCCCTGCCCGCTTATCTGCGCCGACCCGGCGCAAAGGCACTCGTTTATCAGTTGAAGAGCAGTACCGCAGAATGATACTGTTATACTATTTCCTAAAAACCAAAAACGGCATCAACGCGCGCAGCGCATCAATACCGTTCCCAACAATCGGCATAAAGGCATCTTTCCCCCGCCGAAGGCGGGGGAAAGAAAACGTTCTTTTGCAATTATTGGGGTTTGGCCGCTTCGGTCGGGCACACGCCGCCGCAGGCGCCGCAATCGATACAGGTAGCGGCATCAACAATAAATTTGCTATCCCCCTGGGAGATCGCGCCTGTGGGACACTCGGCTTCGCACGCGCCGCAGCTGATGCAATCGTCACTGATAAAATATGCCATAACGGATATACCTCCTTTCTTTTCTGCTGCCAATCCCGGCTAAAAACAGCCTTTCATCCTCTTCCGCCAAAGGCGAAAGAAAACGGATCAGAATACCCTCATTGTAACACAACACGGCAAAAAGTCAATTGTCAATTCTTAACCGCCCGCACATCGTCGCGATGAAAAACAGAAACGGTGCCGTTATTCTGGAAGCGGTCGAGGGCCACCTTGAGGTTGCCGGTCATGAGGGAGGCGTCGGTTACAACGCCGCGCCCCTCGGGGGTTTCTACCGCCGCACCCACGCGGGGGGTGATGCGCAGCAGCTCCTCGTAGGCGGCTTGTTCGTATTTGAGGCAGCACATCAGCCGCCCGCAGGCCCCCGAGATTTTGGCGGGATTGAGAGAGAGCCCCTGCTCCTTTGCCATCTTGATGGATACCGGCTGGAAATCGCCCAAAAAGGTGGCGCAGCAAAAGGGCCGCCCGCAAATGCCAAGCCCGCCCAGCATCCGGGCCTCGTCGCGCACGCCAATTTGCCGCAGCTCAATGCGCGTCTTGAGCACGGCGGCTAAATCTTTCACCAGTTCGCGAAAATCCACGCGACCGTCGGCGGTGAAATAAAAGAGTATTTTGGTGTTGTCAAACGCGCATTCCACATCGATAAGCTTCATCTCGAGCTTATGGGCGGCAATCTTTTCCTGGCACACCGTTCTGGCGTACACTTCGCGCTCCCGGTTTTTCTCCGCCTTTTCCAAATCGGCCGCAGTGGCACGCCGCAACATTTTGCGTAGCGGTTGCGTCACATCCTTTTCGTCGACGCCAAGCTCCGCCAGCGCCACTTCGCCGCACTCCACGCCGCGCGCCGTCTCCACAATAACGCGCTCGCCCTTGGCCGCCTCGTGTCCGTCCGGGTCGAAATAGTAGATCTTTCCCGCGCTCTTGAACCGAACGCCAATTACCTGTATCATTATGGTATCCTCTCACCGGTATTGTTGCGCCGCCCACCCCGGCCCGCATCCGCGGGCACCCATCCACAGGAGGGGAATAAGGGCATTTGTGGCGATATCCGTTATCTAAACGCCTTGTGAAACGCGCGCTACCAGCGCGCTGCCTGCCAGAAGGCCGCTCACATTGGCGTAGGCGGCGGTCTGTGTCTCTTCCACAGCGGCAAGAACAAGCATAAGCCGCGGGTGGGGCATACGCGCGCGCTCGGGTTCGAGCAACCGCGCGCCGGCCAGCCGCGCCAGCGCGTCAAGAAAGGCCATAAGCCCCGGCCTGTCTTTTTCATACACGCTGAGCAGCGCCAGCGCCTTGCTCTCGGCGCCCTGTTCGAGCAATGTGAGCAGCTCGGCGGCCCGGGCGCGGTACCCGTTTTGAGAACCGGCGCCCCCGCCCGATTCTAACAGTGCCAGCGCGATACCAACGCTGCCGCCGGCGTCACGGGCAAGCTCGTACAGCCGCGCAGGGTCTTCGGTTGGGCAGCGCTCGCGCAAAACAGCCGCGCAGGTATCGGTATCGGGCAGCCGCAGCGCTATCAGCGTCACGCGCGAGAGAATCGTCTCCAACAATTCGCCCCGGCTGCGGCAGGTAAGCAGCAGCACCGCCGACGCGGGCGGCTCTTCGAGAATTTTGAGCAGCGCGTTCTGCGCCTGCTCGGTCATGTTCTGCGCGTCCTCAATCAGCAGCGCCTTGCGTTCTCCGTCGTTTGGAGCGATAAACGCCTGCGCGCGCAACGCCCGTATCTGGTCGATGTGCAGTGAGCGCGCCTTGCCCTTTTCACCCTCAAAGACGTGCAGATCGGGGTGTATGCCCGCCGCGACCTTTTTGCACGAAGGGCACTGCCCGCACGGCGCTTCCTGTGGGTTGCGGCACAGCACGGCCATGGCCGCGCGCCGGGCAAAGCTGCTCTTGCCGCCGCCCTCGGGGCCCTCGATAAGCAGCGCGTGGGGAAAGCCGCGCCCGGCAAAGGCGCGCAGGCACTCTTCGGCGGCGGAGTTGCCGCGCAGGGCGAAACCGGCGGTCATCTACAGCTTCTCGAAGCGTTCGATATCCATTACAAAGACAGTCGCGCCGCCCACCAGCACTTCGATGGGGCTGGCCGCAATCATTCCCACGCCGTAAGAGGCCGTGCTGGATACCATCTGCTTGCGGGTTTTGGAATTGTCGTGGATGATGGCAAGGACATCGTCTACCTTATCATCCTGCGTGCCGATCAGAAAAGTGGTGTTCCCCGCCATCAAAAAGCCGCCGGTGGTGGCCAGCTTGGTGACAAAGAAGCCGCCCTTCGTGAGCGCCCGCGATACCTTCAGGCTGTCGTCGCCCGACACAATGGCCAGAACCAGTTTCATGCCCATTTCCTCTCTTTCTCTGTCTCTGTCCCCATAATCCCGGCCTGTGCGGGATAAAACGCATCACCGGTTTTTTATTGTACCACATTTATCGAGCAAATGCCATAGTCTTTGAGAAGAGAGCGGGTTTGGCTGTTAATTTTTTCTCCGGGCACAGCCAGCGCGACGCCGGGCGGGCAGGGGGCGACAAGACTTGCCGACACTCTGCCCACCGCCTCTTCCAGAGGGACGGAAACCGACGCGGCAAAGACAGCCTCGCGCGGCGGCAGTGCCTGTTCGGGCAGCGAAATCGCCGGCGGCCGCTCACCCGGCAGCGGCCCTTTTGCCGGCAGCGAGGCGACAGCCGCTTCCAGCCGCTTAAAATCTCTGTCGGTGCTGTATCCGCTTGCCAGTAACACACACAGTCGCCGGGTCACAAGCTCCGGCTCAACGCCGTTTTCACGCAGATGCGCGGCGAGCTCAGCGCCGCCGCAGCCCAGCGGGGCCGCGCTCAGCGTAAGACGCAACGGGTCGGTAACACCGTCGGGCAGCAAAAAGCCGCGCGCGCGTGCCAGCACACCGATTTCCCGCATGCGCGCGCAAGCGAACGCGATATCTCGCGGGCCGTCGGCCAAAAGGCTCTGCAGCGCGCTGTCCATCGACAGTAAAACAGGATAACCCGGGCTGGTGGAACCAAACAGCGCCAGCTTTTCGCGCGCGCGGCCGGTATAAGCCGCGTTGCCCACATGCAGCAGCGCCCCTCCGGTGAGTACCGGCAATGTTTTGTGCAGCGAATCGCAGCACATATCCGCTCCCAGCGCGATCGGATGAGCGGCAGCCGGTCGCGGAGGCCGCCGAAGGCCGCCGTTGGATCCAATAAAAGGAAGATGCGCGCCGTGCGCGTTATCCACCAGCAACGGGACGCCGTAACGGCGGCACACCGCCGCGACGCCGGCAATATCGCCGACAACGCCAAAATAGCTGGGGCTGGTGATGTAAACGGCGGCGATATCGCCGTAAGCGGCCAGCGCCTGTTCCACCTGCGCGGGAGCAACAGCTTCCGCCAGCCCCGTGGCGGCGTCGACAGGGGGGAGCAGCCAGCGCGGGCGGATATCGAGCAGCGCCATGGCTCCTATGGCAGCCTTATGCGCCCCCCGCCCAATGAGAAGCCGCTGCCCCGGCCGCAGCGCCAGCGCCAGCATGGCCTGGATACAAAGAGTTGCGCCCCCCGCGGCGGCAAAGGAATGCGCCGCGCCATACAACGCGGCGTAGCCGCGCTCCATCGCCAGAATGGGGCCGTCGGCGGCGGGGTGATAAAGGCTGTCCAACCCGTCGCACTCGGTCAGATCCCATGCCGAAAGCGCGCCCCACCGCGAATTGACGGCACGCCCCTTATGCCCCGGCGTGTGAAAGCGGGCGCGGTCTTTTTCGATATAGGCGGCAGCCGCGGCCAGCAGGCCATCCGCGCCGGGCAAGGCGTCTCGGTTCATCGTGTTACCTGTGGTGGGATTTGTGTTTGAGCGCGCACTCAAACGCTATCATATCTTTCGCCGCAGTTTGCGCAGCCATTCGGCAAGATCCACAGCGCGGTCGGCGAGGAAGCTGCGCAGGGGCCTGTAGATATAATCGAATTCGCCGGCCAGCTCGTCCAGCGTGCCGTGAAAGCCCGATTTGAAGCGGTAGAGGCCGTAAAGAGGATTGTTCTCCTCGCTGAGATTGCCCGAAACGCCCTGAAAATCGTAAAGCGTGCAGCCGGTATCCAGCGCCCAGCCTATCATCTCCCATTGCAGCAACTGGTTGGGCATCACATCGCGAAAATCGTTGTCAGACGCGCCGTAGAGATAGCAGGTTTTGCCGGCATAGTTGGTGGCAACGGCCCCGGCGATAGCCGCGCCCTCATAATATGCCAGATAAAGGCGGCAATGCGTGCCCAGCGCATCCAGCATCCCGGCAAAGTAACGCGCGGGGCGCACGGCAAAGCCGTCGCGCGCACCGGTGACGCGCATGAGCCGGCCGAACTCCTCCAGCCCTTCGCCGCCCGCCATGCGGATCTCGACACCGGCCCGCCTCGCCTTGCGGATGTTGCGCCGCGTCATCTGTGAGAAGCCCGCGTATATCTCGTCGCGCCCCCGCCCGTCAAAGTAGAGCCGGTAATTGAAGCGGGGCTGTATCGTCTCAAAGCCGTCGCCGCCAAGAAAGCGCCGGAAGCCCATCGCACCCGCGAGCTCTATGAATTTTGTGTCGGCGCATAAGATATCGGGATCCATCTTGAAAATATGGGCGCGGTGCTTTTTGGCCAGCGCATCCGCCCCGGCTTTGAGGTCACGCAGCACGGCCTCGTCGTGCGGGTCGCACACCGGCCCGCGCGGCGCGTACAGCATGGCCGTGCCAATGATGGGAAAGCGCCGCACCAGCACGCTCATGCCGCCGACAATGCTTCCGTCGGAGCCCCGGCTGACAACCACGTCGCGCCCCCACTCCCCCTTGACGCCATGCCACAGCGTGCACTGCGTCACGCCGCCGGCCGGGTGCCGCGCGACAAAGGCGTCGTATTCGGGGTAGAGGGCGGGGTGGAGAATTTCCATATCGTTTGCTCCGTGTTCTGACATCTGCCAAGTTAAAGAGGGCGCGTTGATACAGCTCTTCGATTATAATTCGCCTATCACTCATGTTTGCGCTTTTACGCCGGGTCGGCGCGATAAAACCGGCGCGGGGCGGGCATCGGCAGGGCCAATGCCCGCCCCGCGCACGCTTATTTGCGCCGACCCGGCGCAAAGGTGCCGTCTTTTAGATTGAAGAATAGGATGAGCCTGTTGTTCCGAGTGAATCGCAAGGCGGATTTCGTTGCTCAGGATGCGCTACGCGCGCGTCTGCATACCGCCGGCCAGCAGCCGTAAATTCCGCTCGGCTGTCGCGCGGCCGCGATAGCCAAATGCCTTGACCGGCAGCAGCGCGTCAAGGGTTTCGAGGCTTACCACCGGTTGCGGGTTCTCGAGCAGCGGCGGAAGGCCGGCAAGGGCGCGCGGGTTCATCGGGCAGACATCGAGGCAGATATCGCAGCCCCACATCAGGCCGCCGGCACAAATCTGCGCTTCCTCATCGGGTAAGAGCGGGCCTTTCTTCTGCGTGATATGCGAGCGGCAGCGCGTACGGCAAAACCCCGCCTCCGACAGCGCGCCGGTGGGGCAGGCCGCCACGCAGGCGCCGCAATCGCGGCAATCTTCCTTTCGCGGCGCGTTTACCGGCAGGGCAAGCGTTGTGACGGCGGCCGCGATAAAACAGTCGGCGCCGATACCGGGCGCGATGAGCATCCCGTGCCGGCCCACAACGCCAAGCCCCGCCAGCACGGCCGCACGCACCTCGGGAATGGGCGAAGAATCGAGAAAGGGCAAAAAATCCTCGCCGGGAAAAGCGCTCCTCAGCCTGCCGCACGCTTTTTCGAGCAATAGCCCGCCGGCGCGATGATAATCGTCAAAGATAGCGTAACGGGCCACGTTGCGTTCTTCAAACACGCCGCCGTAGCAGGGCAGCAGGCAAACTATGACAGCTCGCGCCCGCGCCGGAAGCCGCGCGCGGCTGCGCACGGGCAGCAGCGGCAGCTCCGCGAGCGCGCAAACGCCCAGCCGCTCGATGCCGGCCCCCGCAAACGCCGCCGCGACGGTATCAATCATGTATTTTCCTCAGTAAACACTGTTCCCGCAGTGGATATCAAAAGGCATAATGAGCAGCCTTTGAACAGCCTTATAGTGTGTCGCGAAAAACCACGCTATGGCCTTGCCGTAGCTTTCTTTATTATCAAACTCCCAGTACGAAAAATACTGCACGCACTTAATTATTTTGGTGAGCTCCCTTGGCGGCTGCCCCGGCTCGACGCCGTCGATGGTATAAAACCGCTTGACGTATTTGATACCGAGGCAGCCGGGCTGTTCTTTTTGCTCACCGGCCACCGCCGCTATCAGCTTTTCGAATTCGTCGAGCCTGTCCGGCTTTACCTGAAAGCGCTTCACCTCGGAAAAAGCATCTGTCATGGCGTTTCCTTTCACATATGCCGCGCGAACTCCGGTCTTGCCGTCTTCCCTTTTTTTGCGGGGAGGGCGTTTTTTATGCCGTTTCTTCTTGCTCCAGCATCGCAAACAGCTCGCGCAGCCTCTCTTCATCCCCTGCCAGATGCAGATACCCGAACAGCGCCTCGAGCGCCGTGGCTTTGTGGTATTGCGCCGGCGTACAGCCGGAGGGCTGGCGCGAAAGGCTCACATTGCGCCCCCGCCGCAGAACTTCGCGCTCGTCGCCGGTGACAAGCTCCGGCAGGCGGTCGTACCGGGCCGCCTGCGCGCCGGCACGCACGCGCTCCACAGCCAACGTATGCAAGCGCCCCGAGGTGCCCTCGCCGGCGCGCGCCAGCGCCTCACGCACCAACAGTTCGTAAACGCTGTCTCCCACAAAGGCGAGCGCGACGGGGCTTAGCCCCCGCGCCCACGCGCGGCGCTCTTCCGCGGTGTGTTCCATGTTTGCTCCTTTGGTAAGAGGTGCCCTTATACTACTCTTCGATTAAACCTCGCCCATCACTTATGCTTGCGCTTTTGCGCCGGGCCGGCGCGGAGGCGCACACCCCGGCCCTTCGGGCCACCCCCTCCGCAGAAAGGAAATATAGGCTTTTCTACTTCATCGCCATAGCGCGCCTGGCGGCGGCGGCGATATCCTCGGGGGTAAGGCCGAACAGTTTGACAAGCTCACCGGGCTTGCCCGATTTGCCAAAGACATCCCTGACGCCCACGCGAATGACGGGAACGGGGCAAAGCTCTCCCAGCGCCTCGGCCACGGCGCCGCCAAGGCCGCCGACAACGCTGTGCTCCTCGGCGGTGACGATACAGCCGCAATCCTTCGCCGCCTGCACGAGGATATCGGTATCGAGCGGCTTTATCGTGTGCATGTCAATAACGCGGGCGGCAATGCCTTCGGCGGCCAGCAGCTCGCGCGCGGCCATAGCCTGCGCCACCATAAAGCCGGTGGCCACAATGGCGACGTCGCCCCCGTCGGCCAGCGGCGCGCCCTTGCCCAGCTCAAATTTGTAACCGGGCAGCGTGTTGGTGATCTGCGCCACGGCCAGCCGCCCGGTGCGCATGTAGCACGGGCCGGTATGAGCCAGCATGGCCGCCACGGCCAGCTTTGTCTCGTGGGCGTCGCAGGGCGAGAGAACCGTCATGCCGGGCAGCGCGCGCATGAGGGCAACATCCTCCAGCGCCTGATGCGTCGCGCCGTCCTCGCCGACGGTAACGCCGGCATGGGAGCCCACTATTTTGACGTTGAGGCCCGGATAAGCGATGGAATTGCGGATCTGATCCACCATCCGCCCCGGCGCGAAAACGGCGAAGGATGAAAGCACGGCGGCTTTACCCGACGCGGCCAACCCCGCCGCCACACCGGCCATGTTTCCCTCGGCGATGCCGACGTTGATATACCGTTCTGGGTACGCCTCGCCGAAGAAGCAGGTCATTGTCGATTTTCCGAGATCCGCATCCAGCACCACGAGGCGCTCGTCTGCCCCCAGCTCCTTCAGCGCCTCGCCAAAGGCGTTACGGGTGGCGATTTTCGGCAGCTCAGACATTTACCCCACCTCCTTTTCCAGCCGCGCGATCTCCGCGTCCAGTTCCTGCGCGGCCTTTTCGTATTCTTCTTTGTTCGGCGCTTTGCCGTGCCATCCGTAATTATTTTCCATGTACGATATCCCCTTGCCCTTCACCGTTTTGGCCAGCAGGGCGGTGGGCTTGCCCTTTGTTTGCCGCGCCTGCGCGAAAGCGGCTTCAATGGCGGCAAAATCGTGCCCGTCTACGCCGATGACATGGAACCCGAAGGCGCGCAGCTTTTCGTCGAGCGGGTAGGGGCTGAGCACGTTGGCAACATCCCCCGAAATTTGCAGGCCGTTGTTGTCAACGATAGCCACGAGGTTATCGAGCTTATAATGCGCGGCGCTCATGCACGCCTCCCATATCTGCCCCTCCTGGATCTCGCCGTCGCCGAGAATCACATAAGTCCGGTAATCCTTCTTATCCAGCTTGGCGGCCAACGCCATGCCTACCGCCGCCGAAAGCCCCTGCCCCAGCGAACCGGCGCTCATATCCACACCGGGCACGGCCTTCATCTCCACATGGCCCGAAAGGTAGCTGCCTGCGCTGCGAAATCCCCGCAGATCCTCCGCGGGGAAGAACCCGCGCAGCGCCAGCGCCGCGTACAGCCCCGGCGCGCAATGCCCTTTCGAGAGCACAAACCGGTCGCGGTCTTCGTTGCGCGGCGCGGCGGGATCAATGTTCATCTCGCGCCAGTAGAGGTCGGCCAGCAGGTCTGCGATGGAAAGCGACCCGCCCGGATGTCCCGACCCCGCGCAGGTCACCTCCTCGAGGATCCAGCGCCGGATGCGCGCCGCCGCCAGAAACAGCGCGGGTTGCGGTTGGTGTTGCATTTGAAATACCCCCTTTATCTGTCGCCTTTTCTCCGCCGGAGGCAGAGAAAAGACAGCGTTTCGTTATCCTCGTTCGTTGCGCTTTTTGGCAATGGCGTCATACGCCGCCGCAAGCACATCCCCCAGCGGCACGCCGCGCTCCCGCGCTATGGTTCGCGCGCTTTCATACTCCACCTTGGTTTTATTGATCCCTTCCAGTACCGATTCCTTTACCTCCACGGCGCCAAAAGGCGTTTGCACTGTGGCGGCGCGGCGTTCCATCACAACGCGGCGCGGGCGCGACGAGCGCACGCCTATGGTGGAGGTGTGCAGCAGCATAAGGCGCGAAAACACGGCTTCCCGCTCACAGGGGCACAGCAGCGAGAGGATATGCCCCGGCCTGCCCTTCTTCATGGTGGCCGGCGTCACCCACACGTCGAGCGCGCCGGCTTCCAGCAGCGTCTCGCAGGCGAAGCCCAGCGCTTCGCCTGTGATATCGTCCAGATTACAGGCCAATTCGCATACGGCGTCGCCGGCGCTGTTCTCCGCTTCTTCTTCCACAAGCAGTACGCGCAGCAGGTTGGCGGTGTGGGCGAACTCGCGCTTGCCCGCGCCGTAGCCAACCGCCAGCACGGTAAAGGCGGGCGGCGCGCCGAAGCCGCGCGCAACGGCGGCCACTATGGCCGCTCCTGTTGGCGTGACCATCTCGCCCTGATTTTCTGTTGTACGCAACGGGATACCGTGTGCGCGCGCGATCTCCAGCGTGGCCGGCGCCGGCACCGGCATGACGCCGTGCCGGCACCGCACCGTACCCCGCCCCTCGCTCAGCGGCGAGCAGAGGATTTTATCCACCGCGAGATCATCGAGCAAAATGGCCGTGCCGACAATATCCACGATGGAATCGACGGCCCCCACCTCGTGGAAATGAACGGCGTCGGCGGGCTTGCCGTGCACCTTGCCCTCCGCCTCGGCCACGGCGCGGAAGATACGCAGCGCCATATCCTTCACACCGGCGCTGAGAGCCGCATTTTCGATGATAGCGCGGATATCGGCAAAGGTGCGGTGCTCGTGGGCATGGCTGGGAGGATGCGCATGCGCGGCATCGTGCGTGTGGACGTCGGCATGGGAATGGATATGGGCATGGCCATGCTCGTGCGTGTGGGCGTCATTGTGGGAATGGGCGTGCGCATCATTATGCGTGTGGGCGTGGCCATGCTCGTACGCGAACCCGTGCGGCTCGTCTTCCTTGGGGATAACGCGGAAATCGAACGTGTCGACGCCGCTTTTTACGGCGCGACCGAATTCGAGGCGGTAGCCGCCCACGCCCAATGCGGTGAGGCCGTCCAACAGGGCTTGCCGGCTTGCGCCCAGATCGAGGAGGGCGGCCACCGTCATATCGCCGCTGATGCCGGAGGCACAATCAAAATAGAGCGTTTTCACGCGGGTTCCTCTCTGCCCCGCATGGCGAGGCGGTTGATTTGCGCGGCCAGATAACCCGCGCCGAAGCCGTTATCGATATTGACGACGCCGATCCCCTCGGCGCAGGAGTTGAGCATGGTGAGCAGCGCCGAGAGCCCGCCGAAGTTGGCTCCGTACCCCACCGACGTGGGCAGCGCGATAACGGGGCAATCTACCAGGCCGGCCACGACGCCGGGCAGCGCGCCCTCCATGCCGGCCACGGCAATGATGCAGTTGGCGGCGCGCAGCCGCCCGAGCTGGTCGAACAGGCGGTGGATGCCGGCCACGCCGACATCAAAAACGCGCTCGACGTTTGTACCGAAAAACTCGGCGGTGCGGGCGGCCTCCTCGGCCACCGGGATATCGGACGTGCCGCCGGTGCACACCGCCGCCAATCCCTTTTGGGGCAGCGGTTTTGTTATATATGTGAGGATGCCGCTGGGCGCGTGGTATTCGATGGCGGGCAGCAGCTTTTGGGCTTCTTCGTATTGCCGCGCGGTGGCGCGTGTACCCAGCACGTTAGAATCCTGTGCGGCGAACCGCTCGAAGATAGCGCACACCTGCCCGGCCGTTTTGCCGGAGCAATACACCACCTCGCCAAACCCCGAGCGCAGCGCGCGGTGGTGGTCCAGCTTGGCGAAACCAATATCCTCGTAGGGCAGGCGTTTGAGGCGCTCGGCGGCGGCTTCCGGGGAAAGGCTGCCGTCGCAGACTTCTTGCAGGAGGGCTTCGATATCCATTTTAGCGGGTTCTCCTTAAGAGCTTTGCTTGCCTATCACTGCTATATGCCGTGTTTTCCCCGCCTTCGGCGGGGAAAACACAACTGATCAGTACTTACCTAAATAACTGCCGTGTCCATGCTCCCCGACCGGAAGCCCTCGATATCCAACGTGATATAGCGATAGCCCAACTCATGGCAAAGGGCGGCCAAATCGGCACGCGCGGCGAGAATGCGGGAAAAATCAGACGGCTCTACTTCAAGGCGGACGGTATCGCCATGGATGCGCGCACGCAAAATGCCGATACCTGCCGCCTTTACGGCTTCTTCAATGCGGGCGGCGGCGGCCATGCCCTGCGCGGTAAGGCGCACACCGTACGGAAACCGGGTGGCAAGGCAGGGCGCGGCGGGGCTGTCGGCCGCGGCAAGGCCCATCCGGCGGGCCAGCGCGCGCACATCGGCTTTGCCATAACCCAGCTCGGCGAGCGGACTGCGTACAGCAAGCTCGGCCAGCGCGCGCCGCCCCGGCCGGTGAACTGTAAGGTCGTCGGCGTTGGTGCCATCGAGCAGCGCGGTGAGACGGTGCCTGTCGGCATATGCCCGCAAACGCGCAAACAGCTCCCGCTTGCACAGGTAGCAGCGCTCGGGCGGGTTATCGACAATAGAATCGGGGATACCGTCGAGTGCGACGACGGCGTGCGTCGCGCCCAATTCGGCGGCCGCGCGCGCGGCCCGCTCCGGCTCGGCAGGGCTGTGCAGCGGCGAATGCAGCGTTACGGCGTGGATCCGGGATGGGGCGCCGCCCGTGCGCGTTGCCGCTTCCGCTGCCGCGGCCAGCACAACGGCACTGTCTACACCGCCCGAAAAAGCGACACAGATGCCTTGCGGCGCAAGCGCCGCAAGGCAATTGACAAGTGACAACCGGTAATTGTCACTATTGGTATCGCTTCGCGATGCTTTGGGTAACGGCGCCGCCATATCCTTCATGACCGTGTCCTTTTCTTTCCTTGGTAAACACTGATTTAACCTTACCGCCATCGTGCAAGCAACGGTGCTATGCCGTGTTTTCCCCGCCAAAGGCCGGGAAAACACGGCTAACCGGTGCCTACCTTGCTCTTGTCCATTGTAAATTGTCCCTTGTCAATTGTCAATTGTTAATTCCCCTGTGCAACTGCACGGTAGATCTCGGCTTTGGCGCGGCCGGTTTGCCTGGCGGCCTCACGCGCGGCCGCCGAAAGGCTCATGCCGCCGGCGGCAAGGGCGCGCGCCAGCGCCACGGCTTCGTCCAGCGCGGGGGCCGGCGCGGGGGCAGGGGGCTTGGCGCCTTCTATCACCAACACATATTCACCGCGCGGCGGGCTTTCGCGGCAGCGGGCGGCGGCCTGCGAGAGAGTGGTGCGCACCACCTCCTCGTGCAGCTTGGTGAGTTCGCGGCACAACGCGATATTCCGCTCGCCCAGCACGCGCAGCAGATCGTCCAACGTGGCAGCCAGCTTGTGGGGCGCCTCGTAGAAGACGAGGGTGCGCTCTTCGTTTTTAACGGCGGTCAGATGCGCCTCGCGGCCGGCTTTGCGCACACTGAGGAAGCCCTCGAAGCAAAACCGCCCGCAGGGAAGCCCCGAAAGTGCCAGCGCCGCAATAGCCGCCGACGGCCCCGGAACCGTCACAACGGGCACGCCCGCCCCGGCGCAGGCGCGCACCAACTCCTCGCCGGGGTCGGAAAGGCAGGGCATTCCGGCGTCGGAGCACAATGCGCCGCTTTCGCCGGCCAGCAAACGCGCAAGCAGCTTCGCACCGCTTTCGCGGCGATTGTGCTCGCGGTAACTCACCAGCGGCTTCTTTATTCCCAAATGGGCCAACAGCCCCCGCGTGACGCGGGTATCCTCGGCGGCGACAAAATCGACCTGAGCCAGCGTGCGCGCCGCGCGCGGGCTTATATCTCCAAGGTTGCCGATGGGCGTGCCGACAAGATAGAGGGTTGCGGGCATGGGGCAGGCTCCTTACATAATTTATCCGTGTGCGTTGCGGGCCGCACACAGATAAGTATAACACATCCTGTCCACCCTTTGCCAACTCTGCGCCGGCCGTGCTGTGCTCCCGCCGGTTTCAACCGCAAGCAAGTGCGTGACCGGGCGAAAGCCCCGGACACGAGGCGCCTGTCACGCGCTGTGTCCGGGGCTCTGCCAATACCCGCCCCCTTCGGCGGGGGGAACACGATAAATCAGGGTTTACCTAGCCCTTACCCACCAGCCGGCCGAAGCCCAGCGGCCCCGCGATCCCGTCGGAGGCAAGATAGTGGTCGCGCTGGAAGAAGCGCAGGGCGGCTTCGGTTTTGGGGCCGTAATCGCCGTCCACCTCGCCGGGCTCGTAACCGTTGAGGATAAGCAGTGCCTGCAAAAGGGCAACCAAGCCGCCGCGGCTGCCTTCACCAAATTGGCGGATGGCGGCTACCGTTTGCGGGTTCCACTGACCGTTTACGGCAAGGTTTGCGCCAAAGGCGCCGTTGAGCTCGATCTGCAGCGCGAGGATAGCCGCCTTATGCGTGGGCGCGTCGTAAACGCCGTTGGGCGTCAGGTCAAAGCCGTAGCGGCCGGCCAGAAGCTGCTGCATCTCGTAGATATCGTTCTCTTCGGGAATGATGACAGGCGGGCAAGCGGTGGGCGGGCGTTCGTTCCACCGCAGGCCAAAGTAGTCGGTAACGCCTTTGGCGACGGCCTTTGCGTAGGCGTCTGCCTTTTCGTCGAAAAGGCGGTTATCCTCGTGGTTATTGATAAAGCCCATCTCAAGGAGCATGGCGGGCATAAGAGTGCGGCGCAGGACAGCGTAGTTGCCGCGCGATACCCCCACCATCCGCTGCACGCCCGTGTCCGCCACGGCGCTGAGCACCAGCTGCGCCGCGCGCCCCGAGGTTTCGACCGGCGCGGTGAGGTAGATAAAGTTTTCAACGCCGTTGGTGTTCTCGTTTTGTACCGGGAAGGAGTTGCGGTGCAGGCTGATAAACAGGTCGGCGTCCGCTTCATTGGCTATTGCCGCCCGCTCGGCCAATTCCAGGAACACATCGCTGTCGCGCGTCATCAACACGCGCATTCCCTGCGCGCGCAGCGCGCAGTCCACCGCCTTTGCAAGGCGCAGGTTATCGTCTTTTTCCTGCCGCCCCTCGTAAGAGGCGCCGTTATCCCATCCGCCATGCCCCGCATCCACCACGATCAGCAGATTGGCTGCCGTTTCCATACGCACACCGTCCTTTTTCCCGCGGGAAAGGCTTTGACAGAAGCAGCCAAATAGGCTATACTGATACCGAGCCAAACCGCCGCGAAATACCCTGTTTCGGGGTATTACAGTATAGTTTTTTTGCGAAAAAAGTGTGCATGACAAAAATTTGTTGTTTTTCTCCGCCGCAGGCTGAGAAAAACAACAAACAATGTGGGGGTGTGTTTTGTGCGCGTTATCCGCATTGCCTGCCGCGACGAGGCATCGTGCCTAGCGCGGGCGGGCAGCCTGATGCAGGCCATTCGCGCCTACGATCCCACATTTTTGCCCGAGCTTGTTCCTGTCGCGGCGGGCACGCCGGCCGATTCGCCCGAAACACCCGAGGGTGTGCGCGCGCCGTGGATGGACGCGATAGAATCGCGGCTGCGGGACGGCGAGGTCGATTTGGCCCTTCACCAGTTGCGCGAGTTCCCCTACGAGACCGACCCGGCGCTGCCCATTGTGGCGGCGGGGCCAAGGCCGCTGGCGCGCGTAGCCCTCGTCATCGCAAAAAACCGCTCTGAGCCCGATTTCAAAAAGCCGTTGGGAATAGCCAACCTGTGCCATTTCTACCAGCTGGCGCGCCTTTTTCCCGGTTGGGGAGCGGCCGGCGTCGTGCGCGATATCTTTCCCCGGCTCGAGGCGTTGGACGACGGCGTTTACGGCGGTCTTGCGCTCTCGCGGGCCGCACTGGATTTTTTGCGGCAGCCGCCGCGCATTTTCAATGTTTACAGCGTTGCGCAGCTCACGCCGCAGGCCGTGCAGGATCTTACCGTCGTGCAGGGCCGCGCGGGCAAGAGCGCGAGCTATCTGATTGGCTACCACAGTATCGACGCGTGGGATATGGCGCTGGCCGAGCGCGCCTTTGCCCGCGCCATGAACCGGCTGGGCGAGGCGTCCTTCCTTGCCTGCGCCGCTGTAAAAGAAAAAAAGGTAACGGTTCGCGGCGTTATGCTGGCCAAAAGCGGGCAGCTCTACGAAGGCGAGCTGACCGGCCGCCGCGCCGACGTTGAGACCCTCGGCGCGGCGCTGGCCTCCCGCCTGCATGTCGACGCCTACCCCCGGCCAAGGCGGGCCCCGCGCACATGACGGCGGCAGGTTCCGGGCAGGCCGCCGCACGGCATATGGCACTGGCCGATGCCATCGCGGCCATCCGCCCGCCCGACAGGGCCGCGATGGCGCGCACGCAAAAAAAACTCGATACCCTTCTTAAGCCGCTGGACGGGCTGGGGCTGCTCGAGCGGTATCTCGTTAAAATAGCGGGGATGACGGGGCGCGATTTTTTTGATCTGCGCAAAAAAACCGTCGTTGTCTTTTGCGCCGACAACGGCGTGGTGGCCCGCGGCGTCAGCCAGACGGGCAAGGAGGTAACGGCGGCGGTGGCCCGCAACCTTACGCGCGGGCTGGCCAGCGTTTGCAAAATGGCGGCCGTGGCCGGCGCGGATGTGCTGCCGGTGGATATCGGCATCGACTCCGGCGAGTGCACGGAGGGGTTGCTCTGCCGCAAAATAGCGCGCGGTACCCGCGATTTCACCGTTGGCCCCGCCATGACCGAGCGGGAGGCAACAGCCGCTCTCGAGGCCGGAGTAGAAATCGCGCTGTCTCTTGCCGCCGACGGCTGCGGAATGCTGGGAGCCGGCGAGATGGGTATCGGCAACACAACAACGGCGGCCGCTCTTGCCGCCGCGCTGCTGGGTCTTACGCCCGCGCAGGCTACGGGGCGCGGCGCGGGCCTTGCCGACGACGGGCTTGCGCGCAAGCTGGAAGCCGTGCGCGCGGGCCTTGCGCTGCACGGCTGGGCCAAAGAGCCCTTTGACCTTCTCGCCCGTCTTGGCGGGCTGGATATTGCCGGCATGGCGGGGCTGTGCCTTGGCGGGGCCGTGGCCGGCATACCCGTGGCGCTGGATGGCTTTATTTCCTGCGTGGCCGCGTTGGTGGCGGTAAGGCTCGCGCCCGATACCATCCATTACCTGCTGCCGTCGCACTGTTCGGCCGAGCCCGCCGCCGCCCGCGCGCTGGAGGCGCTGGGCCTTACGCCTCTGCTGCTGGCAAATATGCGCCTCGGCGAGGGAACCGGCGCCGTGGCGACGTTTCCGCTTTATGATATGATGCTTCGTATTTACGATGAGATGCCGACCTTCGCGTGGGCGGAGATAGAGCCTTATGCGCGTGTGTAAGATCCTTTGTTCAACTGCGGGGAATGTTGTGCCGGCCCGGCCCTTATTTCCCCACTGGGAGGGGTAGCCGCGTATGCGGCCGGGGGGCTCAAGACCCTTGATTTCTCCTTTCCCTATATTTCCCATTGTCAATTGCCTCTGGAGGTGTGGCGCCTATCTTTATTCTTCTGTACGGCGGCGCGGGATGCGGAAAGAGCGCGTTGGCCGAAGCGCTTTGCGAGTGTTTCGGCGGGCGGCGGCTGTATGCGGCCACCATGCGCCCCCGCGGCGAGGGGGCGCATGCGCGCATTGCGAGGCACCGCGCTATGCGCGCGGATAAGGGGTTCGACACCGTTGAGCATTACGCGCCTCCCGATTCGTTCGGGTTGCCGGGCGGCGCTCGCTACTGCTCCCTGCTGTTCGAGGATGTGGGCAACGCCGCCGCCAACTGCCTGTTTGACGCCGGGCTTTCTCAGAAAGCCACACGCGCCTCCTTCGCACGGTGTGTCTCCGGTTTGTCAGGCCGTGTGGAGAATCTTCTTTTTGTGACCAACGATATTTTTGCCGACGGCTTGGAATACCCCGAAGAAACGCGCCGGTATCTCGATTGTATGGCAAGCCTCCACCGCGATTTGGCGCGCCGTGCCGATGTGGTGCTCGAGGTGGTATGCGGGTTGCCGGTTTTTCATAAAGGACAGTTGAGATTGAGAACAGAATGTCAACAAGCGGGGTCGAATCGGTCAGCGGTTATCTGATATACTCCTTTGAAAGAAGAGCGCCTTTGCGCCGGGTCGGCGCAGATAAGCGGGCGGGGGCGGGCACTGGCCCTGCCAATGCCCGCCCCC
>QMCE01001626.1_pt1 | contig 20764 bp, 21 predicted proteins | sample 1821851 | NCBI WGS metagenome assembly QMCE01 (sample SAMN09453174, study PRJNA476694) | Termite gut metagenome, whole genome shotgun sequencing project. | isolation source: worker | host: Odontotermes sp. | place: South Africa:Pretoria | collected 2016-01-28 | reverse complement strand
TATTTCAATCCACGCGCTCCAAGCGGAGCGCGACTGCAAAATAAAAATATACTCCTTACATTTATTTCTTGGCCGCATGATTGTTGCTTGAAAACAGTCTGTTTTAAGTGCAATTCATGCAATTAATGAGTAGCATGAATCAGTTTTCGGCGATAAAAGCCCGCCCAAGTGCGCTTTTTAGGTGCGAAGCATACGGCGAAAGTAAGTTTGCTTCCGTTTCGCACCCTTAATCAGCGCTCTATCCGTGCAACCCTACACTATTAGCGGCCCGGTAACGTCGAAGGACGGTTTTACGCCAAAATGCTCCGCTTTGCGGCGGTCGTTGCCCAGCGTATAGAATCGCAGGCTGTCCTTTTCCGTATCGATAATGCGGACGAGCCGTTCTTTAACCTTGAGAAACAATCCTGCGTCCAGTATACATTCAAATACGGAATTTTGCACGCGCTGGCCGTAATCTTCACACGCCTTCGCTACTTGGCGAAGCCGCTTGCGTCCTTCCGCGGTCTCTGTGTTAACGTCGTAGGTGATAAGGACGAGCATATTTGCCTCACTTCCATAAAAACGGCGGGTAGGCCTCCAAATCGCCTCTGAGAAAGCGCGCCAACAGCAGCGCCTGCGCGTGCGGCACAAGCCCCCATTCTAGCTTTTCCTTCAAAAATGGATGGATAAGCTGCTCGCTCTTGCGTTCTTGCCATGCTTTTAGCAAGGCTTTACGGGCGCTGTCCCGAATAAAAACGGCGCCGTTTTCCTTCTGTTCAAAGCCGCTTGCGTCGATTTGGCGGGTATTGATCAGCGTTAGGACGAACCTGTCGGCGAGGGGGGCGCGCAATTCCTCCATCAGATCGAGCGCGAGCGACCGCCTCCCCGGACGATCCTTGTGCAGAAAGCCGACAAACGGGTCGAGCCCGACGGCCGCCGCCGCCGAGGCCGTATCGCGCGCTAGCAGCATATACACGAAGGACAGCAGCGCGTTTATGTTGTCCAGCGGCGGCCTCCGGCTGCGTTCGCGGAAGAAGAACGCCTTTTTGTCCTGCAGGATAAGCTCGTCGAAAACCGCAAAATAGCGGCTTGCGGCTTCGCCCTCAATGCCCATGAGCGCTCCGTGGGCTTCCGCCGATTGAACGGTAGGTATAGCGTCGGCGATCATGCGCGCCGCCCTTTTAACGCGCTCCGTATCCAGGCGCGGCGCGTGATCCCGCGTGGCGCGCTCGAGTACCCAGCGGCCGTTATGCAGCTTGCCGACGAGCATATTCTTCGCGATGGCGAGGCTTTGCGCGTCGTCATCCGCCGCGCGGTGCTGCGTTCGGCGCAGCGTTACGTTGCCGCGCGCCTCGCCGACCACGCTCGCTAAAAAGCGTCCGTGCGCCGTGCAGAACGACAGCGCGATCCCGCGCTCGGCACACGCGCCCATCAGCTTCGGGCTTGCGCCCGTATATCCGAAGGTTACGATGCCCTCGAGATTATGCAGCGGAACGCGCAGGAGCGCTTCGTCGTCCTTGAGTACAGTGACTGTTTCGCCGTCCAGCGACAGGTAGGCTTCCGGCGTCGTAACGTAGAGCGTATTCAGGAGCTTTCGCATGATGTCTCCTCCGCGAGCGCGCTTTGAATATAAGCGGCTACCCGCCCTTCCTTAGGCAGCTCCGGCAGACATACGTCCGCCATAGAGCAGTTTTTGCAGCTCTTCGAGGGCTTGACGCGCGGCGTATACCGCCGTTCATAATAGCCGCGCATCTCAGCGAACATCGAGCGTACGGTTTCGCGCAAGGCATCGTCAAGCGGCACGGCGTCGCGCCGCTTAATCTCGCCGTAATACAGGTACGCCTCTTCAATAGGCGGGCAGGCGAGCATTTCCTCAAGGCACATCGCCTGCGCGCAGAGCTGCAGGCGATCCGCGCTTTTTGCCAAAGGCCGGCCGCGCTTATATTCAACAGGACAGGGCACCCGGCGATATTCCACCACATCGCACGCGCCGCGTACGCCTAACGTGTGGGAAAATACCGGCATCCCCCGCACTGTGATAACGTCCTTGCGCTTTTCGGTGAAACGCGGATCATGCGCGCGCTCGTGCATGATTTCGCCGGAAATCGTGAGCGCGTTGTCCTCCCACTGCGATTCGATATGGATCAGCGCCCATTGCCGCCGACAGAAGGCGAAATGCTGTATGCCCGATATCAGCAGATAGTCGTCCTCTTCGTACGTCATCGGCGCTAAATACCATCGAGTTCTTTCGGAGAATCGATGCCTTCGAGGGGTGCGAGGGTGTACGTCCCGTCGGGGTTTACATTAAGGCTGCGGTGCACCTTCGCCGACGGCAGCACAGCGCCCGTATGCGTCCACCAGATCACCTTTATGACCTCCATGCTACCGGCAGGGCGCGCCGTCGATTCGTCGTTTTCGAACAGCTTGAGCATAGCGTTTTTCAATTTTTCCGCGTCCTCATCGGTAAAGCCGGTTTTCTCCGCGAGCTGGCGGTTGATGCTGCCCTTCGTCACGTATACGCCCTTGTCCACGCGGTGCTTCATGCCCATCGTGTCGCCGGATTTCATCGAGGGATCCTTTGTGTTCGTAACAAGATTCACGCTCTTGGTGATTTGCAGGCTTGCGACGACCACCGGCTCCACGGAGAACGCGCTCTGTATACTAACAGGCCCGCGTATGGCGATGGACGCGTTCGCCTCGTCCACGCCCGCGAGCACCTGGCCGAACGCGCGCACGTCGAACCATGTTTCACAGGCCATTTTCGCCCTTTGTTCGCTCCCCACTTTTTTGTCCAGCTTGCCGAGGACGTTACCGTACCTGTCTTTTATGCTGCGGCAGTCGTCGCTGCGGTAGTCGTCCGATTGCACTAAGATCGCCTCGCCGTCGTCGAGGAGGCGGTTGCGCAGCTTGCGCTTTATGCATACGTCGGAGATTTCGCCGTGCCCGTCGTTATTTGTACGCGGTCGGTTACCGTTCAGCGGGTCGCCGTTGGGATTCGCGTTGTTCACGCCGATGATGATCGCGAAGTCGATTTTATTCGTTAGACTCATGATTTTCCTCCTTTTTACTGTTGAAAAGCGCTCTGCGCTGGAGCGAATAGCCCATCAGATACTTGGCGTTTAAAGCCTCTTCGCTGTCGCTGCTATACTTGTCCATATCGGTAAACATGCTCATGATTTCGTCGATCTGCTTCTGATACCCTTCCGCGCCGTTGAGACGTTCGATATACGGCTTCAATTGGCCATAGATCAATTTCCATGTGCGCGAAGGCTTGGATACAAACGCGGACATATACCGCACGGCGTTTGTCGGGCGCTTATCCGTATCGTCCTTTCCTGTTTGCAGATACCGCGCGTGATTCTCCAATCTGTCGGCAATCGCAAGCAGACGGCCAAAGAGATAGCTCCGATCATTGCACTTTACATCCAGCTCCAAGAAAATCGCCTCCCCCTTATGTTCGTAATAACTCTTTGCGATAGCGCAGGCCACGCTTATCGCTTCCTCCCACGTTAACTTGTCCCAGCTGCCGTTCCTGTCGTATGAAAACGGATTGCTGACGCGATTGACGGCGGCTCTTACCCAAGCGTAGTTCATCGGTTCTTTGCAAACGACGTGGCTGAGCATACGTATGCGCGCCTGTTTTTGAATCTTGGCATAGCCCTCGCCCGTCGGCTCCCCGTATACAGCCGCGATGATCCGGTTCGCGCTCGGCGCGAAGATATAATCGGCCTTTTCGCGGCGGAACCACCACCGGCAAGACTCGTGCCACGCGATTACGCGCTCGAAATACTCATTCTCCGACAGGTCCTGATAAAAAGTAACGCCCATGCGCCCCGTCGTCGCCGCGTCTACGGCGATTACGGCGGTACGGCGCTTTTTGGCCAACGCCTCCAGGTTTTCGGCATCTCCCATGCCCAGCAGCGCTTTGCGCAGCTCTTTGGCACAATTAACGCCCAGCTCTCCTTTTGCATTGTCCAGCGCGTTCTGAGCCGTTACGATGCCCTTCGTCATACTGAAGCCGTCATCAAAAGGATCAGGTTCCGCGCGCCCGTCGTCTACCGCCCAAGCGACGACTGCCTGCGTATCGCATCTGCGCCCCTGCGTCGCTATCAGGTACTTGAGCATTGCGTGGGCCTTGTGACTGGCGTCCGCGCCGATTACGCTGGCCTGATCCCACGCGGAAAAGCGCCCCCTGTACGTATAATTCGTATCGTCATTACAGCTGATAAGCTTTGCGTTGCTCGTAACGGGATTCACGCCCTTGGGGTGCTTGGCCACCCGCGAAGCAAACGCCCCCGCCGCGAAGCAAAGCGTTTTTCCATTCGGCAGAGACGCGGCGCAATACTCCTGCCACGCCTTCGCGACGGAGGGATCCTCCCATAGATCGTCCTTGCTTTGTTCAAAATCTCCTGAAACGTTTACGTTGAAGCGTATGAACAGCTTGTCCGATTTGGCGTCGATGTCGTGCTTTTGCAGGTCGTCCAGTATCGTTCCGCCCTCTATATACCTATATACCGCCATGACCTTAGGATGGCGGCCGCTCCACACCGCGAGCTGCGCAAGATACGCCTTGCGCTTTTCCGCGTTTAAGGCGAGGTAACCCAGCTCCTCGTGGAGCGGATAGGGGTAAATCGTCTTTCCGGCGCGGTTTGCCGAATCCTCAGTACAGGGTATCATCATGTTCTTCAGCGGGTCGGCTTTCGCGTCTGAGAAAGTGCCGTCGCCATTCAATGTAATTACCGCGTCGGTATTCTTCGTCCAGTGGTTTTTGGGCAGCAGCGTGTTGCCCGCTAAACCGGCTTTTTCATCCTCCTCGGTTCTTACAGTTATTCCGACGATATCCGCGACCCTGTCATACGTCTCGGCCAAATTGCTAAACCAGCTCAATGTTCAGGTTCACCCCTTCCTCGAAGCGCTTGAAGCTGTAGTTTTTGCTGTACTCCCGCACGACGCGCCGCTGCGCGACGGCTTCCGGCCGTTCGAATTCGATGACGCCGTTTATCATCTTTTGCCGCCAAAGCCGTACGCCGAGCTCGCTTCTGCCCGTCTCGTCGGGATAATCGAAGCCGTGGAACATCATGCCGAAGTCGATTTCGTAGGGCGTGTCGTCCTGCGTGTTGTCGTATGCCCCCTCGCCTTCGCCGAACTCGCACGGCTCGACATACGCCTGGCACTCGCGCGTACCGAGGAAGACATCGCGGCGGCCGCCTTGCTTTACGCTGCGCAGCGCGATATTATGATGCTTGTTCTCGTCGCGATCCCGCGCAAGCTCGGGGCGGTGTTCGTTCCATTCGAAGTGCGCGAGGACATGGTATTCGACGTCCCGGAGGTATGTATAGTAAGCCAACTCATTTCCTCCGCTCATCTTAACGGGGCGGATGCCCTTGCTCTCCGTCTGGATGCGCTTCATTACGCGCACGGCGTCTACCACCCAATAAAAAGTGGGCTTCCAATAGATGCTTTCCACAACGCCTTTAAGCGCCTGATACGTCGGCGTCTGGTAGCTGAACTTTTCGCCGCCGGGGCGGGTGATGGGGTCACTAAACAACGCGTACCGGCCATATACCTTAAACTGAATCGAGTTGCGTTTCGGTTCCAAAAGCGGCACCTCCTTCGTTTATTTGTATTGCGTATGAATATTCAATTGCCAAGGTGCGATTATTGGGTCTGTTTGGCGCGCGGCCAAGTTCTTTATACGCTCAAAAACGCGTGATGCCCCTCCATATTCACGCCAAACTTCTCATTATAGAAGCCGGAATCGAGCGTGATGATTCCGTCACGCTTATCCAGTGCGCCGCGCTTTTCCAACTCGTCGAGCTGATACTTATATAGTGAAACGCTATGCTTACCGAGGTCGCTCAAGAGCCTGCGCTTTTGCGCGATATCCCCGTCGGGCAGGGAGCGGAATTGGGCGATCAACGCTATGCTCTTTTCGTTATACGGAACCACGACGTCCGTACGTCCCCGGTCTATGACATAAAACTCGTCCGCCGCCGAGCGAATCGCGAAGCGCAGCGCGGGCGGCTTCGCGCCCCGCCTGTCCTCGCGCTCCATCAGCGCTTTCCAGGCGGTCTTGCCGCGCTCGTTTTCCGAAAGCAGGTCGTAAACCGACCCGCTTTCCGAAAGCAAAAAATCCATCGCATTTTTCCGCTCATAGAAATAATAACGATAGTACAAATTTATATCGTCGGATTTCTCGTCAAACAGCCGCCGCGTTTTCTCCGCGCCTACCTTGATATCCGGCAGCTTGCTCAAATTTTCGCCCTTAATATCGACGACGTATACGTCCTTCGTTTCGCCGAACTCGCCGTGGCGGTTGCAGCGGCCCGCCGCCTGATAGATGCTGTCCAGCCCCGCGAGATCGCGGATTACGCATTCGAAGGAGATATCGACGCCCGCCTCGATAAGCTGCGTGGACACGCATACGACGTCCTCCTTTTTGTCCAGCCGGCGGCGCAGCTCCTTTATCACGTCGTCGCGGTGCGCGGAGCACATATTCGTGCTCAGATGCAGCGCCTGCACGCCGGCCGCCGCGAGTTCCTCCGTCAGCGATTTCGCCGCCGCTTTGGTATTTACGATCACGAGGGTTGAGCCTTTGTGCTTTGAAAGGACGAACGCGGCAAGCTCAGGATAAGCGTACCCGCCCTGCTTCAGCGCGTTTCTGATTTCATAGCGTTTCGGCGGCGAATCGCAGACCGCGATGGACTCCCTTTGGGAAAACACGAGCGGGCGATCGACCGTATCGAGCAGCGGCTGCGTCGCCGTGCAGAGCAATATCGTGCTTCCGCAGACGCGATTCAGGAAGCTGACCGCGCCGTTGAACAGATGTACGCATTTTATGGGCAGGCTCTGCGCCTCGTCGAAAATCAAGACGCTGTTCGCCATGTTGTGCAGCTTGCGCAAATCGCTGCCTTTGGCCGAAAATACGCTCTCTAAAAATTGCACCTGCGTGGTTAAAATGATGGGCGCGTCCCAACGGTCGGTGTGCAGCTTGTAATTCTTCTCGTCGTCCGGGCGGGTGAGAAGATTCGAGTGATGCTCCAGCACGGTGCTTTCGTCCGCGTCGAGCGCGCTGCGAATCTCCTTTGCGGTCTGGCTCAATATCGACAAGTAGGGGATGACGTAAATTATCCTGTCCAAGCCGTGCTTGCGCGCGTGTTCGAGCGCGAAGCGCACGCTCGCGAGCGTCTTACCGCCGCCCGTCGGCACCTCGAGCTTGTAGATACCCCTATTAAGCTGGCCGGATTTCGCGCAGGCCTCCGACACCCGGGCGCGCAGGGCGTTCATCTCGGAATCCGATTTAAATGCGTTCAGCTTCTTTTCGAGCCGCGCGAGCATACCGTCCCAGTCGGGCTTCTCCGGCATATAGCGCGCGCCGCTCTCGGAGAGCATGGCGTCCAGGCGGTCGGCGTCCACGAGGCAGGAATAGATGAATTTCGTAAGCATCGAGAGGAAGAACCAGCCCGAATGGCCTCCGGGCGTGGCGGCGTTAAGGGCGTCGGCCCTGGCCTTCAGCGAAGCGGCGTCCATTCCCTGCGCTGGGACGCTCTCGACTAGGTTGGTGGTTTTTATTAGCTCGTCGAGCAACGGAGTTTCCCCGTCGGGCGCAAGATTATTATATAAACTGCCATGATGCGCCGCGATAGCGTTGGCGAGCATCTCGGCGAACGGCGGAAAAGCGGACAAATCGCCCCAAATCTGCCTCGCGCCGAAAATGCTGTGCTGTACGCTGCCGCGCTTGGCAGACTTATCATCGAGATATGTCTGGAATTCGGGCTGCGTCTTGCCCAAATCATGTAGTATGCCCGCTATGCCGGACAGCTCCGCGTCGCCGCACTTAGACGCGAATTGGGCAGCGTACTTGGCTACATTGGTCACGTGCTCCGTGAGCGTTTGTCCCGGGCGCGCCCGTTTGCCTTCCATATGCTCGATGTACTCGCGTGGTTGCCTGTAAAAAGAATTGTTATCCATTGCGCCATATTCGGTCATTATTCGACACCAAGCCCCTTCATAATCATAATATATACTATACATGATTAATCCGGCAATTCAACCATTATTTGGCGGATGGGAGGAGTGAAAAGTGACAGTGAAGAGTTAAGAGTGAAAAGAACCTTAGCGGTTGAACGTATCCGTCATGGTCACTATGTCCTTATAGGCCAGCTCTTCGGCCTTGCCCATTGCGTCCATCGGCGGCTTCGCGTAGTAGTTTTCGCTGATGAACCAGCCCTTGTAGCCCAATGCGCGGATGCGCGCGGCGACCTGCGCGAACTCGCCGCAGCCGCGCCCGAGCAGCGTGCAGCCGAAGCCCTCCGCGTTTGCGGGCGCGTCCTTCAGATGAAAATGATCCACGCAGGCGATGTCGAGCCTTGCGAGGTCTTCAAGCGGATGCCCCGTGCCGAAGCGGATGGGGTTGAATATATCGTAGCATATGAAACTTGCAGGACGCTTTCGAATACGACGCGCACGCCATGCTCGTCCCCCCGGTCGCAGGCATAGCGGAGCATATCGCCAAAGCGCGCGAAGCCCGTTTCGTCCTCGATCTTGCAGCCGAAGCCGGAGGTGAGCATGAGCGCGGGGATGTTGAGCGCCGCGCAAGCGGCGATGCCGGCGTCGATGCTGCGCAGGGCGGAGCGTCCCTGCTCCGAATCGAACGGGAAGATCATGCCGCCCTCCCGCACGAGCGTATAGAGGTGCAGCGCCTGATATGCGATGCCCAGCTCGCCCCGCAGCGCGCGGTAGCGCTCCTGAATCTCCGCGTCCAGCAGCGGAAATCCCGTCGCCGCGCCGCCCAAATCGCCCAGCTGTATCCCGTCAAAGCCGATGCTCGCGGCCATTTTTATGGCCTCCTCGCCCTGAACGGGCAGCGACCATTCGCAGACGCCAAATCGGTTGTTCATACTTTTTTACCCTACAGCCGCGCCAAATAGATATCCTTCGCCATGTCCCGCGTAAACGGCACATAGCTAGCGACGAGCAGGCGCTGCTTGCTGGCAAAAACGCTCTCCACAAACGGCTCGATGTCCGCCTCGGTCATGCCGCATTCGCTCAGGCGGCGGTTGGGCAGCAGCTTATTCAGCATGACGTCCAGGCGCTCGAATACGTTGCCCCCGTCGGTGATCCCGGCCTTTTTAAGCGGCTTTTCTATGATGTCCGCCAGCTCGCAGAGCAAGCTGCCATTGGGGTTTTCGCGCATATAGAGCGTGAAAACGGCTGTCAGGAATTCGTAGATCGATTCGCCGTGCGATAGCTTGTACTTTTCGCCCAGCGGATACGCCAGCGCGTGAATGGGCCCCGCGCCGCCGTTGTTGACGGCCATGCCTCCCAAGCAGCTCGCCGTGATGAAGTCCTTCGCGAATTCTGCGCGCCTCTCCGGGCCGTGCAGGAGCATCTCGGCGTAGCCGTTCAGTATCAGCTTTATAGCCTCCGCGCCCACGGCCCGCGCGAACGGATTGCTGCGCGTCGCGGAGACGAACGATTCCATCGAGTGGGACAGCGCGTCCAGCGAGCAGTGTACAAACAGCTTAAACGGCAGCTTCTCGATGAGCTGCGGAATCAGCACCGCGTGCTGCGCCGTCAGCCGCTCGTCCATGATCGCCGTTTTCAGCCCCGTAGCCCGCATCGTGATGATGCCGCCGAACGTAACCTCGCTGCCCGTGCCGCAGGTCGTGGGTACGATGATCAGCCCCTTGTCGGGCTGGGCGGGTACCTCGCCGCGTACGACGCGCCCTATGGGATAGGCGTTTTGGACGGTCAAAAGCTTGGCCGTATCGATCACGCTGCCGCCGCCTACGGCGATGACGCGCTCTATCGCGCAATCGCGCATGTCGCCGAGAATTTGATCCACGGCGTTTTCGCTGGGCTCGCCCGTCTCGTACGTATCCCGGAGGATCACGCGGCATTCAAGCGAATGCGGCGCGATGTACGCGTCGTAGACGACCTTCTCCGTCAGGATCATATCGCGCTTGCCGAGCGAAAACGCCTCCGCGAATTCAATAAACGTATCGAACGCGTCGATCTTGGGTTTAACACAAAACAGCTGCATTTCAACGATCCCCCTAATCTATTTCCACGACTGCTTTTATGCAGTTTATCTTGTCGTCCGCCGCCATTTCGAAGGCTTCCTGCGTCTTGCCGAAGCTGAATACCGACGAGACTATCGGCTTTGCGTCGATCCTGCCGTCCGCCAGCGCTTCTATTACCGCCGGGTACGTGTTGTTGTAGCGGAACACGCTCTTGACCTCCGCTTCTTTTTTGTAGAGATTGCGGAAGCTGAAGGGCACGTCCTGGAAGATGTTGCCAACCATGACGATCGTACCGCCGCGGCGGACGATGTGGCTGGTCTGCGCCGCTGTTACGGCGTTGCCCGCCGTTTCGAAGACCACGTCCGCCCCTTCGCCGTTCGTGAGTTCAAGAATACGCTCGACCGCGTCCTCGTCCTTGGAGTTGACCGTGGCCGACGCGCCGATTTCCCGCGCCTTAGTAAGCCGGGAATCGAAGATGTCCGTCATGATCACGCGGGACGCGCCCCACGCCTTTGCCGCGAGCAATACGCACAGCCCGATGCAGCCGCTGCCCAATATGACGGCCGTATCGCCCACCTTTACGCCGCCCCGCTTCGCCGCGTGCATTCCTACGGACAGGGGTTCGGCCAGCGCGCCCTCCATCGTCGAGACGCTGTCCGGCAGCTTGTAAACCATGTGGTGCGGATACGCTATGCGGCGCTTCAGCGCGCCGCCGTAGGGGGGCGTCGCGAGGAATTTGACGCTTTCGCATATGTTGTAGCGCCCTTCGCGGCAATACCGGCACTTGCCGCAGGGTATCCCCGGCTCGACGGCCACTCTGTCCCCAACGCGCAGCCCCTTGGCGTTCGCGCCCGTCTCGTAGACGACGCCCGCGCACTCGTGCCCCAGCACGAAGGGAAGCGAGTTCGGGAAGATGTGGAACGCCTTGCCCTCGAAAAAGTGCACGTCGGAACCGCAAAGGCCGACATGCTTTACCTCTATGCCCACGTCGTCCGGCCCGATTGCGGGCGGCGGGATCTCGGCGAGCTGAATCCTTCGAACATCCGTCATGACAGCGGCTTGGTTATTCAAATCGAACCTCCACAATTAAATGATCTACTCTCGGCTAAAGGTTAATTGTCGCGTCGCGAACAAATACCGATCAAACATGACTACAAATGATCACAACTGGCGCTTTTCGCTTATATATCCTAAGATACCCTATATAAGAGGCTGTGTCAATAAAAAATATAGTATATTTGCCGTATATGGGGCGAATTGCGCTTGACACGCCATATATGTCATGTTAGTATTAATCAATTAATGATCATATAGTAGCATAAATCGCCGCACATCATGATCATTGTGCGGAAATCAATCAGTATTATAATTGTGAGGTGACATCATTGAACCAGAATTCCGGGCGCACAGCCGCGCTCGAAATGGCCGCTTGCCGCTGCCGGCAAAATGTTCTCAGAATGATCAGAGCCAATCACGCCGGGCATCTCGGCCCGTCGTACTCGTGCATGGACATCGTCGCCGCGCTGTATTTCGACGCCATGCGCGTCGATCCCAGCAAGCCGGACTGGGCGGAGCGCGACCGCTTTCTGCTCTCCGCCGGGCACAAATGCATGGCGCAGTACGCCGCGCTCGCGGAGAAGGGCTATTTCCCCAAGGATGTGCTCGACACCTTCGGCGAGTATAAATCGCGCGTACCCGGGCACCCGGACATGCACAAGCTGCCCGGCGTCGAAGCGAATACGGGAGCGCTCGGGCACGGCCTGTCGCTCGCGTGCGGCATGGCGATGTCGATGAAGATGGACGAAAGCGCCGCGCGCGTCTTCGTCGTCATGGGCGACGGCGAGCTTGCGGAGGGCTCCAACTGGGAGGGCGCGGCCATCGCCGCGCAGTACGGGCTGGATAACCTGGTCGTGTTCGTCGATCTCAACGGCTTGCAGATCAGCGGCAGGACGAAGGACGTCATGAGCTTCGAGCCCGTAGAGGCGCATTTCGGCGGATTCGGCTGGGCCTGCCGCGAGGTGGACGGCCACGATATGGCCGCGCTCGTCGAAACGCTGGACGCGCTGCCGTTTGAAAAGGGCAAGCCGAACCTCATCGCCGCGCGCACGATCAAGGGCAAGGGGTTCAGCGACGCCGAGGACGAGTGCGGCTTCCATTACTGGGTCGCGAAGGACGCCGATATCGACAGGGCGGAAGCCGAATTGAAAGCGCAGCTGGAGCGGCTGGGAGGTGCGAAATGAAATACGAAATGATCGACGCGAAGGCGATACTCGGCACAGTCCTCATGGAGGCCGCCAGGGAGAACGGCGATATCGTACTCATCTCGACCGACAGCGCGAACCGCTCGGGCTTCACGGAGTTTATAAAGGAATATCCCAAGCGCTATTTTGAGCTGGGCATCATGGAGCAGAGCGCGCTCAGCGTATCCTCCGGCTTCGCCACGATGGGGAAGATCCCGGTCTTTTGCGCGCCCGCGCCGTTTGTAACAGCCCGCCCGTTCGAGATGTTCAAGGTCGATTTGGGCTATATGCGCCAGAACGCCAAGATGATCGGGCGCAACTGCGGCTTCAACTACTCCGACCTCGGCCCGACGCATTACGGGCTGGAGGATATCGCGCTGGTGCGCCTCATCCCGGACGTGATGGCGCTCGCGCCGATGGACGCCACTGATCTGCGCGCGGCGTTCAAGGCGGCGCTGTCCTATAAAGGCCCCGTATACATGCGCCTGAGCACGGCCCCCATTCCCAAGCTCTTCGACGACGGCGGATTCGAACTCGGCAAGGGGCGGCTGATCATGGACGGCTCGGACGTCACGCTCGTATGCACCGGCGAAATCACGGCGAACGCCCTCGAAGCCGCCGAGATTTTGAAGGCGAAGGGCGTAAGCGTCCGCCTCGTCGGGCTATCGACCGTGATCCCGCTGGATGAGGCGCTGATTCTGGAATCCGCACGCAAGACGGGCCGCGTCGTAACCGTCGAGGAGCATTTCGCAGTCGGCGGCCTCGGCTCGATGGTCTGCGAGCTGCTGAGCGAAAATCACCCCGTACCCGTGAAGAAGATCGGCGTTCCGCATACGTATATAAGCTCCGGCCCGTATAAGGACATGATCAAGAATTTCGGCCTGAGCCCGGAAGGCATCGCCGAAGCGACGCTGGGTTTTCTTAAATAGCTTTAAAGTAAATAACAAAAAGTGGCGGATGCCACTTTTTGTTATTTACTATTCTATGAGTCCGCTACGATCAGCTCTGTTCCCACTTTTTCCAAATATTTGATCAGCTCGGGATCATCCGGCGCGCGGTCTACGATCACAACGTCGATCTCTTCGAAGGAAGCGAATATGCGCAGCGAATCGATTTGGAATTTCTTGGCCTCCGCCAACAGCACAACCTTGTCGGAGGATTCGATGAAGGCGCGCTTCATGTTGTGCTGCGTGGGGGTGACGCATACGAGGCCGCTGGAACCGCGGATGCCCGTCGTCGTCAGGAAGAGCAGCGGAATATGCAGCTTGCGGATGTATTCCTCCGCCTCGGGGCCGAGCAGCGCTTCTTCGCGCCCGGACAGGCAGCCGCAGACGGAATACGTCTGAATCTTTGTGGCAGCCATGACGTTGAGCACGGACAGCGAGTTCGTATAGATGCTGATATCGTCGCGATTGGTCAGCTCGTGCGCGAGCGCGAGCGCGGAGATGCCGGAATCCAGGCAGATCGTCGCGTTGGGGGGGATCATGGCCGCGGCGGCCTTCGCGACGACGATCTTGTCGTGCGTGATCTCGATATTGTGGACGATCGCAGGGTGTACGTATTTGGCGTAGCCCCTGGTTCGAATGATATATCCGTTTTCTTCTAAAAACGATAAATCGCGCCGTACCGTCGCAGGTGATTGCTGCATCATAGAAATAAGCTGGCTGACAGACACCGTATTATGAATAATCAGATGGTTGATAATCTGCTGCCTTCGCTCGTCGATATTCATTATAAAGCTCCTTACGCGGTACGCATACTTTGGTTTTTGCGAAAAAAACTATTGATTATAATATAGCGCAACCTGATTGGAATATCAATCCGTATTTTTAATTTGCACCGCCGTCCTTCAGGCGATAGAGCACTGCGCCCAAGCCAACGCCGAGTATGCCCAGCGCGGCCATCACGATGCAGACGAGCTGATAGCCCGCGAATTGATAGATCAACCCCGAGATATACGGCCCCAAAATCGCAGCGGCGAATACCGACAGATTCCCGAAGCCCAGATTTTCACCGTAATTACGCGCGCCGTACATGGATTTAATGAATATCGCGCTGCTGATCGGGGCTCCTCCGAACGCCGCGCCAATCAACATAATTGAGACGAGGAGGCCGATTTGCCAGCCCGCCATAAAGGAAGCGAACAGGAGCAGGCTGCCCGCGACGGCGATGCCGTTGATTATCAGCATCGTGAGCCTTCGCCCCAGCCTGTCGAACACCGCGCCAAAGAGCATACGGCTCGCGCCGTTGCTCAGGGACAGCGCGCTTACATAGAGCGCCGCGGTCCCGGCGTTCAGGCCAAGCGCCTGTGCCATCGGCGAAGCGTGGCTCGTCATGTTCAAGCCGATCGTCGCGAGGGCGAGGTTCCACAGCGCGAACAGCCAGAACGACCTTTCCTTTATCATCGTGCGGGGGCTGAGCTCCACGGCGGACTGAACCTCGGCCCGCTTCGCCGCTTTGGGCGGCGGAAGCTCCTGTACTTGCCGCTCGCCCGGAGCCCGCACGAACATGGCGCCGACGAGCATGACGACGAAGCATACCACGCCGAGAATCATAAATGCGGAGCGCCAGCCCAGCGCTTCGATCAGCGCGACGACGGCCCCGCTGAAGACCAGCGCGCCCAGCCCGTAGCACATGAGCATAACGCCGGACATTAGGCCCTGCTTCTCGGGATACCAGTGTACGATCGTGCTCATGATGACGTTGTAGGTCATGCCCAAGCCGCCCGCCGACAATACGCCGTAGCCCAAGTAGAGCTGCCAAAGCTGATTGGAGCGCGAGGCGAGCAGGAACCCCAGCATGACGACTGCCGCCGCTATGCGCACGACGTGCGCGGTTCCTATCTTCTTCGCGATGCGCGCCGCCATCCACGCGGAGAACGTATTGGACGCGACCGCGATCGTATACGTCAGCGAGGTCTCCGAGCGCAGCCAGCCGAATTCCTCCTCCAGCGGCTTAACGAAGACCGACCAGCCGTACAGCAGGCCCGCGAGCAGCAGCAGCGTAACATCCGAGCCGACGATCACCTTGCGCAGGCGCAGCGCCGCGTAATTCAGCACCGTCAGCACGCCCCGTTCGGATGGATTATGACCTTGAGCGCCGACTTGTCCGTCTTCGCGGTATCGAGCGCGAGGAAATAATCGTCGAGGTCGAACGTATGCGTTACGAGCGTGCTTACGTTGCATTTTCCGCTTCCCATGTACTCAATCGCGCGCGGGAAGCAGTTCACCTGGCAGCTTACGCCCACATAGCTTTGGTTGTTGAAGTGCAGGTCGTTCAAAAACTTCGCGGGGTTCTGGATCTCGATCTTGGAATGATAGCTGCCGTATTGGAGGATCCTGCCGCCTTTGCGCAGGAGCTTCAGCAGATTTTCCACCACGGGCCACGAGCCCGACGTGTCGATTATGCAGTCCACGCCCGTCGGGAACAGCTCGCGCAGCCGCGCGTCGTGCGCGGAGGGATCGTTGCGCTCGGTCAAAACCGTCGTGACGCCGTAGCTTTCCAGCGTCTTCAGCCGCGATTCCACGAGGCCGATCGCGACGCTCAGCCGCGCGCTGGAAAAATGGCACAGCTGCGCGAGGATGATGCCGTGCGGCCCCATGCCGCTTACGATCACGTTCTCGCCCGGCTGTATGTTCGCGCGGTCCATCGCCTCCACCGCGCACGCGACGGGCTCCGCGATAGTCGCCTCGTCGAAGGAGAGCGAATCGGGGATGCGGACGACGTTGCGCGCGACGATCTTGACGTATTGGGCGAAGCCGCCGTTTATGTTGTGCCCGTGCGAGCCGAAATGCTCGCAGTACAGCGGCTGCCCGTTCGCGCAGTACCAGCAGTGCCCGCAGGGGACGGCGTTATCGGCCGTCACGCGCTCGCCGGGCTTGAAGCCCGTAACGTTCGCGCCGACCTCTTCTATATAGCCGGCAAATTCGTGCCCGGTGACGACGGGATATTTCGCCAGCGTCCCGCCGCCGCCCTCCGTATCGTGGTTCAGCTCCGCCCATTTGCAGATGCCGCAGGCCATCACCTTGATGATAACCTCGTCCGCGCCGCATTCGGGGTACGGGATCATGCGGATGGAAGCGTTTTTGCGCCCCGCTTTTTCATGGACCAGGGCTTTCATCGTCTTCATTTTGCTTTGCCCTCTATAACGGCAAGCGCCGCCTTGACGATATCCTCATCCGTCATGCCCATGAGCCTTTGCAGCTCGGCGGGCTGCCCGACCTCGCCAAAACGGTTTGGAATACCGATCCGGCGCATGGGAACCGCGCAGAAGGCGTCGCAGAGCACCTCCGCGACCGCGCTGCCCAGGCCGCCCGTGATCGAATGATTTTCCGCCGTCACGATCGCGCCCGTCTCCTTCGCGCAGCGAACGATAGTTTCCGCGTCGATCGGCTTGATCGTAAAGATATCCACGACGCGCGCGGAAATTCCCCGCTTTTCCAACAGCTCGGCGGCGCTGAGGCAGGTGTTGAGCATGAGGCTGCCCTCGGCGATGAGCGTAACGTCCCCGCCTTTGCGGATGATGTTGGCCTTGCCGACGCCAAAGCCCGACTCGTCCTCATAAATCTGATTGTTCTTCAGGCGCTCGGCGCGGATGTAGTATACGCCGTACTCGGCTGCCGCCTGCTTGACCGCCCAGCGCATCGCCACGCTGTCCGCGGGCTCCATGATCACGATATCCGTAATCGGGCGCACAAGCGCGATGTCCTCGTTCGCGTGGTGCGTGCCGCCGTTTTCGCCGGAGGATATCCCGGGCGCGGAGGCGATTATCTTTACGTTGTTCTTCGCGTAGGCGCAGGAGATGTAGTTCTGGTCGCACATGCGCCGCGAGGCGAAGACCGCGAAGGTATGGCAGAACGGAATCATGCCGACCGCCGACATGCCCGCCGAGACGCTGGAGAGCGACTGCTCGCATATGCCGAGGTTTATATAGCGCTCGGGATACACCTTTTGAAATTCCGGGCCGTAGATGCAGTTGCCTACGTCCGCCTCGACGTCCACGACCAGGGGATTCTCGCCCGCCAGCTCAATTAGCTGCTGGCTGTACGCTTTCGTCAGCTCGATATCTTCAATCTTGTCTTTTACTAAATTAATCATCGCGTCTTACTCCAAAATCTCTTTCATTTCAGTGCATACTCTCGAATTCGCGGGTCAAATCGGCGATAACCTCGTCTACGCCGCCGAACGCGGGCCCCCTGAACGCGTGGTTGCCCAGCACGGCCTCTTTCGCCGGCCAGCCCTTGCCTTTTACGGTTTCGAGATTGATGAAGCCGGGTTTTCCGGCGGCCTTGCACTTTTCGATGGCCGCATCGATCGCGGCTACGTCGTGCCCGTCCACGGATACCGCGTACCAGCCGAAGGCCTCGGCCTTTTTGCACATATCGCCCAGGGCGGATATGTTGTCCGTAAACTCGTCCAGCTGCTGCTTGTTGTTATCCAGCATTACGATGAAGTTGCTGAGGTTCTTGTTGGGGGCCAGCATAAGCGTCTCCCAAACCTGCCCCTCCTGCGCCTCGCCGTCGCCGATGATCGAGTATACCATATTCGGCTTGCCCTGAAGCTTTAGGGCGAGCGCCATGCCCAGCGCGCAGGATACGCCCTGGCCCAGCGAGCCGGCCGTCATGTCGATGCCCGGCGTTTTGTTCTTGTCTACGTGGCTGGGGAGCCTGGTGCCGAGCTTGTTGATCGTATCCAGCTCCTCGCGGGGGAAGAAGCCCTTGATGGCGAGCGCGCAGTAGAGCGCCGGCCCGCAGTGGCCCTTCGACAGGACGAAATAGTCCCGCCCGTTCCAAGCGGGATTCTTGGGATCGAGCTTCATCTGCTTCCCGTAGAGCACGGCAATCGCGTCCGCGACGGAAAGCGAGCCTCCGACATGGCCGAACCCATGCTTGGACAACATTTTAAGCGTCTCGATTCGAATTTCCAATGCGAGCTTTTTTAGTTCAATCAAAAATGTCTACCCCCTGTTCGTTGCAACGATGCAGCAGCGGCTTGCATCGTCTATGTTTTTGACGAGTGATGAGTGCAATATATGTATTCTAACCGCCGGTTGCGATTGTTGTCAATCACTTTATGATCACTATATAATCAATATTATTGTCGTATTGGGTCGATGTGTGAGCGCGCTATAAAATAGCGAGGGCGGAGAACAGATTTTTGTTCTCCCGCCCTCGCTATATATATTATTTGAACTTGCGATCCTCGAATTCCGCGAGGCTCTTCGCGCCGCCCTTGATGCGCTCGACGCGGAAATCCGGCAGGCCAGCGCCGAATTCCGTCTCCAGGAAGACGTCGATCATCGCGCAGGCCATGCGCAGGCTCGTGGTCGTCCCGCCCAGGGCGATGATATTCGCGTCGTTGATGATGCGGCTCTCGCGCGCGGAATAGTAGCTCTCCGCCAAAGCGCAGCGCGCGCCCTTATTCTTATTCGTAGCGATGCTGATGCCCATGCCTGTGCCGCACATGACGACGCCGAATTCGGCCTTGCCGGACACGACCAGATCGGCCACACGCTCACCAACGATCATGTAAGGAACGACATCATTCATGTCAACCGTGCCGACCTCGCATACCTCATACCCTTTTTCATTTAAATGAGCCAGCACGCCCTCACGCAGCTCGAATCCGCCGGGATCAACGCCAAACGCAATTTTCATGGATGATTACCTCCGTATAATATATTGGGCTATTATAAGCGATCATACTATAGCAATCACAAGTTGTCAAATAATAAAATCAAAAATAACGCAAAAACGGGTTGACTTTGAAATAATACTGTGCTAAATTGATTGCACAGTGATAAATACATGCGAATAGACCGCGCGCGGCAGGCATCCATACCATAACAATCCCCGCTGGACATCCTGGTATCCGACAGAATCCAAAGATTTAAAGCTTCGATTATATACACTGAAATGGAGGTCAAGTAACTGATGAAAAAGGCTTTGGCAATGATTATGGCATTGTGCCTGGCGCTCTCCTTCGCTGCGTGCGCTCCCGCGGCAGCGCCTGCGGCGGCGCCCGCACCGGCGGCGGAACCCGCACCAGCGCCCGCGGCGGAACCGGCGCCCGCGGCGGATCCCGCTCCGGCAGCGCCCGCGCCCGCGGCAGCACCCGCTCCTGCGGCGGAACCGGCGGCAGCGCCCGCGGCGGCGCAGTCCTACGGACAGATTGACAACCTGGTGCCCACCGCGCCGACGAAGGCTCCGGCGAACCTGAAGGTAGCGGTCATCATGGGCAACGCCTCGATGTCCGGCTCCAGCGTACCGTGCGCCGCGATCGAGGACATATGCGCGCACTTTGGCTGGGAAGTCCAGACGTGGGACGGCGAGGGCGACCCTGGCAAGCAGAATGACGCGATCATCAGCTCGCTCTCCTGGGGCGCGGAGTGCATCATAACCGCCAGCGTACAGGCGACGAACGTCCAGGCCGCTTTGCAGGCCGCGACGGAGAAGGGCGTTCCCTACGGCTCGCTCTCCTGCGGCACCGATACGCCCAACGCCGTCGTACAGGCGGACGGCTACAACTACGAATTCGACATCGGCCCGTACTACAACGGCCTCGGCTACGCGCTGGGCGAGTGGATCAGCGGCCACATCGAAGGCTCGGGCAAGGTAGCTTGCTGGGACTTCGCGGGCGAATTCTCGATCGACTATACCAGGGAAGGCTTATACAACGCGTTTAACGACCTGGGCGTAGAGTACACCGAGCAGGGCTACTTCACGTTCGATCAGCTGGGCGACGTGCTCAACCGCTCCGTTATGACCTACCTGACCAACAACCCGGATACGGAGTTCATCTTCTTCCCGTTCGACCCGGCGGCGCAGCCCGTCTCCGAATTCCTGGATCTGAACGGCTATACCGATGTTAAGGTAATCGGCGTCCTCGGCAACAGCGAGATGCTGGCGCTCATCCGCCAGGGCTCCGCCGCGAGCGCGACCGCCGCGTACGACAACACGTACATGGGCTACGCCGCGATGGATCAGATGCTGCGCGTGCTGAACGGCGATCCGCTCTTCGAGCCGCACGGCGAAAACGTGCCCTATCTGGTGCTCGACGAGACCAACGCGCCCGAAGGCGACGCGGGCTGGGTAGCCCCCTTCGATTACGCCGCGTCCTACTACTCGATCTGGCAGCAGTAGGAGAATACCTTTCGTAACGATTAAATGTTGGGAATAATGGGCGGGCATGGAAGCCCGCCCCTACAAGGGATAATTTTGTAGGGTGCGGCTTCCATGCCGCACCGTGTCCCCGGAGGACGTTACAAAAAGACAACTGATCTTTTCTACGCAATGGATAGGAGAACGCGATGAAGACCGGCGGCTACAAAACCCTAATCAGCAAATTTTCACTTCCATTGGTGCTCGCGGCGGTAATCGCCGTATTCGGGAGCATATCCCCGCTGTTTCTATCCGTGTCGAATATTAGGTAACCGCTGATTAATCGACCGTCCAGCGGAGGTCTGGTATAATAAAACAAAGGACGGTTGATTAGAATGAAGCAGCAGACATTTACGGATAT
>QMCE01000463.1_pt1 | contig 20764 bp, 18 predicted proteins | sample 1821851 | NCBI WGS metagenome assembly QMCE01 (sample SAMN09453174, study PRJNA476694) | Termite gut metagenome, whole genome shotgun sequencing project. | isolation source: worker | host: Odontotermes sp. | place: South Africa:Pretoria | collected 2016-01-28 | reverse complement strand
ATCCAGCACGGGAGTATCAGAGCCTAATAATTGTGCACCGGACCTCAGGCACGATTCCCCCCCCTCTAGGGGGGGGGCGCTGGCGCCTCTTTGTGCAGCGGGGGGGGGCTCGTACCTTGCAGATGTGCGTGACTTTGAAATGGTTCGTGCAAAACTCGTCGGGTACTTGCAAAGCGGAACAAGGGTCAAAAACGCATATCCGGTTTCTGACAAATCATCTGCGGCCATATATGCTCGTGCTATTTACTCGTTACGAAATGGAAATCTTGGGACAGCGAAAACAGGGACAAAAACTTTAATATCGCGAGAACCACAGAATCCTTACTTTTATGAACTTTTGGGTGACATCGAATTTCAATTTGGAAACTATGACCAAAGCGTATTAGCTTATCAAAAAAGTCTTGATATTCTTGGGAATGCTCACCAAATCCAGACTGCCCTTGCGCTTGTTCTTACCGAGCGCGCAAAGGCCGGTGATGCAGACAAGGCCATAGAGCTTTGCAGACGCGCACTTTTATCAGAACAAACACCTCTTGCTTTTTGGACCCTTGGGAAAGCCTTTGGCGAAAACGACGGCCGCAGTGATTGGGCAATGGCGGAGTACTATCGAATGATTCGAAAAAATTCCGAGATGAAAAAATACGCGAAACAAGCCCAGAAAAAATTAGAAAAAGGCTCGCCCGAGTACATAAAGGCCGGTGATTTGTTGTGAAAAGACTGCCTGGGGACTGCCCCCTACTTACATCTATTGCGGAGCATATCAAGCATTTGGGGTGTCATTTGCAATGGTTTAGGCATGGGAACATCTTTAGCCATTGATGCAAGTTCACGAGTTTTTTCATTTATAAGACTCAATGACTCGCTGGCCCACTTCGAACCCATTATCATAAATTCTTGTTTTTTATCCGCAGGTACTTTCATCTGCAAGTTTGAATTTTGACTCGTCATTATTATTTTTGACCATTTCTTGCGATGCTCGGCCGCATACTGCTGAAGATACACACTTGCCGGATTATTAGGGTCTTTACCTGCAAGACTTCCTATTTTATCCGCAACCTGGAAAAGGGATTTTTGCCATGCTTGGCCAAGGCTTTCCCCATTTGTCCAATTCATCCATGCAAGACCAAAAAACAGACCACCAACCCCATCTTGCAGCTGCTTTTTATCAACATCTGATAAAACAGCAAGCGCTTTTTGTTTTCTTATGGTATCTCCGGTTAAAATATCAAGGTGATTTTGGGCAAATACGGAAGGGCTTCGCGCTGCAATATAGTTATTACCCGATACCCAAAAGTTTGTCTTATTCATGGCGAACTCCTTTGGCCATTATCTCCCTGCCCCGCCTTATGTAGTACATAGAGAAGTTTTTTCAAGTCAAGGATTACGCTATTGACTATTGGCTAGTTTTTTTATTAAACTCTGGGCAAAGGAAGGATTTTATGAAAGTAATATTTTTTGACTCGGATTCGCGTCTGCGCGAGTTTTTTAAGGACTTTGACAAAGCCGATGTAGTTTTTATTGATACCACAGCACAAGACACCATGGAAGATGTTATTGCGCAACATTTTGACGCAGGGGTAATTTCTGTTTTTACAAGCTCTTACCTGTCTGCCGATTTTATGGCAAAGTTCAAAAATTTAAAACTTATCGCTGCCCGTTCTACGGGCATAAACAATATTGATTCTGAATATTGCAAGGTCAATAATATCGAAATTTCAAATGTCACGGGATATGGTGAAATCGCTGTTTCTGAATTTGCAGTGGGGCTATTGCTTGCTTTGTCGCGCAAGATATTTTTGGCAAGTGGTGACCTGAAAACCGGGCGCGTAGATATGTCCAAGTATGAAGGTTTTGACATTTCTGGAAAAACTGTTGGGGTGTTTGGCACGGGTGCTATTGGTTCTCACTTTGCAAAAATAATTCACTCGTTCGGCGCAAAAATTATTGCACACGACCGTAATGAAAATCCGGAATTAGCAAATATTTTAACTTACGTTGACCTTGATACTCTTTATGCAAAATCAGACATAGTTGCACTGAACATTCCCGCAAATGCTGCGAACTATCACATCGTGGATTCTGTAGCACTTGAAAAAATGAAGCGCGGGGCTGTTGTGCTTAACATAGCACGCGGAGAACTTATAGACTCTGGCGCTTTGTACGAGGCCATTTTATCCGGGCACATAGGCGGCGTCGCAATGGATGTTCTTGAACAAGAGGGAGCCGTGGCATCTGTATCTGGCGCACAAGGCTTGACACCCGAACAAATGAAAACTGTTTTGTTTAATGAAAAAATGCTTAACATGGATAATGTGATATTTACTCCGCACGTTGCGTTTAACTCGGCCGAGGCAAATTTGCGAATTCTTGCGAAGACTCGCGAAACGCTGGAAAAGGCGTAATCCGTAGGTAGAGCCCTCGCTTGTGTGGAAAGACTCACAGCTAATGAGCAACGTAAAAAAAAGGGGCGCTCGCGCGCCCTTTTTTTACTTCACTTCCTCTTTTACGTCTTCATATTGGACTATACCTATGACAACATTTCCTGGTATCATATAAAATCCAAACTTCATACCCTTGGCGTAAAGGTGGTTCGCATACGGAACAGCACCGCTTGCAACCGCCTTGGCATGCGCCGCGTCATAGTCTTGGACCGTAAGGTATATCGTAGAACCCGCAGGTGCACGGCGACCATCCGGCAAAGTCGGATTTTCCATAATACCAGCAAACGGGAACAACTGGCCCTTGGTTTTTAGTATGTTGTATTTTTCGCCGGTTGCACTTTCAGTCGTATCTTGCACGGTGATACCAAAGTTTTCATTAAGGAATCCGATGGTTTCTTCCGGCTTGTCCGAGTATATATCAACCCAAGACAAAGCACCCGTGGTTTTCATCGGGTTAGTGCAAAGGAACAATCCAATGCAAGTCAGCAGAGCCGCCAACAATACCCAAAAGCTTATTTTGTAAAACATATTTTCTCCTTTTGTTAAACATGGGTATCATAGCACACAAAAAACAAAAGCAAATATGAAAATAAACCGATGTCAAATTAATCCAAGTTTAAACAGGTGTTGACGCATTACTTCATTCACTCTGCTCGTCCAATTCGGTCCAGTTTTTTTTAAGCCCTCTATAACGTCAGGGTCCAATCTGAACGATACTGCACGTTTGGCATTCTCTTTCTTTGGGCGACCAGGACGATAAAGACCACTTAGCCCCTTGGGCATTTCTTCAAGCAAATCCTCATCAGTATCGACAACTTCAGAAATTCGCTTTTTTAATCCGCGGTCAAGTGGATATTTTTTTCTTATTTCCCGGCTATTTATTCTGGTAATTGTCATAATACAACTCCTTTTCTTTTTTATGGACAGGCCGCAAGGATATAATACGAAACGCATTATCACGAACAGTATAACACACACAAAAACATCGTTTTCCCACTATACCCCATGTTAAAAAACGCTTTTCTCCATAATCTTTTCTGCCATCTACTATCTCAGTACGTTTTTTATCTGATAATACATATTCTGCAAAGGCAAACGGGAATCCATGTTTTTTTATATTTATTTCGTTTTTATTCTCGTCCCATTCAAAAATCATACTTTTATTACCCCTTATAATAAACGTATCACAAAAATTATCTGATGTCAAATTAATAAGGGCAGATATTATCCGCCCTTAAACATCAGTTTTTATATGCACTAGCTGTGCAGTTTAAGAAACGATTTAAGCAATATTTTTGGCTCGTACTGGTGTTTACTTAAACCTGTTAAGGATTTATCCACACTCATAAGGTAATACACTGCCCTTTGGGCCGCTCTGACCGAATACTCCACGGTAAATACCACGTCGTCTGGCTGTTCCGCAAACTGACTTATAAATGCAAAATTTTCGTAACCTTGCGGGTTTATTTGCGGACGGTCAGTAACACTGCGCGGCTGGAACTGGGATGTGATATACGGCATTATTGCTGTTCTGCAAATCACACCTTTCATCATTTTTGACTGCTCTTTTATCGGGACGTGAAGGTGCCCCATAAGCTCTTTCAATATCTCTCGCCCTGTGCACTTGTACATCGGCTTTTTCACAAAGTCTCCGGGGGTAAACATATTAAGGCTGTATCCCCAGAATATTTGTGTTTGCGCGGGCTGATTTTTAAAGTGAGGCTGGCGAGCAACCACCATGGAAAGCAACCATTTCGAATCCTTGAATGTAACAAGGGCTCCACCGCCGGGGTGATTGCGGGTAAACTTTTCTATATAATCCAAAAACATTGGATTATCATTTATTGTTGCCGTAAAGGACATCCACATACTTTCATCCGGTTTGCCACAGAATGCTTCTGGGGTTCCGAACTCTGGCCTGCCCTTGGCGATTTTCTTCCAAAGCGAAAATGACGGGGCATCTTTCTTGTTATATATCGCAGCCGTATCTGTACGACCTTCACTGGAATTATCTGTCATACTGCCGTTTATAAACGTGACTATGTCTGTTTGTTTTACATCTATGTTACTCTCTTTATCTTTATGTTTAAATACTATTTTTTCAACCGTTTTATCTTTGAACTTTATATTTGTAACCGTTGTGCCAAAGTTTATTCCAACGCCTTGCTTCTTAAGCCATTCCGCGATGGGTTTTGCGATTGATTCATACTGGTTGAATGCTGTTCTGGCGACCCCTTCAAGGGTATGTATTCTGGGGAACTCGTGCATGAAGCGAAGCATGTATCGACGAAGCTCTACCAACGAAGACCAGGGCTGGAACGCAAACGTAGTCTGCCACATGAACCAAAAGTTTGTTTTAAAGAAGTGTTTTCCAAAATACTGGGCTATTGTTTTTTTTCCAAGAGACTCTTCATTTTCAAGCAAGATTAACTTTTCCATTTTGACCCTGTCATCGGCATTGAACAGCATTTTTGTAACGTCTTGTTTGGTACCGTCTTTATTTACAAGCCTTGCTCGTGACATGGTTTTAAATTCTTGGTTGAACTCGATAAATTCTTGATGAAGACTTGTCTTATCAAACTCTTGCGAAGGTATAGATGTCATCAAGTCCTGGAGGCACTCGTAAGTTGGGATGTTAAGCATTCTACCACCACGAACCATAAACCCACGGGTTGCATCGCCGGAACCGTCAAGGCTTCCGCCCTCTATATCAAGAGTTTCAAGAATGTGAATGTTTTTTCCGGGAACTTTTGCGTCACGGATTAAATAAACCGCGGCGGCAAGGTTTGCTATGCCAGAGCCTATCATATATACGTTAGTGTTTTTTGGATTTCGTTTTATTGTGCTGAATTTTGATTTAGTCATAATATCCTCCGTTTCAAGGCATTATGCCCTTTTTTCAGCATTTTTTTTACAGGATAAAATACTTAAATGGTGGTTAGTTAGTTATCGGGAAGTCTTTCCGGAAATCCCAAATCACTAACCACTATTTAAGCCTTGACGCGACTGCTTTGAATTCTCTATACTAGTTCTAATAACATTAGATTTTAAACTACAGATTCTATCTAAAAGAGAGATAACATGAAAAAGTTTTTTCTTATTTTTTTGTTAACTATGGCTGTCGCGGGTTGTGGACAGATTTATGACCGCTCGCCCGTGGGATTCGGATATGATACGGAAGAGCTTAAGCTCTCGCCGTGCGCTTGTATCCGTGCTTTCCAGGCATAAGCCAGGTACCCCGTGGAGAGAGAGTCTTGGAGTATCCAAATAATTTTGAAACCCCGGCCTTCCCAGCAGGACGGCAAATCGCAGTGTCCCGAACCATCGGTATTTGGACGCTGGGGGTGTTTCTTGTTATAATTTTTTTGTGTGCTGTTTTAATTTGGACTAATCGCTCGCGCACGATGAACCCTGTTATTATTTTTGACGACTGGACCGCAACTGTTGTGAACTCTTCTGAAAGCGCAGACTATTCCGTGGCGCGCGCAATGCAAGAATCTGTGGTTGGAAATTTTACCAGAAACTGGTTGCGCATATCGGACAAAGAAACCGAAAACGATGTTCGTTGGTGTCGTGGGGAAAGGGCCGCTTGTCCGGGTCTGCGCGAAGAAGCCGATGGAAAAGTTTGCATATTATTTTGTGCAAGCGGGGAAGAACTTTATACTCGGTTTGACCGCGAGGTTCTGCCTGACTATATGGCACGGGTAAGCGCTGGCGAAACTTGGAGCGTGGATAAAAAAAGCATTTCTATAAAACCTTTGAGCCAGGACTTTGAAAAAGGTGGCTCTTGGCAAATTCGTGCAAAAGTTAATTCAAGCCTTTACGGAAACTTTTGGATTGAAGCTTTTGCAAAGATAGAAAGAAAACCAGAAACATATCCGCGAACTCTTGGATTTTACGTCGCGGACTTTAACGTTTTCGAGGGTATTTAATGCGGGCAATTTTTGGATTTTTAGCGGGTTTATTATTGCTTGGCGTAATTATAATTGCACTTGGGCTGACCAGCGCAGTATATGACACCGGTGATAAATCCCGAATCCAGGCCGTAATGTTTCAACCCGATAACTTGTCCGCGAACAGACTTCCCGACCCAGTAGCACTTGAAGGGGTTACCGATGCAGTTTTACGCGACAAGCTTGTAAAAAAATTTTTGCATGAATTCTTTTATGCCATTCCCGACGTTGATGATGTTACAAGGCGGACTCGGCGTGGTGCAGTGCTGTCTTTTATGTCAACCGGGCAAGTTTTCGAAAAGTGGAAATCTGGCGAAGCCGCGGCAATAAAAGAACTTGCTGGGAAAAAGATTCTACGTCGTGTGGCAATCGGGGACGAGATAATAAAAAAGGGCGACTATTACGAAGTCCGGTATGAACTTCACGAATGGGACAATCCAAACATTATCGGAACAATTCCAACCATAAAAAAAGGTACCGCATTCCTTAAACTGAATTTTGAGCATGGTATTCGCAGCCTTTGGGCAGGCCAGCCTTTTGACGCACAAAAATACCTTGAAACAGGCATGGACCCAGCGGCCGTTTTCAAGTTCGAAGTTTCCGAGATAATAACGCAGGCGGTGGTTAGCGGTTAGTGGTTTAGGGTTGCAGGAAAGACTTTCCGATAACTCTGGCTATTTTTTCCTGGGCCGTCGTATTTGACACAGGCATAATTGTTTGCTAGAATTGGTGCGCACGCCGTGGTGGTAAGATTCACTGCAAATAAATTCCCATTATATAAAGTGTTTATTCGCAATGAATTCCCACCCTTGGCGTGCGTTAACTAACAGGAAAATAAAATGGTAAAACTTAGAAAAGAAAACCAAATTGCAGACCTTGCGTTCTTGCATAATGGCGACGAAATACAAAATGATTCTTTGCCCGACCTTATCGTGTCGGCACCAAAAGCAAAGAATAAAAAAGACAAAATAATAAACCAAGAACCCGTTGTTAAACGCGGAAAAGTCAGTTTTGATTCACCAAAATCTGACCACATTTTCTTTTTTGCTTTGGGCGGTCTTGAACACATCGGACAGAATATGTATGTGTACAAGTACAAGGGAAAATACCTTGTAATTGATTGTGGAATGGGATTTTTGGACCAAGATTTGGGCGGAAGTGATGATACAAAATATTGTGATACTTCTTGGCTTGAAAAACACAAAGAAGACGTTCTTGGGTTTATTATAACTCATGGACACGAAGACCATATCGGCGCCTTGAAATACGTTTGGCCAAAGTTTAAATGCCCAATTTATTGTACTCGGTTCGTTCACCAGATTCTTTCACGTACTTTCAAAGGAATGGAAATCGAATTTAACGACAAAAAAGACTTCGTGGTGTTTGACCATAATGGCGCGACTTTTGATGTGGGACCGTTCAGGATTGAAACTTTCCACGTTTCGCACTCGCTGCCCGAAGCGCAAATGATTGTAATAAATACCGCCGCAGGGAAGATACTCCATACCGGCGACTGGACTTTTAACGAGGCTATTCCGATTGAAAACCCAACAGATTATGCAAGACTTCGCGAAATAGGTTCTGACCCCAAACTGCTTGCAGTGATGTGCGATTCTACGAACGCCCCAAAGCAAGAACCCCAGGTTACAGAGGTAGAGGTCTCGGAAACTCTTGAAGGAATCATGCGCAACGCGCCGGGACGAGTTTTCGTCACTGGATATTCTCGTTCCTTGGCGCGACAAAAAATGTTCTCGAACGCAGCAAAGGCGACGGGTCGGACTGCCGCAATTAAAGAACGCAGTAATTCACGCCCTGTGCCATATGTTGGTTTGCCAGAGTTCCGCGAGATTGGAATAGAACTTGGCTATCTTGGAAAAGACGACCTGCTTTTGCATCGCGATATAAGCGGGCTGCCCGCCGAAAAACAGGCGATTTATCTTACCGGTTCCCAGGGCGAAAAATATGCTATGTTGACTCGACTTTGCCGCGGACATGTGCGCGAACTTCAACTGCAACAAAGCGATACTGTGGTATTCTCGGCCTTGGTAATTCCCGGACGCGAAACGGCAATTTCTTTCCTTTACAACAAGCTCGCAAAAATGGGAATTAAAACTCATACTATATTCGACACAAGTAAAGTTCACGCATCTGGTCACGCCGGCCGGCCGGAACTTGAAAAATTCTATGACATGGTTCACCCACAAGTTATTGTACCAATGCACGGTGAATACATAGGGGAAATGCTTAACGGCAAAATGGCGATGGAACGTGGCGGAGCAAAGCACATGATGCTTGTTAAAAACGGAGAAGTCATAGCGCTTAAAGACGGTGAAGAGCCAGCCGTTGTTGAAACAATCAAAACCGGCTTTATAATAATGGAAGGCGAAACCGAGCGCAGTGGCGGAGACCAAGTGTTGCGCAATCGCCAAACCTTGTTTACCGAAGGTGCAGTGTTTGTGACACTTATGCTTGATAAAAAAGGCAATATCAAGGATGTTTCAGAAGTCAGCAGCGTCGGTCTTTTAGAGTCCGACACATCCGGCAAATTGAAACAGCAAATCCGAACAGAACTTGCCGAAGTCCTTAAAGACATAAGCAAAACGGACAAAAAGTCAAAAGACAAAATATATAACAAGGTGGAAATGGCGGTAAAAAAAATAGTCCGTCCATTGTTTGGTGACCGCAAGTCTCCAAAAGTCAGCATTCACTTTGTGAGCAAAAATTAGTAAATAGCGCATAGCGGCTGTGCGCGGGTTACGATTACCCTCAAAAAACCGCTATGCGCTAGTTTATTATGCTTTGGGCAGTGCTAAGGATTGATTCAAGTCCTTTTTCATACGTGACGCAATCTCGCGATATTTCTGACTTGTACGCATCACGCAGATTGGTTCCAAGCGCGTAACAATTACTCAGGTGTCGTACGCAAAAGTCGTGCCCCGTTACAAAGGCTTCTTCCCCTCTATTCTTATTACCCATACTGGCCCAGTCTATATTCAATGCGTTATCCAATTTTAGCCAGCTGTTTTCATCCGTATATTGGCCAATTGTTTGTTCCCAATATTCACGCATTTCTTCCTGGGTATATGTTCCCCCACCTTGCATTTCAAGAATTTTTCTTATCGCTTGGTCTATCGCCGGCTGATATTTCGCGTCTATCTGTGCAAGCTTTGAACTGCAAAAGCATCGGTTATACGGTGTTTTTGGATGTTCACAATATCCATTCATGCACTGGACATAGTCCGCAAAGCACCGGGCTTGGGACACGGGCGCAACATCTGCCGTGTATATTTGCGTGGTTGACAGACCAGCCCCACGGGCACTTCGTGGCACCACCCTGCGCAAGTCCGGCACCGCAGGCAAAGCCACATTATTTGCCAATGAATTCATTGGGGCAAAACTGGCATTAGAAACATTTGTTGCCAACCTTGCGAGCCCGGAATTTCCGCCCGGCCTTGCGACGACACGTCTTGCGCCGCCCATTATCGCGGCCGGAGTATTTGCCGCCCGAACAGAATTAGAACCGACCGCACTTGCCGCAGCATTTGTTGCATTTCTTGCGACAACGCGATTTCCCATAGATTCTTGGCGCACGAAAACCGAGTTTTCAGGCACCCCTGCACTTGCTGGCACGCCCGGGTTCAGCTGGGTTCGCATAGAGTTATTCATAAAAGGGCGCATATTTTGAAACGAGTTCACGGATAAAAAATCACTTGGACCCATGGCTCCAAAGGCGAGGGTTGGGAACAAAAAAAAGGCTCTGAGCAAAAACTTCATAACAACATTGTAAATGCTTTACAAAATCACAGCAAGGGAAAAAACGTAAAACGGATTCGGAGATTTGATTCTTTCCCACAAACTAAAATCTATGTATCCGTATCCGTTTTACGTTTTACATTTTTTATGATATAATCATCACGAACTAACAGGGGTTATATTATGCTTACCAGTCTTTTCTTGAATCACGGATTTAATGCTTTTAATGGTGGTTGGATGCAGTTTGCTCTCGCTTTCGCAACCGCTTTTATTATTATGATTTTATTTGGAAAACCTTTTATAAACGCTATGCGAAAGTGGCAGAAAAAAGGTCAACCCATCAGCGACAATGCGCCAAAGGCTCATCAAGTAAAAACTGGAACCCCGACCATGGGCGGAATTTTAATTTTGGCTGCCGTATTTGTTTCCTCTCTATTATTCATGGACCTAGCCAACCCTGTTGGGTGGATTGCTTTGGGGGCTTTGGCCTGGTTCGGAATGATTGGGTTTGCAGACGACTTTAAAAAAGTTACAAAGCAAGGCAAAAAAGCAGACAACGGTCTAAGTCCGCGCTTGCGGTTAATTCTTGGCGGTCTGGGTGTTCTTGCGCTTGCATTCTTTATAAACAAAACTTTCCCGGCTTATATACCGAATTATTCTTTGATTCTTCCGTTTGGAATTTCTATTTCTATGGGCGCGATTCTTTACTTTGTCTTTGGGTATTTTGTAATTACGGGCTCGGCAAATGCAGCAAACATCACAGACGGGCTGGACGGAATGCTGTCCAAGATTTACATTCCTGTTCTGGTGGTTTTGATTGTTGCACTTTATGGCGCAACACGCATAGGCTTTATGGACACTGTGGTATTTTTACCGGGAACTAGTGTTCTTTATCCAATACTTGGGGCTGCGTTTGGGGCGGTACTGGGATTCCTTTGGTTTAACAGTGCACCAGCGGCTATATTCATGGGCGATGTGGGTTCACTTGCTTTGGGCGGTTTTATGGGAACGGTTGGTATGCTGCTCAAGGCAGAGATAATCATGGGGGTTGCGGCATTAATGATGGTGCTTGTATTACTTTCAAGTTTTGTCCAGATGATGACTTTCAAGATAACCAGAAAGCTTACGGGAACTGGGCGCAGAATACTGCGAATGGCCCCACTGCACCATCACTTTGAGCTGGGCGGTCTCGCAGAGTCCAAGATAGTAGACCGATTTTTTATAATGTCTATATTGTTTTCCGCAACCGCACTTATGTTGCTTAAGTTTGCCTAACGAAAAAAACGTAATTCGTTAGTCGCTATAGACTATACGCTAGTCTTTTCACCACGTCTTCTATTGCAATACGCTCTTGTTTCATGGTATCGCGGTGGCGGACAGTTACTTTCCCGTCGGTGATACTCTCGTGGTCCACCGTTATACAAATCGGGGTTCCAATTTCATCGTGGCGACGATAGTTCTTTCCTATGTTCCCAGAATTTTCAAGCTCTATTCGTCCAACCCCAAGTTTACGCAAGTCTCCCACCATCTTATTCGCCAGCTCAACAAGTTCCGGAACATTCCGCGCAAGCGGTATTACGGCCGCCTTGACAGGGGACAATCTTGGCGGAAGTTTAAGGACTATTCTGGATTTTCCGTCACCCAAATCTTCCTCACAATAAGCATTCAACATTACCGCAAACATACAACGGTTTACACCCATTGCCGTTTCTATGACGTACGGGATAAAGCTTTCTCCGCTTTGTGGGTCACTGTATGAAAGTTTCGTTGTGCTGTCTGTATTTTTTTGCACGGTTGCGGTGATTTTAAAATCGTCTTGGGCTTTGGTATGGGAACCAAGGTCATAGTCTGTTCGGCTGTGGATACCCTCTACCTCGTCAAAGCCATCTGGGAACTCGTACTCTATATCTTCAGCTGCTTTGGCATAGAACACAAGTTTTTCATGTGGGGCAAAGCGCAATTTTTCGGCCGGGATTCCCATTTCATTTATCCACCAGGCAAGGCGAGTGGCTTTCCATTCATTAAAATATTTTTCGTCTTCGCCGGGGCGCACAAAGTATTGAAGCTCTGCCTGTTCAAACTCTCGCATACGGAACACGAACCCACGCGGAGAAATTTCATTTCTGAACGCTTTTCCAATCTGGACTATTCCAAACGGAAGTTTATGTGGCGTTGAATCCAAGACATTTTTGAAGTTAGTATATGTAGTCGTTGCTGTTTCGGGACGAAGGTACGCATTTATTGCCCCGTCCGATGTCGCACCAAGCGAAAGTCCCATCATAAGTTTATACTCGCGCGGGTCGGTCAGCTCGTGACTGCCGCACGCGTCGCATTTACTTGTATCTTTCATTTTATCTTGGCGCATGCGAAGACCACATTTTTTGCACTCTACCAACGGGTCCGAGAACCCGGCCTCGTGCCCACTGTACTTCCAAAGAAGCCGATTGGAGAGAAGCGCTGCGTCAAGGCCCTCGACGTCATCACGCTGGTAGACCATGGCATTCCACCATGAATCACGGATGTTTTTCATAAGTTCCACGCCATACGGGCCGTAATCATAGGCCCCACCCAGTCCGCCATAAATCTCGGACCCGGTAAAAACGAATCCACGGCGCTTGCACAGGGCGATAATATCATTAACGGTCACTTTAGACATAGTACATCCTTTTTTTTTCAACCTGCGCATCATAGGACATATTTTTATTATTTTCAATCCTATTTATTTGACAAGCGCATTTTTCAAAATATAATGAGCCCGGTTGTATTTAGGACGGGTATCCGAATCCAAAATAATTCAAGGAATATGTATATGTTGAAGAAGTTATTTATCTTATTTGTTTTGTTTACGCCATTTGCGGGGTATTCTATGGAGCTGTCTTTTGACAAGGCCGTAGGGATGATTCTTGAACAAAGTCACGATATTAAAAAAGCAGATGCTAATGTAAAAAAAGCCTCTGCCGGGCTCAAATCCGCAAACGCAAACCGTTGGTTTAAACTTGAGGCAACCGCAACTTACATGAACACAATAAATGTAGAGGACCCCAGCGAGCCCATTATTATTGCCATGCCAGGTGGTCTTGGCGGGTTGCCCATACCACCCGTTAATTTCGAGGTCCCAGATAATATACTTATGGCGGGCGTCACACTGAGCCAGCCAATATACACTTTTGGTAAAATCGGTCATGCGGTGGACAGTGTTCGGTCGGCGGTAAAAATGGCGGAAAACGGAAAAGAACTCGCCAAACGTGAAGTTCGGTACTCGGCGGCCCAGCTTTACTGGACAGCAAAAATGACAGATGAAATTGTTAATATTGCGCAAAAATCACTTGATGAATCCAAGGCAGCACGAAAAAAACTTACAAGCGCAGGCCGACCGGCACGGGCTAATCTTGTCAAGATAGAGGCCGACATAGCAACAAAAGAAATCAATCTTTCCGACGCCAAGTTTAATCGTGACACCGCAGAAAGAATGTTAAAAATCATGGCCGGAATTGATATTGACAGCGAACTTGACCTTGTGACCGAAATTCCGGAAAGCTTTGGGCCACAGGCTGCCCAGATGAACTCTAACCCCGAATGGGAAATCTTGGAAGCCCAAGCAAAAATGCACGAGTCCGATGCTAAATCAAAACGTGCGGGAAACTATCCAACCCTTGCCGCAATGGCATCCTATAACTATATAGCAACCCATACAGATTATGACGTATGGCGCGGCAACAACAGTCAGTCTGCATACTGGGGCTTATCGCTTACCCTGCCTATATTTAACGGTGGACTTAACCGCGCAAATGCGACCGCCGCCGCCATGGACGCGGAAGCTGTTCGACAAGACCTTGATAAATCTAAGAAGATAAAGTCGGAAGAATTTGAAACAGCCGTAAAAAAATACGAACACCTTCGGGCTAATCTTGGAAGTCTTGAACAAGCACGCAATCTTGCCCAAAAAGCATACGGCTATTCAATGGACAGATTCGCCGCGGGACAAACAAGCGCTATAGAATTGTCAGATGTATCCGCGTCACTTGCACAAATGGATATGGCTTTACTTAACGCAAGATACAATATACTTATGGCGTGGGAAACGGTACGAAAGCTGGGTGACACTAATAGTCAATAGTCTGTTGACTAACTTTTTAAGAGAATGTTGAACATGAAAAAGAAAAAACTTTTATGGATAATTCTTGGGCTGGTATTTGCCCTTTGGGTTGGGTATCGGATTTATGCTATTGCCGCCGAAAGTCGCCGGATTGTGTTCAATTCCGCAAGGGTGGAATCTTTGCCTGTTACGACAATTGTTCTGAGTTCTGGGCAGAATACACTACGCGAGCCTTTGTACATAAAAAACAACAAGGCTTATGTATCAGCCGCACGTGCAAAAAAATTCGGCTCGGGTCAGAAAATAGAAAACGGGGGCTCGGTGCGCTCTGTATCAAATAAAATTGACCTTGATTCCGGAATGTACATAATTCGCACGAACGGGGCAGTGGACGGGGAAAATTTTGCGTTGTCAAAATACACCGGCTTTATGGTGCCTTTGTATGCAGTTCGCGGAAACTCTGTAATGATTATGGAAGACGGGCTCGCAAAAGAACATGCCGTGAAAATAATAAATCAAGATTCTGAAAACGCAATAGTAATGGGTGACATAAATGACAATGATGTTTTAATTTTGTCCCGTGTAACACATGAACAACCAGTAAGTAGTGATTAATTGTTTACTATTAAACAAAAATACAGAAACGTACTGATAATACGGAGTACAAAATGATAAAGTTTTTCGTAAAGCGCCCAATTACAACCGTAATGTTTGTTTTACTTTGGGTGGTTTTGGGTATTGTTGCTTTTCCCCGAATGAACGTAGAGCGTACACCGGCTATAGATTTCCCAATGGTGACGACGACTCTGGTATACCCGGGCGCGTCACCAAGTGAAATAGAATCTCTTGTAATTCAAAAAACCGAAGACGCAATATCTGAAGTTGCGGGGGTGAAAAAGATTACTTCCCAAGCGTTCGAGAGCAGTGGTTTTGTCATGGCAGAGTTCAATCTTGGCGTTAACGTTAATGACAAAGCATCCGAGATAAAGGCAAAGCTTGACGCAATAACAAATGAATTCCCGGACGGACTTAAAACTCCGGTTGTGGAAAAACTCAATCCTCTCCAGGAATCCGTGGTGGACATAGTTTTACGCGGTGCCTCGCCAAAAGAACTTGAGTCTTACGTTGACGATGTCTTGAAGAACAAAATAACCGGGATAAAGGGAGTTGCCGGTCTTGATGTTTTCGGCGGTGAAGAACGCGCAATAAGAATAGAAATGAATCCCGACGAAATGGCAGCCCGCGGAATTACAATAATGGATGTAACGGCCGCACTTGCCGCACATAACACAAGCGTTCCGGGTGGTCGTATCCAAGCCGGCGCAGATGCAAACAATGTGCGTTTTATCGGAGAGTTTGCTTCAACCCAAGACATAGGAAAGCTTCGCATAACAACGGCCGAAGGTCAAAATTTCTCGCTGAATGAAATTGCAGACGTTCGCGACAGTGCACGAGAAATTGATACCGGCGCGCGATATAATTCCGAGCCCGTGGTAATCTTGTCCGTGGTCAAAGCTTCGGACGGAAACGCGATAAAAATATCTGACGAGCTTTATAAAAAACTGGCAGGCTGGGAAGCCGAGATGGTTGATTATTTTACACCCGGCGTTTCTATGCAAATTATATCGGACTCGTCAGTGGCAATAAGCCACGAAACAGATGTTACTCTGCGCGATATTTGGCTTGGGCTTGCACTCACAATTTTGACCCTGCTGGTATTCACCAGAAACTGGCGCACCACTGTTATCGCGGGCGTAATGATTCCTGCGTCTCTTGTGTCGGGACTATTCTTTATGGATATGTCTGGGTTTACTATTAACTCTATGACCCTGCTCGCCATTGCAACCGCACTTGGGACGCTTATCACTGACGCCATTATTTTGATTGAGTCCGCGCTTGGATTAATAGACAAGGGAATGTCGCCAGAAGACGCCGCCGTAGAGGGAACCAAGAAAGTTGCAGTTCGAATCTTTGCAACCATTGCAACCCATGTCGTCGTATTTCTTCCACTTGCATTTATGCAGGGCATCGTTGGACAATTCATGGCACAGTTCGGATTGTCGGTCGTTTATCTTGTTCTTATATCTTCCGTATTTTCTTTTACTTTAACACCGATGATGATTGCAAAGATTTTACGTTCTAAAAAATCAAAACAAAAATCTAATCCAAAGCCTGTATCGGGGCTCGGCTGGTTCAAACCTTTTTACGACTGGCAGGTAAAACATCCTTGGAAAGCAGTGGGAATTGCTTTTGGAATTTTGGTTTTGACCATTATTCCAATGCGCTGGGTTGGTAATGAATTCTCGCCCAGTATTGACGCAAACGAGATTACCATAAGTGCAAGGGCCCCAGCCGGGAGCACCTATACAAAGTCTGAAGATATTGCAAAGCAGATAGAAAACACCCTTAATAATTTCAAGGAAGTTAAATCTGTGGCAGTTAAAATAGGAGAACGCGGCGTTCAAAACATCAATGTAAAGATAGAACTTGTCGAACGTGCAGAACGCAATATTTCCGACAAAAAACTTGCCCAACAAATGCTTCCCGCACTTGCGCAAATACCAGACGCCGAGATACAAATCCGTGCAGGTGAAGCAATATCTGGCGGCGCAATCCAGTCGGATATGGTTCTTAACATAAGCGGCGCAGACGACACAAAACGCGAAGAATATGCCGACAAAGTTCTTGCCATAATAAATGAAATTCCAGAAGTGCAAAGTGCGGTTCGCGCCCAGCAAGCACCCGGCATGGAAATAAAGTTTATGCCACAAAGCGACAAAACAAGTTTTTGGGGAATCAAGAACGCATCTGCCGGAATAGCCCTTAGGACCGCGCTTTACGGAAACGACGATTACAAGTACAAGGAAGCCGGCCAAGAATATCCAATTGTATTGGAATTCGCAGAGGCGTTTAAAACCCGCGACATGTTTGACAGCGTGTTTGTGGCAAGTCAAAAAGGCCTTGTTTCTTTGGCAGAGCTTGGGGTCATAGAAACCGCACCCGCAACACCCGACATAACACGTCTTGACAAGAACCGAATAACTGAAATAAATATAAACCTTGGTAAATCAACGCTCGGACCAGTCCAGGCCAAGATAGAATCCGCACTAGACAGTATAGACTGGGCGCCTGGGTACAGTGCCAAGTTCGGCGGGATGAGCGAAATTCAAGCCGAAACAGAATCCGAAATGGGACGCGCTTTCTTACTTGCAACAATACTTACATTTATGGCACTTGCGGCGATACTGAACTCGCTTGCGCACCCGTTCACAATTGCGTCGGGAATATTGACCAGCTTTTCCGGGGTCTTTCTTTTAATGTTCTTGGTTGGCGCGACAATGAACGTAGCCGCCATGATGGCGCTTATTATGCTTGTCGGTCTTGCTGTGAGTACGAATATTCTTGTGCTTGAGCCCACCCTTGAAGACATGGAGCGCGGCATACCTGCCGATAAAGCATTGTGGAACCAGTTCATAGATAAAAAAAGAATGCTCGTCATGTCAACTGTCGCCGTCGTTGCGGGTCTTATCCCCCAGTTATGGTCTGCGGATGGAATGAAAGTATCTATGGGTGCGGTAATTATCGGCGGAATATTGGCGTCTTTGTTTTGGACTTTCTTTGTGACCCCGGCGCTGTTTACCCTTATGGAGAAAGCAAGACGCAAAAAGAAATAAAGTATTGTTTACACGTAATGTGTTTTTTACTATGATTTCGGAAACAAAGGATTTTTTATGAAAAAAAAATTGGTCTTATTTGACTTTGACGGAACACTCAGCGCCAAGGATTCAACGACTCAGTTCGGCAAGCACTGTTTCAAACATTCATTCTGGCCGTGGCTTTGCCTGCCACTGGTTTTAGTCGGGTTTGTTCTTTCTTGGTTTAACCGTAACGGAGTTTTTTGGCGTGAGCTTGTTTGTATTTTCATGTCAAACAAAGTAGTAAAACGTCTTGTTCCAGAATTTATAAAACAACACAAGCCCGAACGATTTGGTTGGGCCAAGGAACAAGTTGCCAAAGAAAAAGCCACAGGAAATACCGTGGTTTGCATATCTGCGGCACCAAGTTTTCTTATTAATCCACTTGTTAAAGATATGGGTTTTGACAAAGTTATTACTACCTTGCGTGACGGCAAAAAACCTTGGAAGATAAAGTTTTTATGCTATGGCAAGGGCAAGGTTGTTGCACTTGACAAAGCATACAAAGATTACGAGGTGGTTCGTTCCTATTCAGACAGCAAATCCGATATTCCAATGATGAAACTCGCCAGAGAACAAGTATGGATTAATCCAAAAACAGGGGCAAGGGTATAGTCTAAGTCACGTCCCCTATTTTGCCTTGAACATGACTTTTCTTCTGCTATACTGGGACCATGGAAATTATTATCGCTGTTATTGTCGGACTCGTTTTTGGCGGAATTATCGGCTGGTTTTTGCGTCCCCAGAATAACCGAGATTTCGAAATTACTCAGCTTAATAAACTTTTAAACCAACAAAAGGCCGACATCGAAAATCTGCGCGGCGAAAACAGAAGTCTTTTCGCGGAATCTTCCGCAAGACGTGGCGAAGTTCAGGCTTTGCAAAAAGTTCGTGAAAGTATGCTTAACGATTTTCGCGCCATTTCTGCCGACTTGCTTGATAAACAAAAAGACTCGGTCGTGGGAACCCAAAAGACTGTTCTTGGACCCGTGACTGACGAAATGAAAAAACTTAAAGACGAATTCGACAAACATATAAAAGATATGCTCAAAAATTCTTCCGAAAACAAAACTAGCATTGATTTGCAAATCAAAAACATGCTGGAAAAAAGCGACAAGTTACAAAAGGAAGCAGACAATCTTGCCAATGCACTCAAAAACAAAAAGACCCAGGGATGTTGGGGGGAAACTTATCTTGAAAATGTTCTTCAAATGCTGGGGTTTGTCGAAGGCACTGACTATGTCAAAGAGGATTTCTATAAAAGTGAAGACGGCTCTGTACGTCCCGATTTCATACTGCACCTGCCGGGAAATAAAAAAATTATTATCGATTCCAAGGTATCTATGGAAAGCTATTTGAATTACGAAAATGCTGAAAACGAAACCACTCGCGAAAAATATGCAGACGATTTTTTACGCGCAACCCAAAGCCATATAGACAAGCTTACCGCAAAAGATTACCAAAAGAAAGTAAAGGAATCTGGGCTTGATTACGTCTTTATGTTTATGCCAATGGAAAGCGCGTACATTTTGGCAATGAAGAAAAAGCCAGAGCTTTATTATACAGCCCAGAATAAAAACATTGCACTTATAACTTCATCTTTGCTGTTCCCTATACTTAAAACGGTTGAAATGCTGCTTAAAATAGACAAGCAAAACAAAAATATTACCGAAGTTATGGATATGGTAAACTCGCTTTACGAAAAATACGTAGGTTTTACCCAAAACTTCGCTGCAATTGGCAAAGAAATTGACGGGGCGAAAAAAGCCTATGACGGAGCGCTGGGCCAGCTGTCGGAAGGCAAAGGAAATATGGCGGGCTGGTTCGAAAAAATAAAAAAGAAAAGCGGAATTGGGTCAACAAAAACTCCGGCGGTGACGTTCAAGGGTGACGAGGATGAATAGCACAAGCCGGTAGGTCGAGCCTCTCCGAGCCCTGACCTGCCGAAAACCCAACTTGGAAATAAAATGAAACTTGAAATGAAACTTTTGGACTGCCCAATACTGCGCGAAACCGCAGCGCCGGTTACAGACGTTTCGCCAGAGCTTTTAAACGCTATGAAAGAAATGGCGAACATGATGGAAGAACAAAAAGGGGTAGGCCTTGCTGCCCCCCAGGTCGGTTTGCCAATGCGTTTTTTTCTTATGAATTGCAAACTTGGGTCCGACAAAGAACCAAAAATATACGTGGTGATAAACCCAGAAATCATTGAAAAATCAGACGAAACCAAAGTTATGGAAGAAGGATGTTTGTCTGTTTTAGATAATACAAATACTCCCGTGTTCGCGGATGTGTCGCGCCCCAAGAACATCACAGCTGTTTGGAACGATGAAAAAGGCGAACAGCACAAAGCAAAACTTGGCGGGTATGCGGCGCGTATTTTCCAGCACGAATACGACCACCTTGACGGAATATTGTTCATAGACTACCTTTCGCCCGTAAAGCGAGAAATGGTACGCAGGAAAGTAAAAAAGAAGAAGTGAGACAGTGAGACTAGTTTTAATGGGAACGCCAGAGTTTGTGGTCCCAATCTTTGACAGAATTGCGGCCGAGCACGAAGTTGTTGCGGTTTTTACTCGTGCACCAAAGCCCACGGGTCGTAAACGAGTTATTACTAAATCACCAGTGCATAATTGGGCGGAAAGTCTGGGTTTCCCGATATACACGAGTATTAAAGATTTTGATTTGTTTATACAGCCTCGAGATACAAGCCCGTCGTTAGTGGTCGAGCCCCCCCCCGCTGCGCAAAGAGGCGCCAGCGCCCCCCCCCTAGAGGGGGGGGAATCGTGCCTGAGGTCCGGTGCACAATTATTAGGCTCTGATACT
>QMCE01003224.1_pt1 | contig 20773 bp, 22 predicted proteins | sample 1821851 | NCBI WGS metagenome assembly QMCE01 (sample SAMN09453174, study PRJNA476694) | Termite gut metagenome, whole genome shotgun sequencing project. | isolation source: worker | host: Odontotermes sp. | place: South Africa:Pretoria | collected 2016-01-28 | reverse complement strand
TTCTTTTTGCAAGGCAATACGCCAGTTCCCTGCCAATGCCTGACGAAGCGCCGAGAATAATCGCTTTTGGTCTTTTCCCCATAGACTCTCCAATACATTTGGTCGAGATAGTCCGCTTGTCGAGGATTTGATTGGGATGAACAGGCATGAAGTGTTCTTGTAAAACCAAGTCCGCCAAGGTTTATTGACCTTTGGCGGACTGTGGCGTTGTATTGAGTGGTTGCCCCCCAGGGATTCGAACCCCGACATGCAGTGCCAGAAACTGCTGTCCTGCCATTAGACGAGGGGGCAGTGAAAGGTCTTACATTATGAAAAATCGGCTCCCTGTCAAGATAATTCCTCCCCCGCAACCTCCTCGCCGTCATCCCCGGCAACCGCCGCTCCCTTCTCCGCCCCGGCGATGATCACCACCGCCTCGCCGCGCGTCTCGGCCCCGGAAAAGTGCGCCGCCAACTCTCCAACCGCGCCGCGAATCACCCGCTCGTATTTTTTCGTCAGCTCCAGACACACCGCCGCCCCGCGCTCCCCGCCCAACACCTCCGCCGCCAACGCCAAAAGACGCCCGACCCGGCGCGGCGATTCGTAAAACACCAGCGCCGGACGCATCCCGCCATGCAGCGACAGAATGCTCCGCACCCGGCCGTCACGGCGCGGCGGAAACCCGAAAAAGGTGAAATTCCCCGCCTCCATCCCCGATATCGCCACCGCCGTCGTCACCGCGCTGGCCCCGGGGAGCGCCGTCAGCGACACCCCCGCCTCGCGCGCCGCCCCGGCTATCGCATACCCCGGATCCGATATCCCCGGACACCCGGCGTCGGAACAATACGCCACCACCTTCCCCTCCGCCGCATAGCGGGCCAGGCGCTTCGCGACGGCCTTTTCGTTGTGATCGTTGCAGGCAAGCAGGATCTTCGGAGCCGGGAGGCCGTGGCGCTGGAAAACTTTCCTGGTGACCCGGGTGTCCTCGCAGGCGAGAACGTCGGCGTGGGAAAGGACACGGAGCGCCCGCAGCGTGATGTCCTCAAGGTTCCCGATGGGCGTCGCCACCAGATACACCCCGGGCGCCGGTCGGGCCGGGACGGATTCAGGCGGATTCTGGTCGGAAGGGATGTCGTTCATTCGGCGCCCAGATTGTCAAGAGCCGAACGCGCCGCCTCCTGCTCGGCCGCTTTCTTGCTCGATCCCGAACCCCGCCCCGCCTCCTCCCCCTCCACCAGCACCGCCACTTCAAAAACGCGCGAATGCTCCGGGCCGGTCGACCCCAGTATCCGGTATACCGGCAACGACCGCTTCTGCTGCTGCACCAGCTTTTGCAGCGTGGATTTGTAATTGGTGGAGTTTGCCTGCCCGATGGCGAAAGGGATTTCGTCGCGCAGCGTCATCAGGATGAAATTCTTCACCGGCTGGTAGCCGCCGTCCAGGTAGATCGCCGCGACTATCGCCTCGTAGGCGTCGGCGAGGAGCGAATCCGGCACCCCGCGCTTCTTCCCTATCCCCCGGCCAAGAAAAAGATACGCCTTCAAATCCATCTTCTTCGCCGCCTTCGCCAACGACGCGCGGCACACCACCGCCGATTTGGCCTCGGTCAAATCGCCTTCCTGGTGGTTGGGGTAATTGTGGTACAGATATTCGCGGATGACGAGATCCAGCACCGCGTCGCCGAAAAACTCCAGGCGCTCGTTGTCCAAGCGCTTGTCCGACGTGCTCGACGAATGCGTCAGCGCCGTCTTGATAAGCTTCTTGTCGAAAAACGTGTACCCCAACACCTGCTCGCAGGCGCGGATGCGTTCGAGCGCCTGGGCGCTCCTGCTCTCTCCCGGCTCCGCGCCCAGGACTTCGACCGGAACCTCTTCGACAAAATCGTCGATGGCCGCGAGAACGTCCTCATCGTCCTCGTCGTCGATGACGACGACCTCCTCCTCCTCCGTCGGTGAAAATGGGAACGGCGGTTGGCGTTGCTCAAAAGCGGCGGGCGCGGATTTCATGGAAGGCGCTTCCATAATGCGCATTCAGGCAAAGTTGGTTTTTCGTTCATGGTCGCCCGCTGTCGGGCGATGTCCCTCGCAACTTGTCTGAAACGCTGTCCTGGAGAGGCTGGCCTAAAGGCATGACGCGCTGAACGCGGGTGATGCCCTTGGGCGAGTCCCTACGGTCTCGACGGGAAAACGGCTTTCCCGTTATTCGTATTACGATATCCGTTGATGACCGACTCCTCAAGGGGAAAAGTCGCTTTTTTTCCGGAATCGGACAACGGCCGGATCGCTCTTCAGTCGTGTACTGGCATGATATGGCTCTGTACCTTCCGTTTTCGTCATCGTTTCCGTATCAGCAGCGGTAGATGCTCGTCGCCGCCCAGAGCGCGGACGTCCGCCAGCCAGCGCCGGGCGTCCTCGGGATAGCCGGCGGTTTTCTTCAGGCCCTCGTACCGCGCACTATACCATGCGTTCATCTCCGCCATCGCGCGTTCACGCAAATACTTCGCGCCAAGACTCGCCAACGCCGTCGCGAACGATACCCTGTCCCCCTTGGCGAGGAACCGGATGTCAAGCGCTCCGCCATCCCGCCGGACGCGGTAGCGCGAACTCTTCCTCCCCACCTCCATCTCGTCAATCCACGTCGCCGGAAACACCTCCGTCAGGAACGGCAGATAGCTGTTCCTCCCGCCCTGCTTGTCCACCACCACCAGCAGGTTTTCGCCCGGGAAACGCGCGGCCAGCGCTGCCAGATGCCGGCCCGTCTCCACCAGCAGGGCGGCGTTTTTATTGAGGCCCCGATCGTAGCGACGGTTCAGAAGCGGTTCGTACAGCGCTGTCAGACGGAGATGCGCGGCGCGGACGCCGTGCCGCGAAAACGCGTCCCGCAGCGATGCCGCCGCCGCCGGGATGGCTTCGGCGGCGCAATACGCCGGGAACGGCGCGATGCCGCGACTGTAGCACGGGTGGAGAGCGGCTTGGCCGTCGTCGGCGACCGTCGTTTCCGGCACCGGATTTCCGTTTGCGAGAAGAGCGGCGAACGCGCCCAGGGTCGTCTCGAACGCGGCGAGGCCGCCGGTGTTGTAGAGGAGTTTGCTGTCCGCCACCGCCGCCCGGCGTTCGCCTTTTTTCCACTCGCGGCAAAAGGCGCTGTCCAGCCGATCCCACGGCGATTCCGGCGTCCAGCCGTCGTCCGGCACGGCCAGCGCGGCGGCGGCGGTCGCCAGCGGACCCAGGGTGGGGCCGAGGCCGGCTTCGTCTATCCCGGCCAGGATCACGCCGCGCCTCCGGTGAACACGCGCTGGACCAGCATCATGTAGCAGGCTGTGCCGCCGGCGATGCTCAGGAGCACGTTGTTCCGCCACAGGTGCAGCCCCGCCGTGAAGACGAGGGCCAGCAGTTCCGGAGCGCCGTGGGGGAAGTGGAAAGGACGGATGTCCTTGAGGCAGAAGACCAGGAGCATGGTCATGGAGGCGTGGGGCAGGGCGCCGCCCAGGTAGAGGACCCAGCGCGGCAGGGCGTCCTTGTTCGAGAACAGGAGAAACGGCACGGCGCGGGTGGCGATGATGCCCAGGGAAAGCATGACGGCGGTGACGAACGTTTCCCAGTCGGAGAGGTGTTTCATGGACGGGCTTCCCCCTCTCCGGCGCGGAGCGCTTCCGGGCGCACCAGCGGTTCCAGCTTCGGCCGGGCCAGCATGAGGACCAGGGCGATGAGGATCATGGACGGTATCAGGAAATTGCCCGGGCCGATGGCGATCAGGCAGACGAGGGGGAGGACCGTGCCGATGACGGCCGGATAATGGGTGGTGGCGCTGCGCCATTGGTTGACGACGATGACGGTGAAGAGGGCGGTCATGACGAACTCAATGCCGCGGGAGTCGAAGGCGAGAAGGCCGCTGGCGATGTTCCCGATGAGGCCGCCGGCAATCCAGTAGCAATAATTCAGGCCGGAGACGAAGAAGCGGAACCAGGTCTTGTCGACGCCCGGCGGGGTGTCGTCGGTGCAGACGAGGGAGAAGGTTTCGTCGGTGAGCCAGAAGACGAGGAACGGTTTTTTCCAGCCGGCGCCGGCGTAGCGCTCAAGCATGGAGAAGCCGTAGAAAAGGTGCCGCGCGTTCAGTATCAGGGAGACGACGAGGGCGTGTATCGGCGCGAAGTCCAGGATCAGCAGGGTGGTGGCGACGTACTGGATGGTGCCGCCCAGGATCAGGGCGCTGAGGATGCCGGTCCAGAAGGGGCCGTAGCCGATGTTCCGCATCAGGACGCCGTAGCCGGCGCCGAGGAAAATATACCCGGCGAGGACGGGAAGGCTGACCGGAAAGGCGGCGCGGAAGGCGCGGGCGATAGGGTGCTGGTCGTGGGGCATGGCGCGTCTGTCCTGATGGTTTGTAAGGCTTCAGCGGAATCCGAGCCACTGAAGATCATCGTCCCCGACCACAACCCGCTCGCGGGGAATCCGGGCACAATCGCACAAATCCCGTATTTCCGCAAGCGTCATTTCGCGGAGCGCGTCTGTCCAGCCGCACGTGTGGGCGAGCCAGCCGAGGACGCGGTTCGGGGAGCGGCCGCGCTCGCGGAGGAGGCTGAGGCGGGTGTCGCCGTGGCGTTTGGCGAGGCGGCGGCCGTCGGGGCCGACGACGAGGGGGAGGTGGAAGAAGCGGGGCGGCTTCCAGCCGAGGGCGGCGTAGAGGGCGAGCTGGCGGTGGGTGCTGGGGATGAGGTCGTCGCCGCGCACGACTTCGGTGACGTTCATGTCGTGGTCGTCCACGACGACGGCGAGTTGGTAGCCGGCGCTGTCCCCCCGGGCGACGGGGAAGTCGCCGGACCAGTCGGCGAGGGCGCTGGTTTGTCCACCCTGGAAGGCGTCGGTGAAGGCGGAGGCGGCCGCGTCGTCGATGCGGAAGCGCCAGGCCGGTTCGCGGTCGCCGGAAGCGTTGCGGGCGTCGTCGTAGGACGCGAAGCGGTCGCGGCAGAGGCCGGGGTAGCGGCGCTCTGTGGCGTCTTCGCCGGCGTTCGGGGCGGAGAGGCAGGCGTCCAGATCTTTTCGGGTGCAGACGCAGGGGTAGACGAAGCGTTGTTCCATGAGGGCGGCAAGGACTCCGGCGTAGCGGCCGGCGCGGTTGGATTGAATATAGGGGTCGTCGCCGGCGGCGGTTTGGGTGAAGGGGGGGAAGGAATTCGCGGGGCCCTGGTCCCAGTCGAGGCCGAGCCAGCGGAGGTCCTGGTAGGCTTGGGCGGCGGCGCCGGGCTTTGTCTTGTTGTGTTTCTTTGCGCGAAGATAGGCGACGAGGAACGTCCTGGCGTTTCCCAGGTGGAGGGCGCCGGTGGGCGCGGGGGCGAGTCTTCCGGTGTAGGGTCGGGTGTTGATCATGGATGCCTAGCCTACACGCCGCCATCGCGGCGGGCAAGCTTTCTCCGCGCCGGCGAGCGGAAAAATCGGCGTCTGGCGTAATTTGCTTGCATGGCCTTGCCATATACATAAGATCGCAACCATAACGGCCAACCGTTGTTGGGCGTGTTCATTTTGTCTGGATGCCGCTTATGCCGTTCATCACCGAATACGCAAGCTTCATTACCAGCGATAACCAGGCAAACGCCAAAAAGGCCGCGGCGAAGATCGCCCATGCCTTCGCCGGACGAAAACTCCGGGCCGTCGTCTTTTACGCCGCCACAAACTACGATCCGCAAACATTGGTCCGCGCCATGCACGAGGCGTTCCCCGGCGTCGCCACCTTCGGCTGCACCTCCGCCGGTGAATTCGCGGCCGGGAAAATGCTGAAAAACAGCGTCGTCGCCATGAGCATGGACGAGGACGACATGGAGATGGTCGCGGCGACAGGCATCGCCAACGCCGACACCGTCGCCGACCCGACCGCCGCCGCCTTCGCCGCCCTTGAGGAAAAAACCGGGCTGCGTATGCGCGAACTGGATTTCCGCGAATACGCCGGCTGGATACTCCTGGACGGCATGGCGAACCGCAACGATCAACTCGTCGAACGCATGGGCGAACTCACCGACGTCATTTTCGGCGGCGGCTGCGCCGGAGACGACGGGCATTTCCGGCAAACCCTGGTCTGGGCGAACGGGACCATATACGAAAACGGCGCCGTCTTCGCGTTGATGAAACCGAAACGCCCCTTCGCCGTGGTGAAGACCCAGAGCGCCAACCCCACCGAATGCGTCATGACCGCCACCAGGGCCGATCCGGAGAAGCGCGTCATTTACGAGTTCGACAATCGCCCCGCCGCCCAGGCGTACGCCGAAGCGATGGACGCCGGCATCGACCCCACCCACGCCACCTCGGCGGGGAAATCGTCGCGGCAGCTCTACGCCGAACTGTTCATCGCCGACGGCGTGGTCAGCGTCGAGAGCGATCAGATGGTGGCCAAGGACGCGTTTATCGATCTGTTCATCAAATGGCCGCTGGCGCTCATGATCGGCGACGAGCCGTTCATCCGCGCCGCGACGAACGTCGTCGACAACGGCGGCATCCAGACCTTCATGCCCCCGATCGAGGGCGTCCGCTACACCGTCTGCCGCGCGGTGGACATCGTGCCCGACATGCGGCGCGTTCTCCGCGACAAGAAGCATGACCTGGGCGGATTGGCGGGCGTCCTGATGTGCGGCTGCCTGCTCAGGGAAGTCCAGATCAGGAGCGAGGAGAAGGTGAGCGCGTTCGAGGAGTTGTTTGGCGGCGTGCCGGCGTTGGGGTTCTCCTCCTACGGCGAGATTTACGTCAGCGTGGTGAGCCAGTCGGCTTCCATGATTCTTTTCTCCTGAGGGAGAATTCCGCGCGCGGAGAGGAGGGCTTCCGCGCTGTTTTTTTGGCAAGGAAGACAGCATGAAGTACGACAATGCGCGTTTTCGCTCCACGTATGCCATCTGCCAAACCGGGGACGCGGTGAAAAACGCCGGAGAGGCGGTGCGGAAAATCCGCGACGACTTCAAGACGTTTCCCGCCTCCATCATCGTGTTTTTCGCCTCCATCGCCTACGACGCCGACGTTCTGGCGCGGGAGATGCAGGACGCCTTCCCCGACGCCGTCACTATGGGCTGCACCGGCGCGGGCGAGGGCGTGGACGACGTCGTCCTCAACTCCTCCGTCGCGGCAATGGCCTTCTCCGGCGACGTGTTCGACTACGCGGAGACGGCGCTGATTCTGGAGAGCCCCGGGGAGGGCAAATCCGGCGGCGACATCTTCACCAGCGCTTCCGACGCCATACGCCATATCAGCCGGAACCTGGGCACGTCCCTCTTCGATCTCGACTACAGGAAATACGTCGGTTTCGTATTGACCGACCGCATCGCCCCCCTGAGCGAGCGCGTTCTGGAGCGCGTCGGCGAGAAGACCAATGTCTTCTTCACCGGCGGCGTCGCCGGCGACGACTACAAGTTCATCGACGGGCAGCGCGTGTTTTATCGCGGCAAGGCGTATCCCCATGCCGTATTGCTGGCGCTGTGGAAGCCGAAAAACGGCTTCGAGCTGCTCAAGACCCAGGCCGTGGACATGACCGACAAGTCCCTGGTCATCACCAGGGCGGACGAGGACGCGCGCATCATCTGGGAATTCGACGGCGAGGCCGCCGCCTCGGCCTATGCCCGCGCCATCGGCAAACCGGCGGAGACGATGGACATTCTCGATTTCGACGAATGCCCGCTGGCGCTGACCGCCGAGGGCGGGCCGTATCTCAGGGCCGTGGTGAAGCAGGTGGACGGCAAGGGCTTGCAGATGTTCGCGCAGGTCCGCGAAGGCACGAGCATGACGGTGACGAACGCCGGCGACATTCTGGCGGTGACGCGTGCGGCGATTGCGGACAAGCGCCGGGAAATGGGCGATTTCGCGGCGATTCTCCACATCAACTGCGCCAGCCGCCACACCGCCCTCACCAATCGCGGCCAGCTTGGCGACTTCGCCGCCTTGTTCTCCGGCGTGCCTTCTCTTTCCGTTTCCTCGTATGGCGAGGTGTTTGTCAACGTGATCGCCATGACCTCGGTCATGATCCTGTTCAAGTAAACGTTTTTTGCTCTTCCGCCGCCATGTGTTCCGGGTAGACGCCCGGATGCGTGGCGGTTGTTCTATAAGGTCACAATTTGTGACCTTATAGAACGATAGCGATCCGTCAACGCCTGATTCGAGAAAGACCGCGATGTCCGCATCTCCGCTCATCCAGTGCCAAAACCTCACCAAGCACTACCCCATCACCGGCGGCGTCCTCAGCCGCGTCACCGGGGCTGTCCGCGCGGTGGACAACCTTTCGCTCCATATCGACAAGGGCGAAACCTATTCCCTCGTCGGCGAATCCGGCTGCGGAAAATCGACCACCGGCCGCATGTTCCTCCTGCTGGAAAAACCCACCGCCGGCGCCATGCGCATGGACGGCCAGGACATCACCCGGCTCCGCGGCGCGCAGAGAAAACACTTCCGCCGCCGCGTCCAAGTCGTTTTCCAGGATCCCTTCTCCAGCCTCAACCCGCGCATGACCGTCGGCGCCATCGTCCAAGAAGGCATGACCATCCACAATCCGGAGCTGTCCCCGGGCGAAAAACGCGAACGCGCCGCCCACCTCCTCGCCCTCACCGGCCTGGACGCAGGCCACCTCGACCGCTACCCGCATGAATTTTCCGGCGGCCAGCGCCAACGCGTCGGCCTCGCCCGCGCCCTCGCCACCGATCCGGAATTCATCGTCGCCGACGAAGCCGTCTCCGCCCTCGACGTCTCCATCCAGGCGCAGATCATCAACCTCCTCCGCGATCTCCAGGAGCGCCTCGGCCTCGCCTACCTCTTCATCGCCCACGACCTCGCCGTCGTCCGCCATCTGTCCCACCGCGTCGGCGTCATGTATCTGGGACACCTGGTCGAGGAAGGCCCCGCCGCCGACCTCTTCGACAACCCGCTCCACCCGTATACCCGCGCCCTCCTGTCCGCCATCCCCGAACCCGATCCGGCGAAGAACAGGAAGCGCGTCATCCTCTCCGGCGACGTTCCCCGCGCCGACAACCCGCCCGCCGGTTGCCGCTTCCACACCCGCTGCCCGCAGGCCCAGCCGCGCTGCCGCGCGGGGGAGATCCCGGAGCGCGTCCCGGCCGAGGGGAGGCGCGTCAAGTGCGTGTTGTATTCATAGGGTTGCGATACTTGCGCCGTACCACGATCCGCGCTGCGCTTTCTCGGACTCACGCATGACGACCGAAGAGACATTTGTGTATCGCCTCACGCTTGTCAACCGCTCCCTGCGCGATCTGATCTACGCCGGCGGCGAGTTGCGGCGCGGGCGCTGGGCGAGAGACGGGGAAATGGACGCCAAGCCCGTATCCGTGCCCCCGGGCGGGACGCGGGAGGCGATGGCGATCATGGGAGCGCCGGGCAAGGGCTACGCCTGTCGCTGCTCCTGGCGCTTGGACGGCGACGCCGGCGGATCGTTCGCCCTGCGCGTCGAGGTGCCGTTTCTGCCCGGGAAAAACAAGGCGGGGTTGGACGTTTCCGGAGCGCTCAGGGTGGAGGGCTGGACCGGCATTCCGACGGTGGGGAATGTGTTTTCACATACGTTGATCGTTAGATGACAGCGCGGCGGTGATGGAGGAAGATGATGGGGTTGAGCGCGTTTTGCCTGATCCGCATGGCGGACGGTTCGGAGAAATACGCCCGGGATCTCGCCGTCGGCGATGCGGTTTTTGATCCCGTGTCGGGAACGGCGGCGTCGGTGACGGCGGTGTTTGACGGTCCCGGCGTGGGCATGATCGGGATAGAAACGGAACATGGCGGCGTCATCCACGTGACCGGGGATCATCCGATCCACACGGAGGCCGGCGCGGTGCGGGCCGAACAGGTGCGCGTCGGCGACCGTTTGCGCGTGGAGGGCGGCGTGGCGGCGTGCGGCGCGGCGGGGGCGGTTCCGGGGGATTTCAAGGTGCATGACGTCCGGGGGGAGGGGTTGGGGGGCTTGTTGGCGAACGGGGTTATGGTGGGGATATAGCGTGTTGGAGGGTGGATGTTTACAGTTTTTGCTTTTCCTTCCCGATGGATTGCGGATATAGTTATAGACTCGGCAACTCATGACGGCTGTGCGTCTTCCACTGGGGGCGTGGCGGAATGGCAGACGCAAGGGATTTAAAATCCCTTGGCCGCAAGGTCGTGCGGGTTCGAGTCCCGCCGCCCCCACCATTTATACCAAAAGTACGCGAATGAACGTCAGCGAAAGGCATAGCGACATGGATCAGGCAAGCGCCGAAACGAAAATCCTGAACAAATACGGTTTCCATGTGCGGCCCAGTACGCAATTCATGCAAAAGGCGCGTGAATTTGAAAGCGAAGTCACCGTCGAAGTCGATACCCTCCGCGCCGACGGCAAAAGCATCATGCAGTTGATGGCGTTGGGCGCGATGCAGGACTCGGTCGTCAAAATCACCGCCAAGGGTCCGGACGCGGAAGACGCCGTGCGGGCATTGGTGGCGCTGATCCAGAGCCGGTTCGGGGGGATTGACTGAAGCGCCTACCGCTTCCCGGCCTTGCCGGGAAGATCGTCCAGCGTGACCGCGTCGGCGACACGGTAGGGGCCGATGGCGGTGCGCGTGAGCGCGGTCATGACCGCGCCGCAGCCGAGGGCGAGACCGAGATCGTCGATGAGGGTGCGGACGTAAAAGCCTTTTGATACCGTCATGTCCAGAACGCCGGTTGCGCCGTCGAAAGCGGCCAGCCGCAGATCGTGGACCGTGACCGGGCGCGAGGCGCGCTCGACCGAGACGCCTTGCCGGGCCAGCCTGTAGAGGGGCTGGCCGTCTTTTTTCAGGGCCGAATGCATGGGGGGCGTCTGCAGGATGTCGCCCCGGAAAGGCGTCAAGGCGGCTTCAACCGTTTCGCGCGGCAGAGGCGGCCTGGTCCGGGGGATATACGCTTCGTCCAGTCGGCCGGTGCTGTCCTGCGAATCGCGGCGCTCGCCCAGAAGGAATGAGGCGGTGTAGGATTTGGTCATGTCCTGCATGTGGTCGAAGAGGCGGGTGGCGTTCCCGGCCAGCAGGAGCAGCAGCCCGGAGGCGAGGGGGTCCAGGGTGCCGGCGTGGCCGAGACGCTTCAGGCCGAGAATCTTCCGGGCGCGGACGACGACGAGGTTGCTTGACGGACCGCTCGGCTTGTCAATCGGCCAAACGCCGGGGACGCGCCAGACAAGCGCCAACGGATCGGCCGTAAACGCGGCGAGCGTTTCGGGGAAGGGCACGTCTTGCACGCGAATCCTTTCGATGGTCACACCCCTTCCGCCGCCAGCGCCGCCAAGACGTCTTCCCCGTCCGCCGGCGGTTCTTCCTCCGCGTCGGGTTTTTCCGGGGCCGCCGGATGCGGCCAGTGGAAAAACGACGCTTCGCCCACCGGCAGAAGATCCAGATCCGCCGCCGCCATTTCGACGATTTCCGGCGTCACCCGCTTTTCCTCCAGGCCGTAGGCCACCACCAGCGACAATTCGCACAAGCGGTTCACCTGCCGGGGCAGGCCGCGCGAAAAGCGCACCACCAGTTCCGCCGCGTGCTTGGTGAATATCCCCTGTTTGCTCCCCGCCGCCTTCAAACGCGCCAAAATGTAGAGGCGCGTCTCCTCCTCCGTCATCGGCTCCAACACCGCCCGCGTCATCAGTTGGCTGTCGAAGCCGCTCGCCGCCGACAGCTTCCGATCCATGCCGGTCTGGCCGACCAGCAGGATGGACAGCGCCTTCACCCCGTCGTATTCGATGTTCAAGAGGGTCCTGAGCGTCTCCAGGAAATCCGTCCCCCGCGCCGCCTGCACGTCGTCCGCCACCAGCAGGACCGGCTGGTTGTGGCGGGAGCGGTCCAGAAGAAACGCCTGCAGCTCCATCATCCCCGCCGACCCGGGGGCGACCGCCCTCGCCGCCTCGGGATTGAGCGCGGCGAGAATGTCCCGGGGTGTCCCGGTCGGGTGCGGCAGATACGCCGTCAGCCACCGCGCCGCCTCGAACTCGCGCTCGATCATGCGCGCCACCCGGCTCTTCCCGGAACCCGGCTCTCCGAACAGCGCCGACGCCGCCATGCCCGTTCCCAGCGCGTAGCGCAGGCGGGCGATGCAGAGGTTGGCGCCGCGCGTGGGGACATACGTCCCCGGGCGGTTGTCGTTGGCGAAGGGAAAGAAGTTGAGGCCCCAGAAATCCGTATAGATCATCTATTCCGCCCCCGTCAGCAGCAGACCCGCCACCGTCACGCCCGATTCCGCCAGCCTGTCCGCCGCTTCCGCGATGGCGCTCGCCCGGCTGCGGCGGCAAAACGCCGCCAGCGCCGTCGCGCCCGCGTGCCGGCACGGGATGACGGCGTCGGCGTGATCGAGGGGACCGCAGCAGAGGATAACGAAATCGAAGGTGGAATGCAACTGCAACATCAATTGCCGCACCTGTTTATCGCTCAGGATCTCGTCGCCGTCCCGATCCGAGGCGCGGGCGGGGAGGACGTAGAGATTGTCCTCCTCGCTGAACGTCAGCGCCTCGCCCAGCGGGCATGACCCCCGGAGGGCGTCGGTGACGGTGAAGTACTTGGACGACAGCCCGAGCCGCGGCGCGATCTGCGGTTTCCTGACGTCGAAATCCACCAGAAGAATGCGGTAGTCCACGCGCTTGGCGACGGCGAGCGCCAACCGGACGGCGATTTCCGTCTGGCCGTCGCCGCGCGTCGCGCTCGCCAGCGCCAGAGACGGTTTGTCCGGATCCTGCGACACCAGGCTGGCCATGATGTCCCGCGCCCGGCTTTCAAAGCTTTCCATTTCCCCAAGGGGGAGGTAGGCGAAGCGGCGCACTTGCCGCGCGCGGTCGAGGCCGGGATCATGCCGCGCCCCGGCGTCCTCCGTCTCGGCTTCGTGGTCGCCCGTCACGTCGCCGTCGTGCACGTCGACATCGCGGAACTCGGCCTCGTCGCCGCCGTTTTCGCCCGTGATGTCGGCGATGCCGGCGAGGAATTCGGCGGGGTCGGCGTCGCGGCCGAGGATGCGGGCGCCGTGGCGGTGGGCCTCCTCCACTTCGGCGTCGGTGTCGGCGTCGGGGACGATGTCGAGATCGGTTTCGGTGGGCGAGGTGAAGACATTGCCGTTGTCCTCGTCGTCGCCGTGCGGGTTGTAGTCGCCGACGGCGTCAAGGATGTTCATGACCCTGACCGCGCCCGGTTCCCTCTCCCGGGGGTTCGCCGGTCGGGCCGAGGTGGGGGAGCGCTGTTCCCGCGCTTTCCGCTCGGCCTCGGCCGACGGGTTGGCGACGGGGATGTTCAGGGCGTTTTTGCTCATCAGCTTGTCGAAGGCGTCGTCGGCCGTGGTCATGGCAGATTCCCCCATGCCTGTCGTTCCCCTTCCGCCCAGAGGGGTATGGTCTGCCCCGGGAGGGACAGTTCGGCGGCGCCGCCGGGAAGCCGGGGCTGGGCGAAGCCGGTGCGCGAGCGGTAGAAGAGGAGGCCCGCCAGAATCAGGAACAGCAGGAAGAACAGCCAGGCCAGGAAACGCGGACGCCGGGCGGCGGGCAGGATTTTCCCGCGCCGCGCCTCGGGAGGCGGCTCGCTGTATTCCACCATGGCGGGGATGAAGTGGTGCTTTCCGGCCGGGGTGCGGACGATTTCCCCTTTCAGGGCGGAGGCGGCGTTCCGGAACGAGCGCATGTCGTAGGCCGGGAGCGATGCCAGCACGGGAAGGCGGATCAGGCGTCTGGCCTCGGCGGCGTTGCGGAAATGGTTGGCGAACAGCTCCCGGAGCAGTATCCACAGCAAGCCCAGGCACAACCCGGCGGCGAGGCCCCACGGCAGCGCCCGCCAGTCGGGAGGCGTGATTTCCAGGGGAATATGCGCCGGCGTCGGCGCGAAGACAAGATGCGCTCCCGGCACAGCGATCGGTTTTGGCTTGACGATCGGGGCCGGGGCCGTCGGCGCGGGGCGGACGGACACCGGCGGTTGGGGAACTTCCTGGCGCTTCATGGGGATGGGAGATTCCCTGACCAGCGCCATTTTGCCGCCGCAGGCGCTCTTCCAGCGCGTCGGCCTGTTCGGCGGCTGTTTCCCATTCAAGGAGCAGGCCGGCGGCGCGGGTGGCGCGGGCCTCGGCCGCGCGGTTCGCCTCCTCGTCCGGGGTGTGGCCGGAGAGCTGCGCCTCCAGCGCGTCCAGTTCGCGGCGCGCCTGGCGGACGAAGGGGTGCTCCTCGGTGCAGTACTGGAGGAGCGTGGTGAGGCGGGCGAAGGCGTCGTCGCGCTGGGAGAAGAGACGCGCCGTTTCCGGCGGCGGCTTCGGCGTGCCGTCGGCCTCGGCGGCGATCATGGCCGCGTCGTGGCGCTCCTGCAGGCGATCCGCCCGGGCGCGGGCGGCCACGGCCTCCCGGCTCAGCCGGTTTTCCGTATCGCGGGCGGCGTTGAGGCGGAGGAGGGCGGCGCTCCGCTGTATCCGGGCCGCGTTCACCGTTTCCTCGCTCGTGGCGATGGCGGCGAGGCGGGCTTTGGCCGCGTCTTCGTCCACGACTTCGGTGTAGGCTTTTTCCCCGGCGTCCGTTCCTCCCGCCGCCGCTTCCAGCGGCTCCAGTTCGGCGACGAAATCGGCGGGCGCCGCCGGCGCGGGTGCGGGGGCGCGGTCTGCCTCCTCCCCTTCCAGGGTGGTGGGGGCTCCCTTGTCTTCCCGCGCGGCGAGAAAGCCGATGAGGGTGGCCGCCGCCAGCGGCGGCAGGCGGGTGTAGACGGTGTCGCGCCGGTAGGCCAGGGGGTTCAGGCGGGTGGTGACGGAAACGGCGGCCAGACCTTCGGTTCCGGAGACGCGGCGCACCTCGACCGACGCGTCCCTGTCCCACTGCGCGGCCCAGTCGGCGGCGTCGGGGGCGTCGTCGGTTTGGAACCAGTCATTGACCTGGTACAGGCCGTTGGCGGCGATGGCGGGGATGGCCATGATCTCGCGGAGGATTTCCCGTTTGGCGACGAGGCCGAAGCCGCCGCCGCCGGCGAATTCCGCTTCGCGGTCGAGGCGGGCGGCGAGTTCGTCGCTTGCCGTGCGCCAGGCGGCGAGGGGTGAATCGGGCGGTTGCCCGTACAGCGATTCGTGCAGCCGGTAGAAGACCTGGAAGAAAGGATCGTCGGGTCCGGGTTTCGCGATGATGCCGGAGCCGATCAGCCCGGGGGTATTGGCGTGGAAGGAAGAGAAATCCCAGGCAAGGTTTTCGCTCGGCGGATCGAGATCGGCGATGATGGCGGCGAGCGACTGGAAGTCCATGTGGGAGGCCAGGTCGCGGCGGGCGACGCCGAGGACGGGGCCGAGGCTGGCGAGAAAGCGGTTGGGGAGGAGCAGGGCGGAGAAGTTTTCCCGGGAGTTGAAGCCGGCGAGCGTTTCGGCCAGGAGTTCGGTGTCGATCAGGGCGTCCTGGGTGGCGGCGAGTTTCACCGCGAAGCGGAGGTTGGCGCTGAGGAGGCCCCGGTCGCGGCGGGTTTGCTGCCAGCCGCGCCATTCGTTTTGCTTTGCCTCCCAGTCGAAGGACTCGGCCGCTTCCGGGGGGGTGAGGGTGACGGTGACCTGGGCGCGGGCGGCGTATCGGGTTGGCTGCGCCAGGCTGCGCCAGGCGACGCCGGCGAGGAGGCCGAGGGCGAGAAACATGAAGAGGGCGCCGGCATGGCGGGAGGCCAGGTAGGCGGGGTTGAGGCGGGAGTATTTTTTTCTCTTCTTTTTCGTCATGGATATCGCTTCAACCCGTACTCAACGCGTTCTAAAATCCCAGATTCCAGCCGTCAACGCCCCTTGTTTCCCCTGCGTCGCGCGTTTCAGCGCTTCTTGGCGCCGAGCGCTCAAGCCTTCTGCCCCGCCGCGGCGGCGGCGGCTGTTCCACAACAACCGCGTTCGGCATCCTGCTCTCTATTCCCTCCACCGACCCGCGCGGAAGCTTCCGCCCCCTGAACTGCCTCTCCGGAGCCGCCATCGCCCGCGTCTCCTCAAACACCTCCGGCCCAGGCGCAACCGCTTCCGGCGCCGGCGCGGCCTGCTCGGTGATTGCGGCGTCCGCCTTGGGAACGTCCAAGACCTCCGCCGCTCCGGCGCCATACCCGCCGGATATCCCGTCAACGCCGCCCATATCGTAATACACCTCTTCAAACACCTCGCTCGCGGGCGTATTGGCCTGAACCTGATACGCGTTCGCCAGATTGTTCTCCACATCCGACGCCGTCGCCACCCGCGCCCGCCGCGACGGATGCGCGTCCGGGCCGACATACGGCAGCCTTGCCGACGCGTCCGCCCCCGAAAACCCCCGTCCCGGCATATTCGCGTCCGGAATGTCCGCGTCGCCCGGGGCGGCGAGACCAAGCGACGCGTTCCGGCGCGGATTCAACGACGGCACGACGATAATCTGCCCCGGACGGATGGCCGGGTCGTTGTTGGTCATGCCCAACATGGCGGAGCGGATATCGTGCGTGGTCCGCACCGGTTGGCTGCGGTGCGGCGTGATGAGCACGACCCGGGCCAGATCGGCGGAGGCGGGCGCGTTGAACTTCCCCCGGGGACCGGCGGCGGGAAATGCGGGACCAAGCTCGTCGTCTTCATCCATGCGGGCGGGGTTGGTCTCCCAGTTGGCGGCGAGGATGGCGTCGGACAGCTTGACCGGCTCCAACCCCATAGGGAAACGGCCGGGCTGGTTGACGTCGCCGAACACGAAATAATACCCCCCCCGGGCGCGGTTGGTCTGGACGCGGACGACGCATTCGCCTTTCACATAGATCTGGAGGTTGCGGCGGATCTCGTCCGCCGCTTCGTCGACGGTCAGGCCGCGAAGGCGGATGAAATCGGGGGTGTTGGGGATGCGGACGGTGCCGTCGGCCTGGATGTCCAGCTTGGCCGAGAATTCGGGGTGGTCCCTGACCGTGACGCTGATGACGTCCCGGGGGCTGAGACGGTAGAGTTCGGGCTTGTCCATATCCGGATAGTCCCCGCCGAAGACGAGCTGCTCAATCGGGTAGAAATGCGAACCGTTCATGATGCCGGCGGGGGCGGATCGCGCCTGAAGAGAAGACGCGCCGCCGGAAGAGCGGGCGGCGGCGACGGTTTCGCTCGCGCCGACACGGGAGTGGGGCGAGAGGGATGCGGGGGCGGGATAGCTGGCCGGGCCGCCCAGCATGGGCATGAGATCCTGTCCTCCGGGAAGGCGGGGGAGGGAGGGTTGGGAGTCGAGGCTGGCGTAGAGATCGTCTTCAAATTCGCCGAATTCGTTGTTCCGCGCCGGTTTCGGGGCGAGGCTGTATTGTTTCGGCGGCACGGTGCGGTTTTTCCGGTATTGATCGCGCCAATACGCGGTTTCAGCGTCCGGGGCGTCGGCGTCGACGACGGGAGCGGGGCCTGTTGCCTGGTCGCTTTTGGGTTCGGGAAGGCACCCGGGCGCGGCGGCGAGCGCGGTCAGCAGCGCCAGGAGGGTGAGCTGGAGGAGAGAGTGTGCGTGTGCCATCCTGTGGGCTTCCCTTGGGGTCAACGAATCCATGCGGTCGCCGTCCCCTGATGTTTGGGGCTTCCGGCGGAACAGGTATTCGTTTTATCGACCGTTATCGGTCGTGACTCCAGAGAAGATTGGGAAGAGGAGGGGAAAAATGGAGGAATACGCTTTTGCGTTGAAGCTGGGTAGAAATTCCTATATACTTTTCACTATCCGATTGGCGTTGGTACTGTCATGGCATAAGGAGGAGTTTGTATGCCAGCTATCCAAGAGAAACAAGCATTGTCGTCTGAAGAAGAAAACATGATCATTGACCGGTACTTGGAACTTTCCAGAGCGGGAAGAGACGAAGAAGCGGCAGAGTTGTTTGATAAACATTTCCCGATACTTCCGTATCTTGCCGATACCGCAAAAAAGCTCATGGGTGTGGAGGCGTTGCTTGCATCCGGATTGAACCTATCGGCGGCGTTCAAAGAATTCGGGGATGACTGGTTGGAGAGAGATGACTAAAAAACAGGCATATGACAAGGCGCTTTTATTGCGCCTGATAACACTATGGCACCGTGCGCGGGAAAAATCCAGGTTGTCCCCGGAAAAAATGCGTGAAAACGAGGCATTGACGCAATTGACAGAACGCTTTGTCGGCCTCATCCGCTACGGGACATTGCAACAAAAAATCGACGCGATGCTCTATGCCCAAACTCTGGATCACCGTTATCTGTCGCAAGACGACAACGCGCGCGGTCACATTGCCGCAAACATAGAAAGCCTGACCACCGGGCTGAAGCATTATGAAATATGCCGCGATCATCCGGCGCAATATCGCCGCTTCGCCAGCGGATACCGCAAACAGGAGCGCCTCGCGCCCAAGCGTGAAGTCCCCGACGATGGGATGCACAAAGCGCTGCGCAGTCACATAAAACACATCGAATCGCGGTTGTCGCCGATGCTGCCGCCATTGGAAAACGCGTTTGTCGAGGCGCAGAGAGATTTGGCTACGGCAATCCGGCAAGAGTATATCGCACTGCAAAAAACCGTGCTCAACATCAGCGACTGACGCTCCCCCCGCCTTTCACCCCAACGGAAAATGACACGCGCAAAACCGGTTATCCCCCCGCTCCGCCAATTCCGGCGTCTCGCGGCGGCACGCATCCTCCGCATAATCGCAACGCGGCGCGAACGCGCACCCCGGCCCCCGCACTCCCAACCCCGGCACCGTTCCGCGAATCGCCGCCAATGTCTCCACCCTCCGCCCCAACCTCGGCACGCTCGCCAGCAACCCCGCCGTATACGGATGGAGCGGCCCGGAGAACAACGCCGCCACCGGCGACACCTCCACTATCCGCCCCGCGTACATCACCGCCGCCCGCCCCGCCAACTCCGCCACCAGCCCCAAATTGTGGGTGATAAACAACATCGACACCCCGCGCTCATCGCGCAATCTGGCCAGCAAGTCAATAATCTGCGCCTGAATAGTCACATCCAGCGCCGTCGTCGGCTCGTCGCATAAAATGATCTCCGGATCGCCCAACAGCGCCATAGCGATCATCGCCCGCTGCTTCATCCCCCCGGACAACTCATGCGGATAGCGGCGCATCAACCCCGCCGGATCCGGCAAGCCGACCGCGGACATCGCCTCCATCACCAACTCCCGCACCTCGTCCTCGCTCTTCCTCCCCCCCCCATGCGCCACAACCGCCTCCGCCAACTGATCCCCCATCGTGTACACCGGGTCGAAACTTGTCATCGGCTCCTGGAAAATCATCGACATCGCGGCGCCCCGAATCCCCCGCATCTCCCGCTCGCTCAAGGTCGTGAGCTCCCGCCCCGACAATTTCACGCTCCCCCCCGCCACCCGCGCCGGCGGCGTCGGCAACAAGCGCATGAGCGCCAGACACGTCACCGATTTCCCGCATCCGGACTCGCCCACCAGCGCCAGCGTCTCCCCGCTTCCCACGGTGAACGACACATGATCGACCGCCAACGCCTCGCCGCCCGGCAACGCGAAGGCTACGCAAAGATCCCGGACTTCAAGACGATGTTCATTTTGCATATTGTCTCCCAAACCAAGTTTTGCTAATATCGACAACAACTTAAGCGGTTTTCAGGCGGCGCTGTCGTGGACGGGGTATCCGCAACCGACGCGTCGATTGTCCAGAAATGAGGGAGACACGCAAGACATGAGCAGCAGTTCCGCGCCTCCCGAGGACGTGATGGACTCGGTGAAGCTTATCCAACGCCTCAAAACCAAGACCTACCTCTCGCGCGAGGAAAAGGTCGAGCTCAACCGCGCCAAGCTGCATGTGGCGTATTGGGCCTGCCGCTGCGAGAATATCGTCGCCTCCCGCGACAACCTGGCCTACGTCCTCGGCGCTGACGCCGCCGAAATCATGGGCGCGTTCGACAAATACCTTATCAGCGAAAAAGACAAGGCAGAACAGGAAAAAGAAGAACGCAAGAAGCGAAATGCCAAAAGGGACGACACCCAATTCTGGGGCGACGCCTGATCATACACCTGTGTCCGGAGGAACTTGCGATGGCGGATATGGCGGAGCCCCCGTGCGTCACCAAGGAAACGCTCCTGCGCCAGGGGCGTTTCGTCGTTTTCAAAGAATTGGAATGGCGCGATCCCTACGGCAATATCCGCGCCTGGGAGGCGGCAGACCGCGCCAGCGACAACGGAGCCGTGCTCATCATCGCCCGCATGATCCCGTCCGATCGCGTGTTGTTGATCCGGCAGTATCGCCCGCCGGCGCGGCGCATGGTGTACGAATTTCCGGCCGGCCTCATCGACGACGGTGAAACGCCGGAAGCCGCCGCCGCCCGCGAACTGCGCGAGGAGACGGGGTATGTCGCCGGGAAGATGCGGATTTTTCCCCTCGCCCACACGACTCCGGGCTTGTCCAATGAAGCCGTGCACATGGTGGCGGCGGAAATCGACGAATCGGCGCCGGAGAACCTGAATCCCCGCACCGATTTCGACCCAACGGAAATGATCGAGAGCCTGTTGCTGCCGCGGGGGGAATTGGCGGCGTTCTACCGGAGGGAGTGCGATGCCGGCGCGGCGTTCGACGCCAAGCTTGCCGCGTATATCCTCGCTTTGGATGGGGTGGGGACCGCTGAACCGCATTAAACCGCTTACTTCCTCACCACAGAGAACCGCAACTACAAGAACCACCACGAGAACCGCAACCGCAAACCACCTTTTTTAGTCCTACAGTTGTATATCAGAGTAAGCGCTCCAACATACGTCATCCCGGCGGGGAAGCCTATGCAGCACCCCGAACGAGTTAAAGCCGGGACCAAGTTGTGAAGCCTCTGCTACACCGCGATCTCCCCCGCATTGGTACGCTTTGGATCGTGTTACAGCACAGGCTTCTCAACCTTG
>QMCE01002004.1_pt1 | contig 20774 bp, 26 predicted proteins | sample 1821851 | NCBI WGS metagenome assembly QMCE01 (sample SAMN09453174, study PRJNA476694) | Termite gut metagenome, whole genome shotgun sequencing project. | isolation source: worker | host: Odontotermes sp. | place: South Africa:Pretoria | collected 2016-01-28 | reverse complement strand
TGCGACCAACTCAATTGTGTCGCAGCCTGCGACACAATTTGAAAATCGGGAAATTGCTCGGCGAACTGCATCATTCTATGGATGTTACGCGAAGTATAGCTACTTCCATACTCCTGCTGTAATTGTGTCGCAAGTTGCGACACAATTTGCTGACCATAGTCAGCGCGCTTATTCCCAAGCACTTCGGTATTGATACGATGCCCGATATTCCAATATAGCAGGGTGGTTTCGATGTTGGCAGTAGAGGCAACACGGATTCGGGCGTTGTTTATCAACGTGCGAATGTCATCCAACAGTTGCGACGGGACGGTTATTTCGAGTTCTTTCATAGTGCGGCGTTTTTGCAAAGGTAATGCGATTAGTCGAATTGAGTGAGCAGGGCGGCGTTTTTCTGCCGTTCCTCTTTCTCGAACGATGCGAGGTAGGTTTCGGTGGTTTGGAGGCTGTTATGGCCGAGGTTTTCGGAAATATAGGCAATGTTCGCACCGCACCCTTCGACTCCTCGAACAGCTTTATGGCGGTCTCTTTTGTCATGGTTCTGATTTTCCCGTAAAGGTACTACATTTCTCGGAGGTTCATCGCTCTTCAGTTATCAAGATGGGCGGCAAGACCCCTGAATTCATCTATTCGTCGAAATAGGAAGTTGTTTTTGTTCACTTTTTGATATAACAAATTTGTTTCAAACAAAAATGTTTCATATATTTGTACGCAAAATGAACATGCGCTATGAAAACACCATTTGTTTACGGGAAAATAGCCGGAGGGGACAATTTCACCGACAGGGAAAAAGAGACCGACCGGTTGGTCAATAACTTCAATTCTTTGGTCAACACAATTATCATCTCTCCACGCCGTTGGGGTAAAAGCTCCCTTGTGGCAAAATCGGCGGAGATCGCAGAGGCGGGCAATGATCAACTTCGGATTTGCCGGATCGATCTGTTCAATGTCCGAAATGAGGAGCAGTTTTACGAATTACTGGCTCACAGTGTCCTGAAAACCACCTCGTCGAAATGGGAAGAGGCGGTGGAGTCGGCAAAAAAGTTCTTCTCCCGTCTTATCCCCAAAATCGTTATCGCGGGGGATGTGCAGAACGAAATATCGCTCGATTTCGACTGGAAGGAGCTCAAAAACAATCCCGACGAGGTGCTCGATCTGGCCGAAAGGATCGCACTCGAAAAAGGACTCAGGATCGTTATCTGCGTGGACGAATTCCAGAACATTGCCGAGTTCAGCGACCCGCTCTATTTCCAGAAGAAGCTGCGCTCCCACTGGCAGCACCATCAGAACGTTTCATACTGCCTGTATGGCAGTAAGCGGCACATGATGCTCGATGTGTTCACCAACTCCTCGATGCCGTTCTACAAGTTCGGCGACATGCTTTTCCTCGAAAAGATCGGAACCGAGTCGTGGGTGGATTTTATCACAGGGAAGTTCCGGGCGACCGGCAAGTCCATCTCGAAAGAGAACGTGGAGTTGATCTGCACGCTGGCCGACAATCATCCATATTATGTTCAGCAACTCTCGCAACAGGTGTGGCTCCGCACCGACAAAAAATGCTCCGACGAGATCATCCATCAGGCACACGAGGCTATAGTGGCGCAATTGAGCCTGCTGTTCGTTACCATCACGGAATCGTTGAGTTCCAATCAGGTCAATCTGCTCCGTGCGATCATTGCCGGAGAGAGGGCGCTCTCTTCCGCAGAGGTATTGTCGAAATACCGTCTCGGATCTTCCGCCAACGTTACACGCTCCCGCAAATCACTGATAGAAAAGGATATTCTCGACGACAAGGCGGGCATTCTCTCGTTCCAGGACCCGATGTATCGCCACTGGCTGGACGAAAGTTACTTCCTGCTATCGTAATAACAACGCAAAGCCCCTGCACAACAGCTTGTTGCCGACTCGGCGACATCTCGCTATGGATATGGATATCCACGCCCGTGTCGGCAGTACGTTTCAGGGTTTCCTGTCTATCACCTCGACCACACCTTTGTCGTGTTTCTCCCTAATAGCTTTTCTCAGGGACGCCGAGGGTTCGAATTTCAGCCTCTTGCCCTCGGGTTTTAGAATGTGGGTCTTGTGGAATGGATCGTACCCGATGGTCTGCTTATAGCGTTTCAGATAGAACGTTCCCAACTTATTGGTGATAAACGGCTCATCATTTATCAGAGTCGCACCGATAACATCCAGCGTGCAGTCGATAATAGAAATCACCTCTTTCAACGGTATTCTCACTCTCTTGGAGACCTCAATGGCCAATTCGTTTTTGTTCATAGGTTACAAAGATAGCCTGTTCTCCGAGAAAATGAGTAATTTTACCCCTATGAAAATCGTAGTTTTTACAGGCGCAGGTATCAGCCGCGAGAGCGGAATCGCTACATTTCGCGACTCGGACGGACTGTGGGCAAACTACCGCATCGAGGATGTGTGTACTCCGGAGGCCCTGGCGCGCAACCGCGAGGGCGTGATCGACTTCTACAATATGCGCCGGCGGGAGGTGCTGTCCAAGGAACCGAATGCCGCGCATCACGCATTGGTGGAATTGGAGCGGCGCCCCGGCTTCGAGGTTGAGGTCATTACCCAAAACATCGACGACCTCCACGAGCGGGCGGGTTCGACACGGGTCACCCATCTTCACGGAGAGGTGCGCAAACTCCGCAGTTCCCGAGACGAGCTTGCGACCGTACCGATCGAGGGTTGGGAGCAGAAGTACGACACCCGCCACCCGGACGGCTCGTTGCTGCGACCTTTCGTGGTGTTTTTCGGCGAGAGCGTGCCGATGCTCGACCGAGCGACAGAAATCGTGCGTGAGGCCGACCTGATGATCGTTGTCGGCACTTCGTTGCAGGTCTATCCGGCGGCTTCGCTGGTGCATTATCTTCGGCCCTGCACGCCGATTTACCTCATCGATCCCAATACACCCGACCTGCGCGCCGAGAACCTGCATATCATCCGCGAACCGGCAAGCGTGGGAGTGCCGAAAGTTGTCGAAAAACTTCTTAAAGAATGAAACCCCTCGTCGACAAAGACTACCTGCTCGAAAAATTCGAGGGCAAGGGCGGTTGGGTCTATACGCTCATCCCCGAGATCGCGCCCGATCCGCACGCCCATTTCGGGTGGGTGCGGGTGCGTGGCAGTATCGACGGCGTGGAGATCAGCGATTATCACCTGATGCCGTTCCTCGCGGGTACGGGGCAGTTGTTCCTGCCCATCAAAGCCGAGATCCGAAAGAAGATAAAAAAGGGGGCGGGCGACACCGTGCATGTCGTTCTGTATCGCGACGACGAACTGCCCGAGGTCCCCGAAGAATTGTTGCTGTGCCTGCGCGACGATGTCGAAGCTTTGCGGTTTTTCAATTCGCTGAACGAGGATGAAAAGCACAGGTATGTCAGGTGGATATACTCCGCCAAGGGCGAGCAAACGCGCATCGACCGCATGGCCAAAACCGTCGCCGCCCTTGCCGAACACAAGAAATTTGCGATGAATTTTGAAACCAAATAAACCTAAAATGACCACCGATTTTACCCTCCGCGCGTGGCGCGAAACGGATTTGGCGAGCCTTGTGCGGTACGCCGACAATCCTCGCATTGCGCAGTTTTTGACGAACGCTTTTCCGCATCCTTATACCGAGGCGGACGGGCGGGAATTCCTGAAAATGACGGTCGGGAATCCCGGTTTGCGCGCCATAGAAATGGACGGTGAGGCGGTCGGTTCGATCGGGGTTTTCCCGCAAACGGACATTCACCAACGGAACGCCGAGATGGGTTATTGGCTCGCCGAACCGTTTTGGGGGCGCGGGATTATGACCCGTGCGGTGCGAGAAATGGCGGCGTATGGATTTGCGACTTTCTCCGATGTGACCCGCATTTTCGCACGTCCGTTCTCGACCAATCCGGCGTCACAACGGGTGCTCGAAAAGGCGGGTTTCACACTCGAGGCGCGGCTACGGGATGCGCTGTATAAAAACGGGGCGTATATGGATGAGTTGATTTTTGCGATAAGAAAGATATGAAGCCGATTTTATTTATACTTTCGGGCCTGCCGGGGTCGGGTAAGTCGGCATTGGCGAGGCTGCTGGCTGCCGAGTATGGTGAGGCGTGGTTGCGCGTAGATACCATCGAGCAGGGATTGAGGGATTTGTGCGGGTTCGAGCCGCAGGGCGAAGGGTACAGGTTGGCTTACAGGATTGCGGCGGATAATTTGCGGGCGGGTCTTTCGGTGGTTGCCGATTCGTGCAATCCGATCGAATTGACACGGCGAGAGTGGGAGGCGGTAGCTGCCGAAAACGGTGCGACGGCGGTGAATATCGAGGTGGCCTGCTCCGATAGTGGAGAGCATCGGCGGCGGGTCGAAACGCGAACTTCGGAGGTTGCGGGGCTGAAACTGCCCACTTGGCAGGAGGTCGAGGCGCGCGAGTATCACCCTTGGACCGGCGAGCGCATCGTCATCGATACGGCGGGCCGGACCGCAGAACAAAGTTTTGAAGAGTTAAACCGAAAAATAAAACAGCTATGAAATTCAACAACGTGAGATTATTGGTGCGGGACTACCGGAAGTGTTTCGAGTTCTACACGCAGAAACTTGGTTTCGAGCCGCTTTGGGACATCGAGGAGTGTTACGGCGCGTTCCGTGTGGCCGACGGCATCGAGGGGCTGGCCATCTTCCTGAGCGACTATATGGCTCCTGTGGTAGGCAATGCGAACGAGGCTCAACCCATCGGCGGGCGTGAAAAATCTATGGTCTGTTTCGAAGTGGCCGACGTGGACGAAACCTACAACGCATTGAGAACAAATGGCGTGGAATTCGTCAACGAGCCTGTAGATATGCCTGGCTGGGGAATGCGCGTGGTGCATCTGCGCGACCCCGAAGAGAACCTGATAGAGTTGTATACCCCACTGCAAGCCAATTAGAAATGAAACAGTTGACAGAATCACTCGAAAAATTGATCGACAAACAAAGTGTAAGTTTCATCAGTTCTGTCGATAAAGATGGTTTCCCGAACACAAAGGCGATGTTGGCTCCCGTCAAGCGGGAAGGTGTTAAAACATTTTATTGGCACACCAACAGTCCGTCGATGAGGGTGAAGCAATACCGGGACAATCCGAAGGCGTGCATCTATTTTTGCGACGAGCCGGCTTTTCGCGGAGTGATGCTGAAAGGAATTATGGAGGTTATCGATGACCCCGCCGTTAGGAAAGAGATCTGGAAAGACGAATTCTCGATGTACTATGAAGGCGGAATAGACGGCGGGGATTTTATCGTTTTGAAATTTACGGCCGAGACAGGGAGATGGTACGGCAATTACCACTCGGAAGATTTCGCGATCAAATAAATATGCTGAACAGATTAATAACTGAATAAAAACCAACAACTAATGGAAACCACACACATTTGTCAAAGCTGCGGGATGAATATGCGCACCGCAGAGGATTTAGGGACTAATGCCGACGGCACCCGGAACCACGATTATTGCCGCTATTGCTATCAGAACGGCGCCTTCACGCGCGACGTAACGATGGACGAGATGTTGGAAACGAACCTGAAATTCCTCGACCAGTGGAACGCCGAGACGGGCAACAATTTCACTGCCGACGAGGCGCGCCCGATCCTTCGCGAATTCATGTCAACGCTGAAAAGATGGCGGAAAGCATGACCACGGCCGAGAAAGTCGCATCGACGGCTCCGTGTGGGCTCGATTGCTTCAACTGTTCGGCGCATGAGGCCAACATCACCCCGGAATACCGAGCCCGTGTGGCCGAATTTTTCGGCGTCAAACCAGAAGAAACCGGCTGCAAAGGCGGCTGCCGTGGTGTCAAAGGAAATTGCCTCTGGACTCGCGGCCGGTGTGCGACCTATGCCTGCACCGAACGGAAAGGCGTGACGTATTGCTTTGAGTGCGACGAGTTTCCGTGCGGGCGGTTGGCTCCGTCTCACGACAGCACCACGGGCCCGTCCAAAGGTTATCCGCACAACTTCAAACTTTTCAATCTGTGTCGGATGAAGGCTGTGGGCGTGGAGAGTTGGGCCGAGAACGAGGCGAACGGGATTCGTGATATGTATTTCAACGGGAAATTTATAGTTGGGGATAAGCCTGTAAAGCCTTGACTATGACCATGCTCCAAATACTTTCGCTTGCGGCGATGACGCTGTTTTACGCGGTTTATCTTCAGCGGCAATTCGCGCTCAGGCGGCGTGGGATTCGCACCGACCGGTTGGGTAAGGGGCAAAAAGATCGCAGGACGCGCGCGTTGGAGATCGTTTTGCTGGTGGTCTCGTTCTCGATGCCCGTGGCGCAGTACGGTAGCATCCTGACGAATTGGGGCTGCGTTGCGGCGCCGGAGTGGCTCGGCTTGGCGGGCGTTGCGGTGGCGTTTGCAGGAGTGGTTTTCTTTTTGCTGGCCGTGGTGGCGATGCGGGAGAATTGGCGCGCGGGGATCGACGCCTCGCAGAAGACCGAGCTGGTCACTCGCGGAGTCTATCGCATCAGCCGCAACCCGGCGTTCGTGGGGTTCGATCTGCTCTATATCGGTGTGGCATTGGCGTTTCCGAATCCGGTATTGGTCGCTCTGACGGCGGTCGGGGTCGTGGTTTTCCATCTGCAAATCTTGGAAGAAGAGCGCTATGCACCCGAAATTTTCGGGGCAGCTTACGCGGAATATACCGCAAAAACGAGGAGATACTTATGAATATCGAACAATTTCGCGATTGCTGCCTGTCGGTGAAGGGGGCTGTGGAGGCGGTATCTTTGCAGACGCGCAAGATATTGACCTATAAAGTGATGGGTAAGGTGTTCGTCTATCTTGAACCAGAGCCGGATGACGGTGCGGTCAGGGCGTACATGAAGTGCGACCCGGACAGGTCGGTCGAGTTGCGCGAAAAGTATGACGGTATCAACCCCGACACGTTCAAAACCCTGATGTGGAACTGGATAACGTTGCAGAGCGATGTGCCGGATGAGTTGATCGAAGAGTTGGTGCGGCATTCTGTGGACGAGGTGATCAAAAAGTTGCCCAAGAAAAAACAGGAAGAGTATCGGAACTTATGACAAAGAAAACGACTATCCCGGAGGACAGTTTGGTGCGGAAAATTCTCCCCGCCGATTACACGGACGCCTATTACCGCGAGGTGACGACCGAGAAAACGCTCTCGCCGGATGACCTGATGATCGGGTTTTGGACTTCGACGAGGGAGCTTTGGTGGATGGCGGCGTTATTCCGCCTGCGAAATTTTTTGGTGCGTTTCGTGGGACTTAAAGGCGAGGAGGAGCTGGAGGTCGCCGAGTTCGAGCGCGCAATCCGAGAAGGCAGCAGTTATGGTTTCTCGTCGGTTTCTGCCAAAGATGACCACGAGACGGTGATGATGCTGACGGATAAACATCTGGACACTTGGCTGTCGGTGTATGTCGCGGAAGAAGGGGTGCGAAAGCGGGTTTGCCTCATCACAGTGGTGAAATTCAAGCAACGGCTCGGACGGGTTTACTTTTTCGTGATCCGCCCGTTCCATGCCATAATCGTCAGAAGTTTGCTTAAAAGAGCGATAGACAAATTACTATGAAACAACAAATTCTTACTGAGATCCGTCAGGCGTTGCTGGATAGTGTCGACGAAAAGACGCTGGCTTCGGGCGACCGTTATTTTAAGGAAGACGTGAAGTTATACGGTGTCAGGATTCCGGTGGTGAACGAGATCGGGAGAGTCGCCTTCGAGAAACTGCGCGGCCTCTCCAAACAGGAAATCTTCGGACTGTGCGAGGAGCTTTGGCAGTCGGGATACAGCGAGGAGGGATATATCGCGTGCAACCTGTCGTATTATCTGCATGAGCGATACGAGCCTGCCGACTTTGCCGTTTTCGAGTGTTGGGTGCGAGACTATGTGACCAACTGGGCAACATGCGACACGCTGTGCAACCACTCCGTCGGGGAGTTTGTGACGATGTACCCTGAATATGTCGCCGAACTGAAAAAGTGGGCGCGCTCCGACAATCGTTGGGTGCGTCGTGCCGCCGCCGTGACGCTGATCATCCCGGCACGGAAAGGGCTGTTCCTCGACGATGCTCTCGAAATCGCCGACACGCTGCTTCTCGACCCCGACGACCTCGTACAGAAAGGTTACGGTTGGATGCTAAAGGCCGCCAGCCTGAGCGAACCCATCGCAAGAAATGCCGACCCGGAAACACGGCGAAAACATCTGGAGGCGGTATTCGATTTCGTGATGGCCCGCCGCGCCGTCATGCCCCGCACCGCCCTTCGCTACGCCATCGAAAAGATGCCGCCGGAGTTGCACGCCGAGGCGATGAAAAAATAGAAAACAACTATGGCTAAAAAATTTGTAATAGAAGTCGAAAAAGTCACCGGCTACTGCGCCTGCGGGTACAACGTCGGCGATAAGATATTTTGCGAGGGGCTGAATACCCCCGAACGGCCGTTTTGCGGCGGGGCATACGCGATCCTGTTCCCGATGCAGACCGCCCTCCACGCCGGAGCGACATTCGACTTCGAGAAGAACCCCCGTAGCAAAACCAGACTTGCGTGTCCTGACAACGGATATGTTACGTTTTCGATCACACTTATCGAACAAGAGGCCACGGACAAATGAAAGATATCGAGTTTCAAAAAATCACGGGAGATTACCCCTACAACCTGTTGTTGCAGGCCGACGAGACGAAGGAGGGCATAGATCAATATCTGTTCGACTCCGATGTTTATGTGGCACGGCTTGCAGGACGGGACGAGCCTGTCGGCGTGATGTGCCTGCTTCCGCTCGACGGCGACACGATCGAGTTGATGAACATCGCTGTCGATGAGCCATTTCGCGGCAAGGGTATTGGGGGTGTTATGCTTGAAAAAGCGGTCGAAATCGCCGCAGAACATGGATTCCGCGAAGTCATTCTCGGCACGGGGACGGAGGATTGTTCGCCGGACCAGATACGGTTTTACGAGCGAAATGGGTTCCGGAAATCGCACCTTCGCGAGAACTATTTCATCGAGAAATATCCCGGCACCCCGATCATCGAGAACGGCGTGCAACTGCGCCATATGCAGGTGCTGAAACGACAAATCAAATAGAAAATAAAGCATGAAGCCTGCGATCCATACGAACGAAACACTCCTCGGGCAGGACTATGCGCGTCAATCGCTACGCGGCAGGGAGTTCGATGGCTGCACGTTCTCAGGCTGCGATTTTTCGTATGCCGACCTCGGCGGATGTATTTTCTCGGACTGCGTATTCGATGGTTGCCGGATGACGCTCACGGTCGTAACCGACACCGTGCTGAGGCGGGTGGCGTTCAAAAAGAGCGACTTGCGTGGCATCGATTTCGAGGCGGCTTCCGAGTTTGGTTTCGAAATAACCTGCGAAGAGTCGCGGCTCGACAACTGCGCGTTCGTGCGCCGGAAAATGAAAGATACGCCGTTCCGGGGCGGGGAGCTTCGGGAATGCTATTTTGCCGGGTGCGACCTGTCAGGGTGCGTTTTCGATGGTTGCGTGATGACCGGCTCGACGTTCGAACAGTGCGATCTCTCCGGCGCCGACCTTCGCACAGCCATCGGATACGTCATCGACCCTTTGAACAATCGCATCGCGGGTGCGCGGTTCTCGGAATACAACCTCACCGGACTCGTCTCCTCGCTCGGTGTCGTTGTAGAATAAGGAATAGCGGGCTAATACAAGTCGACAAACTCATAACCGTTCCCGCAGCGGTCGAGAAAGCGCCGGAAGCCATCGGCCGTGATGACGAGCGAAGCCGTGTTGTCGTTCGGATGGAAACTCAGGCGGTCGGCGTTCTCCAGATTCTTGTCGAGAAACAGGTGAACGTGGTTTTCGGTGTCGTTTATCAACCCGAAGAGCGACACCGAACCGGGGCTAAGGCCGAGATATTTCATCATCCTTTCCTCGGAAGCAAACGAGAGCCGTCCCTGCCGAAGTCGCTGTTCCAGATCGCGGATGGCCAGATTCCTGTTCCAATCGAAGATGACGAGATAGTGTCTGTTGCCCTTGTGGTTGCGGAAAAACAGGTTTTTGCAGTGCTGAACGCCGGGCAGTTCGGCCCAATACCGCTTGGCGTCTTCGACCGTGGGCACGGGCGGATGTTCGTGGCATTCATACCCGATGCCCGCCTGCTGTAAGTATTCGAAAACTTTGTCGCGTCTGTTCATAAAACGCGAAGATAACAAACTCCTGCGGAATATCGTTATTTTTACGTCGTGCGAAAGATCATTCACATAGACATGGACGCCTTCTATGCGTCGGTCGAGCAGCGGGACAACCCGGAGTTCCGGGGCAAGCCTCTGGCAGTGGGCTATGCGGGTGAGCGGGGTGTTGTGGCTGCCGCCAGCTATGAGGCGCGGAATATGGTGTGCGCTCGGCAATGCCGTCGAAAACGGCCTTGAAACGTTGTCCGTGGCTGATATTTACGCCGGGACGGTTCGAAGTCTATCGCGAGGTGTCGAACCAGATACACGACATATTCCACGAGTACACCGACCTTGTGGAGCCGCTTTCGCTCGACGAAGCCTATCTCGACGTGACCGAGAACAAGATCGGAATGCCGTCGGGGACGATCATTGCTCGTGAAATCAAGGAAAAGATTCGCGCCACCACCGGCCTGACAGCCTCGGCGGGGGTGTCGATCAATAAGTTTTTGGCAAAGGTCGCCTCGGACTACAAAAAGCCCGACGGCCTGTTCGTTATCACCGACCGCGAAGCCGAGGCGTTTGTCGAGACGCTTCGCATCGAGCAGTTCTGGGGCGTGGGGCCTGCCACGGCAGAGAAAATGCACCACATGGGCATCCACACAGGGGCCGACCTGAAACGACAGACCGAGGAGATGCTCTGCAGCCGGTTCGGAAAGTTCGGCCACGAGCTCTATCTGTTCGCCCGGGGCATCGACAACCGCTCCGTGAAGCCCGATCGCATCCGAAAATCCATCGGCGCCGAGGAGACCTATATGAACGATCTCGACGACCCTGCTATCCTGACTGAAAAACTGTGTGAAATAGCTGGCGAAGTGTGGCGGAGGGTCTCCAAGCACGAGTTCTTCGGCCGCACCGTGACGCTGAAAGTGAAGTATGCCGACTTCGAGCAGATTACTCGTAGCCGCACTCCCGGCGGCTTCATAACCGAATTTGGTGCGTTCTGGCAAGCAGCACAGGAGTTACTCTCGGGGGGCGATTACAGCCAAAAGCCGATCCGCCTGATGGGTCTCACTGTGAAGTCTGGCAGTTGGAGTTCGAGTTTCCGGAATAAAAATTCCATCGTCAATATCTATTTCGTATCAGATTATCGTTTGCCACTTCCGCTGGCGATGCTTGTACAGCCGTTCGGACCACCAGGCCACGAGCGGAGTCAGGCAACCGGCGTACAGGTTCCCGACATCAATATAGTGGGTCGTGTCGGCGCCGCGCTCCTCCATCTTGATAAAGTGATCCCAGATTCCTCCAACCTATTTTTCAGACTGATCCCAGATTCGTTTGCGCCGATTGGCCTCAAAATGAGACCCTTGGAGCGGAAAACGAGACTCGAACTCGCGACCCCGACCTTGGCAAGGTCGTGCTCTACCAACTGAGCTATTTCCGCAATATTGTTTTGCCGATCGGTGTTTGACCGTGCCCTCAGGCATTTTCTCTCTTCGCCGTTCGTCTGTTAAAAGACTTTTCTGCGTTTCGAGAGTGCAAAGATAAGGCGAAAAAATAAATCTCCAAAAAAAATCGCCTGTTTGCATCACTTTTTTCGGTATCCCGGCGTGTAATCATCCCTTGGACCACCCTTTGTGTCGCTTTTTCCACTCACGGAGCTTGCGGAATTATCCTTCGATCGTCCGTCCGCCTGACTTTCTCGCTCTCAAAACAAACAATCATCCCAAAATCTCCTCTAATATGGCATGACCGGCCGGAAAGAAGTTTCGCCCACTCTCACACTTCACATAGCCTTTCGACGAAGTCGGAGCGCGATAATTTTTCCCTTTCGCGATACTCTGAGGGTGTGCATCCTTTGATGCGGCGGAAGGCGCGGGATATGTTCTTATAGTCCGGGAATCCCATCCGGAGGGCGAGGTCGGCTACCGAATCGTCCTTTTCCAACAGCGCCGCGGCAAACTTGTCGATCCGCACACTTTGAATGTAGGCATAGACCGACGTGCCCGTCACGTGTCTGAACCGGGTCTCCAGAAGACGGCGCGACAGCGGCACCCTTGCAACGATATCCTCCACACAGAGCCGGTGGTCGGCATTTTCGTGGATATATCGCAGTGCCGCCGAAATGTAAGCGTCGTCCGTCGCATAGATGTCGGTCGAACGGCGTGTGACGATGTGTGTGGCACGCACCACCACGTCGTCGAAATGGCCGTCGGGATCGGCGATCATGCGCTCGAGCAGGCCGGCGGTCTCGTATCCTCCGCGCTCCACATCCTGTTCGATCGAGGATAGGGGAGGGTCCGAGAGCGTGCAGACTATCTCGTCGTTGTCTACCCCCAGCACCGCGACATCCTCGGGAACGCGAATGCCGTTGAGTTTGCACACTTCCACTATGTGGTGCCCGCGGTCGTCGTCGCACGCCATGATGGCGCACGGTTTCGGAAGACCTTCGAGCCACTCCAGCAACGAGGCCGATTCATAGAACCAGAGGTCGTCGGAGCCGATGTTGCTGTACTCCGAAAATTCGCCGCCCCTTCGTTCTATCTCACAGCGAAAGCCTTCGCATCGCTCCTCCGACCACACTACACCCCGGAAACCGTAGAAACCCAGCGACCGGAATCCCTTGCCCAGAAGATAGTCGGCGCCCATGCGTCCCGCCTCGATGTGTGTGCCGGTGACGTTGGGTATGTCGGTAAAACGCCTGCGGAAATCCTGGGCGACGGCGGCGATCCCGGCCCGTCGGAACAACTCCACTCGGTCGGTGTTGTAGAACTGGCCGATAATTCCGTCGGCCTTCCACCGCAGGGCCCACTCCACGACACCCTCTATGCCGTGCAGGTCGCGGTACGACAGAGGCATCCGGCACAACACCCACGGGCCGTGCCGACGGGAATAACGCACCATGCCCCGCATAAGCCGTTTGGCGTAATCTTCCGAGAAATCGGTCAAAAGGATTATTCGGGGCATGGGTACGATGTTATTCTATTTCGATCTTACGTTCGCCGACGTTCCATCCGGCGGCCGTGAGAGTGAGCATCGGGAGTTCATGTCCCGAGCCTGAGGCGTCGACCGTGATAAGGCGGTTTTCGCCCGGAGCGAGACTGAAATAGTTGTCGCTCCAGAATACCGGGGCCTGCACCCTGCCGTGGGGACACTTGAGCTTCAGTGTGATATTAAGGGCGACGACGTCGGAGGTGTTGCGCACTTCGACATGCAGCTTGCCGGGAGTACCCTTGGGGCAGGGGAGGGTTTGGATATCGAGCTCTGTGGCGGGCATGTCGGCCAGCGCCCGGAAGTCGGCGTACTCCGAGATCGGGGTCATGTACCACTCGTTATGTGTGTAGTCGTAGACATCGTCCCGTGTCGAGAGAACGTAGAAGTTGTCGGCGAGAGGGTGGTCCGCAGCGTCGTGCAGAGTGAGCACGACGAAGGTGTTGGGTGCGGCGGCCGGGTCGATCGCGCAGATCTTCTGAGAAGAGTTCGCTTGCGCCGATACCGTAAGGTATTGTTCCGAGAGCAGGCGCGAGCCCGTGTCGTATACCCTCACCACGGCCTTCATACCTTCGGCGCCTTCGGGCAGTTCGTTCACGATGTAGATGCCGTCGTCGGCATAGTTGTAGACGAGTTGCCACGGATTGCACGCACGCTTCACCGCCCAGTACGACGATGTGGGAACGCCGTAGTAATCGTACAGTTGCCAGTACATCGACGGCCACGCCGAGTTGAGCATCCACTGGATGAGGCCCGTCGTGCGCGGTTTATTCGCGCGGAACGCCTCGAACATGCTCCGGGTCGACTCGTAGCTCGCCAGATCGGCCTTGCGCAGATAGTCGTCGAGCCCCGTCGCGGCGCCGTATCTGGCTTCGATGACCGATGTCATCACGGCAAGCGAGTTCATCGCGGTGCCCGAGGTGGTGCAGTGATAACTCCATGAGGGGCCCATCGGCCAAAGCTCGTCGGCGGGGACGAAGCGTTCTATGGATTCGCGCACGGGAAGTTGTGCTCCGGGGCCGGTTTCGGTGTTGAATCCGAACGCGCCGCCGTTCTCGGTGTCGGTGAACCAGTATCCGGGGCCCACGTACTCATACGGTCCCGCCATCTTCATGCCGCTCGGGCCCGTGATCTCGCTCGTCATGGCCTTTGCCGATCCGACATAGGGGCGGTTATCGATCCCCGGGAGCATCTCCATGTAGGCGCGTTCGAGCTCGGGCCGGGCGAGTTTGTCGCTTCCGCCGTACCATGCAATGATCGAGGGGTGGTTCCTTAGCCACAACACCTGATCGTGCAGATAGCGCGTCACAAGGGCTATGTCCTCGGGAGTGCGAATGCTCATAAAATCGTCTTCGGGGGTGCCGAGATAGCTCTCCCACTCCCACTGGCAACTCCAGCCCACGAGGGCCAGAATACCGTGGCGGTCGCACAGGTCATAGACGTTCCGGGTGGTTCCCCAGATGTTTTCGAAACGAATCGTGTTGAGGTTCATGTCTTTGACATACCGCACCTGCCGCTCGTTGGTCTCGGGGGTGTCGCGCATGAATATGTCGTCGGTCCAGCCCGCGCCCTTGATAAGCACCTTTTTGCCGTTCAGCACGAACCCCTTGTATCCTTCTTCGGTGAAATATGTGTCGATGGTGCGTATGCCGAATGTGATCTTCTCGCCTGCCGAGCGTTCGCCGTCCGCAACGAACTCCACTTCGAGATCGTACAGTTCGGGATCGCCCATGCCCACGCACCACCACACGCGCGGATTCTCCACATGCAGCGACGCCGCGTCGGCAGGTGTGAGTTTCACGCGGCGGCTCTCTCCGGGAGCGAGCGTGATCTCTTTTTCAAAGGCGCCTCCCTCGAAACGGCCCTTCAGTACGCCTTTCACGCGCTTATGGGAACGGTTCGCAAGGTCGGTCTCGACGGTGAGGTCGGCCGTGGCCAGCGTTCCGGTGTCGAGATCGGTGCGCACCCAGGTGTTCTCCACCGTCACGGGGCCCGAAACCCTCACCTTTACTTCGCGGAAAAGACCCATGCTTTCGTCCAAGGGGCGCGGATTCCAGTCGACATAACCGGTGTTGGGTTCGCCCTCACGTGCCCGAAAAACTTCCACCGCGAGAGTGTTGTTTTCGCACGCAAGCCCGGTGATGTCGAAACTCCAGCGGCGGAAAGTTCCGAAAACCTCGTCGGCCGATCCTATGAGCTCTCCGTTGAGCCAGATATTCGCGCGGTACGATATCCCGTCGAACAGAAGGTCTATGTGTTTGCCTTCGATATCTTCGAGGTCGAATTGCGTGCGATACCACCATGAACTGTCGAAAGGCGTGCGGTCGGCTTTTTTATAATTCTCGGCGTCGAGCAGATCGGCGTAGAGACCATTATCGCGGGTCAAAGCGCCCATCACGGTCGAAGGAACGATCGCCTCGTACCAGTCCCCGGTCGAGACGAGAGGCTGCGAAAGTGTTGCGCCGTCGGCGGCGATCTTGTCCGACGATTGGAGTTGCCACTGCTTGAGCGACATCTCCTGTCCGTGCAACGTATGGCCGAACATTGCGACAAAAGCGGTCATCACCAGTAATTTTTTCATAATAGCGGAAAGTTCAATAGGTTATAATTTTGTTCTTGGCAAGCGCCGCGGCGCCGAGTATCTGTATATCGGGATTTTTCGACACTTCAATCCGGATGTTGCGCAAGGTTTCGGGATATGGAAATTCCGCCGTTTTAGTTCGCATCGACCCCTCGAAAAGGCTCCATGCCGAGGCCAGACCTCCGCCGAAAATTACGATCTCGGGGTCGTAGGTAAAAAGCACGATCTGCATCAGATTTCCGACGTGCTCTCCGAATTCGTCCCATAATTTTTGTGCCTCCCGATCCCCGCCGCGAGTTTTTTCGGCCGCCTCGCGTCCCGTGGTGCCGTGCAGGCGCGAAAAGAAATTGCTTCCGCAGTAATCTTCGAGCGTGGCGTCGAGATATGGCAGCGAACCTATCTCGCCCGCTCCGCAGTTGCGTCCCGCGTAGAGCGCGCCGCCCGCGATGATACCCGCGCCGACCCCTGTGCCGAGCGCCACCGCCACCACGTCCTTGAAGCCCCGGGCCACTCCCCACTCCTTTTCGCCCAGCGCGAATGTGTTGGCGTCGTTGTTGACATAGACCGGCACCCCGAACTCACCCTCCAGCAACTCCTTGAGGTGTACCTCGCGCCACGAGGGGATGTTGGTGACGTTGTACACTATGCCGCGGGTAATGTCGACCACCGACGGCACACCGATCCCTATGCCCTCCACTTCGGGGGTCATCACCGGGGCGATCACCCGTTTAAGATAGTCCAATGAAGCCTCCAGCACCAGCGAGGCCGGAGAGGGTTCGGATATTTTGTATATTAGTTCCCCGTCCGCTATCCTTCCGACGCGGATGTTCGTTCCTCCGAGATCTATTCCCAATAACATGATTGACAGTAGCCTGATTTCACAAAGTTAGTAACGACTTTGCAAAGTTAGGCTCTCTGCCTACGAAACCATCCTCATTTTGCGGAACAAATTCCTCTATTTGCGCGAAATTAGGAGTTTAGAGCTTTTTTGGATTTTTCGACTCTTGCTCTTTGGAAAAGATATTGAACCGCGCGAGCAGACGGTTCTTGCGTCCGAGAATAAGCCAGCCCAACACGACGCAAGCCAGAGCCGCGGCCAGAAACGCGGCGTACTGTTCGTCGTATTCGTCGAACATCTGCGCGCGGAACTCTTTTTTCTCCGTTTCGTCGATCTTGGCGATGATTTCGGCAAGCCCCACGCTCTGGTTCGACGAACGGATGTAGGCTCCGTCCGTTGTGAGGGCGATTCGTTGCAGCATCGTCTCGTCGAGGTGCGACACCACCATCTCGCCCTCCTCGTCGCGAATGAAATCGTCCCCTATGCGTATGGGCGCGCCTTCGGGGGTGCCGATCCCGATAGTGTATATCCTGATGCCTTTCTCGGCGGCACGCGCGGCGGCGGCAAGGGCGTCGTCCTCGTGGTTCTCACCGTCGGTGATGAGAATAATTACACGGCTCCCTTCGCTGTCGCTCGAAAAACCGCTTACGGCCAAGTCGATGGCCGCCCCGATGGCCGTTCCCTGGCGCGACACCATAGTGGGGGTTATCTGCCTCACAAAACCCATCGCCGTGCGGTAATCCGAAGTTATCGGAAGCTGCACATAGGCGTCTCCGGCGAAGACCACCAATCCGACCCTGTCCTGCCGTAGCCCCTCGAGCAGGCGGCCTATGGCGTATTTTGTGCGTTCGAGACGGTTGGGCTCAAAATCCTCGGCCAGCATCGAGTTCGACACGTCCACCGCCAGCATCATCTCTATCCCGCTCAGGGTCACCTCTTTGAGCTTGCTGCCCAACTGCGGGCGCGCCAACGCGACGATAACGAGCGCGACGGCGGCAAGCAGGAAAACGAACTTCGTGAAGTGTCTCGCGGGCGAGGCGTCGGGAATGAGGGGGGCGAGGGTCGCCGGATCGGCGAAACGCTCCAGCCTTTTGCGGCGCCGCCATGCCGACCACGCGAAAACCCCCGCCAGTAGCGGAAGCACAGCCAACAGCCAGAAATATTCGGGATGTGCGAAACGAAACATAGTTTTCAATTACGAATTACGAGTTACGAGTTACGAATTCGTGCGTTGCGTAGCCGTAATTCGTAACTCGTAATTCGTAATTATTATGGTATTTGCCTTAAATACAATGTTCTAAGTAAAAACTCCGCCACGAGCAACACGAGGGCCCACAGCGCGAAGCGGCCGTAGAGTTCGTTGTGGCGCGTAAACTCGTTGGTCTCTATCGTACTTGTTTCCAGTTCGTTGATCTCGTCGTAGATGGCCTGAAGCGAGGTGCGGTCGGTGGCGCGGAAATACCGTCCGCCCGTAGTGGAGGCGATGTCGGTGAGTATCTGTTCGTCGATCTCCACCGGCATCGACACCATCACCGTGTTGCCCCACGCATCGAGGGCCGGATAGGGTGCGTTGCCGCGCGTGCCCACTCCCACCGTGTAGACTTTGATACCCAGCGATCGCGCTATCTCGGCGGCCGTAACGGGAGCTATCTGTCCGGCGTTGTTCACACCGTCGGTGAGCAAAATAACGACTTTGCTCACCGCATCGCTCTCCCTGAGGCGATTGACCGACGTGGCGAGTCCGCCTCCGATCGCCGTGCCGTCCTCCACGATACCCGTCCGCACCTGCGAGAGCAGGTTCAAAAGGGTCGCTTTGTCGGTCGTGAGGGGACTTTGGGTGAAACTTTCGCTTGCGAATATCACAAGGCCGATGCGGTCGCCCGGGCGGTCGTTGATAAAACTCGCCGCCACATCTTTGGCCGCCGCGATGCGGTCCGGAGTGAAGTCGCGCGCGAGCATACTGCTCGAAACGTCGAGCGCCAGCACGATGTCGATGCCGCGCGTAGTCGACGACGACCCGCTTTCCGAGGTTTGCGGGCGCGCCAAAGCGACGATCATGAGTGCCACGGCCCCGCATACCATCACGAACGGAACGTGGCGTAGCCACCAGCGCAGGGTACGGCGCCGTGCGGCTGCAAAGGTATCGACGGTGGATATCCTCACCGCCGCGCTCCCCCTCACCGCGCGCCACACATACCACGCCGCCATCGGCAACAGTATTGCCAATAACCACAACAGTTTTGGGTTCGCAAACGACATAAGCAACTGAATTACGAATTACGAGTTACGAGTTGGCTATGTAATACGTAGATCATAATTTATCCGTATATAGTAAAATGTTAATAATAAAACCTTTATGCGTATTTTTAAAAAATCGTAATTCGTAACTCGTAATTCGTAATTAATTAGGTAACGCTTTGCGTTACCAATTCTTCCCGCTCCGGGCGCCGACCTGCACCTCCTTGGCGTTCACCTTTTCGCGCGTGTCGTCCTCGGCGGCCTGCATCGCGTCGAGCATCTGTTCGGCGGTCTTCGGATCCATCTTTGCCTCGCCCTCACCATTACCGGAGGGTGGGGGGGGCTCGTTCCCCTCGCCGTCCTGCGGATCGTTCTCCCCGTCGCCATCCTTCGGTTCGTCGTTTTGCCCGCCGCTATCGTTATTTTGGTCGTTCCGATTCTCGTTTTGGTCGTTCTGCCGATCCTGATCCTGATTCTGATCTTGATTCTGTTCCTGCTCCTGCTCCTGCTTCATTTTCTGGGCATACGCAAGATTGAACTTGGCCTCCATGTCGTCGGGACGCAGGCGCAGCGATTGCTTGTACGCCTCTATCGCCTGGTCTATCTGTCGACCGGCAAGCGCCGCGTTGCCGACGTTGTAGCTCGCCGCCGAGACCATCGGCGGGGGAGCAAGCGAATCGGCCGCCAACCCCGTCCAGGCATCGGCCGCCTGTTGCAGTTTCCGCTGCATCTCTTCCTGTGCGCCTTCCTCCCCGTTTCCTTGTTCCGTCGCCTGTTCCGTCGCCTGCCGCCACAGCGCGCCGCCCAGATTGAACGCCGCCTCCCGCAACCCGGGTTCGATCTCCAACGCCTGCCGGTACCGCGCCTCGGCCTCCGTGTAATTGCCCTTGCCGTAGAGCTTTGTGCCCTGCCGGGTGGTACGCCGCTCGGGAAACTTTTGCGCGACAGCGTCCACGGCAACAAAAGCTAAAACCCCTGCCGCAAGTAAACCGAATATTCCGCGTAGCCTCATTACCAAATTATCAAATTATCAAATCTCTTTTTCCGACTCCTCGGCCTGTCCCTCGACCACCGCCTTGGTCTCCTCCACGAAATAATATGCGTCGTAGTAAGCCGTGTCGACCTCCGTTTCGTCGGGCACTAATTTGGCGAATTTCACGAGGTCGGCGGTCGCCAAAAGGCCCTTCAGAGCGTCGTAACGCTTGTCGTCGACCTCTCCGGCGCGGCGCGGCGCATCCACGGCCTCGATTATCTCGCTCGATGTCATCTCCATCGCTCCTATATCCCAGCGGCGTTCGAGGTAGGTGCGCAGAATGTCGGTTATGCCGCTGTAGTATTGCTTGTGCTTGCCGTTCTGCGGCAGTTTTTGATGACGAAGCGCCTCCAGACGCCGGATCGCCTCGACGTGGGGCGGCAACTCGGGCTTCGAACCTCCCAACAGGGGAATACGGCGGCGATACTTGATCAAAAGCCACACACCGACCGCGAGCACGGCCAATATCCCGAGCACGAGCGCAAACCAGCCGCCTATCTCGCCGAATCGCAACGGCAGTCCCATCGGCGGTTTGATATCGAAAGGCCTGTCTTTTTCGAGGTCGATATCGAAAGTGTTCACCATGATGCGCAGGCTGTCGGCCGACCAGAGGGTGTCGACGACGTTCTTGTCGGCGTACAGCGCGGGCAATCGGCCGAGATTGTAGATACCCGCGTCCCAAACGGTCATTCTGTACCGTTTGATTATGGTTTGTCTGCGGGCGTCGGAGGCGAGTGTGTCGACCGGGAATTCTTCGAGTATTTCGAGCCCCTCGGGCTGGGCGCTTCCCGCAAGCTCCGGAAAGCCGACCATCTGCATCAGATCCTTGTCGATCCTCACTTCGAGCGTGAACTGGTCGCCGATCATGATGCTGTCGCGATCGAATTGCGCAACCACAGTCGGCAACGCCGACTGTGGTTGCGCAATTGATAATTGATAATTGATAATTGATAATAAGAATAAC
>QMCE01001571.1_pt1 | contig 20818 bp, 19 predicted proteins | sample 1821851 | NCBI WGS metagenome assembly QMCE01 (sample SAMN09453174, study PRJNA476694) | Termite gut metagenome, whole genome shotgun sequencing project. | isolation source: worker | host: Odontotermes sp. | place: South Africa:Pretoria | collected 2016-01-28 | reverse complement strand
TGCGCCAGAGCTTGTCGGGATAAACCCGGCCGAGCAAACCGTGATAGACGAAAAAATGATTGCACTGGACGGAACGCCCAACAAAGAAAAACTTGGCGCAAATGCAATTTTGGCTGTGTCTATGGCGGTGGCAAGTGCGGCAGCAAATGAGAAAAGAATCCCATTATACAAACACTTATCGGAAATATTTAAACCAAATTGTAAATGTGAAAGCTGTTCTTGTGCAAATGTCCTTCCGCGTCCCATGATGAACATTATAAACGGTGGTGCTCATGCAGATAACGGTCTTGACGCCCAAGAATTTATGATTATTCCGAACGGAGCCACCAGCGAATTTGAAGCGATTCGCATGGGCAGTGAGGTCTTTCACAATCTTAAATCTATATTGAAAAAAGCCGGTCAGTCTACGAACGTTGGTGACGAGGGTGGCTTTGCGCCGAACTTTAACAACTCGCGCGAAGCGCTTGACTCTATCATGGCTGCGATTAAAGCCGCGGGTTATGAGCCAGGCAAGCAAATATCAATTGGGATGGATGTTGCAAGCTCTGAGTTTTACAAGGACGGTGTCTATAATTTCGAAGGTGAAAAATTGTCTTCCGACGAAATGATTGAGTTTTATGCTAAATTAATCACGCAATACCCGATTATTTCAATCGAAGACGGCCTGGCCGAAGAAGATTGGGCGGGTTGGAAGGCATTGACTGAAAAGATTGGCGACAATTGCCAAATAGTTGGTGATGACTTGTTTGTGACTAACCCGGCGCGTCTCGAGAAAGGTATAAAAGGTGGAATTGCAAACGCAATCCTGATAAAAGTAAACCAAATCGGCAGCTTGACTGAAACCTTGGCAGCTATAAAAATGGCCCAAGATGCAAACTATGGGGTCATAATCTCGCACCGCAGCGGAGAAACCGAGGACACAATGCTTGCAGACCTTGCGGTTGCAACCGGTGCGGGTCAAATCAAAACAGGTTCCATGAGTCGCTCTGACCGCATGGCGAAGTATAACCAGCTTTTGCGGATAGAGGAAGAGCTTGGCGACAAAGCGAAGTACGGAATATAATGCTTGTGGCGATAAAATATGTATTAGCATTTTTGATACTGGGGGCAATAATATTGACCCCAGCGTATCTTGCGCGACTTAATAAAAAAGATAAAATGAATATGGGTGTGGTGCGATTTTCAAGTTGGCTTTTTGGCTGGACAATAATTGGCTGGTTCATCGGTCTTTATTGGGCTGTTCGGAAATAGCTGTTAGACAAATTTCGGAACGAAATTTGTCATTCCCGCGGCGTGTCCGTCGTAGCAGAAAGTGCGAAGTCGGGGTCATCGGCGGGAACAGGGCTTGTAAATTTTTATTTCAATATTTAGCAAGATAACGCCTGCACTTCTTAGCCGTATCTTCGCCTGCGCGGGAAAGACAAAAAATTGTTTTACAATTTTTTGTAAAAACAACTGATTTTAAAAGTTGCGACATCTACCCGACAATTACCACTTTTTTACTTGCGTATGGTTTATATATTTGCTCTAATTAACGCATTGAAACCAAAGGAAAGAAAGATGGCAACCAGTATAAATAAAGTTACTCTTCTTGGAAATGTGGGAAGTGACCCCCAGATTCGGTCTATGTCAAGCGGACAAAAAGTTGCAAGCTTTTCGCTCGCGACGTCGGACCGCTGGAAAGACCGCCAGACCGGCGAACAGAAAGAGCAGACCGAATGGCATCGCATTTCTGTATTTAATCCGGGAATGGTCGATGTCATAGAACGCATGGTACAAAAAGGAACCAAGTTGTATATAGAAGGTGTTCTTCGTACCCGTAAATATCAAAACCAGCAGGGGTTGGATGTTTACACAACAGAAATAGTCCTTAACCAGTTTGACAGCCGTATGATAATCTTGGGCGGGGCGCGTCCTATAAATGGTGGTGAAATGGGCGGAGATTATGGCATGTCTGGTGGCGGAAATTATTCTGTGCCAACGCAGCAACAACCGCGCGAGGAAATTTCAGTTGCACAAATTGCGGACGATATTCCGTTTTAATAAAAGGGGCGCCAATCGCCCCTTTTTTACTTGTTTAAGTGCCCATTGTGAAACGCAAATGACGAGTAACGGATTATGTAAAAAAAAGGCGGTTTCCCGCCTTTTTTAATTCAACATTTTTGCGACTTCGTCTGCAAGATTGTCTTCCGCTTTCTCGATACCTTCACCAAGGACATAGTATGCAAAGCCGGACAAGCTGCCGTTTGCTTCCGCTATGACTTGTTTTACTGTCTTGGATGGTTCCATTACAAAGGCTTGTTCTTCCAAAACAGATTCGCTATAGAACGCTTGGATGCGGCCAGTTATCATCTTTTCTACAACATTCTCGGGTTTGCCGTCGGTTTTCCCGCTTTCGATAAAGATTTTCTTTTCGCGCTCTACCGCCTTGGGGTCAACTTCGGTAATCGTCATGAATTCAGGTTTGCTGGCCGCTATGTGCATCGCGACTTTTGGTCCGATTTCTGCGATTTTTTCATCGTTGCCATTTATTGCAACGACCACGCCAATCTGGCCCATATTTGGGGCCGCCGCGTTGTGGACATAGGTAAACACGTTTTCTCCACGCACGGTTGATATACGGCGCAAAGAAATATTTTCACCAATAGAACCAATTGCGGCCGCAACATCTTCTTTGACTGCGCCGCTCACAGCGTCAAAATCTCCGTCCAGTTCGGCCGCTTTGTTTGCAACGTCGCCAACGAGTTTCTTGAACAAGTCATTTTTTGCAACAAAGTCCGTTTCGGCGTTCATTTCTACAACGCAAGCCATTTTATCGCATTTTACAACCGTTACAAGACCAGACGCAGCAACTCTTCCGGCTTTGCTTGCAGCCTTTACAATCCCTTTTTGACGCAACCAATCGCTTGCAGCCTGGATATCACCGTCATTTTCAACCAACGCTTTTTTGCAATCCATCATTCCTGCGGATGTTTTTTCGCGCAATTCGCTTATTAATTTAGCCGTTACTTCTGCCATTATTTTCTCCTTTGAGTTTATACGTTTGGCTGTTTGAACAATTCGTCCGCCGCAACCGTTTTTTCTTTGATTTTGACTTTCTCTATCATAGCGTCAAGTGACTTTCTTTCAAAAATCATTCCGCGAAGCATTGTAAGTGCGTTTTGATTTTTACCATAGAATTCGAAAACTTGCTGGGGGTTGGGATAGCGTGCAGCTTCTGCCCAGATTGCTTTTTGCAAGTCGTCTTGAGTGACTTCGACCTTGTTCGCCTGGCCCCATTCTGCCAAGATAAGTCCCAGTTTTACGCGGCGTTCGGCGTCTTTTCTTTCTTTTTTATCGTCAAATTTTATGCCTTTGGCTTCTTGTTCGCGCCTGGCCATATCGAATTCTTGCTGGACCAAAACCTCTGGCAGGTCAAGCTTTACTTTGTCTGAAAGAAGTTCAAGGACTTCTTCGCGCATTGCTGACTTAGAAGCCTCTGAGTACTGGTTCTCCAGTATCTCCTTGATATGAGAACGCAACTTTTCAACAGATTCCTGACCGACTTCCTTGGCCAATTCGTCTGTCATTTCTGGCATATCATATTTGCGGACTTCGTGAACTTTTATTTCAAACTTGGCGTCTTTTCCTGCAAGTTTTTCACTGTGGTATTCTTTGGGAAATTTGACCTTTATATCAAATTCATCGCCGGCTTTATGTCCAACAATCTTTTCTTCAAATCCCGGAATAAAGGAATTGCTGCCAAGTGTAAGGTGGTGTTTCTTAGCCTCGCCCCCTTCGAAGGCTTCGTCGCCAAGAAATCCTTTGAAGTCGATAACGGCGACGTCTCCGTTTTCGGCTTTGTACTTGTCATCTTGTTTCAAAGCCTGGGCCCTTGATTTACGCAGGTTATTAATTGCAAGGTCTATTTCGGAATCAGGCACGCTTGCAACTTTTTTTACTATGTTAAATTTTTCCAAATCAAACTCTGGCAATTTTGGCAACACATCGAAGTCCAGCGAGAATTCCACATCCGCACCAACTTCTACCTTTGGTATATCGGCTTTGGGTGCACCTGCAAGACGCAGTTCTTTTTCTTGTGCAAATTTTTGCATATCTGCATTTAAAAGTTTATCAACGGCTTCGGCATAAGCGGTCTGACCAAATTTCTGGCGAAGTGTAGAAAGCGGAATATGGCCGGTGCGAAACCCGGGCATTTTGGCTTTTTTTCCGTATTCGGCGAGTATTTCATCGGCAGCGGTCTGGATTTCGGCAGCGGAAAGAACACCGTTGATAGAATAGTGTAAATCTTTGATTTTTTCTTTTTTGAACATATTAAAGCCCTTATATTTTAAGCTTTACGATTATAACCATAAAAACAGACAACGCAAATGAAAAATTTAGTGATTACCAGTTAGTCGCTGTGGGGTAATATTTCCAAAAACTCCCAACCATTAATCTCTACCCAATCGTTAGTATCTTCAGCAGTTCTTTGGCTGCCTCAATGCTCGCGCTTTTCTTGGATGGCCCAAGGCCGCTTGCGCTTTGTCCAACTGCCGTTACTGTTGCTTTGAATGTTTGCTCTTTCCCCGGTATAGCAAAAAACTCGTACCGTGGCATCTGTTTATCGTACTGGTGTGAAAGTTCTTGAAGCTGGCTTTTGGGGTCTTTCGGGGCGGTTACACTTGCAGACGCAATTGGTCTCCATATGTCAATTATAATTTTGCGCACGGTTTCAAATCCGCTTTCTATGTATATTGCGCCGAGCACAGCCTCCATAGCGTCTGCCATTACGTGCACAAGCCGTCCACTTGTCATGTGCCCATGTCTGACCTTGAGTTTCAAATCGGTTGCTATTTCTGCAAGGGTGGTGGTTGATACAAGGACTGACTGACGACGTGCAAGCTCTCCCTCGGACTCGAACGGAAACATCTCGAAAAGCATTGTCGCAACAGAAAGACCAAGGACTCGGTCGCCAAGGAACTCCAAGCGCTCGTTATTATTAACTGCGTCGGCCCCGCTTTGCGTAAGTGCAAGTTTTAACAGTTTTTTATCCTTGAATTCATAATTTAATTTTTTCATATCAAGACCTTGTCCTTGGGTACAATTCCAAAACGTTTTTTTCAAGTATTGTTTCCAATTCTGGCATTGGAATATTCTTTACGGATGCAAGAACCTTGGCAACCTCGGTCACGTATGCGGGTTCATTCTGTTTCCCGCGGTATGGAACGGGCGTGCAGTATGGGGCATCTGTTTCGATAACAATTCTGTCGAGTGGGATTTTTGCAAAGACTTCCCGCAGTCTGTTGCCATTTTTAAAAGTGATTATGCCAGACGCAGAAATAAAGAATCCACGGTCCAGCATTATTTTGGCGGATTCATAGCTTCCCGTAAAGCAGTGCATTACCCCACGGACATCTTTAAGAATGTCAAATGTGTCTTCCCAAGCGTCCCGAGAATGTATTGCGGTCGGCAAGTTTGCGGCGCGCGCGAGTTCCAGTTGCCGCATAAAAAGTTCGATTTGAGCATTTCTATCGAATCCTTCATAGTGATAATCAAGTCCAACTTCACCGACCCCGACCACCTTGGGATGAGATAAATATTTTTGAATTTTCGCAGTGTCGGTGCGACCGGCGAATTCTGGGTGAATTCCAACGGTTGCGTAAACTTCATTGTAAGCTTCGGCAAGCGCTATGACTTTTTCTGGGTCCGCGGGGTCTGCCGACGAAACTATGATACGCCCCACATTGGCGTCTTTGGCCCTTGTAATAATATTGGGCACTTCGCAAGGGGGGACATAACTATCTATTAAATGGCAGTGGGTATCGGTAAGCATGGTTTTAATTATATAACCAAGGGCCCAAACAAGCAAGTCTTGATTTTTTAGTGTATTTGTGGTATAGTGCATGGTGTGTAATGGCTGCCTTTGGGCGGCTTTTATTTTTTTTGCAAAAAACTTCTAGCCCCCCTCAATGGGGGCTTTAAATATAAAAAAGGAAAGACATGACAAAAATTCTTCAACTAAGGCGTGGAAACAGGGCGCTTAATGACAACTTCGTCGGTATGCCCGGCGAAGTTTCGTTTGATACAGACACTAAGACTATTCGCGTTCACGACGGAGCCACAATTGGCGGAATAGAACTTGCAAAGGCAGATTTAAGTAATGTTTCGGAAGTCGGAAATGATAAAAACTCCACAGGATTTGATATATCAGATGTTCCGGTCGAGTTTTGGGATTCTCTGTTTTCATCGCGCACAGGTTATATCGATAGTATGGCAAGTCCAGTAATGAACGTGCCGTTCATAGAAACCAGTTTTGGAAACATACCAGGTCCCAAATATATAGAAAGCATACTTGTTTGTGTGGAACCAGAGGCAGGCTATGACGTCGGAGAGGTCGTAACTGCGTTTGGAATAGGCACCCGCGCCAACCCGCGTCCCAATACGTATACAAGGTCAAATCATTTTTTTGCGTGCCTGTTTGTGGGCTCTGAAGCTTTTTGGGTAAGCCATAAACATACAGGGGTTGCAACAAATATAACCAACAGCAAATGGAGTTTAAAATTCCGTGCATGGAGGTAAAAAACGTAATCCGTGACTCGTAAGCGAAAATCTTCGGATAACGAGTCGCGGATAACGGATTACGTCATTGACTAGCTTTTCCCATATTGCTACCCTTGGCGGGAAAACAAAGGATTAGTTTATGTCATATATTCTTGCACTCAATTGCGGCTCGGCAAGCCTTAAATATCAAGTCTTTACCGCGGATTCAAGGGATTTTATTCTTGGTGGATATGTGGAACGAATTGGGCTTGCCGATTCGTTTGTAACCCAGAAATACAAAGACGGTTCTAGACAAGTTAACGAAGTCTTTATGGAAAATCATTCGGATGCTCTTAACATAGTTATTGATATGTTGCGTGGCGCAGGTATTAATCTTGATGAAATAACCGGGGTAGGGCACAGGGTCGTTCACGGGGGCGATAAGTTTGCCGCAAGCGTGGAAATCACAGATGAAGTAATTGATACTATTGACGAGTTATCCGTTCTTGCGCCATTGCATAATCCCGCAAACCTTGTCGGAATTGTTGCCGCCAAACAGCTTTTGCCGAACGCAAAACAAGTCGCAATCTTTGATACTGCATTTCATCAAACTATGCCAGACTATGCTTACAGATACGCTGTGCCTGGCGCGTGGTATCGGGAACTTGGGGTGCGAAGATATGGCTTTCATGGAACATCCCATCTTTATGTTTCCAAAAGAGCTGCCGCAATGTTGGGGCGGCCCGCAAAAGATGTAAATTTAATAACAATGCACATAGGCTCTGGCGCGTCATGCGCCGCGATACGGGGTGGGCTGTCGGTTGATACTTCGTTGGGAATGACTCCGCTTTCGGGGCTTACCATGGAAACGCGGCCGGGAGACCTTGACCCGGGGGCTGTTCTTTACATTATGGAAAGACTGGGGCTAAATCCAGCCCAGATGCAAACGCACCTGAATAAACAGGCTGGAATGCTGGGGCTTTCGGAAAAATCGAAAGACCATCGCGATATTATGAAAAATTTGGATGATGATAATTGCCGGCTTGCGCTGGAGCAAGAGGCTCACACAGCCCGAAAATACCTTGGCGGCTACCTTGCCACCCTTGGGCACGTAGACGCGATAGTCTTTACCGCAGGTGTGGGCGAGAACAATCCGACGGTCCGAGAAATGATTTGTAAAGACCTTGAAAACTTTGGGGTAAAACTTGACTCGGAAATAAATAATAAGACCTTTGCGTTCAAAGGTTCCGACGAAACGGTGATATCTGCGCCAGACTCAAAAATAAAAGTCATGATGATACCAACGAATGAAGAAATAGTGATAGTGGAAGATACGCTTGGAATAATGAACGGAACGTATAAGCCGAATCATCTCGAGATGATTTACAGCTTTTTGTAAATCAAATCCCGAGTCAGAATACGGTTTACTTTTCTCTTTCTCGTGGTATAGTGTGTCAATTGCCAAGGAGGCATATTATATGGAACATACAGTAACAGTAGAACTGACAGCAGAGCAATATGCTTTTCTTACCACATTGCAGAAAACTCACGAGCAAGAGCTTGGGATAGAAGTGCCCATAAGCGCACTTGTCCGTAAAGCAGTTGAAGGAGCAATGAAATCCCAGGCTAGACATGAAGAAAAACGTGAAGGCAGACCAGAAAGAGCACCACGACCAGGTGGGCGCTCGTTTGATAAACCGGGCTTTAAATCGGGACCCAGAAAGCCGTTTGGGGCGCCAGCTGGGCGTGGACCTAAATTTGATATGCTGGGGGCCAGAAACAAAACCAGAACATTTGATAAATAGTAAGGGCGGGAAATCCCGCCCTTACTCAAAATACCAACGGCCAGTCGCGAATATCTTCTGGTATGATTTCTTGTGCGGTCGGTTTCCACAGAAATTTTTCCAAATCAACTTTCTTGTCTTTCGTGAACTGAACGCCTTCGGATTCAAGTTCATCGTATTGCTGGGCTGCATATCCGGGGACAAGACCCCCGTCTTTGAAAACAACGCGATGCCAAGGCAGCCCCCAGCTGTTTTTGTTGTTTGACGCAAAGCCCACGAACCGAGCCATGCGCGGTCGCCCCAGTATACGTGCAATATTGCCATAGGTGGTAACCTGTCCTGCTGGGATTTTTGCAACAATTTCGTAAACTTGCTCGTTAAAAGATTTCATGTGGTTTGATTATATACTATTTGCTTTTATAAAACAAATCGCGTTGCGTTTGAGCCTTGTTAAAGCGTTCTTTCATAAGATTTTGCAGTTTTTGACTGCCTTCGTCCGTCGCCTCAAACGCAAGCTTTAATGATATATCTTCCAACAGTCTGTTTATGCTTTTGTTTTTGCCGTTGTCTTTATATGGGACGCGACCAGCCGGTATCAAATCCACCAAAAGGCCGGCCGTTTCATCGGGCCAAAAAGTTAATCCCAAAGATTTGTATCCGCCGCGTATACTGTTATTAAGCAAGTTTCTCAAAGCAAATGCTAATCCGTATAACGGTTGTTCAAATACTGGCCAAGTGCCGTCATTTGGTGAAAATCCGTTGTCGGAAACTTTGATAAAATTACAGTCGCAAATACCAAACGGATTTCCATTTGACTCGAAAGTTAATTCGTTGTTTCCTAAAATTTTGTGATGCCTGCGCCCAACCACTTTTATATCAAGCTCTTTTTTTCGCGACTGCATAAGTTTAAAATAATCGGCAATACATTTTTCATACACAAATAAAATCGGATATACTTTATTGCCCAGCTCTGGGTCGTTGATTATCTGCATTGCAAAATTGAACTTTTTTTCATAATCGGTTTTATGTTCAGAGTCTGAAGAAATGCTCAGCTGGATTGCTGCAGAGTTATTTTTATTGTGGGGATATTTTTTTAATATCTCTATAATTTTGGACGTCTTTTTCGGGCTTTTCAAAAAGTAACCGTTGGTATGTACATCAATGTAATTATTGTATTTGGCCGAATATTCAAAAACTTTTTCCAGGTATGGAGTTGGTGCTGAAAATGGTTCGCCGCCACTTAACTCTATAACTTTAAATGCCGGGTGGTCTTGAAATGCGTCAGTATAATATTCAATATCTGACAAAGGCATATTCTTTTTTTGCATCCATGGTCCACTGTTAGCATAACAATATTGGCACGCAAGGGGGCAGTATTCGGTTATATCAAAGCATGGTCTTGGCAGCACGGGTGCCTTCGAGTCCCCAACTATGATTCCATGGAACAAATTGGCTATCTGGAAAAATTCCTTATCTTTAATCTGCTGGCCGTTGAAGTGAAGAATGCGGGTCATTTCAGTTTCCTTTCTGTGAACTATATCACAAAATAGGGATTTGTCAATATAGTTGTGCGTCCAGCTAGGTATGAAAAAATAAATTTCCACTTTGATTATTTTGTTAGTAATAATTCGGACTTCAATTTTTCAATTTGGTCTGGCGCAATTAGTTTGGTCGCACCGTCGCGTACTTTTATAACAGCCCGTAAAAGTTTTTCTTGTTTTTTGTTGTCGTTTTTAACATAGCTTCCAGAAGAATGGAGGAAAAATGGTGGAAAGTGCAAATAATCTTTACCTGGTTCCAGTTTAAATTCCCGCATGATTCGCATGCCTTTGTTATAGGACAGTTTTTCGATATCGCCCATTTCTCCGATGAAGCCGGTATCATTGTCTGGATTGAAAGAATGTGTATAATCATGAAATTTATCTGGTTTAACGGGGAACTCGCCGCCAGACATGTATACTGTTGGTCCTTGGATTGGAAAGTGAAAGTCGTGGTGCTCGGTATGATATTCGGCGCGATACTTATCTTTGAACTCCAGCGGAGCATATGCTATGACAAGCATTGTGTCATGATTGATTTTATATACATCTACATTTGATTTCGAAGTTTGATATTTTGGAAGTAAGAGCTTTATGTGAGAATATAAATCAGTCGCAATTTGGGTTTCGTCTGGCAAGATTTTGTTCATTTTCGATTCCGTGCTTCTTTTGTGAAAACAGAAAACTGGCGGACAGAGAGGGATTCGAACCCTCGATACCCTTGCGAGTATGCCTGATTTCGAGTCAGGTACGTTCAACCGCTCCGCCATCTGTCCGTGTTCGCAATTATACACGAACGCTTTCCCTTTGCAAGCAGTTTTGTCTGCCGGGAAAGCGCAGTGCTCTACGTCCTCCGCCAGAGAGGGGCAATGCCACATTGTCGTTAACGTTTTTTCCGTTGTTTTGGGGGCTCTGTTGTGTTATAATGTGTCCCGAGAGATGAAAAAAATAATCGCATTCTTTTTTATGTTGATTCCACTTGTCGCCAATGGCGCGGCGGTTCAAATCACCAAGGCTCCGTCTGTTGCGACCGCCGAAAGTTCCGGCGGGGGCGCCGCTGGTGGGGCGGGTTCTCTTGTTGGTACGCTTATGGGACTCGCGACAAACGTTATGTCTATGAATGAAAAGGTCAAGGCTTTGACTGCAGAGTGTATTCCGTCGGCCACAGAAATAACTTTTATCAATAATACTATGCAAGAATATGCAAAAATTGGTCAGACAACGGCGGACGCTTTGAAAACTTCTTTAAAGCGAGAGCGGTGTTCGGAAACTGCTAAATACGGGGACTGCTATGCGGATGAAGCCAAGAACCATGCCGAAGGTTTACCGCTCAGGTACAGCGCATTTTTCTCGCCCGCGGATGCAAACATGGTATGGTGGGGGTTTCCAAAGGCCGCAATTGGTAAATATTGCAGCGACGGAATGCCGACTTGTGACGCCAAGAAACAGGTAACCGTTTCGGATGCTTACGATTTGTTTAACCTGATTGACTTTGCGCCGGGGGACTATTTGCCGGGCGAGGCAACAATGGCGGCGCGACTTTTGAATAAAGTGGAAAGTTGCAGTACGGCAAAACTGTCGGCTAAGAAGAAGGCTCTTTGGGGAGAATTCTTGATTACCACGGCGGGTGGCATAGGTTCTAGAACAAACACTGGTGGAATTATGGAGCAAGTTGGCGCAATGACCCAAGGAGGTGGTGGGGCAATTGGTGCACTTGGTGGTCTTGGTTCAATGGCAAGTCAGTTTATGATGAAATGATTATGCCAAAAACGTCGGCAGTGAATCCAAGAATTTGTTCAGTTTTTCGGTTCTATCAAATGACGTGTTGATAAATTCAATTCCCAGGTCTTCACAATCTTTTTTCAGCACTTTGCTTTTTTCAATACTTTCTTTGCATCGCACAAGTAACTTGTCATCTGTCAGAGTTTTTGTCCAGGAATTAGGTTTATCTTTTTTGCGTATTTCATTGAACATTTGTTCAGGCGAAATATCGGGGTATCCAAGTGCAACAATTTTAAATTTTTCTTTGGAAAAAATTTCGGATGCGTGCCTTGGTTTTGCCCAAGAGCCTTCAACTATGATGTTTGTATCGGCAAGGGAATATTCCAAAAGCCAATTTGCATAAGATGCGACAAACGGCACAAGTAACTCGTAACAATTTGGACTTCGCAGTTCGCGTAAGTGCCGGATGCCAAGCTGTGGCAAGTTTTGGTCAAAGGCATAAACCATTGCATCCATTGACACAATATTAAACTTGTATTTTTTTGCAACCATGTTTGCAAGTGTCGTTTTTCCGCTGCGGCTGTTTCCAATTATGACAAGGTTTTTCATAGTGTATTGCCTTTATTAATGAAAAAAATCTGCCGTTCGGCAGATTTGATTTTGGCAGCCCCAACCGGATTCGAACCGGTGTTCTCGCCTTGAAAGGGCGGTGTCCTGGGCCTCTAGACGATGGGGCCGAAACTGCTGCAGCATGATTGCAGATTTATCAGATGATGTCAAGATGTTTTTAGGTGCTTATCCTTTATAAATCACTAAACTATAAAAATACGAATAAAATTTATCTCTGTACCCAGGAGTATACAGTGCGAGCAAAGCGAGCCAAACAAAAGATTCGCTGGGGCCACGGTTTTGACTACTGGTTCCCGGCGTTCGCCGGGATGACGATGTGTCGGTTATTTTTGTGTTTTTTTTATCGGTGAGTTAAAAGGATAACTGCCTGTTTTTAAATTACCCGAAATAATCAAGCTTCATTGCTTTTTTTACCCGCGCCATTGTTTCTGCCGCGACTTCTCGGGCTTTTATGCTGCCTTGGCGCAATATCTCCATAACTTCGCCCGGGTCTCTCGCAAGGGTTTCACGTCTTTCACGTATAGGGCGCAGAGTTTCTTGCATTACTTCGTTCAAAAATTTCTTGACCTTGACATCCCCAAGTCCGCCACGTTCATAATGTGTCGCAAGTTCAGCATAGTTCGCGTACTCTGGTAAGAATGCCGCAAAGTGTTCCGGTTTTGCGAACACAGAAAGGTATGTAAACACTGGGTTATTCTCGGTATGACCGGGGTCTTCCACTCTTAAATGAGTCGGGTCTGTATACATAGTTTTTATTCGGGTAGCAATGACGTCTGCGCTGTCCCCAAGGTTAATCACGTTGCCAAGGCTTTTGCCCATTTTTGCGTTGCCGTCAATCCCAGGAAGGCGCCGCGCATTTTCATTCTCGGCCAAGACTCCGCGTGGCATCACAAGTGTTTCCCCGTATGTATTATTGAACTTTTGAACGATTTCCTGGGTCTGTTCTATCACTGGCAGCTGGTCTTCGCCAACGGGCACCACTGTTGCGTTAAATGCTGTTATGTCGGCAGCCTGAGAAATCGGATATGTCAGAAATCCAACCGGTACAGATGCACCGAACTTTTCACGATTATTTTGAATTTCCGATTTTACAGTTGGGTTTCGCTGCAGTCTTGCAAGGGTTACAAGGTTGCTGTAAAAGAATGTAAGCTCTGTAAGTTCCGGTATGGTGGACTGGATGAAGTAAGTTGATTTATCTGGGTCTATTCCGACGGCCAGGTTGTCGAGTGCGACCTGGAGCACATTATCGCGAACTTTTCCTGGGTTGTCGGCGTTATCGGTAAGTGCCTGGGCGTCCGCAATCATGATAAAGCTTTTGTATTTACCACTGTTTTGCATTTCCACCCTGCGTTGTAATGCGCCAACGAAATGTCCAATATGAAGTTGGCCTGTTGGTCTGTCACCCGTTAAAATAATATCATTAGTCATAAAAAACACCTTTTGTTTTTATCAAGTTCTATTAATTGAAAAGAGGTTACGCGAAGTGCGCGAAAAAATATGTACAGGCGCTATCGCCAACACAGCAAAGAAAAGAAACTCTGTTCTATCATGCTGCGAGTATATTATTTTTTGCAAAAACTTTCAAGTAAAAAAACATAATCCGTGATTCAACATCTATTTTATTTCCCATTGCGTAACGTTTTTTTTTATATTAAAATGTTTCTTGTCAAACCAAAAGGAAGGAACATGGCAAATAAAAAAACAGTTAAAAAAGCTGCACCCGTAAAAAGGGTGGCTCCGCGCGTGAATGTCGCCGTGGAAAATGTCACACCGGCTTGCCCTTGTGGCTGCAGAAAGGGCTTTGGCCACTTTTTGAAAAAATTGATAATCTTTATTATCATTTTTGCATTGGGATTTGCAGCTTGCAAATTTCTGTGCTGTGATAAACATCATGGAAAATTCCGTGGTGAATTTGCCAAGCCTGAATTCGTAAATGGTTGCCTTGATACATCAAAAATCAAGAACCCAAAGAAAGCACAAAAGATTGCAATGTTTGCATCGAATGCGGACGTTGATTCCAATGGTTGCGTAACGGTTGAAGAATTCAAGGCCGCCAAGAAAGAAATGTTCATGGCCAAGAAAGCCGCAATTAAAGAAAAAATAGACGACGAGTTTTTCGATAACGAAGACTAGTATCTTGGGGCGCGCGAAGCGCCCCTTTTAAGTGCTTTTTTACATGCTTTTTGAATTTTGTGTTTCATAAAAAAGAAACGTATTAATATTTTTTATTTTCACGTTTGATTTTCCGGCAAGTTCATTTCTTAATGCCAGGGCTTCAAATACAAGGGCTTCTTTATTTCTTATTGGATTATCGGACTCTGGTCTGCCCAACAGATTGTTTAAAAATGTTGCGTATTCTTCAAGTTCGTCGATTGTCATTCCGTTTCGACGGATAAGGCGAAATTCTTGAAATATTTCGCGTATTTCTGTATCGCGGTTGCGCTTTTGATTTTCATAGTTTATTACAAAACTGCCGCCTTGATTGAACAATTCTGAATATGTAAAATTAACAGATGCCATAATGTTTGCCCTTTTTATTACTGTCTATATAATAGCGCTTTTTGTCGATTTGTCAATATGTAATTAGGAATAAAATCAGATTGCGCATAACGAATGTAAATTATCCTCTTTGGCGAATCGGCTTTTTGTGCTAGACTGGTTAGTATGGTTGATTTGAAAGATATGTTTTTAAAATCCCGCGATTATCTGATAAATACCCCGGGAAATGAAATATTTCGTGACTTGGTTAATGCTCCGCATAAAAAGGCGGCGGCGCTTTACGGAAAGATAAAAAGTTTGCGGCCGAGTAAAAAATCAAAAAAGGTTTTGCGTGGGGCGGCACTTGGGGCAAGTGGACTCTTTTGGTTTTTGTTGTGGGCTGGGGCCAAGGTTGGTGCAGATAATAAAATAGTTCGCGGTGTGAAGCGCGGATTTCAAAAACTTGATGACAAGTTTCTTGACACAAAAAAAGAGTTTCCAAAAACCGCGAACCTTACCGGTCAGCTTGCCTATTGGGTCATGCTTTATACGGTGACTTCAACTGCCGTGGATAAGGTTCAAGAATTTTTTGATGATGAAAAGCCTGCGCCGATTGAAATAGTCATAGAAAATTATGATTTTGAAAATAGAAAGAACGAGGCCAGGATATGGGATGGCTTTTCAGACGTTAAAAGAATTTATGGAAGTGGTTGGCCTTATATCCTTGCGCCGCGTGGAACAGCTCGGTACCACTCGGCGATTGATATTTTGGGGGCAGAGGCTCAGACCGAAGGCGAGGTCGTCAAAGTAAGAGAAAGCAGCAAAGATAAGGGCATAAAAAACGATAAAGAAAAAGATAAACAAAACTATGTTATTATAAAAAAGCCAAATGGAAAATACGCCTGCTATTTGCATTTGATAGATATAAAGGTTAAGAAAGGCGATGAGATTAAAGCCAAGGAATTGCTTGGTCGTGTGCATCCACGAGATATAGAGGGTGACGCACATACACATTATTTTGTAAGTAATACTATGCTGAAAGACGGTGAAAAATTCCAAAATTGGATGGATAAGAATATAAATATAGATGAAACAGTAAGCGATATTGTGTCGGCTCGCCCTGGGCTTGAGCGGGAATTGTTGTTCAGCCCAAAGTACGTTTTTGTTGCGAAATACCTTCGTGCAAGAAATCAACGAGAGTCCATAAGAACAATAATAACATCAAATAGCTTTAGTGATAAAGACCCGAATATAACCAAAGCAGTAATTGAATATGAAAAATCAATCGGAGAGTTCAAACCAAGTGCAAATACAGAGATAAAGGCGGGATTTATTACCGGTGGTTGTTCGTTTGATGTTTTCTGTAAACAGATGCAACCTTACGAGCCTGCTTTATTTGGTATGAAGTGCTTTTTTGAGCAGTTTTCAGAACAGACTTTCTGGGATAACGGGAAATATACCGGGGCGGTTGGAATTCAATCATACTATCCAGAGAAAGGTATGGATAAAGATGCTGCAGTGGATTTAAAGGGAGGCGTTGCATTTCCAGGGATAAAGGTAGACGGGGTTATATCTGAAAGTGACAAGCAAGTTGCGTATAATGCATATATTAATTATTTGTATGCTAATTCATACTATAGACTTTGGCGGGATATGAATGGCAATCGTCTTCGTGATAAAGTGGTTATGGCGTTGCTTGATTTGTATTATCAAAACGGTGATGGGGCGGTTGGCAGCGGTCTTAAAGACTTGATAAGCGACCCTAATGCGACGGAAGATGAAATCTTTGCAAAAATGTCTGAATACAGGACTTCGGGTGGAAATGTTGATGCGGGAACTGTGAGGCGTGGCAGTGTGAGGGTTGCTTTCTGTAAAGGCTGGATAAATATTGCAGACTTTTTAAATATGGAAACTGGGGCTCATAACAGCGCGGATTTGGCCTCGTCCGGATTTTATAAGAATTCGCTCAGCCAGGCAAAGAATAACAAGTCTTTACAGCTTGAGCCATTTTTTGACGAAGACTATTTCAAGAAAATAAAAAATTACGAGTCTTCACTGGAATTGAAAAAACAAAACTATAACGGCAAGGATAAAAAGGGAAATAAAAAGACAATTATTCTGGTCCCGGTTCGCAGTGTTGTTCCGGCTGGTGCACTGGCAGAAATTGAAAAAACGAAAAGCGGAATGCCTTTGTTAGAAAAAGATAGGCTGGAGCTTATCCAGGATATTTTGGACGATGAAGCTGTGAAAATAGCCCCAAAAATCATAAAAGAAGACGGGCATATGACTATAAAAGATGCGGGTGCGTCAAACGTGGATGCAGTTGCGGCGCGTAAAGCCTTTGATAGTTACAAAAAGGCGGCCAGTACAGACAATCCATTTGTTCCAAATTTCATAGAAAAATTGATAGAGGATAAAGGCCTGTTAGCCTCTGCTGAGAAACATGCCAAGGCTGCCCTTGTGGCTGACAAAGATAACGAAGACGCGCTGTTGGTGACCAGCGATATAGCGCTTGAGCGCAAGGAATACAAAGCCGTAATATCCATGGTGAAAGAAATTTTGGAAAAGTCGTCTAACCCAGAAATTCGTTCCGCTGCGCTTTATAACGCGGCGGCGGCGTACGAGGCCCAGGGAATCTGGTTCAAGGCGCTTACTAATTATGGATGGGCTAAGACGCGTGGGAATGACCAAGTTACATCCGAAAAGCTTGAAGAAATGCGACTTTTGTCGGAAGAAACTCCGCACTGGTTGTCGCGTGCAAATTTGGAAAAAGACGAAGAATTAAAATTGGATATTATTTCGGATGTGGTTTATTCGGATACTGCGGGAAACTATTCCCCAAAACATATATCCCAAGGCTTTAAAACAATTGCAGAGATATACGAAGAGCGGTCCGAGTTTGAAATCGCGGCCGAGAATTATAAGCAGGCGTTTAATATAACGAAAGAACGAGACCTTGTTGTGCGTGCGATAGAAAATTATTTACGAGCAGAAAATTATAAATCTGCATCAATATATGCCCGTGAATTGGTTGTTTACAACCAGTACCCAGATTCCGAGCCCAAGAAACAGGCGAACGCGTGGTGGCTTATCGGTCAAGCACGCGAGGGCTTAAAGGAATACGGTGCCGCGAAAGCAAATTATGAAAAAGCAAATAAAATAAACCCGATATATAGGGAAGATGTAAACCGAGTAACAAGTCTTACTGGCCCCGAGATTTCGATACAAGAGTTTAAAAAGTTACGCAAGGAAAAGAATTGGAAAGCCATAATCGCCCGGGAAAAATATATAGAAACGTCGGGCCAGGTTAATCGGAACAGGGGAATCCTTTGGAATCAAGTTGGGGTTGCCTATCGCGAAATTGGGGATATAGATAATGCGATAAGATGTTTTAAGAAGGCACTTATTTTGAATCCTCGAATGCCTGCGACCCAGAAAGCGTTGGACGAGTTGCGTGCCAAGAAGAAAGTGACATCATCTGTTAAGAATGGAAAGAAAAAACTCGTCGCTGATTTTGATAAGTCTGGGAATAAGATTAACGAGAAACTTCCGTCCCATACGCTGAACCTTGCGCAAGTATTCTCCGAGGGCAGGGGATAGAGTTATACACTGTACACAGGTTGTACATTTTCACTTGCGTGGGTTGTCTTTTTTCTTCTATAATAAACAAGAGAATGAATAAAATTACTCAGTCTTTTGTCGATTTGAAAAAAAATACTCCGCGCCACGTGCTGTGGTTGCTTATGGCGGCCGCCTTTATCGCAGTTCTGATTTTACTGACTATCCTTATCGGTGGGCGTAATAAAAAAGTCGAAAATACTCCGCCACCGGTTGATGAGCCTGTGCCGCAAATATCAATTGATGTTATGGATATAGACTGGACCGAAACCAAAGTGGGCGAGTCTGTGACACAAAAAATTACTGTTGGTGCAAATGAACCCGTTGTAATTGTTTCGGTTCGTCCTGGGCGCAGCGTACCCGGTTTTGTTGTGAATAATACTTGCGAACGTATCGGCCAGATTTCGGCAAGCGTTACATGCGCGATTTATTTGGAATATGCCCCTTATGCGGCGCGTGACATTACTCCAAGTACTGTTTCTGTGGAATGGCGCGGCTTGCGTCAGCCTGCGGGCATGGAACAGACCGAGATAATAAACATTGCGCTTGGCGCGTATGCAGAGCCTGAACCAGAGCCATTGCCGGTCCCGGTGGTGGTTGAAGAACCGGTGGAATTGCCCCCGGCGCAGCTTCCGCCGCCTTTGCCCGCGCCTGAACCGGAACTTCCTCTTGTTGCGTCTGAATCATGCTCTGACTTTGCATTCGGCGGATATAACCTGAGCGGTCAGCAAATAGGCTGGATTAAGCCCGAAGCAGGAACTTACAGATTTTACCTGTTCGGTGATAAAAATTGCGAAAAGCCCGCGGGCGTATATAATCCGTCTACGGGGGTTATCACGGATATATTGGACCCGTCTAAAAAGCTTGGAACCGATTCGGATAATATTGGACGCGGGGTTTTCGCCACTGGCACAATCCCCCAGTTGTCTAATCCGCCGGCAATAAAAACCGTGAATCGCGCCCGGCAAGTTGACGGTGATGCTGGTGCTGTTGCGGGTGGTGGTGGGCGACCTGCAAGGGTCTTTTCTGCGCCGCCACCGGAAAATTTGATGACATCTTCGGGTAATTCTGTAACGTCAAGCCAACCGTTTGACCGTTCGTTTATCCTGCGTCAGTATAAACCGATTCCTGCGACCATAGTGTCAGAGGTTCGCGCAGACACAAAAACGCTGGAAGGAGGCTTGCCGGTACGTGCAACTGTTGATAGAAATGTCTTTGCCGACAACGGACGTAATATCATAATTCCCGCGGGAACATTGATGCTTGGCTATGTCACCGGCGAATTGCCTGGGCCCTATAAAACCATAGGGCGCATGAAAATAGAGTGGTACCAGTTTATCTTGCCGAACGGTGTAGAGTTCAATTTTGCCCAAGGTCAAAATCCATTTTCGGGTGATTCGCAAGGACGGGTAGGGGTGCCGGGATATGGCAGCAGTGATTATATAGAACAGTTCTTTATGCCAATGCTTACGGCCATAGTACCCGCGGCAGTAAATATGATTGCGCCAATTACGGATAAGTTTGTGAACCAAATAGACCTTGATAATAATACAGTGACCCAAAGCGGTCAGATAAGGTCGTCCGAGCTTGCCAAGAACGAGATAATTACGTCATGGAACCGTGTCGCAAATAAACTTATGGTAGATATGCTTGATAATACTGTGCCGCCCTTTTCAATTGCGGCTGGAACGAGAATAAACGTGTTTTCTCCTGTGGATTTGCAGGTGACTTGTGGTGACCCGAATAAGGGAGATACAAGAAAATGCGCAATTGCTCCGTTCGGAGCGCCCCAAAGGTTTGACCGAACCCATGACGCAGTCGCGAATCCGATGGACGGTTCTTGGGTTGGGCAAGTTCGCGGATTTAACTTTGACCAGTTTTGCTTGTCTAATGGCCAGGTAGACCCGAACCGAGCCCTTGAAATCAACGAAAAAGGTATGGATTACAGAACAGTTCTGTTCTATTGCCAGTCGCGCCAGTACGTAGCGCTTAATAACGCCCGGCAAGACGCGTTGTTCCAGAATCAGCAGGCGAATTTTGTTGGTTCCAGTCAGGTAAGTCAGGGCACGACTTCCGGAGTAAGCGGCCAGCCAATGTTGGTTGGTTCCCAGCAGTATAACGAACAGGTTTTGGGAATGAAGTATAATGAAGACGGAACCTTGCAGAATCCGTTTGCTTCTGCGCCGCAGTTGCCGACCGAGCAGCCCCCTGCTGCCTTGATGTGCGAAGACGGAACCCCCCCGAGCGCACAGGGTTGCTGTACGGGCGAGGTGTATACGGATATGGGCGACCAAGGCTTTAATTGCTGCCTTGCGGTTGGCGAGGATTGCTTTCCTCCGCTGTTGTAGTGATTGGTACAACGGCGGGTTTTCCCCGCCTTTTTTTATAAAGTAAAGCGTCCCGTGTGAGGCGCAGTTTAGCGTACTGTGTTCCCCACCTATGGAGGACGGAGGTCGTCTGCCGGGTGGCGCGCAGCGCCGGGGTAGTTCTTACAGGAGTTTCCCGTAATCCACATTTTCCCATGTT
>QMCE01769594.1_pt2 | contig 20826 bp, 32 predicted proteins | sample 1821851 | NCBI WGS metagenome assembly QMCE01 (sample SAMN09453174, study PRJNA476694) | Termite gut metagenome, whole genome shotgun sequencing project. | isolation source: worker | host: Odontotermes sp. | place: South Africa:Pretoria | collected 2016-01-28 | reverse complement strand
GTGGAAGAACTGATTTATTCCCCGAACCGCCCCTTCAACGTCCGATAGTAGTTCTCGACGCTCTTGTCGCCGCCGTTGTCGGGAAAGAGGCAGAACGGCAGACTGTCCGTCGTGCGGTGTTTGACGACACAGGCGCAACATTTCCCGTGATTGGCGCAGGTCGTTTTTGGACAGGGGCACTCTCTTGTGTTTTCGCAAGCCATCTTCATACTCTTTTTAGCAACACCCAGGAGTGCACCCGCAGCCCGGTTTCTCGGCGTAAACGGTGATGCTTCGGATAATCGTCGGATTCGATTTGTAGGTGGTTATCTCGTCCTCGGTCAGATAGTTTTGCAAAATATCGCCGGGGATGACGATTGCGTTCTCCTTTTGCAGGGTGATGTTCGTGAACCCCGCCTCGCGGATATAACCCAAATAATCGTCTTTCTGGATAGCCCCCGACACGCAACCGGCGTACATCTCGGCGGCAGAAACGATTTTTTCAGGCAACTGGCCGACCAACACGATGTCGGAGATGCTGAAATGGCCGCCCGGCTTCAGTACGCGGAACATCTCGCGGAACACGGCGGGTTTGTTCGGCACGAGGTTGAGAACGCAGTTGCTCACGACCACATCGGCTGTGCCCGCTGAAACGGGCATCTGCTCGATGTCGCCCTGCCGGAACTCCACGTTGTTGAAGCCCTGTAGCTCGGCATTGGCACGCGCCTTTTCGATCATCGCGGGGGTGAAATCTATGCCTATGACTTTCCCCGTTTCGCCCGTCTCGGCACGGGCGACGAAACAGTCGTTGCCAGCTCCGCTACCCAGGTCGATCACCGTGTCGCCCCGTTTTATCTTTGCGAATTGGGTGGGCAGTCCGCATCCCAACCCCAGGTCGGCATCGGGGTTGTAGCCCTCCACATCGTCGTATTCCTCGCTCATGATGTTATAGACCTCGGTACTGCAACCGCCCGACCCGCAGCACGAGCAGGCGTTGGTTTCTTTGTCCTGTAAGGCGATTTCGCTGTACTTCTGCCTTACCATTTCTTTGATCTGTTCCTCGTTTGTCATTGATTTATCGTTATTTGCAACATTGATTCTGGTTTTGCAGACGGGTCATGGCATCCGAAAAGTAGCGGACAATTTTCCCGATGGCCTGTTTGTCGATGCAGTAGCAGATCGAGTTACCCTCGACCTCTCCCTGAATGATCCCCGCGTTTTTCAACTCCTTCAGGTGTTGGGAAACAGTGGGTTGCGCCAACGGCAGCTCATCCACGATCTTGCCGCAGATACAGGCGTTCACCTTTATCAGATGCTCCACGATGGCCACCCTCGCCGGATGCCCCAACGCTTTGGCCAGCCGTGCGATCTCGTTCTGCTCCTCCGTAAAATGGTCTGTTTTCGTTGCGCCCATACATTCGCTATTATAATATCGCAAAATTACGATAAAGATTCCGAAGTTACAATTTATATCGTAAATTTGCGATATGAAAAACTTGTCAACAGAACATAGAAATGGGCTGTGAATGTGGAAAATGCCTCGAACAGGAGCAAAACGACTCCCGTCAGCGCAAGGTGCTGTGGGCGGTGCTGGCGATCAACGCCGCGTTCTTCATCATAGAGATTACGTTCGGACTTTTGTCCCGCTCGATGGGCCTGGTGGCCGACAGCCTCGATATGATGGCCGACGCGCTGGTCTATGGGATGAGCCTTGCGGTGGTCGGGACGGCTATTGCGCGGAAGAAACGGGTGGCGCTGTGGAGTGGCTGTCTGCAACTTCTGCTCGCCGCCATAGGTATAGCTGAGGTGATCCGCCGTTTTATCGGTGCAGAGATGATGCCCGATTTCAGGGCGATGATCGGGATTTCAATTCTTGCGTTGGCTGCCAATTCCGTATGTCTGTGGCTGTTGCAGCGAATGAAAAGCGGCGACCCACATATCAAAGCGAGCGTAATATTCTCGGCCAACGATGTGATTATCAACCTGGGAGTTGTCGTTGCCGGGCTGCTGGTCTGGTGGCTCAATAGCCGGATCCCCGACCTCATCGTGGGTATCATTGTGTTCCTGATCGTCCTGCGCGGCGCCGTGAAAATGTTGAAACTGTCAAGATAAAATGAAAGACAATAAACCCCTCGTCGACAAAGACTATCTGCTCGAAAAGTTCGAGGGCAAGGGCGGTTGGGTCTACACGCTTATTCCTGAGATTGCGCCCGATCCGCACGCCCATTTCGGATGGGTGCGGGTGCGCGGCAGTATCGACGGCGTGGAGATCAGCGATTACCGTCTGATGCCGCTCCTCGCGGGTACGGGGCAGTTGTTCCTACCCATCAAAGCCGAGATTCGCAAAAAGATAAAAAAGGGGGCGGGCGACACCGTGCACGTCGTTCTGTATCGCGACGACGACCTGCCCGAGGTCCCCGAAGAATTGTTGTTGTGCCTGCGCGACGATGCCGAAGCTTTGCGGTTTTTCAATTCGCTGAGCGAGGACGAAAAACACAGGTATGTCAGGTGGATCTACTCCGCAAAGAGGGACGAAACGAAGGTCGACCGCATGGCCAAAACCGTCGCCGCCCTTGCCGAACACAAGAAATTTACGATTAATTTTGAAACCAGATAAACTTGAAATGACCACCGATTTCACTCTCCGCGCGTGGCGCGAAACCGATTTGGCGAGCCTTGTCAGGTACGCTGACAACCTGAACATCGCCCGATTTTTGACCAACGCTTTTCCGCATCCTTATACCGAGGCGGACGGGCGGGCGTTTTTGGCGACGGCAGTCGGAAATCCCGGTTTGCGCGCCATCGACGTGGATGGTGAGGCTGTCGGTTCGATCGGTATCTTCCCGCAAACGGACATTCACGAACACAACGCAGAGATGGGTTATTGGCTCGCCGAACCGTTTTGGGGTCGTGGGATTATGACCCGTGCGGTGCGGGAAATGGCGGCGTATGGGTTTTCGACTTTTCCCGATGTGACCCGCATTTTCGCGCGTCCGTTCTCGACCAATCCTGCGTCGCAGCGGGTGCTCGAAAAGGCGGGTTTCACACTCGAAGCGCGGCTGCGGGATGCGCTCTACAAAAACGGGGCGTATATGGACGAGTTGATTTTTGCGATAAGAAGATGAAGCCGAGGTTATTCATATTTTCGGGTCTGCCGGGGTCGGGGAAGTCGGCGTTGGCGCGGTTGCTTGCGGCGGAGCGTGGCGCGGCGTGGCTGAGGATCGACACCATCGAGCAGGGGTTGCGGGATTTGTGCGGGTTCGAGCCGCAGGGCGAGGGTTACAGGTTGGCGTATCGAATTGCGGCGGATAATTTGCGGGCTGGGCTTTCGGTGGTTGCCGACTCTTGCAATCCGATCGAGTTGACACGGCGCGAGTGGGAGGCGGTGGCTGCCGAAAACGGTGCGACGGCGGTGAATATCGAGGTTGTGTGCTCCGATCGTGAAGAGCATCGGAGGCGAGTCGAGGCGCGAGCAGCCGAGGTCGCCGGACTGAAACTGCCCACTTGGGAGGAGGTCGAGGCGCGCGAGTATCACCCTTGGACCGGCGAGCGCATCACAATCGACACGGCGGGCAAAACCGCCGAACAGAGTTTTGACGAGTTAAACCGAAAAATAAATCAGCCATGAAATTCAACAACGTGAGATTATTGGTGCGAGACTACCGGAAGTGTTTCGATTTTTACACCCAGAAACTTGGTTTCGAGCCGCTTTGGGACATCGAGGAGTGCTACGGCGCGTTCAAGGTGGCCGACGGAATCGAGGGGCTGGCGATCTTCCTAAGCGACTACATGGCCCCGGTGGTGGACAATGCGGACGCGCGGCAGCCCGTCGGCGGTCGCGAAAAGTCGATGATTTCGTTCGAGGTGTCCGACGTGGATAAAACCTACGCCGAGCTGCGGGCCAAAGGCGTCGAGTTCGTCAACGAGCCCCTCGATATGCCCGGTTGGGGAATGCGTGTGGTGCATCTGCGCGACCCGGAAGAGAACCTGATAGAGCTTTACACACCGTTAAATAATTATTGCCAAAGTTGCGGGATGAATATGCGCTCCGACGTGGTTTTCGGCACGAATGCCGATGGGAGTCCAAATCAAGAGTACTGCAATTATTGCTACCAGAACGGTGCTTTCACGCGCGACGTGACGATAGACGAAATGGTGGAGACCAACCTGCAATTCATCGACCAATGGAACGCCGAGACGGGCAACAATTTCACCGCCGACGAGGCCCGGCCGATGCTGCGCGAGTTCCTGTCGACGCTGAAAAGGTGGCGGAAAGAATGACCATCCTCCAAATACTTTCGCTGGCGGCGGTGACACTGTTTTACGCGGCCTATCTTCAGCGGCAATTCGCGCTCAGGCGGCGTGGGATCCGTACCGACCGGCTGGGCAAAGGGCTAAAGGAGCGTCGGACGCGCATCTTGGAGATCGTTCTGCTCGTGGTGTCGTTTTCGATGCCGGTGGCGCAGTACGGTAGCATCCTGACGAATTGGGGCTGCGTTGCGGCGCCGGAGTGGCTCGGCTGGGCGGGCGTTGCGGTGGCGTTTGCCGGGGTGGTTTTCTTCGTGCTGGCCGTGGTGGCGATGCGGGAGAATTGGCGCGCGGGGATCGATGCTTCGCAGAAGACCGAGCTGGTCACGCGCGGAGTCTATCGCATCAGTCGCAACCCGGCTTTCGTGGGGTTCGACCTGCTCTATCTCGGTGTGGCTCTGGCGTTTCCGAATCTGGTTTTGATCCCTCTGACGGCGGTCGGGATCGTGGTTTTCCACCTGCAAATATTGGAAGAAGAGCGCTATGCTCCCGAAATTTTCGGGGCAGCTTACGCGGAATATGCCGCAAAAACAAGGAGATACTTATGACTTACAAAGAAAAGGCGATCCGTTGCGTTCGGGACACGGTTTTGCCGCTCCAGCGTGGGCAATTCGAGGAGTGCGGGCGCTGTCTGGACGAGCAATATCGGCGTTACGGGGATACGGAATTTCTGCGGGCGCGGGTGCTTGAACCCGGGCGCGTTTACGAGATCGGCTATCCCGAGTGTGTTTGTCCGGAGGTGCTCAGCGGCGAGGCGACCGACCCGGCACACTGCGAATGCTCGCGCCAAAGTGTGCTGTACATTCTCGGCGAGTTGATGCCCGACAAAAAAATCACCGTCGAGACGATCGAAACCGTGCTCGGCGGAGCCTCAACATGCAGATTCAAAGCGACGGTGGAATGATGACAAAGAAAACGACGATTCCGGAGGACAGTTTGGTGCGGGAAATTATCCCCGCCGATTATACCGATGTCCATCGCCACGATTGGACGATAATGGCAGTCAAGGCAACCAATTCAGCACCGCCGGCAATGAGGTAATGGGGTGTCGTACTGCCGCCACCCACGATATAAATGACGGTTAGGATTCCAGCGACGATATTCACGATCCGGTTCGATTTTCGTGGCAGCACCCGTGATAAGTATATCATCGAGGTCGGGATAAGGGTGGCCACTGCGGCAAACGTCATAACCATCCGTACCTCGCCCGGCATATCACTCAGCGTGTTTTTGTAGACCAGTTCGACCATTATGGTGAAGATGTCGGCGAAGATCATAAGCACCATCACCGTAATCCACAGGGCTTGAAGTTTTATTCGGGGATCGAGTATTTTATTCGTTTCTTTCATGTTTTTGTATTTACAGAGCATCGTTATTATGCAAAAGTATGAAAATATTATTTTTGTACGATGGACATCTAACAATTTCCCGAGTGTTGACAAAGAAAACGACGATTCCGGCGGATAGTTTGGTGCGGGAAATTCTCCCCGCCGACTACACAGACACCTATTACCGCGAGGTGATGACCGAAAAAACGCTCTTGCCGGACGACCTGATGATCGGGTTTTGGACTTCGACGAGGGAGCTTTGGTGGATGGCGGCGCTGTTCCGCTTGCGCAACTTTTTGGTGCGTTTCGTGGGACTTAAAGGCGAGGAGGGAATGGATGTCGCCGAGTTCGAGAAGAGTATTCGCGAGGGCGGAACTTATGGTTTCACCTCCGTTCCCGCGAAGAACGACCACGAGACGGTGATGATGCTCACGGACGCGCATCTGGATGCTTGGCTTTCGGTGTATGTCGTCGCCGAAGGGACTCAAAAGCGGGTTTGCCTTATCACAGTGGTGAAATTCAAGCAAAAGCTCGGGCGCGTCTACTTTTTCTTCATTCGCCCGTTCCACGCCATCATCGTTAAAAGCCTGCTCAAAAGGACGATAGACAAATTACTATGAAACAACAAATCCTCACAGAGATTCGCCGGACGCTTAAAGAGAGTGTCGACGAGAAAAAACAAACCACGGGCGACCGCATTTTCAAAAACGAGGTCAAAATGTACGGCGTCAAAGTTCCGGTTGCCGTCCGTATCGGAAAACTCGCTTTTCAAAAGATCAAACACCTCCCGAAGCGGGAGATATTCGAGTTGTGCGAAGAGCTTTGGCGGTCGGGCTATGTCGAGGAGGGGCATATTGCCTGCACCTGGTCGTACAATATGCATAAGCAGTACGAGCCAGCCGACTTCGCCGTTTTCGAGCATTGGGTGAAAGACTACGTCGACAACTGGGCCACCTGCGACGATCTGTGCAACCACACTATCGGAGAATTCGTCGAGATGTATCCGGAGTATGTCGCCGAGCTGAAAAAGTGGGCGCGCTCCGACAATCGTTGGGTAAAGCGTGCCGCCGCCGTCACGCTGATCATCCCGGCTCGGAAAGGACTGTTCCTCAATGACATTTTGGAAATAGCCGACACTCTGCTTCTCGATCCCGACGACCTCGTTCAGAAAGGTTACGGTTGGATGCTCAAGGCTGCCAGCATGAGCGAATCGTTCGTGAAAGGTACGCCCGAGACCAAACGGGAGCACCTGGAGGCGGTATTCGATTTTGTGATGGCTCGCCGCGCCACCATGCCCCGCACCGCCCTGCGCTACGCCATAGAAAAAATGCCGCCGGAGTTGCGCGCCGAGGCGATGCAGAAATAGAAAACAACTATGGCTAAAAAATTTGTAATAGAAGTCGAAAAAGTCACCGGCTATTGCGCCTGCGGATACAAGGAGGGTGATAAGATATTTTGCGAGGGGCTGAATACTCCGCAGCGGCCGTTTTGCGGCGGGGCGTATGCGATCCTGTTCCCGATGCAGACCGCCCTCCACGCCGGAGCGACATTCGGATTCGAGAAGAATCCCCACAGCAAAACCCGCCTCGCGTGCCCCGACAACGGATATGTTACGTTTTCGATCACACTTATCGAACAAGAGGCCACGGACAAATGAAAGATATCGAATTCCAAAAAATCGAGGGTGATTACCCGTATGAGTTGCTGTTGCAGGCCGATGAGACGCGGGAGGGCATTGATCAATATCTGTTCGACTCCGATGTTTATGTGGCGCGGCTTTCCGGACACGACGAACCTGTCGGCGTGATGTGCCTACTGCGGGTCGATGCGAATACTGTCGAGTTGATGAACATCGCTGTCGATGAGCCATTTCGCGGCAAGGGCATAGGGGGTGTGATGATCGAGAAGGCTGTCCGGATCGCTGCCGAACAGGGTTACCGCGAGATGACCCTCGGTACGGGGACTGAAGATTGCGCGCCTGCCCAGATCAGGTTTTATGAGCGCAACGGTTTCCGCAAATCGTACCTCCGCGAGAACTATTTCATCGAGAAATACCCCGACACCCCGATAATCGAGAACGGCGTGCAACTGCGCCATATGCAGGTGCTGAAACGACAAATCAAATAGATAATTAAAGCATGAAGCCTGCGATCCATACCAACGAAACATTCCTCGGTCAGGACTACACGCGGCAATCGTTGCGCGGGTGTGAGTTCGATGGCTGCACGTTCTCAGGCTGCGATTTTTCGTATGCAGACCTCGGTGGTTGTATATTCTCGGACTGCACGTTCGACGGCTGTCGTATGACACTCACGGTCGTGACTGACACCGTGCTCCGGCGGGTGACGTTCAAAAAGAGCGATCTGCGCGGGATAGACTTCGAGTCGGCGGCGGAGTTCGGTTTCGAGATCAGCTGCGAGGAGTCGCGGCTCGACAACTGCGCGTTCGTGCGGCGAAAAATGAAAGACACACCGTTCCGGAGCGGCGAACTCAGGGAATGCTACTTTGCCGGATGCGACCTGTCGGGCGCCACGTTCGACGGCTGCGTGATGACCGGCACGACGTTCGAACAGTACGACCTTTCCGGCGCCGACCTGCGCACGGCAATAGGGTACGTCATCGACCCCTTGAACAATCGCATCGCCAAAGCGCGATTTTCGGAATACAACCTCACCGGACTCGTCTCCTCGCTCGGAGTAGTCGTAGAATAAGTCGGTCAGTATAAATCTACAAACTCATAACCGTTCCCGCACCGGTCGAGAAAGCGCCGGAAACCTTCGGCCGTGATGACCAGCGAAGCGGTATTGAAACTCAATTTATCTGCGTTTTCGAGGTTTTTGTCGAGAAACAGGTGTACATGGTTTTCCGTGTCATTGATCAGTCCGAAGAGCGACACCGAACCCGGGCTCAGGCCGAGATACTTCATCATTCGTTCCTCCGAAGCAAAGGAGAGCTTTCCCTGCCGCAGGCGTTGTTCCAGATCGCGAATGGCCAGATTGCGATTCCAATCGAAGATGACGAGGTAGTGTCTGTTGCCCTTGTGGTTGCGGAAAAACAGATTTTTGCAGTGCTGAACGCCGGGCAGGTCGGCCCAATAGCGCTTGGCATCTTCGACCGTCGGCACAGGCGGATGCTCGTGGCATTCGTACCCTATACCCGCCTGCTGTAAGTATTCGAAAACTTTGTCGCGTCTGTTCATAAACCGCGAAGATAACAAACTCCTGCCAAATATCGTTATTTTTACGTCGTGCGAAAGATCATTCACATAGACATGGACGCCTTTTTTGCGAGCGTCGAGCAGCGGGACAATCCGGATTTTCGGGGCAAGCCGCTGGCGGTGGGCTATGCCGGCGAACGGGGCGTAGTCGCGGCGGCAAGCTATGAGGCGCGAAAATATGGCGTGCGAAGTGCGATGCCGTCTAAAACTGCCTTGAAACGTTGCCCATGGCTGATCTTCACGCCCGGCAGGTTCGAGGTTTATCGGGAAGTATCCAACCAGATTCGCGACATCTTCCACGAATACACCGACCTTGTGGAGCCTCTCTCGCTTGACGAAGCCTATCTCGACGTCACCGAGAACAAGATCGGGATGCCGTCAGGCACCATCATCGCCCGCGAGATCAAGGAGAAGATTCGCGCCACCACCGGACTGACCGCCTCGGCGGGGGTGTCGATAAATAAGTTCCTGGCGAAGGTCGCCTCGGATTATAAAAAGCCCGACGGCCTGTTTGTCATCACCGACCGCGAGGCCGCCTCGTTCGTCGAGGGTTTGAAGATAGAACAATTTTGGGGCGTCGGGCCTGCAACTGCCGAGAAGATGCACCGCATGGGCATCCACACCGGCGCCGACCTGAAACGGCAGACCGAAGAAACCCTCCGCCACCGGTTCGGCAAATTCGGACATGAGCTCTATCTCTTCGCCCGAGGTATCGACAACCGTGCCGTGAAGCCCGACCGCATCCGAAAATCGATCGGCGCCGAGGAGACCTACCCCCACGACCTCGACGACCCTGCTATCCTGACCGAAAAATTGCGGGAGGTTGCCGACGAAGTGTGGCGGCGGGTCTCGAAACACGAGTTTTTCGGGCGCACCGTGACCCTCAAAGTCAAATACGCCGACTTCGAGCAGATTACTCGCAACCGCACCCCCGGCGGCTTCATCACCGAGTTCGGCGCGTTCTGGCAAACAGCACAAGAGCTACTCTCAGGGGTCGATTACTCCCAAAAACCAATCCGTCTGATGGGACTGACAGTCAGCAACGCCCAAGACCTCGACCGCCCCGAAGTCTGGCAACTGGAGTTCGATTTCCCGGAATAAAAATTCCATCGTCAATATCTATTTCGTATCAGATTATTGTTTGCCACTTCCGCTGGCGATGCTTGTACAGCCGTTCCGACCACCAAGCCACGAGGGGCGTAAGGCAACCGGCGTACAGGCCCACCACGTCGAGATAATGGGTCGTGCCGACACCACACTCCTCCATCTTGATGAAGTGATCCCATATCGGCACAAAACGGTTCGATTCGTGGGATTGAATCTCGTGACTTGCCTCGTCGAGCCGCTCGATGTGGATGGTGTGCACCCCGACGGGGATGAAGCCATGGAGCCACAGTCGGAATTTCATAGTGCGACCCTGTTCCCACACGGGCGAGGTCTCGCCGCACGGTACGAACCTCGCCATGGGAGCGCAGATTTGTTGCAGGGTCTCGAAATTCTGGACCTTCCGCCACACGGTGTCGATGCCCGCCCCGAAGTCCGAACTGACCGTAACCCTTCGACCAGTCACCTGCCGGCCATCCGCCCTTGTCAGTGTGATTTTCTCGATCATGATAGGCAAAGATATGCAAATTATGCCGGATAGCAGCCATTATCCCCGCCCGATCAACTCCGCCAGACGCTCGTCTGTGCTCTTGATTGTGTGGTCTTTCAGCAACTTTTTGATCTGCCCGATCTGGTAGTAATATTTCCCACTGAGGTTGGAACAGGTGATCTTGCCATTCGTCCGCAGGCGTTGCAGCGTCCTGTCGCTGATCTTCAAGAAGCGACACACTTCGCCGCTATCGACCCATTTTTCGTCCTCGTCCTCCACCGGGCGCTCCATCGAATGCACATACTCGGCCAGCGCATCCAGCTTTTCCACGAGTTGCCGAAACGCCCGCGATTCAATTGTTATAACTTCCATAATTCGTGTTTACGAAGAATAGGGAGATGTGTTCGAAAAGGTTGAAGGAAATATTGTTTTTTGCTGGGAGGGAAGCAAACGAGGCTATCGTGTATAATCGTTGAGAGGTCGGTTCAAGAAAAAATAGATGTGTATAGATATATAGCAACACTTTTTCTTTGGGAAAGAAAAAGTTGACCAAAAAGAAATGCTTCTCGATGGGAAAACCGTAGGTTTTCCTTACAAGGCGCGCAAGCGCGCCTGAGATTTTCTGAGAGGGGAAGTATCCTCCATCTCGACTTCAGGATTTTTAGTTTTTGCCGAATTGCCGGAAAAGGAAGCAAACGGGGCTATCGTTTAGAATCGGAGAGAGGGCAGTTCAAGAGAAAATAGATGTATATAGATAGATAACAACACTTTTTCTTTGGGAAAGAAAAAGTTGACCAAAAAGAAATGCTTTCTGAAAAACCTTTAGGTTTTTCAGAAAGGCGCGCAAGCGCGCCTGAGTTTTGGGAAATGAGAAAAAGAGGGAAAAAACACTCGAGTCGGCAGTGTGATTCTTCGAGATATTTTTTGGGGGGAATTATAAACCTTTCGATCCAGCATCAACCTATTCTTATTCGAAACCACTTATACGGATTTGTATGGAACTGAAACCCAAAATGACATTCAAGGAGATGGCCCTCCATATGGAGGAGAACACCTACAGGCTTGTGAACAAGGTCAACGTCGGCCTGTACGCAAAACAGAACGGTTACAGGGTATACAAACCGATGCGCTGCGGCAAGATGCTATTCTTTTACATCAACGAAAATATAAATCTAAAAAAACAAGCAAAATGAAAACAGAACAGAATTTCCCGGCCTATTTCGTCCAGATCCCGTTTGGATTCTCCTACCTGCTATCGTCCGACGAAGAGCGATTCCTCAAACACCTGCTCGAGTTCGAGTGGATGGAGAAGATGGGAGGCAACCTCATCAGCACACGAGTGGTGTACAGCCAGCGGATGAATATACCCCTGTTTACCTTCGACAGGTGCGGTAAATCGCTTTGCCGGCTCGGATTGGCCACAAAGTCGGACAACCCTTCCGGAATGATAAAATACAACCTGAACCGGCCTGTTTTCGAGAGGTTGACCTACATCGTGTCGGTGACCAAAAACCCATGGCGGCTCATGGAGTTTTTCAAGCTCCACATCACCACACTCGGCAAAAGTATTCCCGATCTGACAGACGAGGATATCGCGACACTGAGGCGATGAATCCGCCTCGCTCACAAACCGTACAAAAAACTCTTATTAATTGCATGGTGGTTATTTACGCCCGATTCGCTATCAATACACCGGTTTGTGTTTAGGGTACACAACACCTTGCCAGAGGGTGTATAGGGCATCTTTCTCATATCTCTCAAAGCTGTATACCTACCAGCACAGAGCGTCGTAGATCCGCGTTTCTATACGAGTAATGGCCTCTCTGAAATATTCGAGAAGAATGCAATTTTCTCGAAATCAGAGCGTGACATTAATAGAAGATAATTCGAAACCGGGACCTGGAAATCGGCCCCGAGGGAGTGTGTGGAACCCGCAACCGGAGGGGTACCCACCCTCCTTTTTTTGTTTTTTCTTAATCGGCTGGTTATCAGGGCTTATCGGAGTTTCACTTTATACAAAAGTGAAACAAAATCGGGACTTTTTCGCACAAAGTCGAATAAATCCGAATTATTTGAGGTTAAAACGAACTCGAATCAAGTCGTAATAATATGATTATCAGGGGCTTTATTTCCAAACTCCAAACCCCCAAAGACTATAAACACACGGAACGGGGGCAAAGTTGAAAAACGGGAAAATGAAATTTTTTTCACTTTTTTCGATTTATTTTCTTTTCGTTGAATATCAACTATTTACGCGCTCCATCTCGCGTGCGCGTGCATTCACATCCAAAAAAGGCAAAAAACGACACCGCCCATGAGCCGCCAGAGTAAAAATAATTTGGAAAATCGAAAAGGTCCTCTTAAACTACCATCGTAACGCTGAAACTCAAAAGTGAAACTAAAAACTGAAAATAAAAACAGATTAAAACCGCACACACACGAAACAGACAGAACAAACCGCAAAAGCGAGGAACAAAAAGCCTTTTTTCTGGGAAACCTTTTTTTGAGGCTTGGACAATCAAAAAATGCCGGTTCGCTTTGGAGCGACTAATGAGGGTGTTAAATAACCACACCGCGCCGGACCGCACCACCATTGCGGCAAATTGGGCCGGAGTGCCGAAATACGGCAATCCGTGTACGGGAACGATAAAATGGGAGTTCCGCCGTGCTAAATAGGGACGTGCAAGAATAACGCCGTAAATCTGTCCACGACAGTAGGAATAAAATGCACGATAGCGGGAAAAACACCCCGCACGGAGCTTGAGAAAAGTATGCCAGACGTATGCACAATCACCAGCCGCCCACCGCCCTAATGTTAGCTGCCCCGTTGGAAAAGACGGGGGACGTGCCAAAGAAGCACCCTGATGAAATTGGAGTATATCGGGGCTTGCCACGACAGCGGGAAAAATCCGTGCCGTATTGCGTTCTGAACGATGCAAATATAGCCACTTTTTCCGAAATAGCGAGTATAGGGTACGTTTTAGTGTGAGGCGCAAATTGTGAAAAGGGCGCGTAATCGGGTGAACGATTGCGTGCCCTTTTTATGGGCAAGCGGCAAGGTGGTCGCCACTGCAAAGTGTCGGGGTTCGATTCCCCGATTGCCCACAATATGCGCTATTGCATAGATATTTCAAAAAATCAAACATCATGGCAATCAGTAAATTGAATGCAGAACAGTATGCACATCTTGCATCTGATGCAAAGGGTATCATTTTGGAGTACGCCGGCAAAGACGGTAAAAACACGGCTATGCACTTTTCCGGTGCGGATTACGAGCCGACCGACAAATTGCAGAACGAGCTGTTCCGCGTGCTACAAAACCTCGTTGCAACCCATTGGGACGTGAAAGCAAAGGAAACCGCCCTGCGGGAAGCGAATGACGGTATCCGTGCCAAACTCCGCGCCTCGACACCGGCGGTAATTATCGTGCGCTCTGCAAAGGGTGAAACGGTGCAGCGTTACGCCCTCGAAGAGAGCGTTTGGGCGCGTATCGGGTTAATCCCCACGAAAAAGGATTTGGAACGCTCCGCCCGCGACCAGAAAAAGTACCGCCACAATGCGACAAAGGCAATGATGGACGCGCTGGGTTTCCGTCTCTTGCCCGTGTCGAACGAGGCTGCACCCGTTGCGGAAATGCCGGAAAAGGGTAAAAAAGCGGCATAACGCCACCGAAACAACCCGAAAAATCATTTAATCATTGCCGGAAAAGCGCACCTGCATAATCGTGGGTGCGCTTTTTTGTGCTAAAACCGTAAAATTTATGAGTGCCACAAATACACTTTGCGGAATGATAGGCGATGCCAAATTCCGCCGATTGTCGCGCCAATATGAGCGTGAAAATCCCCATAACCTGCCCGAATTGCAACGCCGTCAGCGAGTAAGATTTACCCGCCGTGTCGGTGTGCCGGAAAAGGTCTATTCCACGATAAGACCGGTTGCATAGCCTATGTACCGCCTTATTGCGTTTAACGAAGTGTCTGCCAATTTTGAGGGACACTTCGACCTCAGCATATCCCCGTATTTTGATCGTATTGGGAGTAACAGGTCCGGGATGTTAGAGTTCATTGCCCATAAATTCGTGCGCTACCTTATGCGGAACAAAGGCTATGAGGGCGGTGCGCACGAATCGTTGCAGTCGTTTATCTGCCGAAGATATAGCCAGCGAGCTTGGGAGTTTCTGCGGCGATTGATGTGAGCGACAACGTAGATGATTTCCATAATACCATCATATTAAACACACCAGCGAAGAGTTCCACACCGAAGATTTACCCTTGTCGGAGATTATCGCATCTATGCAATAACCCGGACCAACCATCAACTCGTGAATGCACGGCCAAATCGGTCGTGCTTTTTTTACACTATTTCAAACCTACCCCTATTAACTCACCCTATTTCTTATTGAGGACAAAAAAGACAAACAACAAAACATAACTATGGGACAATACTATCGGGCGGTGATTCTACCGCCCACACAGTTGAAAAAGACTGAAATCATTGCGGCATTCGATTCACTGAGGCTTGTCGTCAGCTCCAAACTGATGGGACACTCATACATCGAAGACCCCTTCACAGAGACGGTTGAAAGTCATTTTATGCCTGGGGAGAAATTCTACAAACACCGTCTCGTTTGGGCGGGGGACTATGCCGATCCTGAAAAAGTGGGCAAAGAGAACCTCTACGTCTTGGCGAAACCAAAGTTCGAAAACCCGCGCCATTCCACAGTGCCAAAAATGTTCCGCTATCTGGTGAATCACAGCAAGCAGGTCTATCTCGACAAGACGAAGCAGGAACAAGACGAGGATGGGTACCAAATCCATCCGCTGCCTCTGCTGACCTGTGAAGGGAACGGACAGGGTGGCGGCGACTACATAACCGAAGACGAACATCTGTTGCAGCACATAGGGAGTTGGGCGCGGGACATCATTTCCGTAGAGTCCGAAATCCCAGCCGACTATACCGAAATCATCGTGTCATTCTAAATCATTATCGCTATGAGTCATTTTACAGTAATGGTATTGGGGGAAGACCCCGAAGACCAACTTGCCCGATTCGATGAGAGTCTCGAATATCCCGAATACTGTCAAGGCGAGGTATCGGAAGAGGACAAGCAATTTATGCTCGAATCTTACCGCAGAGACGGTAAAGAGTACGAATCATTCGATGCCTGTTACAAGGAAAACGGGCGTGAATGGAACAACAATCAGTATCGCAAAGGAATAATAGACGGCATCTGGCGCTCCTATTCAACATATAATCCCGATGCCAAATGGGACTGGTATGCTCTCGGTGGTCGTTGGAGCGGGTTGTTGAAACTGAAGCCCGGACGAGAGGGAGTAACGGGAGAGTCGGGAGTAGGCGGGAATGTTCCGGGGATAGACCGGGCATACAAAGGGGACATCGACTTCGAAACGATGTTTGCCGAAGCCAGGGAGCAAGGAAGGAAACATTATCGGGAAGTAGCGAAAACCTTTGAGGGCAAAATCCCCAAACTCATCTTCCCGGCGCCTGATCGAAGAATGGATCTCTCTCCCGATGCCGATTACAAGGCACTGTGGAAACAATATCACAACCAAGAAGGTGTCTTGCTCTTCAACGAAAAGTACCCTGATAGTATGATGGGGCCAATGTTGGATGACTACCAGTGCTCCGAAGATGAATTTGTCCAACGCAGTGAAAATGGGGCAATATCAACATTCGCCTACCTGCTGGATGGCGAGTGGCACGAACAGGGCCGAATGGGATGGTTTGCTACTGTGAGCGACCGCTCGATGAGCCAGGAAGATTGGGGAAAGCATTTCCGGGAAATGATAGATGCTTTGCCGGATGACACACTTATCTCGATTTACGACTGCCATATCTAAAAACTTATAAATCATATATCTATGCCTAATCATGTGAGAAACCGGCTAATTATCCAAGCCGAAGAGTCGCTGGTCAAGAAGATTACCGATTTCATAATGGGCGAACCCGACGAAGATGGGCGCCCTTGCCATATCGACTTCAATAAGATTACCCCGATGCCCCAGGAACTGATGATCGACTCGTCCAGTGATGGGGACTGGGGGTTGGCTATTCTGCAACGTAAAGAATATGCAGGAATGCCTTTCTCGGAGGTCAAAAGGAAGTTTGAAGAACTCGAACCCGAGCGCAAGAACCAGATATTGAATCTCGGACAACAATACCGCGACAACCTGAGAAAACACGGGTACAAGACGTGGTACGACTGGTGTGTGGCCAACTGGGGCACCAAATGGAACGCCTACAATCACGAGAAGCCCACTCCTAACGAGATTTGGTTCGACACGGCATGGTCTGATGTGGTTATCCTCATTTACAAACTCAGCCAGATTTTCCCCGAAGCCACTTTCGAGTACACCTATGCCGATGAGGACACTGGGGTGAACTGTGGAATATTTCACCTGAAAAATGAAGAGGGAGAGATGTTCATGCCGGAAATCGGCAGTAAGGAAGCATACGAGATCTCCTTCGAGATGTGGCCGGGAACAGAGTCATACTACAAATTCGACGGTAAGACCTACCACTATTACGAGGGAGAGGAGGATGATTATTCTGAAGGAGAGGAGGACGACGACGATGCCTAACTGGTGCTTTACAGAATATGTGATCGAGGGCGACCCAAAGGAAGTTGCCAATCTTCACCAGAAATTGTCTGGCCTGTTGGAACGAAAAGAGTCCCTGGTCGAGAACGGGTTCGGGAAAAACTGGCTTGGGAACGTGGCCGAGTTGTTCGGGAAGTCGTGGGAGGATATCAAATGCAAAGGGACATTCCTGATTCACGATGTGAGTGATGATCGTATCGGATTCTCCACGGAGTCTGCGTGGGTTGATTGCTACGACCTATGGGTTCTGGTGTGCAGCCACTACAAAACCCTACGATTCTACTATCAGGCCGAGGAGTGCGGGTGTTGTTATTGGGAGACCAATGATTTCGAGGGCAAGTATTTCCCTGAGCGGTATATGCTCAACATCTGGGATGAGGATATTCAATATTTCGATACGGACGAGGAGGTGCTCAAATATGTATCGGAAAAACTCGAATTTGAGTATAGGAACATCCTTGAATTCAAAATCTGGATCGAAAAGCATAACGAGATTTTCCCGGATCGGTGGGTTTATCTCAACGAATTCCATGTTACCGATCGATCACTCACTATATCTGCCGATGAATCGGCTGACGAAACTTCCGAGCCATGAAAAAGATTCCTGCCCGAAAACTAACGGAATGCCAATTCGCCACTTTGTACTACTGTGCCCCAGGCGCAGCCGTAATCGATATACGAACCCTCCGCAAACTTGCCTTATTGGGATTGGTGAAGCTCCACGACCACACAGGAGAAGTTGTTAAGAATATCTGCGGAATGCCTGTCAGAGCTTTTTACATCGATGAGGCTGAAACCTTCGAGGTCGAGGGCGCAGGTATCTTCCGACAGAAATACTTCTCCGGCTGTTTCTGTCCCTATCTAATCAAAGCCGAATTGGACGAACAGGGCCGGATAATCTGCTAACAAAACCACTAAACGATATGAAAGCTGTTGTAAAATACCAGACATTCGACGGAGAACTACACAACTCCAGAGAACTGGCGAAAAGGCACCTTGACAACGTGTATGCCGTTGCTATTGGTAAAGTTATCGGTGCCTTAATGGATTGTACTCATAGGCGTGGGCACATCAAAGTCGGTGAATATATCGATACCCATCTCTCAGAATTCCTGCATCTGCAAGAGATAAAGGATGATTACGCGCTCCTCAACGACGAAGACGAATATCATACTTCATTATGAAAACTCGAAAATTCTGCCCGAAATGCGGGCGCCCGCTGCTGAAATCTCAGACCCGAGGCTATGCGTTCCAGTGCTTCGCCTGTGATGAAGGCTTCTTTCGATTCGAGGTGTATCGTACAAAGGACATCACAATCGTCCGAAAGCTACAACGGGCGACATACTTCGACGAACTGACCGACCCTATACCGCTGCCGGCGGCAAGTGTCAAAAAACCGTACAGCCGGCCAAAACCCACACACCATCAAAAACGAAACGAACATGGACGAAATCCAAAGAACCATAATTAGCCGCTCACTCCTTGCAGAGTACGGCTACGACCCCGACACAGTGTCGGATGAGCTACTCGAAACTATTGCCGACGAGCTGGTGGAGTATTGGGGAGTCAGCGGAGGATTCAAGGACGCACTCGAATCCACAATGTCAAACCTCGAAATCGAAAAGAAAGGAGTATAGTATGAGTAAAAATCTCAGCCAAATTGCCACCGACCTCACAAACGCCTACTGGAATATGGGCAGAGAGGAGTTCCTTAAACAGATGCGTGAGCTGCATCGCTCGAACCAGCAGATATTCGCCGGTCTGGTCTTCACCTGGCTCAACGACTATGTGAACTATCCGATCGACGAGCGCAACGAAAGGAGCGTCGAATACGCCCGTGAGTTGCGCAAACCCACAGGAAAGGGCGGCTTCAAAGACCGATTCCCCTGCATCTAAACTTGAACGATTGTCGAACTCCCTATCCCCGGCCATTGGTCGGGGATTTTTTATACCACTTTTTTTCACACGACTTAAAAAACTATGTCCTATTAGTTCCCCCTACTCCTTATTAACCGCCATCAACAGTGCGGGATGAATACAAAAACCACATAATATGCAAAGAACACAGGAAAACATCGTAAGCTCCTTCTTCTACTATATGTGGAATGGATGGGGCTCTTTGGAAGAGTGCCGCAAGGTATTCGAATGGAACGCCGAACACTTCTGGAAAAAATGGGTAGCTATTTTCCGAGAAGACAGCCACGGCGCCGTCGAAAGATTCTATGCGGCACTGTCTCCAGACAACAGACAAAAACTTGTCGATAGGGCTTGTGAAGTCTATAACGGCAGCAGTCGCACAGAAATCAAAACCGACTGACTATGCTGTACTATGCCTTTCGCAATTTCGAAGAGTTCAAGGAGCTTTTCGGGATGCAGTATCACAGTAGCGGCCAAAAGAGCCGCAAGAACAAAATCCTGCTCTCCTTCATTAAAAACCGTCAGTTGCTCCACGAGGCCACTACTACCGGCGATTACCGATTCCTGCATATATCGAGTATGGCGGAACTGAAGCAAAAGATGATGGCCGAGATCAGGCGTTCCGGTCGTCAGGATGATTATTTACCGCACGTCATGTATCTCAATGATGAGTCATACCATAACTCATCATTCTCCACAGACGACTATAATGGCGTGTGTGAGGATGGGGACAGTAAGTCGATCCGGTATGTGAACAAGGAGAGTGGTCGTGTTTTCAAAATGAAGGCAGGCAAGCTATTCCGTAAACTTATCCTCGAAACTTCCTTTGGTCAGACCCTGCCCGAACAAGTCGTCACCTACCTGTGCGAGGAATTTGCCCAGGATTGGCAAACCTATTCCATAGGGTGTATGCCCCAATACAAACTCTTCGTAAATCAAGACTTCGAACGAATCTATGATTCCGGTTACCTGGAAGGAAATTTCGACAGTTGTATGGTCAATAAAGGCTACCACTCATTCTACGAAGATGCCGTGGATGCCAGTGCCGCCTACCTCGAAAATGAATGCGGGATGATCGTAGCCCGTTGTATCATCTTCAACAAGGTTGAGGACGAGAACGGGAAAATATGGCGGCTTGCTGAACGTCAATATTCCTCTGGCTATAATAGCCTTTTGAAAAGGGCGCTTGTTGATGCTTTGATTCGGGGTGGTCACATCGACGGATACAAGACCGTAGGTGCCGGTTGTGGAGATTCCCGCTCTTTTGTTGATGTCGAGGGAAATTCCCTCAGCCACCACCGATTTTCAATCGACTGCAATTTGGATTGGGGAGACACCCTTTCCTATCAGGACAGTTTCAAGTGTTACGACATGGACGATCGCGTGGCGACGAACTGGGAAAGAGGACAATACAGACTCGACGTAACGGATGGTGAGTTGGAAGACGATGACCGAGAGTATGACGACTATCACGATTGCTATTGTCGCGATGTTACAGCCGTGTACTACAATGGCAGAGAGATGTGGTGTGATAGCGACAGATTAGACGATTTTGTCTGGGTTGATGATGTGGATGAATACCATCACTACGAAGACGTGAGTTCCTGCCAGAAGTGCGCGGAGTATTATCTGCCGGATGATGGGCACTATTCAGAAATTACCGATGAATACTATTGTTGCGATTCCTGCATGGAGAAAGCGGAAGAGGAATACAAAGAAGCCAACTGGACATACTCCGAATACGACGATGAATACTTCGAGGACGAAGACGATGTTGTTGAATACTACAAGTGGCTACCGAAACTCCGGCGTTATGAAAGCTGCGTTCGTGTCGTGATGCGAGGTATTTTCCGGGCAGTATGC
>QMCE01004072.1_pt1 | contig 20846 bp, 35 predicted proteins | sample 1821851 | NCBI WGS metagenome assembly QMCE01 (sample SAMN09453174, study PRJNA476694) | Termite gut metagenome, whole genome shotgun sequencing project. | isolation source: worker | host: Odontotermes sp. | place: South Africa:Pretoria | collected 2016-01-28 | reverse complement strand
TGCCACTCATTATTAATAATATACACCTTATAAGGTGTATAGTCAAGAGAAAAATCAAAGATATTTTATTTTTTTCAGAAAAAAATTGGTGGTTACTTTTCGGCTTTCTTCGGTCTGCCTCTGGCGGTATTGTGGTATTATTGGCTTTTCTGTTCAAAAATAGGTTTTCCGTTTGCCTTTTTCGCTTGAAAAATCCTCAAAAACTGATAGAATAGGGAAAAAACTGGAGGTTGTATGAAGAAAAAAATTATTTTGGCGGTGATTGTAACTCAATTAATTATTTGTAGTTTAATGACAAGCTGTCTGTCTCTTGCTGGTGGACTAATACAAACAGATAAAATGTACAGAGTCACTTATTCCCCGCCTCTTCAATCAGTAAGAACAAGTATTCGTTTTGATGGGGCTGAATATTTGAGAGATGCGGAAAAAATAAAAGCTGAAAAAGAGTTGCGCGAGCCTGATTATTCAGTAGTTCCGACAGTGGGACGTATTTTTCTATTGCTTAAAGATGGAAATATTGATGGTGCTAATCCAAAGAATTCACTTTATATTCTTAAAGATAACACCGGAAGGGAAATTTATCGCGCAAATGGTAAGGATATAATACCGGATTACAAGGTAAGTTCTTTTAATGGTCAAGTCAGGACTATATGGACAGCCATTGATTTCTTCTTAATTTATGATGATACAGTTGAATTTCCATTATTTCTGCGAGTTGTAAGGTTTGGCGATGAAACGATTGATATTACTATAGCAGAAAAAACAGAATAGATTAAACGATTGTGTAGAGGATTAATAACCAGTCGAAGGCGGTTATTTTCCGGGCTATGTCTATAATTTCCGGGGCATAGCCCGATTTTATTTTTGCTGGTAAACAGATGCTCAACTAGTCTATTATTTTCTATATTTCTTTCCCGCAATGAGGGCAAGTATTTCTTTTTCCCTTGTTGAGTTCGTCCATAAAACCCGAACAGATTATGCCGCTTGGTAACGCAATCAGCATAATACCCAAAAGAGATATTATTCCGCCGCATATCTTTCCGACTAAAGTAATCGGGTAAACATCGCCATACCATATCGTGGTAAAGGTAGCAACCGCCCACCATGTAGTTTCGATGATATTTGGGAATACTTCCGGCTGCGCCGCATTTTCCGCATAATACATAACGGTAGAGGCTACAAATACCATAATAACAGTCAAAATTATGGTTGTTAATAATTTCTCTTTCTCTTTTTTCAGAACTTTTCCGATAATCAGCATGGATTCGCTGTATCTGCCGAGCTTGAATATTCTGAACATTCGCAGTATACGGAGAATCCTTAAAAAGCGTAAATCAATGCCGGTAACAAAGGGCAAGTAAAATGGCAATATGGCAACAAGGTCTATAATTGCCCCGAAAGAGAATATGTATTTGATAACTGCGTACTTTGTCTCCGGGTATTTATACTCCGCTGTTATTACCCTAAGCAGGTATTCAAGCGTAAAAATTATTATGGAAAATATCTCAAAGTAGTGGAGCATTTTATGATGTGCTTCATAGAAATTGTTAAACGAGGCGGCGACAACCGCTGCCAGATTCAGCAAGATAAGAATGATTATTGAAACATCAAATATCGAGCTTGCCCGGTCACTGCCCTGGGACGGCTCTATTATCTCAAAAATGCGTTTTCTATTCATTTATAAATTTCCTTCTGTCGCATTTCCAGCCTTTTAATCCCGCCAAACTATGCGTTCGCCGAGTTGGAGGTAATGGCGCCCCTTTTTGCGTTTTCAAGTTTCAACTGAACAATACCCAAAATATCGCTTTGATCTCGTGAATCTAGCAGGCGAAAATCCCTTATAAGGTCATGTTCGTTTTGACTGAGACCTACTTCTTTAATTCCGGTAATGAGCCATTTAACAGATACACCAAGAAAATCGGCAATTTTTATAGCAGTATCTGCAGCAGGGATGCTTTTTTTGATATTGGTAATATTTTGAGATGAAATCCCTATGGCTTTACACATAGCAAGTCGTTTTTGCCCTTTTTCATGCAAAATCATTGCTATCCTATCAAAGATTGCATTTCCATCAGCCATGTTTAATTATCGGTAAGAAAATATAAAAATCATAATTTTTTTATTTTTCCCTTGACAAAATCATAAATATATTACATCATAAGTTTATGAATCATATATTTATGATTCATAAACCCTGCGGTACCGGGGATATGAAAGAGCGTTGTGTTGGCTAAGCCCGTACCGGGGCGAAGCCTGCAGAACGCTTTTTTTGTTTGGAGGGTATGGCATGAACGAAGTGACAAGTCCTGATGGTTTCCGAGGCAGCAGGATAGATGTGAAAGACGCGGCGTATCGGCTCGGCGTAAGCCCGTCGTGGATATATGACCATAAACGGCGAGACGATTTGCCGTTCCGTGTTTTACAGCCTGTTCCGGGGAAATATTATTTTGATTCCGCTGATATTGACGATTACATAGCATCGCGCTGGCACAACCCCGGCGCGGGAAAAAATCCTAGACAAGGGAGGTGGTAGTAAAAAAATGATCGCGTTTCGAGGAGGCGCGGGGGACTCATTGCCATTCGTTCCGCCCGCGCCTGCCCGATGTTTGTCTATTCGGAGGAATCGGGCGAGGCTTTAGGTTTCCGGGGCCGGCCTTTGCCAGGAACGTTACGGATGGCTTCCAGAGATGCTTGACCAGCCAGAGGCTGGTTAAAGGACTTTTTTTGTTTGGAGGGGATTTCAACATGACGGGAAAGGAACTGGGGATTACCGCCGTAAAAGGCAAGCTCCTCCTAACAAAGGAGATCGCCAGGTTTTTACGAACCAGTGAACGATGGGTGCAGAGACATATGAGCGATGGAACATTTCCCTTCCCGTGGTATCCGATTGGGGAACGAAACCATGCAAAACATGGGAAGAAAAAAATGGACATAAGTTTTAGAGGAGAAATATTTTGGAGGCGAAAATGTCAGTATTACAAGAAACTGTAGATTTTTTGAAAAACAAAGGTTACAGGGTAACGGATGCATATTCCGAACAAACGAATCACTGTCTCATTCATGAGAATAAAACCAATTATGGAGAAGTTAAATTGAGAATTAAGGTCATCGAAGCAGACAACGGTGACCTTAATGACGAAGATCATTCCGAGGGTTAAGGATTGATCCCCATTGTTTTTCCAATTTCAGCAATCCGTGTGTCGATTGCGTTGATGGTATCACTGTTTTGTTCACAAAAGGCAGTGATTATTTTCCCGCAGGAAATGCAAAAAAGAACTCTAATAAGATGTTCTTCTGGCGGATGATTTGGGCAGTCTGGGCTTTTTACATCGAAAGTGGTTCCCGAACAGTGGGGACAAGATGGTTTTGTATTCATAAGTTTTAGCCTCCGATTAATCATCGGAGGAATCGGGCGAGGCTTTAGGTTTCCGGGACCGGCCTTTGCCAGGAACGTTACGGATGGCTTCCAGAGCTGCTTGACCAGCCAGAGGCTGGTTAAAAGACTTTTTTTGTGGGAGGAGGAAATATGGAAACCGAGAAGAGTAAGTACAGCAGACCACCATTTGATGAATTAAAACATCTGATTGAGCTTACTGATTATGAAGTTATCTCTGTTGAAGCGGAACGAGAAAAAGGACATGGATTGAGATTTTCAGGGGTTATCACATTAAAGATAGCCCCCAAAGAATTGCTTGAGAATCCTCAAGGCCATATTATTCTTCCGGGTTTTATTAGTTTTCCGCAGATTCCGCAGGACTTGATTTCAAGTCTCCAAGAATATGCAGCTCAATTAACTCGGCAAGAGGGAGATAAGAACGAAAGATAGCATCTATTTTATTTGCTTCAAAGGGTACATAAGCTCCCTTGATTTGTACTGAGATTTCCAAAGCCTTTGCTCTGATTTCTTGGTTTATGTTCAAAAGTTTTTTGCCTCCGATTAATCGGTCTGCCTCGTTTGGCTTCCTTGATTTTTTTGAGGGTGTCGAGGGGGTATAGAACTTCGTTAGATATGGGTTTGACGTTATGGTTTGAAAGCCATTGTTCAACGGCATGGCGGGATTTGCCTGATTTTTCCGCCAATTCCGAAGCGGTATAGCCGGTAATGGTCATATTTGATTATCGGGAGTTTTGGAAAAAAGATGATATTTTTTCATATTTTTTATTGACAAAATATCAATTGTGAGTAATACTCATAATATAAACAAACCTTGTTCGAGGCAGGGTAATAAAGGGAATTGCTTTTGATAGTGCCTCGAACACTATCGCCCGCAAGGGTCAAAAAGCAGTTCCCTTTTTTATTTTAAGGGGGAGTAAAGATGGCAAAAAACGAAGAAGCCTTGAAAGTCTTTTGTAGTCAGATAGATGAAATCAAAAAGCAATTGACTTCACTTCAAACATTTACGGATGACCACATGGGCTTTGACTTCGAAGGTATTAACTGGAACCATGTGGGAACCGCTGGCCATTACCTGAAGCAATTAACGGAACTCACTGACATGGCTTTCGGGCGTGGTGAGTATAGAAAGGTTGGCGCGGCATGATGAAAGCGAATATTTTGACAAGAAAAGAATCCGTATCCTTTTTTTATTTTGAAGGAGATAAAGTATGGAAAAGAAAGATTTAACGGTAGGTCTGAACGCTGACTTACAAGAAGTCGTGGATACTCTTGCCAACGGTGGCTATGAGGTATGTGGAATTGAGCCGGAAGGATTTATTGATTCTAAACGGGATCGCCCTGCTTACAAGGTGCTTATAACAAAGGCGATCCAGAAAAAGGATTAGTCTTCCTTGAAATATTCGGCGGAGTCAACCTTGTCTTTTATGGTAACACTAGTAAGCAACAAGGACAGCTCTTCCACTTTTGCAAATATTTCTTGTGGCGTTTTGAGATTTACCAATGCGGACGGACAAGCCGCAAGTAATTTAGCGGCTAATTCAAAACTGTAAAAGGAAGGTGAGGAAATATGAAGAACTTCAAACTGTTCAGGTCAATCATCGTGGCATTCAGGGACGGCGTTATTAATCGGGAACGTTTCACGCATGAATGGGCGGGAGCGCAGCGGATTTTTGGGATAAAGGAAACGAAAAGATGAAACCGACAAAAAAACAGAATCCTTTTGATGTACAGATCGGGCAGAGGTACAAAGCGCGGGATACCCGGCGCGTAGGGCGGTTTACTGTTATGAGTTTTGAAAAAAACGACACCGAAATTCTAGCGGTTGTCGCGTATTCCGGTCAGGACAAGCACGTTTATGCAAAGAAAAAAATCAACCTTCAAAATTTCGGACGTTATGAACTGTCACCATCAAGACGGGGGGGATGAATGAAAGGCAAGAACCTCGCTGGTGGGCGCGATGAACCGGTTAACAAAAACCCCAAGCCGATTCCGGTAGAACACCACCGGGCAAAGGCTACCCACAAAAAACCTGCGATATGGCCGGGATTATGGCGCGGTTACGGGCCGTTGACGATGGAACTTGATGAATAAAAAGAAGGGGATATGAAAGAGGCATACAACCTGTTTGTGAACGGGATTCCAAAAGCGCAGCCGCGTCCCCGCATGACTTTTTCCGGGCACGTCTACAATCCCATTTCCGCTAACGATTGGAAGAATCAGATAAAGGCGGCTTTCTTACCTTTTAAGCGCCCGCCGATAACTGCTCCTATTCGTCTACAGGTGAGCTTCTTTATGCCGAGGCCAAAGCGCTTAAAGGGAGATGATCCCATTCCGCACATAGCAAAGCCTGACACCGACAACCTGCTCAAGGCCGTGATGGACGCTATGACAGACGCGAGGGTCTGGAAAGACGATGCCCAAGTGTACGCAATCAAATCGGGAAAATGGTACGCCGAGGGAGAGCCCGGAGCGTGGATTATTGTCGAGACACACCCATAAGGGCTTGTGATTTTGGGGAGGTAGCTCAAAAGGCAAGAGCGCCGGACATTTGATCTGGAGGTTACAGGTTCAAGTCCTGTCGTCCCCAAAGGAGCGGAACGGCAACCTTGGTGCTCCTTAAAAAAAGCCGGTTGCAACGCTGGTGTTTTTTCGTATTTTCGGCCTTCTGATGCGTAGAGGAAGCCCCCCACAAAAATACGATGACAGCCCGGAACAGACGGGCAATTTTGCAGGGGTAGCTCAGCTGGTAGAGCAACAGACTGAAAATCTGTCGGTTGGGAGTCCGATTCTCCCCCCTTGCAATTCCTGCAACGCAGGAATAAGCCTCAAGGCTAAATGATCCGGCATATACCGGATTCATGCCCGCAGCGTGTTGCGGCAGCGCGGGAACGAGAACGGAAAGGACGGAGCGATGCCGCCGGATTCCGTGGGTAGGCCCTCGAAAGAGGGCGCGTGATGACTTTGGGTCGGTCGTCCAGTAGGTAGGACATGGCGAATTTCTCCCTCCTTTACCGCCAACCGCGCGTTCGAGCCGCGCCCGATCCACAATATTTTTTTTTGAGGAGTAATTCAATGGCAGATATTAATCATGTCACTCTTATCGGAAGACTGAGCCGCGACTCGGAACTTAAATATACCGCGAACGGACAGGCTGTCTGTAAATTTTCAGTCGCGGTAAACCGCCGCCGGAAAAACGGCGATCAGTGGAAAGACGAAACCAACTTTTTTGACATCGTTGTATGGGGCAGTCAGGGAGAATCTCTGGCGCAGTACCTTGTCAAAGGAAAAATGGTCAGTATTGACGGTGAACTCAAGCAGGACAGATGGCAGCAGAATGGACAAAACCGTTCAAAAGTTGAAATCGTTGCCAATAATATTCAACTGCTGGGCTTTGGAGCCGCTCCGTCTGGTGGGACTGTCCCTTCTGGTGAGCGGCGGCATGGCGCTGAAACCTCCTCCGATAACGATGACATACCTTTTTAACTGATATAGGCGAGTAAAGGAATTCTTGCCGGGCTGAAAAATAGGCGGGCAGAATAGGAGGGAAAATGGCTGAACAATTCTCGACATTCGTAATGAGCGAAACGACATTTAATCAAATAAATGTTTTGCCTGATGATTTGCAATTAAAATTTTATCGCGCTGTCTCAAATTATGGAATCTACGGGATAGAACCTAAGTTTACCGGGATTGAGCTTGCCTTATGGATTCCGATGCGCGATCTTATTCTTAATTCAAAACAAAAGAATGAAGAATGGCTTAAAAAGCAGCGCGAAAATGGGAAAAAAGGCGCGGAAAAAAGATGGCAATGTCATAGCAAAAATAGCGGTGCTATTATGCCTAATAGCGAAAATAGCCATAATGACAATGATAATGTTAATGTAAATGATAATGACAATGTAAATGAATCCGGCGCATCCGCGCCTCTTGACAGCGCTGACGAACCGCCGCAGTCTCTTCAAGACGCTTTAGAACTTTCAACTCTGCTTTTGACTACTCACCGGGCGGAAATACCGGACTATCTTTCAGGAAAAGACAAACAAACAATCCCAAGATGGGCGCAAGACATCGAAAAACTTATTCGCATTGACAAAAAAGAGCCAGAAATAATACAGCAGGTGATTCTCTGGGTAAAAACGCCGGGCAATTTTTGGTTTCACAACATCGAGAGCGGTAAAAAATTGCGAGAAAAGTTTGAGAGGTTATACGGGCAAATGCTGTCCGGGGCTTCCAATACCGGCCCCCCGAACGTGACGGGAGACGTTAGCAATTATTTCGAGGAGGTGGGGTAATGCGCTCATTGGCGGAAGTGTTGGACACGATAAAGTCCAGCTGTGACAAAAAAGCCCCGGAAGAAATGCTTGAGTCTGACGCGGAGCGAGCATGGCGGTTTGCTGAGGCTGAACGGCGAGCGGAAGCCGAGAAACGGGAGCGGCTACTCAAAGCATGGAAGTTGCGAGGAATCACACCGCGATACCATGAGGCGAGTTGGGACAACTGGGAAGCCGACACGCATGAGAAACAGCTGGCATTGAATACAGCGCGGCAGGCGTGGAATAAAAACTTGTTTTTTACCGGCAAGAACGGAACCGGCAAAACGCATCTTGCGATGTGCCTTGCCAAAGACGGAGCTATATACCGGCGGCTGCCTGATATATTCCGCGAGGTGCGGACTGACCTTGAAAGCGAAAATGAAACACTTGATTATTACGGCGAGTGTGGCCTTTTGGTCATTGATGAAGTCGGACGGCAGAAATTCAGTGATTTTGAGTTCAATCTTTTTTTTGAAATTATTGATCGCCGCTGGAATAATATCTTACCGACAACGATCATAACCAATTTGACAACAAAAGAATTCGCCGAGGTGTACGGGACAGCGGTTATAGACCGCTTGCGTCCCGGTGTAGTCCGGTTCGACTGGGAGAGCGGGAGATCGGCTGGGGACGTGGCAGACAATGACAGAAGAACAGGCACAAGAGTACAGGGAAAAATTACAAAACCGTGAGTACATGAAAGCGGCGATTAACGGTGTCGCTGAAAAAATGGCACTGAATGGTATTTCGGTGGAATTACCGGACACGCGGTTGAAAATAAACAAAACGGGGGAAAAGAGAATGGCAAAGAACACATTAAACGCTTTGAACGATCACCTGATGGAAACTATCGAATGGTTGACTGATAGAGATATTAAAGGCGATAAACTTACGGAACAGATACGGCGTAGTGAAGCGATAACGAAAGTGGCCACGCAAGTTATCAATAACGCAAATGTTATTTTGAGGGCTTATGTAGCGGCAGAGAACAGCTCTTCGGGAAAAATGAAACTCCCTTCAATGATAGAGGACAGAAATTAGTGAAAAGGTTGTATACGCCGGAACACATTGAATTTCTCCGTAAGCAAATCAGCGGAAAGAGTCACAAAGAGGTAACGCGGCTTTTCAATGATCATTTTGGGATGTCGGCAACAGATAAAGCAATAGGAACCCTTCTTGCGCGGCATGGTCTCCGCAATTACCATTGCCCCGGTATTCCCCGCGAGGACAAAAGAAAGTACCTTGATGAACATTTTTCGTATCTCAAGCAAATAGTTCCGGGAACGCCGTACAAAATTGTTTTGGAAAAGTTTAATGAAAAGTTTGGGTTTTCAATCAATATTAAGGCTTTAAGAACCTTATGCAAAAAACACCATATTCATAACGGGTTTTTGGGGCATTTCCCCAAAGGGAATATTCCGTTTAACAAAGGCTGGAAAGGATATTGCGCGCCGGGGTGTGAAAAAGGATGGTTCAAGCCCGGCGCTATACCCCCTACCACCAAGCCAATCGGAAGCGAGTGGATCAATAAAGACGGCTATGTGGAGGTTAAGTTTTCAAATAAACCCGGACCGCGCAAGAACAGATGGAAAGGCAAGCACATCTTAATTTGGGAAAAAGAAAACGGCCCGGTACCCCAAGGGCATGTAGTCATATTCGCTGATGGGAATAGAGAAAACATAAAGCTGAGCAACCTGATTTTGGTTTCCAGAAAGGAATTGGCCGTGTTAAATCATATGAGCTTACTTTCCCAAAATAAGGACATCAACAAAGTAGCGGTCAATATCGCCAGAATAAAAGTAGTTGGTTCTGAACGGAAGAGGGGAACTTGGAAGTCCTGCGGAAAAAAGAAACTGGTAGTAATTGACAATAACGGAGACAGGGTATTTGTGGTGTTTGACGAAAAAACAAAAAGATATTTTTCAGCAAGGGAAACAAAATTCGGGGTGCGTAGGCTGCGAGCTTCCTTAAAAGCTCGAAAAACAATCGAGGAAGCGCGGAGAGATTTAGTGGAGTACGCGCAAAAAAGAGGATGGCAAAAATTATGACATTGCCCGCCGCGCATAAACTTTTCAGAAAGACATTTCACGTCTCACTAAATATGTTTCTTGAAAGAGAGCTTATGCTGCTTTTAGGAAAACCTATTATCAATATTGTCAAGTTTGATGATTGGCTCCACGAAAAATTTGGCAACTATGAAAAACAGGAACTGTCTATGAAAGATATTATAACAAAACACTATGATAAATTTGCCGCTTCGCAAATAGAGGAGCTTATAGGATGACGTATGGATATGTCCGGGTAAGTACCGACCGGCAAAGACAGGATAATCAGGAATACGAGATAAAACGTTTTTGCCAAAAGAATAACATATTTATTGATGAGTGGATAAAAGAGACTATTAGTGGAATAAAGACACCAGATAAACGGAAATTAGGAGGTCTATTAGAAAAAATACAAACTGGCGATCTGATTATATGCGCTGAGCTTTCCCGGCTTGGCCGTTCTTTATTTATGATAATGTCGATATTGAATAAACTCATGGCCATAGGAGCCAAAATATGGACGATAAAAGATAACTACCGATTAGGTGACGATATACAATCAAAGGTTCTCGCTTTTGCTTTTGGTTTGTCCGCTGAAATCGAAAGGGACTTAATATCACAAAGAACAAAAGAAGCGTTGGCTCTACGGGTAGCCGAAGGAGTTGTTTTAGGTAGGCCTTTAGGCCGCAAATCACTGCGGGTAAAGCTGAGCGGGAAAGAAAAAGAGATAAAGCAATTGCGAAAACAGGGCATTAGTAAAAGTGAGTTGGGAAGAATGTTTGGTGTTAACAGAATGACAGTTGATACCTTTATGAAAAATAAAGGAATAAAGTAGGAAGGAGATTAAAAATTGACGCTTTACCATGTGACAACCCCTAAAAAAGCCAGGCTTTATCATACGACAAAACATATCAAAAAGCCTGTCCGTGGCTTTGACACGTTGCAGGGCGCGATGGTTTGGGCAATAAAAACAAGTAGAAGCGTTATCTACAAGGTTGAAGGTGATCCGGCCTATCTGCTACCCGATCATCACAATGACTGCGGCAAGGCGTGGTGGATAAATGAGGATATTCCGGTTTGCCGGATTAAATGTGTGAGAAAATTTGCGGAGGTAATATATAAAAATGGAAACAGTATACGATAAACAAATAAGGGAAAGAAGAGAGAAAGGATTGCCGTTCGAGTGCCCGGCTATATTTAGACAAGGGTTATCTATGTATCAAATGACCTGCGATGATTGCCCGAACAGTTAAGATTCTTTGTATTGAGGCTTGTAAAAAGAGTGAGGTTAAATAGATGTGTAAATTCGAGGAGGCGGGAAGTGGAAACTATGGTAGAAGTTAACCTTGAAGGCATGTGCGCCTTATGGTTTGGGTTTGGGGTTTTCTTTGGTTATTTTGCATATCGTGTGGTTATGAAAATCATGCGATTTTTTACAAAGGATTTTCCAGAATACAAAGGAGTAGATCATGATTGACATACCATTGGGAAAGGCTTTAGTGCCGGTAAACACGGCGAAGGCTCTCGCGCTGGCCGCAATGAGCGCGTAAAAAAGGATTTGGGAAGTAAAAACAATAATGCGCCCTGTATAGGGCGATAAAAAACGGGCAGACATCAGTGTCTAGAACACACTGAAAAGCGCGGACACGCTTACCAGATAACCGGCATCCACCCAACCCATGCATGGGGCATTTTGATTATCGGTTATCTTTCCACGGGATAAAAGCTCAAAAATATTTTTTGGGGGACTAATGAAAACACCTTTGACCTACTACGGCGGCAAGCAGCAACTGGCTGCCACTATTCTCGCGCTCATACCAGAGCATCGTGTCTACGTAGAGCCGTTTATAGGCGGCGCGGCAATTTATTTCGCAAAAGAGCCGTCTGTGTGCGAAGTTATCAACGACATCAACGGCGAGCTGATCAATTTCTACGAAGTGATGAAACGGGATTTTACCGCGCTTCAGCAGGAAATTGAAATAAGCCTCCACAGCCGGAAGCAACACCACAACGCGGAAGTCATTTATAACAACCCCGATATGTTCGACCGCGTAAAACGGGCGTGGGCTATCTGGATGCTTGCAAATACATCTTACGGCTCAATGATGGACGGCTCTTTCGGTTATGATCGGAAGGGGAAGCTTCCGATGAAACTAACCAACAAGCGGGAAGCCTTCACGGTTGACTACGCCGCTCGTCTACAGAATACGCAAATCGAGTGTTGTGACGCGCTCCGCGTTATCCGAAGCCGCGACACGGAGGAGACATTCTTTTACTGCGACCCGCCGTATGTCGGGGCTGATCAAGGGCATTATGACGGTTATTCGCAGGAGGATTTTGAGCGGCTCCTTGATACTCTGGCAAACAGCAAGGGGAAGTTTCTCTTGAGTTCTTATCGGAATAAAGCCCTGAATGACTTTATTGAGAAGCGCGGCTGGGATTCGGTAGAAATTAGGATGTGTTTGCCCATGTCCTGCCGTAGCGGAGCGCGGCAGAAGATTGAGGTCTTGACTGCCAATTACCCTATAGCGGATAAAATCAAGCGGTAAAGAACGGCAAGAATAAGGCAAATACGCGGGTGGATGCGTATTTGCCATCATTTTTCAGGGAAGGGACTGTAAGGCTGTTGCGCTAAGAGAACATTATATTTTAACGTTGATTAAAAACACTAAATATCGCACTTGACAAAAATAAACCACGCATATATGGTAATAGTATAGGAGGGCAAGGTGAGGAGCGTTTGCCCATTTTTGCTTTTGAACTAAAGATTTCCTACTCGCGGCATTACCTTCAAAGGGGCTTATATGCCGCATAAGCCGTCACGTCCTTGTAAATATCCCGGTTGCGTACACACGACTCTATCCGCTATCGGATATTGCGAAGCTCATGCCTCATTCTATCAGCCTCCACAAAGGGCGATAGACTCGCGCCCGTCCGCGTCAGCCCGTGGATATGGGCAAGATTGGCAACGCATCCGCGCCGAAGTTCTTCAAGACGCTGGGATACCCCGCGAGTTATGGGCGGACTATGACGTGCACCACACACCGCCTTACAATTCCGCTATCGAGCCCAATCATCGCGCTTACACACTGACTCCCTTATTACACGGCGAACATTCTCGCGAAACAGGAAGAACACGGGGTAGGGGGGTAAAATCTCTACAGTCTACAGCCGGAAACCGAAAGGGTTACTCAAATTTTTACTCGGCCAAAATGGAGGAAGGGGGTAAAAATGGCAGGTAGGCCACGCAAGCCAGCGCAACAAAAAATAATTCAAGGGACTTTCCGAAAATCACGAAACCCGAAGAACGAAGCGCAATTCACGGGATTAAGAGAAATGCCTCCCGCGCCGGAATCCTTTAACAAATACGCGAAATATTTGTGGGATAAATTGGGTGGAGAACTAATAAAATCCGGCGTTATGACGGAGCCGGATATAATCGCGTTTGAAATGCTTTGCGTAATATATGGGCGTTGTAAAACTTACGAGGCGCATATAAGTAAAAGCCCGTTGAAAAGTATTGAGGGCAAGATGGGCGGACGCTCCGCAATAGCGCAACAATACAACGCGGATTTATCAGCGTGTATTAAATTGATGGAGCAGTTTGGGCTAACACCATCAAGCCGAAACCGATTCGGAGTCTCTAAGAAAAAAGAGACCGATCCTGATACGGAAAAAATGAAGGAGCTGCTCGGTGCGTAAAATTATTTCCGTGGTCATTTTTTTTATCATAGGAAATTTTATAGTGACTAATTACACCGCTGAAAAATACATCGCCGGTGTTAAAGCCGGGCGGGTAGTTACTTGTAAATGGACGCGACTTGCCGTAATGCGTCATTTGTCCGATTTGAAACGAGTCGGGAAAAAAGATTTCCCTTATCATTTTGATCCGGAGCCCGCAAAAAGGGCGATTGATTTTATTCAATTGCTGGAACACACAAAAGGCGAATTTGCGAACAAAGCATTACACAACGACATACGCCTAAAACTGGAGCCGTGGCAGCAGTTCCTCATCTGGGAAATGGAAGGCTGGCGGAACAAAGACGGGTTCCGGCGATTTACCCGCGCATATATCGAAGTTGCCCGCAAGAACGGTAAAACGTCCCTTGCCGCCGCTCTTGCCAACTATCATTTTTTCGCGGACAGCCCACGCGAAGTCGGCCCGGAAATTTATTTTGCCGCGACAAAGCAGCAGCAGGCCGCGCTTGCCTGGGAAGAAGCGGAACGGCAAATATTGCGAAACCCGATGTTAAACGGAATCGCGCAGACGTATAAAAGCAAAAAACATATTGTCGTTCCAAAGACCGCCGCCGTTATGCGCCCGCTGGGACGGGATAGTAAAACCGAAGACGGCCTCAACCCGTCATTCGCGGTCATAGACGAATACCACGCGCACCCTGACGCGGGACTCATTGACGTTATTGAAAGCGGCATGGGCGCTCGGAAACAGCCTCTTGTTGTGATCATTACGACAGCCGGCACAAATTACACCGGGCCCTGTATAGAAGAACACGAACACTTAAAAAAAATGCTTGAAGGAGCAATCCCTGCGGTCGATAACTTTTTCGGAATAATTTACACGCTTGATGAAAATGACGACTGGAAAGACCCGAAAGTCTGGATAAAAGCAAATCCCAATTTAGGCGTGTCAGTCGATAAGGCGCGTTTAGCCGAGCAGGTAAACCTTGCCGCGTCCTCTACAACAAAGATCACCAATATAAAAACAAAACGCCTGAATATTTGGTGTAACAGTGTCTTGGGCTGGATTGATTTTGACAACTGGGAAAAATGCGGAAAAGAAAAATACAGCGAAAAAGATTTAATGGGGCGCGTCTGTTACGGAGCTATGGACTTATCTTCAACGCAGGATATAACCGCGCTTTGCTTGTCATTTCCTCCTCTGGAAGATGGCGAGCCATTCAAACATATTTACCGGTTTTATATTCCCGAAGAATTAATCTCAGAAAAAGAGGAACTCGACAAAGTGCCGTATAGCGCATGGATCGATGAAGGGCTCATCATAGGGACTCCGGGAAACGTCATCGATTATGACTGGATAGAACAGGACATTCTTAATTTAGCGGCGCAATATGAAATAAAAGAATTTTGTTTTGACCCTTTTCACGCGCAGGAAATAGTCAATCATTTAACGGACGCGGGAATAATTATGATCCCCATACAACAGGGATACCGCATGATTTCCCCGATGTGTGATAGTTTTGAAAAACGGGTATTATCGCGGGAAATGGCGCATGGAAATAATCCGGTTATGCGCTGGATGATTTCCTGCGTTGAAGTTAAATCAGATCGGCAGGGAAATATTATGCCGATGAAACCGCGCCGGGGAAGTTCTGGGAAACGCATTGACGGAGTTGTCGCAAATGTCATGGCACTGGGGCGAGCGTCTTTGCAATTATCAGCGCAGGGAAGCGTCTACGATGAGCGGGGGGTGTTGTCGGTATGAAATGGCCGTTTAGCAAGCGCAAAGCGTCCTCGCCAATCCCCATAGGCGGCGGGATTTTTGGGCGTTCTTTTTCTGGCGTTCAGGTGACGGAATCGAGCTCGATGACCCTAAGCGCTCACTTTGCCTGCGTCCGTTTAATCGCTACCACGCTTGCGGTTCATATATACGAACGGACTGCCAACGGAAAACGCCGCCGGGACGATCACCCCGCCGCCCGGCTGTTGCATGATCAGCCGAATTCTGATATGACCGCGTTTTCTTTTATCGAGGCAATGCAGGCTCAAATTTCAAATCGCGGCTCTGCCCTTGCCGAACTAGTATTTGACAAAAAAGGAAATGTCTCGGAAATATGGCCGATACCGCCAGGGCTCTGTTTTCCCAAACGCGAGGAAAAGGACGGCCCGATATTGTATAAATTCCCATCATCGGGCGTTACGCTCCCCGCGTGGAAAATCCTGCATATTCCGGGGCTTGGGTTTGACGGCGTGAATTCATTTTCACCGGTGCAATTATTCCGGCAGGCATTTGGGCTGGGAATGGCTGTAGAAGAATTTGGGGCGCGTTTTTTCGGGCAGGGCACAAACATCGGCGGTTTTATGGAACACCCTGCTAAATTATCAAAAGAAGCGCACGAACGCTTGAAAAGCGACATGAATGAAAAATATCAGGGGCTTCAAAAATCGCACGGCGTAATTATTCTCGAAGAAGGAATGAAATATTCAAAACTGGGTATGCCGCTTGAAGATATTCAATTTATTGAAAGCCGAAAATTTACTGCCACTGAAATGGCGCGTATTCACGGAGTGCCGCCCCATCTTATCGGCGATCTTGAAAAAGCGACTTTTTCAAATATAGAAGAACAGGGGATTGAAGCGATAATTTACCTTTTTCGTCCGTGGGCTATCCGCTGGGAACAAGCGTTGAACGCGAAAATATTTACCGAGGAAGAACGCGCTCACCTGTATATAAAATTTGAAATTGACGGACTTATGCGCGGAAATATCAAAGGCCGCTATGAAGCATATTCAATTGGCCTACAGCAAGGTTTTTTGAATGTCGATGAAGTCCGCGCAAAAGAAAATATGAATCCCCTGCCTGATGGCAAAGGCAATATATACCGTTTTCCACTCAATCTTGGGGAGGCGGGGAAAGGAGTAAAGAATGAATAAAGAATTACAACGGCGGTTTGTCCCTTGCGAGCCGGGGACGCTGGAATTAAACCGATCTGATGATGGCTCAGATTTTTTCAAGATAACGGGCACGCCGATTGTGTATAATCGGGAAGCGGTACTCTATGATAGCGAAAGTTTCCGCTTGACGGAAATCATCGAAGCGGGGGCGGCGCGTGACGCGCTGCTTCGGGCGGAGCAGGTCTTGCTATGGAATCATGACAGCAGTATGCCGATGGCCTCACGGAAAAACAACACATTGATTGCGCGGGATGATTCAACCGGGGTACATATTGAGGCTGACGCGAGGGGCACTGTTTGGGGGCGTGACGGCGTGGAAGCAATCCGATCCGGCCTTGTAGATAAAATGTCATTCGGTTTTTATATAAAACCCGACGGCTATACCGAAGAGCGGAGCGTTGAAAACGGGAAGCGCGTTATAAAACGGATGATTAAAAAAATTGACCGCATTGTTGATTTTTCCCCGGTGACATATCCGGCGTATCTGGATACCGAAGTATCCGCCCGCGACATGGAAGCCGCCTTGAAAGAATTTGAGGCAGAGGAAGAAAAGCGGACGGAGACAAAAAAGAAAATTGATGAACTCTTGACGGAGTTCCCTGAAGAAAAAATAGGCGCGTAGTCGTTTATTTATAGCCGCCTCATGCCGTGAGGCAGCATGGCGGATTATTGTATTACTACTGTCGGGACGACAGAAGGAGTTTTTTATGGACGAGTTAAGGAAATTACAGCAGCGGTTCAATGAGCTGGTAAAGCAGCTTCGTGACGCTCAGGCCGAACAATCCCCGGATGCCTCCAAAGTCGCGAGTATCGAAACCGAGATACGCGGCCTTGCGGGGAAGATAGAAACCGAAAAGGCAATCTTGCGAACGCAGGGGGGGGCTGACCCGGAATCCCGGAGCGGCGCGTCTACTCCGCCGACTGGCGAACGTCAGCAGGAAGAAACCCGCGCCGCTATTCTTTCGTATATGCGGACGGGCGACTGGACTCACCTTCGCGCTATAACTGGAGGAACCACCAGCGGTGGCGATACTGGTGGCTATCTTATTCCACGGGAATGGGAAAATCAGATTCTCGAAAAAGAGCAGGAACAATTCGTCATGCGAAAATTGGCGGATGTTCAGATTTCGGCCCTTAACCGCAATATCCCGGTGGCCGATGATTACGGCGAATCCAAATGGCTTGTCGAAGGTGCCGCGTTCACTGCAAGTGATGCGAAATTCTCGACAAAAAGTATTGAAGCCCACAAAGTCGGACGGATTTGCAAAGTCTCCGTAGAGCTGCTTGAGGACAACTCCCACAACCTCGAACAGTGGCTGATCAACACTTTTGCTTATTCAAACGGTTTAGCGATGGAAAACGCCTATATCAATGGGGATGGCTCGCAAAAGCCGAGAGGATTCCTTGTTGACGCGGAATCTGTGACGGCGAAAGCGGCGACCTTGTCCTATGATGATTTTCTCAACTTGTTTGCCGCCATCAAGTCGGGATATTTTATCCGCGCTAATTGGTTGATGAACGTCAAAACTCTTGCAACCGCGATGAAGCTGAAAGACACCTCCGGAGCATATCTGTACAAGCCCTTTGAGCCGAAATCGCCGACTGACCCCATGGGGTATATTCTTGGCAAACCTATTGTGATTTCTTCGCTCATGCCGGATATTGCGTCCGGGAAAAGTCCCATCGCGTTGGGAGATTTCAAGCGGTATCGCATACAGGACAGGAGCGGCTTTACAATCCAGCGGCTCGATGAATTGTACGCGGAAAGTGGTTTTGTCGGTTTCCAGGGAAAACAGCGGACAGATGGAAAACTGCTTGTTTCCGAAGCGATTCAGGTATTGAAGTTCGCGTAATGAAAACCGGCGATCTGGTCACATGGGCTCAAGTCAAGGCCATTTTGAATCTTGACGAGGAGCAGCGGGAATTAGTTGAATTTCTCATTTCAGCGGCTTCGGCCCAGGCTGAAAAGTTCGCCGACCGGTTTCTTGCTGCCCGTGATGTGGAGTTAAAACTCGATTCAAATGGCGGCAGGGAATTACTCTTACCAGCATATCCGGTTAATCACGTTGACCGGATATGCGTTGATTCTGCTCATCTCTTTGCGCCTGCCGAGGATTTAACAGCGGCTGATTACAGCGTAAAAAAAGAAGCGGGAATAATCAGATTATTCCGGCATGAATTCCCGTGTGGTTATGAAGTCGTTTTATTCCGGGGCAATATCGGATATGAAACTGTCCCCGAAGATTTGCAGCAGGCAATAATTGAAACCGTGGCCGCGAATATCCGGCGGTTTACCGGCGCGGGCGGCTCTATCGGCATTAAACAAATTTCGGCAAATGGGGCGATTACCACGCAGTACGAAATTGACGTGCCCCTTTCAAGCCGTTCCGTTTTTATGTCTTACCGGGGGGCGCGGGTATGATGAAAACCGAAGCAGAAGGGAGTATAAGCCTTACCGCTCTTGAAGAAAACTTTGTCGAAATAGTTGCCGCGAAAACAGTGGCGAAAGTATCAAATTTATTTTCTGACTATTTGAAAGATAAGCGGTTTGAAGTGCTCTTTGATTCTAAGACTGGGGAGACACGAAAAAGTATTGGGGTGTTTCGTTCTAACGCAAAAAATCCCGCTTATATCGTAAAGGCGGGGCTGGGTATTCCGGGAAACTTGAATTATCTGGCGGGACTTTACAGAGGCGAGGCGGTTTCCCGTTCCGGTAAAAAATTTGCGTATGCTCGCCCGCGTGATTTAATAAATACCGGCTGGACTGCGTGGGGTGGTGATCGGAATATCGAAAATATTTACGACCAGATTCTTAAAAAAGTTTTGAAAGGCGCGGGGGCTTAAATTGAGAGCTGATTTTTTGGCGGCGTTTAATGTGTTGAAAAATTATCTAGCCTCCGGGGTGCCCGAAATTGGGACAATAATTACCCATTGGGAAGACCCGCTTACTGTCGCAAAAAATAGAACCATCATGTTGCCAGACGCGCACGCGGGGGGAGGCAGCGGCATAAATTTTTCGGTTGTTCTCTGGGTGTCTACAGTTGAGAAAAACGCGGACGCTATCGCGCTGACGCAAATACAAACAATGGAAAAAATATTCGAGGCCATCTATGGCGATATACCGGCTCCGATTTTAAGCGCGGGAATCAATTCAGCCGACTATTTTGATCCGGCTCCGCAAGGCCCGAATATCGGAATTATGCGGATAGTTATCGGAATGACAACAAATTTTTTAGATGATTGCTGATTGCGGGAGGAATTGAAATGGGTAAATCAATAAAAAACATGACCTATGAAATTATTGACGGGAAAATGGTTTGGCGCATGTTAAAGCCAGGCAAAAAGCGAGGAAATTGCGAATGCAAAAACTGCCAATTGCCGCCGCGCAAAAAGAAAAAAGAAATAGAACAAATACCGGAAATAAATGAGGAAAAACCGGCTGAGTTTATTCAAAAGCCGAATGAATAATTTAACGTCATTATGACGTAAGGAGATCAAAAATGAAACAGTCAGGAAGCGCAAGGAAAGCTTTTCTCGCGTTTGGCGGGGAAGTAATCAATGGAGGAGACTCAATCGAGGCGGGCAAGTGGTATATTGTTCTTAAAAAGGCGGCGGTGTCATCCGGTATTCCGGCGGCAATCCCGATCAATACGCCATTTCAAGCGAAGGATACCGAAACTCAGGCGAAACTTGCGGAGGGCGATCAGCTGCTTGAAATCGACTTTGAGCGGTTTTGCAAAACAACCGCCGACTTCTCCCTCGAACAAGGAAGCATTGACGTGTCGGACGATTGTGATCCGGGGGCGCAGATACCGGACGGCATTACTTCTATTAGTGGCTCGCTGGCCGGATTTTTCCAGTTCGATGACACAACTCAGGAATTCAACGATATTACCGACAAAGTTTTCAATATCTTTGTTCCGTTTATCGAAGATGACGGGAATGGCAATTATGAGTACAAGCCAGCGACACGGGAACGGATTCTTTTGGGGCTTTGCTTGAACAGCAACGCCACCGCCGGGCAGATTGAAAACTGGTTTTTGTGCCCGATTAATATTACGTCTCTTGCGGCCTCCGGCGGTAATACCGATGGGCAAGCGTTGACAATTTCATGGACACGCGGCGAGGGCGCGGCGGTCCGGTACGCCGTTCCGAAAGCGGAATAACACTGTAATTATTGCCCCGAAACGCTATCGGAGTAGGGGGTATTTTTAGGGAGAATAATATGGCGAGATTTAAGACATTAAAACAAAAAGACAAAAAATATATTTTTTCTTTTCTTGATAACAGACAGGATAAAAATCCCGCTATAGCGGTATTTGCCCGGTTTCCGTTACCGGATGAGTCTTTCATGCCGAGGGCAAAACACAACGTCTTTGACGGGATTGATTTGGGGAAATTGTCCAAAAAAAATAATATCGAAATGGATAAATTCCT